>Ga0194119_10003303_pt1 | contig 26119 bp, 27 predicted proteins | sample TA2MahC100mmetaG_FD_148620 | JGI IMG/M metagenome (GOLD analysis project Ga0194119, IMG submission 148620) | Freshwater microbial communities from Lake Tanganyika, Tanzania - TA2015018 Mahale Deep Cast 100m | ecosystem: Environmental > Aquatic > Freshwater > Lake | place: Tanzania: Lake...
CGCCAAGCGATGCGCCGGAACCTCGAGACCTATGCGCTGCATGAGCGCGATCTGCTGTCACGCGCGCATGCCTTTCGTACTCGCGGAGTTTCGCCGTGACCTTCGCGCAGTATCGAATGATGACCAAAGCGCCGATGCAGGATGATGGCTTCCTGTCCGACGCCGCACCTCCATCCGTGACAACACTCGCGTATGAGATCGCATCCCAAATCCGGCACGCACGAGCACAGCTACTATCTGCGCGTGATGGAAAGCAGCAAGCGGATCGCTTAGCCACTGTTTTACTGAGTACAAGCGCGGCGTCGTTTCTTGCTATTGCGGTGGCGACAGATGATCCACAGATGCTGAACCTCTGTCGACTACTGGTGCATTCATGACGCTGTCATCGACCGAGCGGCGCGAGCTAGCGTCACAGATGGAGAAGCGTGCCACCGCGCGCTATCGGCTCACGGCAGGCAGCGAGCCTAAGCTCGACCACGTCAGGACGATGCTCAACGTCTACCGGGAGGTCTACCTCGCGCGGACAAGCCAGACCGGAAAGGCGCTTAAAGGCATCAAGCTACTGGATGCGATCCGCAGCTACAGAGATGCGGCTAAGAAGAAGGACAGGAACCTCGATTGGGTTGATCGTGAGCGGAATGAGGCAGACGACAACAGGCAGCTTCGGAACGCTCGACGCTACATCCAGAAAGCCGAGGCAATCGTCTTGAATGTCGCGAAGGGTGAGTTTCCAGGCAGCTACTGATCGCACAACCGAATCGCCTTCGGTGAGTGAGCTCGATAGCCGTCCTATGGCTCTGTTTGCTTAGCCTCCGGACACCGTGTTGGCGCTTCCAATCGACCGATTGACGACGACGGAGAAACTAGCCGGCTATGTTCATGCGAGGACACACTCTGCTGTATACTCTCAAGCGAATGCGCGAGTTATATTTCTGGCATAAAGGGAGAGCGCCATGAGCACAAAGCTACGACAGGGATTCAAGAAAAAAGAATATTCGCCCGAATGGTCGATAGACAAAGACTATCTTTACTGGAAAAACCCCCCAAAAGAAAAAATATCTCTCGCTGATATCAAAACTATGCACTTCAGAGAATACGAAAGAGCAAAAAATGCGCCTTCATTCAAACCAAAGATTTCTTCCAGACTGAAGGACATATTCTTGAATCCGGAGAAATTGTCAAAAAGATACGACGACTTAAGGGAGGCTCGCAAGCAATTAATAGAAGAGCTTAGCGCTTTAGAGCCAGACTATTATTTTCAGCTCGCCCCGGCAGTACTTAAGAATTATAAGTGGAGCGACTCCGAGAAATTAAGATTTATCGCCGTTAAATATAGAAATCTTAGCGCATTCACTTATGGCAAAGAGGCACAAAAATGGCTGCAGCAAGCCATCTGGTCGGAAAAATCGCCGCGCAAGCGAATTTTAGACTATTTCGATTATATAAGGACGCACGATCTTCATAATGACGATGATATATTACAAGATGAGCGCGAATTCAAAAATTTTAAATCAACGATTAAGATTTATCGAGGATTTAACGTTCCGATGAATTCCATCATCCGAAGCGGTCAAATAAACCAACTTTGGATGCGGCAGCAAACTGGCAAAAGTGTGTATTTTTCGACATCCATTGATATCGCTGAAAAATTCGCATGTACGCAAAAACTGTACCATATACTTAACTTTAGATCTGGATTAAATCTATCATCTGAAGAAAAGTCTATTTTGCGCGGTCGTCTATGCATCGCACAATATCGCGTAAAAATGGATGATATTGCCTTGTTTCATGACGCAACCGCTCTTAAAGAAAAAGAAATCATAGCGACGCCAGAAAAAGTCGAGCTTGTAAAATATCACTTTCTCGGATTTGATGATTTTATAAGAGTCCTGAAAGATCAAGATGTAATTGTATAAATTTTGTGTTATTTGATATGGGTTTATAAATTCATGATTTATATGGCAGAGCCGGGCGCGATTTTCGTGTCCGGCAATTGTGCGGTGTTTTCAGGCGCATGGCTATCTGTGTTGCGAGACCGATTTTGATACACACGTCGCATAAATACCTCCGAAGAGGAGGGTTTAATGATGACGCTGGAGAGGGCAGATCGCCTCCGCGACAGAACACACAGGGCAGCTTTCGATACCTGGATCGCGGCTGAGATCGAGCAGACCGGTCGCCGCTTCGTATCTTGCACCCTCACCCTCAAGCAGGCGCTGCCCAGGGATGACGGAACGCTCGCTTCCACCTCCAAGCAGGATGCAGAGCGCGCGATGGGTAGCTTCCTCGACCGGCTAGACCGCGCTGTCTACAAGAGCGCAGCGAGCCGCCACGGCTTGAAGCTGGTGCGCTTTGGCTCTGTCGAGGGCGGTGCTGCGACTGGCAAGAGGCTGCACCTGCATCTGCTGATCGAGCATCCAGACTTTCTCGGCTTCGACGCCTTCGAAGCCGTCATTCGTTCGACCTGGCAGAAGTGCTCGCTGAGCATGGAGCAGGTTGAGGTGACGCCGGTGGTCTCCGGTACGGTGGGGCAGATCGTGCGCTACATCACGAAGACCGGCACGGACGCGATCTGCGTCGGCAACATGGAGCTCGCTCGCCGCGCTTGCTGACCACATGCGGTCCTTGCGCTTGCTGGCTCTACTGGATTGCAGGAAGGCACCCACCGTCGTGGATGTCTTGATTGCCGAGTATTGCTTATTCCGCTTGCGACAATACCACCGGTCCAGATACAATCTGCCAGATCAAAGCGCCACCGTTGTCAGGAGCTGAACCGTGCAAACGATAAGGGCAATCTGGCTTAATCGAAGCGTTCGTGCCTGTGCGGCGCTCTTCTTGATCGTGGTGTTTGTCGCTGCATGCGCGACACAGCCCGTCCCTCGCGCTTTCGATCCACCCGGTCTATTCTCCGGCATATTTCACGGAGCCACGGTCCTGCCAGCTCTCTTTGCGAGCATGCTGACTGATGTTCGCATCTACGCATTCCCGAACACGGGATTTTTCTATGATCTCGGGTTCGTGTTCGGTCTATTCATCCAGCTCATAATCCTCATCGTCGCGCTTTCACGGTGAGGGTCGCATAGCTGAGCATCTCTCTAAGCGGCGCATCTAACCGGTTACCAAGCAGCCGCTCCCACAAACCCCACCGGAACCACAACACGCTCCAGGCATCACCGCCACCAGAAGCTAAGCCGCACCACTGAGAGTGCCGCGCTGGAGCATCTGCGGAAGTAGCATCCAGGCTACGAGATCTCACCCATGAGCTTGGAGTGGCGCTAGCAGTGGCGGCATAGGCGACTTTAGATTGATTTAGAGGCAACGACGTCTCTGCACCAAAGCGACATATGATCAACCGGAACTTTGAAGGTTGCGCAGATCTGATGAGGTGGATAGGTTTAAAAAATCAAATATGCGCCGTGCATTAATTCACATTGCAGAGGATATCATCCGATGGTTTGCGAAATCCGCGAGAAAAACAGGATAAACCTAATAAAATTATGCGCAATTTGCATAATTTCTGTCGTATCGGGCGGATGTGGATTGGACCCCAATCACAGAAGAGAATTAAATCGCAGAAGCTCAGATTTTGCACTATGCGAAAGGCGCGTCAATCAATTTTTTGAGCAGGGAGAACGAGAAGTTGATGAGGAAATAAGGTCAAGAAACCTAGACTGCAATGCAATCTCTTGGAGATACAGAGAGGGTATGGCTCGACAGCAACTTGCAGAGCAACAGGCTAATTGGATTCGACAAAACGTTGGCAGCATAGTCGATTCTTCCGCTCAATCTATCGAAACTTTTATCATTGTTGGCGGAGCAGTAAGTGCCGCCAGAACGCCTGTAAGCAACTCTTCAAATTTAAATACGCCAAATCCATCAGCACATTCTTGCTTTCTTACCAACCAGTGGATATCCGGAAATTTCAGAAATTGCTCCTATAACTGTGTTGGTGGATCCATTGTTCAGACAATTAGCGCCACAAGTATATGCCCGAACCCGCTCAGATAGTTGTAGGGACGCCTGCATTTCTACTATCTTAGGGCTCGATCAAGCATAGAGTCACCCGATCCAGTATCTTCCTGACGAGTAGATGGCTCCGTTTGGATGCCGCGACTGTTCGAATGGTGGCGCAGGAGGCACGATGAACGACTGCAGCTCACGGTCCTCGGCGTACCGCCTAAAGCCGTTGTTGCGCAGCGCGCGTGTAGCCTCCTCGCTGGACGGAAAGCTCATCTCGTCAAAGACGCCGCTTGTGTCTCCCACGAAGAAAACACGCACGCCGGGAGAGGCAGCGTCATTGGTCTCGATAAGAGCCCAGTTCTGCTCCAACATTCCCACGACCTTTACCCAGTAGTCGCGGCTCCGAATATCAACGTTTTCCGACATGGCTGCTATCCTACGGCGAAACGGTATCCACCGAAACCGTGACATCTGAATCACGGTTTCACCCACCGCAAGATGAACTTCTATTCATCTTTGCCTGTGATCCATAACCAAGTGGTTCCTAGCCAAGCTCCACCTTCGCCACCGTCTATTTGTTTGTCTAGGGACGGATAATCGACTACCTCTGAATTCTATCCAATCTCGACAGGTTTTGCTGTAGGTCGCTCAATGCTCTTTCCAACGCTACTTGAGCCGCCTTGAAGTCTTCATCCGATTGTACGCGCGGCAGCTGGGTGGGCGTATTGCCTTGCGCTCCCCTGCCACTCAATGCAGTTTCAGTCGAAGGCGCCCCGCTTATCCTTGCGGTCTCGCTGTTCTGCGTAGCGCGGCGCCTCAAACGCACAAGATCTTCGAATAGTCGCTGCTGAGTCGTACGATTGCTCGCGTCATTGTTGAGTAATTCTAATGCGCGAAGAAGGTCGAGGATAGCATTGTTGAAATCCATTGTCCGCTCACGCGCAAGACCGCGCAGACGAAAGCTGTCCCACTCGTCTGGCGACAACTGGATGGCGCGATCTAAATTCAGAATAGCGTCTCGGAAATTCTCGTGCCGCGAAAATATATTAGCGCGTGCCCTATAAGCAAGCGCAAAGTTAGGATCGAGCCGAATAGCAGTATCGCAATCGGCTATTGCGCGATCAAGGTTTCCTTTTTTACTCCAAGCATTACCCCGATTGTTATATGCGAGCGCATAATTAGGATTGAGCCGAATAGCAGTATCGTAATCGGCTATTGCGCGATCAAGGTTTCCTTTTTTACTCCAAGCATTACCCCGATTGTTATATGCGAGCGCATCATTAGGATTGAGCCGAATAGCAGTATCGTAATCGGCTATTGCGCAATCAAGGTCTCCTTTTTTACTCCAAGCATTACCCCGATTGTTATATGCGAGCGCATCATTAGGATTGAGCCGAATAGCATCATTTAGGTCAATGAGTACTCCATCAAGATCTCCACGGCGACTCTTTATAAGTCCGCGATGACTTCGAGAATTTGCGTAGGCGGGATCGATTCGAATTGCAGTATTATAGTCGCGAAGCGCTTCATCTAAATTCTCCCGCCCAAACCATACATTACCGCGCGTATTATAAGCGCGGGCATAGTTGGGATTAATCTGAAGAGCCTCCGCAACATCGCTGAATGCGCGATCCAGCTCGCCTTTTCCTACAAAAGCAAAAGCACGTCGCCCCAGCGCAGTACTATTTCTTGGGTTTTCCCGAAGCACGCGAGTACACGCTTCGATCGCGACATCACCAGTCTCTCTCTCGCATCGCTCCATCATCAGAAGCAGCGCGGATGCCGATTGCGCTACTGACGCCGTAGGCGCCAACGACACGAACGATACCTGTAGAAATAAAAGCGCTTCCAGGCGTTTCATGCGTGCGGGTCCGAGCAAGGGCGAGTTCGGAACTTAATAATACCATGATCTTTCTTTCTGTAAACCATCGGATGCCAATATATGTTCGGACAATATAGAGGGCACGGAGCGTGATAAAAAATCGCCCTAAGAGACGGTTTTCATGCGCCAGTCAAAAAAGCTTGTCACCTCGGCGGATGTGAGCGCCACTGCTTTACGTTCTGCGAAATATGGAGTCGCGTAAGTTTTCAGGAATGCCAGGATCGCTTTTCCTCGCCTAGTCGTGACACCTGCCCTGCTATTACCAATCTCATATTCAGTAACCAGTTGCTTGAAGCTGGTCGCGCTATTTGATCTACCAAGCTTCGCGTTAATACGAAGCTCATCGAGCAGATCGTCGGCGAACTTGCGCGCCTCATACAAATCAGAAGTACCGGTGCCGCGATAAACATAACCCGGTTCATTCGGCAACTTGATCCGGCAGATCCATAGCTGCTTTGGGCGATCTTCGAGCTGGTAAATGACGATTTTACCTTCGCGAAAGCTCTGCCGATTGATGATTCTGCCGTTAGACATAACCCCAGGATATCAGGAGCGGCGGTGCGGGGTGAAGTGTAATACTCTGTAATATGCCCGTATTTCGTCACCCCAGTGAAGCGACTCCGATCTAGTTTATTGATTCGATGAGAAAAAAATGGTGCTGTTGGAGAGGATTGAACTCTCGACCTCTCCCTTACCAAGGGAGTGCTCTACCACTGAGCTACAACAGCCAAGCGCAACACACCCTAGGCTCTTTAGCCCCAGCCCGAGGCGTCCCGCAACCCCTTGATGCCAGGCGCGGCTGCTGCCAATTGCCAGCTCCATGGAACAGCGAGGCAAAACCCCATCAAAGCAGGCCCTGTCCCGCGAAGAAAGGCTGGCCGCCGCACTGCGGGAGAATCTGCGCCGCCGCAAGGCCCAGGCGCGAGCCAGGGATGCCGCGGATGTGCCGCCAAAGCCAGAAAGCCCTGAAAAGCCGAGGGAATAAAGCCAGGTTTCCCCATCGCGCCCATTTGGGCTATCTCCCCGTCATAGGGCCGGACACCCAAGCTTTGAGGATATGCCATGAACTGGATCAGCGATTGGGCCTTGCCGAAGATCCAGGGCCTGTTCAAGCGGGAAGCACCGGAAAACCTCTGGCACAACTGCCCTTCCTGCCAACAGATGATTTTTCATCGTGATCTGGAAAAGGCTTTGCGGGTTTGTTCGCATTGCGGGCATCACATGCGGCTCGGCGCGGCGCAGCGGCTGGAAGCAACACTCGACCCCGGTTTTTCGCGCATTGAATTGCCCAAGGCGCCGACGGACCCGCTGCGCTTCCGGGACCAGCGCCGCTATACGGATCGACTGCGCGAAAGCCAGACCAAGACCAGCATGGATGATGCGGTTGCCGTCGCACACGGCACCATCAACGGGCAGCGCGCCGTCGTGGCCGCGTTTGAATTCGCCTTCTTGGGCGGGTCCATGGGGGCCGGCGTGGGTGAGGCGATTGTCACGGCTGCCAAGCTTGCCGTGTTGCAGGATGCGCCGCTAATTGTCTTTACGGCCTCGGGCGGCGCGCGCATGCAGGAAGGGGCCATCAGCCTCATGCAAATGCCGCGCACGGTGATTGCGACGCGCATGGTGAAGGAAGCGGCCCTGCCCTTCATCACCGTGCTGTGCGACCCGACCACGGGCGGTGTCACCGCCAGCTTCGCCATGCTGGGCGATATCCAAATCGCCGAACCTGGGGCGATGATCGGCTTCGCCGGCGCGCGCGTGATTGAACAGACCGTGCGCGAAATATTGCCGGAAGGTTTTCAGCGCGCCGAATACCTGCTGGAACATGGCATTCTGGACATGGTGGTGAAGCGGGGCGAGATGCGCGAAACCCTCGCGCGCGTGATCTCACTGCTGCGCGAACCACTACTTACGCGTGGCAATGAAGAAGCCGAAGCCGCCGCCGCACCTGCGGAATAATTCCCATGTCCCGCGCTGAAGCGATTGTGGAGCGTCTGCACGCGCTCCATCCGAAGCTTATTGATCTGAGCCTGGGCCGGATGGAGGCTTTGCTCGCCAAACTCGGCCATCCGGAACGGAAGCTACCGCCTGTGATCCATGTGGCGGGGACGAATGGCAAGGGCTCCACCTGCGCCTTTCTGCGCGCGATTGGTGAGGCTGCGGGGCAGCGCGTGCATGTCTATACCTCGCCCCATCTGGTCCAGTTTCATGAGCGCATCCGGCTGGCAGGTGCGTATGTGACGGATGAGGCCTTGACCGCTGCACTGGAAGAAGTGGAAGCGGTGAATGCCGGCGCGCCGATCACGGTGTTTGAAGTCACCACGGCGGCGGCTTTCGTGCTGTTCAACCGCGTGCCGGCTGATTTGCTGGTGCTGGAAGTGGGCTTGGGTGGGCGTTTGGATGCGACCAATGTTGTGCCGCGCCCGGCAGCCTCGGCCATTACTTCAATTTCCATGGATCACATGGATTTCCTGGGCGATACGCTCGGCAATATTGCGGCGGAGAAAGCGGGCATCATGCGCGCCAACGTGCCCTGCGCTACCGGTGCGCAAGCGGCGGAAGCGCTGGAGGTTATCAGCAACACGGCGCGCGAACGCGGCGCGACGCTGCTCAGGCGTGGAGGGGAATGGTTTTGTGACGCCACCACCAATGGCTTGCAATATCGTGATGCCGCCGCCGTGCTGAGTCTGCCGCCACCCGGCCTGATCGGCCCGCACCAAGCCGACAATGCCTGCATCGCCATCGCGGCCTTGCGCGCCGCTGGCCTGCCGTGGCTGAGCGATGCAGCGATTGTGCGCGGCATTGCCAGCGCCACCTGGCCCGCGCGCTTGCAGCGCCTTGAAGGGCGCTTGTCTGCCCTGCTGCCCAACGGTTTTTCGCTCTGGCTTGATGGGGGGCATAATGCCGGGGCGGGGCAGGCCCTCGCGCAGCATTTCACAGCATGGCGCGATCAGCCTTTGCATCTTGTGATCGGCATGAAGCAGGGCAAGGCGAGTGCAGAATTCCTCCGCCCCTTGCTGCCCTTCGCCACCAGCCTCCATGCGGTGGCCGAACCAGGCCAGCATTTGGCCATGCCTGTTGCCGACATCATCGCCGCGAGTGGCGGCATCGCCGAACCCGGACCAACCATCACGGAAGCACTTGGCAAAATCGCCGCCACTGCCAAACTTGGCCGCGTGCTGATCGCCGGCAGTCTCTATTTGGCGGGCGAGGTGCTGAAGGCTGATCTTGGCTGAATCTCCGCCGAACACAGGAAATTTTCTATTGTGTCCGGCGCGAAAGTGAAACTGCATAGGATGATGCGCGCGCCTGCAATACCGGATCATCGCTCATTTCAATCCCCGGCGCCTGATCTAGGATCATGAAGCTGATCGGATCGCATGGCCCGCCGGGACTCGCCGAAACCTCGGTCACTGTCAGACGGCCAACAACGGCGCGCGGGCGATTATCCGGCCATGCGATGGTCGGGTTCAGCAAATCATCACCCGGCCCGGGGAATTGCAGCACCATATCGAATTCAATGGGCGCGGTGGCGACGCGCCGACGCAGCTCATCGGCCAGATAGTGATTGCCAAGGCTTTGCATCTGCTCCGCTGTCAGGCGTTCCACCCCGGCGCGCGGTTCAAACACCCAACGTGCCGGGCGAATTTGCCCATCCTGCCCGCGGAATCTGAAGGTATTCACCCCCCAATAGGGCGTGGTGGCGAAGCTGGCCGGCGGCGCATTGGCCGCCAAATAGCGGCCCTGATTGCCGACCGAAGGATTGGCCGCAACAAAGGCCGCGAAGGCCGCCGCGCGCTCAGCATTTGGCCTTCCGGTCGCGGGGTCATTCGCACGCGCTAGCAGCCCATCCACCAGGGCCTGCGGTGTCGGCGCAATAAATACCGGCGCCGAGATATTCGCCATTTCGAACAGATCACCGGCGGCCGATTCAAAGCGGATGGAAAGGCCGCGCGTACCGCGCGCGGTATCCGACGCATTGGGATTGGCGCCCGCCACGCCGAAACGGATCAATGCCGTATTGCGCTGGCCGCTGAACACGGGCGCGACTGAAAGCCTGGTGCCTTCTGCGGTCGCCACGAAATGCCCTGCGGCACAAACGCCCTTGGGGTGGCTGGGGCGATGGGTGCGTACCGGCCCAAGCACGGCTTCAAAGGCGTCCACAATCGCATCAGGGCTGGGCTGCGCGGCAGCCGGAGCCGATGTGAGGAGCCATGCCGTCATGGCAGCACCAGCAAAGACGGCAAGGCAGTTTGGGCGCTTGGCGGACATTCGTTCTCCTCCCGGGCAGTGATTGATGGAAGCAATCTCGGGGGCGCCTTAACAGCGCTTCAGCCTCACCCCGCTTTGACATTCATCCGGTTGCCATTGCCAAGAGTCAAGAAATTTCGACCCGCCGCTTAGGCCTGCTTGCGTTCAATCAGGCTGCGCCGGATTTTCCGCCCGCGCTTGATGCGGTCTTCGATGAACCCCGCCTCACCCCGGCGAATGGCGCGGCCAAAGGCATGCGCATCCTCGGCAAAACGCGATAGCATCTCAAGCACCGCTTCGCGATTATTCAGAAACACATCGCGCCACATATCAACATCGGATGCCGCGATGCGCGTGAAATCCCGAAAGCCGGAGGCGGCGAATTTCAGCACGGCTTCCTTGGTTTCTTCCGCCAGATCATCCGCCGTGCCGCAAATGGTAAACGCAATCAAATGCGGCAGGTGGCTGACAATGGCGACAACCTTGTCATGCGTTACCGGGTCCATGGTTTCGATCATGGAACCGCAGCGCCGCCACAACTCCTTCACCTTTTCCACCGCCGCCGGGTCGCTCTCGGGCAGCGGTGTCACGATGCAATAGCGGCCTTCGAACAATTCCGGAAAACCTGCATCGGGGCCCGAATATTCGGTGCCCGCCATGGGATGCGCCGGCACAAGATGCACGCCCGCCGGCACAAGGGGCGAGAGATCACGCACCACGCTGCCCTTGGTGGAGCCAACATCGGTCAGCACCACTCCAGGGGCAAGATGCGGCGCGATATGGCGCATGGCGTCCGCATAAGCACCGACGGGGATGCAGAAAATCACACCATCGCAGCCTGCAACGGCGCGCGCGGCATTGGCTTCCACCACATCAGCCAGGCCTAATTCCCGCACGCGCGCCAGCGTTTCCGGGCGGCGTGTAGTCACCACGATGGTCTTCGCGATATCGTCACGCTTTTGCGCAACCCGCGCAATGGAAGATCCGATCAGCCCAATGCCGACCAGGCACAGCCGATTGAACAGCGGTTCAGCCATGCTGCGCCATGAAGGCTGCAATCGCATCCGCTACCGTCTGGCATTCCTCACCCGTGCCGATGCTGATGCGCAGGCACGCCGGCAGCCCATAGCCTCCCATGGCGCGCATGATCAGCCCGCGAGATCTCAGCGCGGCATCGGCGGCCTTGGCCTTTTCTGCCGAGCCAAAATCCGCCAGCAGGAAATTGCCTTCACTCGGCCAAACCTTAACGCCGGCTGCCGTCAGCGCCGCGCCAAGCTTGATGCGCCATTCGGTGTTATGCGCAATGGATTTTTCGATCCAGCCCGCTTCCTGCACCGCCGCAATGCCCGCCGCCATGGCCGCCGCATTCACATTGAAGGGCCCGCGCACGCGCGACAGCACACCAACCACCGCTGCCGGCGCATAAGCCCAGCCAAGCCGCATGCCGCCCAGACCGAAGATTTTGGAAAAGGTGCGCGTCATCACCGTATTGCCGCCACCCGCATCCACCAGCGCCGCGCCCGCGTCATAATCCATCCGCGTGACATATTCGGCGTAGGCAGAATCAAGCACCAGCAGAATATCATCGCGCAGCCCCACACGCAGCCGCATAATTTCAGATTGCGGCAGAATGGACCCTGTCGGGTTATTCGGATTGGCGAGGCAGACAAGCTTGGTGCGCGGCCCGACCGCGGCCAGCATCGCATCCACATCAACGGTCAAATTGCGTTCCGGCACCTTAATCACGCGGCAGCCAGCCCAACGCCCGGTGATGTCATACATGAGGAAGCCATGGGCAGACATCACAAGCTCTGTCCCCTCACCGCCATAGGCAAGGATCAGCAGCGCCAGCAATTCATCGGAGCCATTGCCACAGACAATCTGCGTGGGGTCGAGGCCAAAGCGCGCGCCAATCGCCTCCCGCAAAGCGGTCACGCCGCCATCGGGGTAGCGATGCGCTTCGGCTGCCATATTGCGGATCGCGTCAATCGCGCCGGGGGGCGGGCCGAAAGCGCCTTCATTGGATGAAAGCTTCACAACGCGATTTACGCCGGGGATTTTCGATTCCCCGCCAACATAGGGCTCCACCGAAAGGATCGAAGGGCGCGGCATTACGGTCATGGCAGATCTCCAGCAACGGGCACGGCATAGGCGCCCAGCAGAACAGCTTGAAGCCCGGCAATCCGCGGGTCTCCCGCAGCGATGAAGGCATCAATTTCAGCGAGTGCTAGGCTGCGCCCACCCTGGCGCACCAGGCTCAGGATACGCCCGGCAAACCTGGCTTCGGTCAGCATGCGGGCGAAGCCTTCGCATGTGGCATCGGCGCTGCCTTCCAGGCGCAAGAGGCTGCGATCCTCGCCCGAGGCATCGGCCGCCAAGGGGGCAACAACCATTGCGGCATCGGCATGGGCGGCATTTGCCACGAAGGGCAAGCGCGCCACAACGGAAAGCCGGGGCGCTTCAAGGCTTTGCCACCAGGCGCCCTCACCTTCGCCGGTTGGGGCGGCCAGCACCGCAACCGATGCCTTGCCGACGCTGAGCGCTGCCAAAGCCTGCGCCGGGGCAGCGAAGGGGGTCAGGGGTGTGGCGGTGCCGAAATGCTCACGCGCCAGCGCCAATGTCTGAGCGGCCTCGCTCGCAGCAGACACGGCGGCGGTAAAGGCGCCCTGGATGGCGGTATGAGCCATGATGATATGCCGCCAAATGCGCACCACCGCCCCACGAGAAAGCGCACCCGAATGCCGTGCAAGAAGGCGACGCAACACGGCGGCTTCCCGCCCGGGCCGCAAGGGGGACCCCGCGCCCGCCTTGACGCGGCTCGCGGCCATGCGCGCCACAACGCCAGCGCGGCGCATCAGCAGATCATGCATCGCATCATCCAGCGCATCTATCTCGGCGCGCAGCGCCTGAAGGGCCGGATCGGCAGTGGGGGTGGCAGGTGGCTTGTCGTTCATGCGGGACCAAATCTCTCGAGTAGCAATAACCTCCACATCGCCCGGCGCCAAGCGCCCCCAAGTGACACGCTAAGGTTGCGCCTGGGGGAGGGGGCAGCGTAAAAGCGCGTTCATGAGCCAAGCCATCGCCCCGCTGCCTGATGTGGACCATCAGGCTGCTCTGTTCCCCGATGGGCTCGCGCTCGAATGCGGCGCGGTCATCGCGCCCCTCACGGTCGCCTATCGCACCTATGGGCGGCTGAATGCGGCGGCCAGCAATTCCGTGCTGATCTGCCACGCGCTGACGGGCGACCAATATGTCGCCGAAAACCACCCCATCACCGGCAAGCCTGGCTGGTGGGAAAATATCATCGGCCCCGGTCGGCCTTTGGATACCGACCGCTATTTCCTGATTTGCGCCAATGTGCTCGGTGGCTGCATGGGCTCTACCGGGCCGCGCAGTGAAATGACCGATGCCGCCGGGCGCGGGCTGGGTCGGCCTTGGGGAACGGATTTTCCCTCGGTCACCATTCGCGACATGGTGCGCGCGCAAAAGCGCCTGATGGAAAGGCTTGGCATCAATCGCTGGCTTGCCGTGATTGGCGGGTCCATGGGCGGGATGCAGGTGCTGGAATGGGCCGCAACCTATCCGGAAGCGGTCTATGCCGCCGCCCCCATCGCCACCGCCGCGCATCATTCGGCACAGAATATCGCCTTTCATGAGGTGGGCCGCGCGGCCATTCATTCCGACCCCGATTGGCGCGGTGGGCGCTATTGGGAAGCGGGCATCATCCCGGCCAAGGGCCTGTCGGTCGCGCGCATGGTGGCGCATATCACCTATTTGTCCGAAAAGGCGCTGACACGGAAATTCGGCCGGCGGCTCCGTGGCGCCTCGGCACTGACCTTCCTCGAAGATGTGTTTGAGGTGGAGAGTTATCTCCGCCATCAGGGCTCCACCTTCGTGCGTCGTTTTGATGCCAATTCATACCTGACCATCACGCGGGCGATGGATTTCTTTGATCTCGCTGCCGATCATGAAGGCGATTTGGCCAAGGCGTTTCGCGGCACGGCGACGCGGTTTTTTGTTGCCTCCTTCAACAGTGATTGGCTATTCCCGACCAGCGAAAGTCGCACGCTGGTGCGTGCGCTGAACAAGGCCGCGGCCAATGCCAGTTTCGTGGAGATTGACAGCGACAAGGGCCATGACGCCTTCCTGCTGGACGAACCCGATTTCCATCGCGCGCTTGGCGGTTTCCTCGCCGGCTGCGCTGAACGCCTTGGGGTTTAGGTCATCACAATGGATGGCGTGCAATATGTCGCAAAGAATATGCGCCTTGATCTTCGCCTGATTTCCGAGATGATTTCGCATGATGCGCGCGTGCTTGACATTGGCTGTAGCGATGGTGCGCTGATTGAATATCTGGCGCGCGAAAAACGCGCCGATGCGCGCGGCATTGAAATTGACATGGCACAGGTGACGAAGGCGGTCTCCGCCGGGCTCGCGGTCATTCACGGCGATGCAGATAATGACCTTGCCTTTTACCCCGATGGCGCTTTTGATTATGTTGTGCTGTCACGCACGCTGCAGGCGGTGGAAAACCCGCGCGAAGTGTTGCGCCAATTGCTGCGCATCGGGCGGCACGCGATTGTGTCCTTCCCCAATTTTGGCCATTGGCAGATGCGCTGGCGATTATTGTGGAGTGGGCGGATGCCGGATACGGAAACCTGGAACCGCCCCTGGTATGAAACGCCCAATATCCACCCCTGCACCATCACGGATTTCACCGCGCTTTGCGCGCTGGATGGTTATGCGGTGGAACGCTGGCTGGCGGTTGATGAACAGGGGTTGAGGGCGCCGTGGCGCCGCTCATTGAGGCTCGCCAATCTGTTTGGCGAGCAAGCGCTGTTTATGCTGCGCCGGGCCGGGCCTGGGGCCTGACCCGGGCGCGCTTGCGCCTATTCTATGGGTGCGAGGCTCTTGATCAGGTCGAAAACCCGCTTGCGCACCGCAGGATCGGTGATCCGGTAATAGGCGCGCACCAACTCCAGCGTTTCGCGCTTGCTCATATTGTTATCTTCAAACCGGCCCGGGGCTTCGGCAAAGCCGTAAAGCGCCGGGCGGCTGCGCACCGCGACATTGCCGCCCATTTCGGGTGGCAGATCGTCAAAAAAGAAGCCGATCGGCACATCCAACACGCGGGCCAGATCGAAAAGCCGGCTGGCGCCGATGCGGTTGACGCCGCGTTCATATTTCTGCACCTGCTGAAACGTCAGGCCCAGCGCTTCGCCGAGCTTTTCCTGGCTCATGCCCAGCAATGTGCGGCGTAGACGCACCCTGGACCCCACATGTGCGTCAATCGGGCTGGCCCGATGTTCCCGCTCCCCCTTGGTGTTGGCTTCATCAATATCATTCATGGCAACTACAAATTTCATCTCTTTCCTCCACCCTGCCAGAGAGGCAACCATGGCGCGTTTTTCAAACCACACCCTTAGGTTTCGGTTGCATGAAACATCATACGCCTATCCCCAACAGCGATTAACAACAGTTATTATTACCCTTAGGGGCAAAAAAGCTACAGGTTTTTCCTAATTCTCAAAAAACTACATTATTTTTGCTCACGTGAAGCAAAACTCGGAATTCAGCGTTGACTTCTGGCTGACAAAATCCACCCAAAGGCGAAAATAGCCAAGGCAAGCCCCAAAGGCATCATCAGCCCAAGATCAGCATAGATGGTTGGCGCACGCGGCGAGGGTAACAAGGCCAGAATAACTGCTGATTCGCCCAGGGGTCCGCGAGTCACCAAGCGTCCGCGGGCATCAAATACCGCCGAAATCCCTGTCTGCGCCGCGCGCGCCAAGGGCAGGCCCTCTTCCACCGCCCGCAGCCGTGCTGCCGCAAAATGCTGCCAGGGGCCGGCGGTAATGCCAAACCAGGCGTCATTCGTGACATTCACAATCCAGGCGGGACGCCGCGATGGCATGATCCGCCCGGTGAAAATCACCTCATAGCAAATTAGCCCAACAAGGGGCGGCAGCCAGCCTGCCACCACAAGGCGCCTTTCCTCGGAAGCGGAATAATCGCGCGTGCTTTGCACCAGCCGAATGGGCAGAAGCCCCCTGAAGGGCATGAATTCGCCAAAGGGCACCAGCTTCATCTTATCGGCGGTGGCCAGAACCTGCGTCGTGGGGCTGATCACCACCAGGCTATTGAATAAATCCCGCGCATAGCCCGCCGGGGTGAAATCGCCGCGCGCGGTCCCGGTCAGCAGCAGGGCGTTTTGCGGCAGGGCGCCGGCCACCAATTGCCGCGCCTCCGGGTCATTGGGCAGCAGGAAGGGCACGGCGGTTTCGGGCCAGATCACGGCCAGCCGATGCCCTGGCGGCAATTCGCGCAAGGCGGCCACCGCCGCATCCCGGGTTGTTTCCACATAGCGGCGCAGGATTGGCACGCGGGATTCCTCGCGCCACTTAACCTCCTGCGCGATATTGCCCTGCACGATCAGCAGGCCGACCGGCTGAGGCTCGGGCTCTGGCGCCCAAAGCCGGGCGAAGCCGAAGGCGCCACAAAACGCCAGCACCGCGACACCGCTTAGAAAGGCGCGCCGATCCAGAATGGGCGTTGCGGCCGACAAAAGCGTAATGAGCGACAGGCCATGCACGCCGATCATCGCCGCCATCTGAATGGGCAGCGCATCAAAGGCCCAGACCGTGCCCAACAGATTCCACGGAAAGCCGGTCAGGATTTCCCCGCGCAGCAGCTCAAACCCGACAAAACCGCCTGCAAAGACCAAATTGCGTGGCCAGCCGGGCCGTGCCCCCCAGGCAATGGCAGCGGGCACCGCGACAAACAGCCCAAGCGGCAGCGCCAAGGCTGGCACCGCAATGGGGACCAGCCACCAATACCGCGCCACATCGGTCAGTATGGCGGAAGTAATCCAGTAAAGCCCGCCGGCGAAGAAGCCAAAGCCCCAGGCAAGCCCGATCCCGAAGGCGGCGGTCCAGCTCGCTGCCCCGCCAATCATGGCGAGCAACCCGGGGATCGCGAGAAACAGGGCCGGGATGATATGCAGCGGCGGCAGGGCAAGGACTGCCAGCATGCCAAGCCCAAAGGCAGTCACCTGGGCGCGCCAACCGCGCCGCGCAGCAAGTGCCCGCCAAATCCAGCCCATCCGAACTAAGCCTCTCTATTCCGCCGCGACGCGGGAATTGGCGCCAGGCCGGCGCACGCGTAAGCGCCGGATGCGTCGCGGATCGGCGTCTAAGATGCGGAATTCAAGCCCCGAGGGGTGAGAAACCAATTCCCCCTTGGCCGGCACGCGCCCCGCCAGCGTGAACACAAGGCCACCCACCGTATCAATATCGGCGGCGCGTTCCTCATCCGTCAGCACATTGCCGAGCTTTTCCTCAAAGGCGGCAATCGGCGTGCGCGCATCAAGATCAAGTGTGCCATCGTGGCGTTCGGTGATCTGCTGCGCCTCTACCTCATCATGTTCATCGCTGATATCGCCGACAATGGTTTCCACCAGATCCTCAATCGTGATCAGGCCATCAATGCCGCCATATTCATCCACGACCAGCGCCATATGCACGCGCGCCAGGCGCATTTGCAAAAGCAGATCGAGCACGGGAATGGATGGCACCACAAAAAGCGGGCGGCGCAGAACATCCGTCAAGGCAAAGGCTTTCTCTTCCTTTCCGACGGAAGCGAAGACATCCTTGATATGCACCATGCCGATAATGTCATCGAGCCCATCGCGATAGACCGGGTAACGGCTATGGCCTTCAGTCTGAATCAGCGCGATGGTTTCCGTCAACGAATGGCTTTCCGGTATCGCCATGATATCGGCGCGCGGCACCATGACATCATAGGCGGTAATGCCGCGCAGCCGAAGGACATTGCCAAGCAGCGCGCGTTCTTCGGCATCAAGGCTCGTGGTCTGGCCATCGCCGGGGCGCGCTTCGCTTGGCGCTTCATGGCGTTCGATCAGTTCTTCCACCTGATCGCGAATGGATTCAGCTTCCTTGCGGCGCAGTATGCCCTGGATTTTCCAGAACAGACTAGGTTTGTGACCTGCCTCGCTCATGTCGCGCCCCGCCAGGGATTGGGCAGGCCAAGCCGGCGCATCACGCGCGCCTCGGCGCGTTCCATCCGCCGGGCCTCACCGGCTTGCAGATGATCATGCCCAGCCAAATGAAGCGCGCCATGCGCGACCAGATGCGCGAAATGCGTTGCAACCCGGCGCCCGGCGCCGCGCGCTTCACGCTGCACCACCCCAAGGGCGAGTGCCACATCGCCGAGATAGCCCGGCATACCGCCGGGGAAGGACAACACATTGGTAGGCTTTGCCTTGGCGCGATGCGTGCCATTTAGCCGCTTCATGGTGGTGTTATCGGCAAGCAGCACTGTGACCGACCCCGAAGCCCCTGCTTCGCGCAATGCAACACCAGCTGCGCGGCGCGCCAGCGCCTCAGGTTGTTTGATGGCAGCGCGCCAGCCTGGCGCCGCCAGGATCACGGAGATATCAAGCCCCTCCGCCGATCCGCTCCGAAGCCCAGCCGAGGCACCCTCGCGGCGCCCCTGGCCGGGACGGCTACTTTCCGGTTCCATACTTCTCCTTCTTTGCCCAGTCCTGCTGGTCGGCCCGCCCATAAGCGGCGACGATCCGGGCAACCAAAGGATGCCTTACCACATCCTGATCAGAAAAGCGCGTCATGCTGATGCCTTCCACGCCGGAGACAATCGAAAGCGCCTCGACAAGGCCAGACGGCTGATGGGCGGGCAGGTCGATCTGGGTCGGGTCGCCCGTGATCACCATGCGGCTGCCCTCCCCCATACGGGTCAGGAACATCTTCATCTGGGCCGGGGTGGTGTTCTGCGCCTCATCCAATATCGCGTAGCAATGGGCCAAGGTACGGCCTCGCATGAAGGCGAGCGGGGCGATTTCAATCTCCCCAGCCGCGATCCGCCGCGCGACCTGATCGGCGGGCAGCATGTCATGCAAGGCGTCGTAAAGCGGGCGGAGATAAGGGTCCACCTTTTCCTTCAAATCGCCTGGCAGGAAGCCAAGCCTTTCGCCGGCCTCAACCGCTGGGCGGGACAGCACAATGCGGTCAACCCGGCCGGATTGCAGCAGGGCCACCCCTTGGGCTACCGCCAAATAGGTCTTGCCCGTGCCGGCCGGGCCAATGCCGAAGACCATGTCGCTGCGCGAAAGCATATCAATATAGGCTGCCTGGGCGGCACTTCGCGGTGCAATCGCGCCCTTGCGGGTGCGGATCGCCGGCAAATCCTGCAAGGGCAGGCGCGGTTCGCCCTGGGCAGCCCCGCCTTCCGCGAACCTCAAGGCCGCTTCCACTTCCGCCGTGCCGACATGTTCCCCCCGTTCCAGCCGTTTCCATAGCGCGAGCAGCGCTGCTTCCGCCATTTCCGTTCGTTCCGCCCCGCCGGAAATAGCGATGCGATTCCCGCGTGAGGCCACGCGTACGCCAAGCACCTGTTCGATCCGCGCCAGATGACGATCATGTTCGCCATGCAGCAGGGGTAGCAGCGCATTGTCGTGGAATTGCAGCGTTATGGAACGCTGATCACTGGATTGGCGCGGTTCCGCAGCGCGGAGGCCAGGGGTTTGGATGTTCAAGCGGCGTCTCTCTCCGATGCTTGGGGTTTGGACCCGGCAGGAAGCTCCCCGCCGAGGGAATTGGGGTTGGTGGCGGTCACGCGGACCGTTACGATCTGGCCGGTCAGGTCTCCGGGGGTCGGGAAATGCACCGGCTGCAACCAGGGCGACCGCCCGGCCATTTGGCCGGGATGGCGACCGGGGCCGGTCACAAGAACCGGGATTTCCATGCCGGCGCGGCTTTGATTGAAGCGGTATTGCTGATCGCGCAGCAGCGCCTGGATTTCCTGCAAACGTTCATCAGCGACCGCTTCATCCACCATCCCTGCCATGCCTGCCGCCGGCGTGCCGGGGCGCGCGGAATAGCGGAAGGAAAAAGCCGAAGCGAAGCCGATATCCTCAATCAGCTTGAGCGTCGCGCGATGATCCGCATCACGCTCGCCGGGGTGGCCCGCGATGAAATCGGAAGACAGCGCCAGATCAGGCCGCGCGGCGCGCAGAGTTTCAATCAGGCGCAAATATTCCGCCGCCGTATGGCCGCGATTCATTGCCTTCAGAATAGGGTCTGACCCCGATTGCGCCGGCAGATGCAGGAAGGGCATCAGCGCCGGGATGTCGCGATGCGCCGCGATCAGATCATCGCCCATGTCGCGCGGGTGGGAAGTTGTATAGCGCAGCCGATCAAGCCCTGGGATTTCAGCCAAGGCCAGCAAAAGCCGCGCCAAGGACCAGGCCGCGCCATCCGGCCCTTCGCCGTGATAGGCATTCACATTCTGGCCCAAGAGCGTGATTTCCCGCGCGCCCAAAGCCACCAGGCGCTTGGCTTCCGCAATCACCGCCACCGCCGGGCGCGAATATTGCGCGCCGCGTGTGTAAGGCACCACGCAGAAGGAGCAGAATTTGTCGCAGCCTTCCTGCACGGTCAGGAAAGCGGTCACCCCCTGCGGCGCCGCCTGTTCCGGCAAATGATCGAATTTCCCCTCCACCGGGAATTCGGTTTCAATCACCGCACCTGCCGCGCGGGAGGCACGCGCCACCATCTCCGGCAGGCGGTGATAGCTTTGCGGGCCGAGCACGATGTCCACCCAAGGGGCGCGCGCCGTGATTTCCGCGCCTTCGGCCTGCGCCACGCAACCCGCCACAGCGACAATCATCTCCCCACCGCGCGCGGCCTTGGCTTCGCGCAGCCTCCCCAGATCGGAAAACACCTTCTCGGTCGCTTTTTCGCGAATGTGGCAGGTATTGAGGATGACCATATCAGCTTCCTCGGCCACATCCGTCGGCGCATAGCCAAGGGGCGCCAGCACATCCGCCATGCGCGCGCTGTCATACACATTCATCTGGCAGCCCCAGGTACGGATCAATAACCGCTTCCGTGCCGGGGTGCCGTGGCATTCAGTCATGAAATCCGGGCCTCCGTCGCCCCAGCATGGGGCGAAACGGGGGAAATGAGCAGGCCGGCTGCGCTGGTCAAGCGCGCCAAGACCCGCAAGCGCAAATCAAGGGGCCAAAAACCATTGCCCAAGCCTGGGGTCTCCCGCCGCGTCGGGTCAAGGGTTTATCGCGGCGCATTCAGGAAAAGCGGTGTGCCGGGGCGGTTCTGTCGCAATTGCGCCGCACCGGCGGCGACCACATCGTTCACCGCTGCGGTCAGGAGCTTACGGTCCGGCAGGCTGGCGGGGTCGGCCACCTCATGCAGCAGCACTGTCGCCCGCGCCCCGGAACGACGCGTGATGCGCCAGAAATGGGAGGCGATATCCATATCGCCATACCAGGCGAAAAGCGGCCTATCCCGCCGGCAGGCTGGCAGCCCGCCAAGCCGATCATAAACCAATGAGACCGGCTGCACCGCCTTGGCATCAACTGCTGCCGCCAAAAAGGCTGAGCGGAAGGGCAGCACCCGCGTGCCATCATTGCTGGTGCCCTCGGCGAATAGGATCAGGCTATCGCCGGTTTGCAGCCTTTCGCGCATGGTGTCGGCTTCGCGGAGCACGGTTGAGGTACGGCGGCGGCTGACAAAAACCGTCCGGCCCAGCTTGGCGACAAAGCCAATCACTGGCCATTGCCCGACCTCGGATTTTGAAACGAAGCTCGCCCGCAGCACCGATCCCAGCACGAGGATATCAAGCCAGGAGGAATGATTGGGCAGGAAAAGCGTGGCCGGCTCGTCCGAGACCTTGCCCACCACCTGCACCCTAAGGCCAATCAGCCAGCAGAGCACCCGATGATAAAAGCAGCCAAAGCTGATCTTGGCCTGACTCGGCAGCAGCATCAGCACGCATTGGATGGGGATCGCGATCAGCGTCCAAATGACGGCGCTGACAATGCGGCGAATGGCGCGAAACCGACCGCCCAGTGGGCGCGGTTCCATGATATCGCCCCAAGCGACACCTGGCATGAATGGTTTGAAGCGCAGCGGCGTTATGCGCATTTGCCGACGCGGCTTCAGCGCTTCTTCCAGGTTACGCAAGACAGATTGCATAATGATTGGTTAGCGCACGGTTCATGGCGCTGCAATGACGCTTTGGCGATAATTCCGTGAAACCCGGCCAGGGTGCGGCGCATGGCTTGGCAGGTGTGGGTGTTATGTTGTATCAATCATCATGGCTATCTCGAAAATCATGGCTTTCTCTAACCCCCTTGCGCTCTCTGCCGGCATCGCCGCGCGGCTTGGCCTTTCCGCCCTGCTTGCTGCGCTGCTTTGGGCCGGGGTTGCCTGGGCGCTTTCGGCATGACGCCCACCGCTTTGACGCTCGCGGACCTGACGGTCTGCCATGGCCGTCGCCCGGCGGTGCATCACCTAACGGGCCGGTTTGCGCCTGGTAGCCTGACAGCGATTGTCGGGCCGAATGGCGCGGGGAAATCAACGCTGCTGCGTGCCCTCGCGGGGCTGCATCAGCCGGAAGCGGGGCGCATTACACAGGATGGGGTGGCGCGGATTGCGCTGCTGCCGCAATTGGCCGCGCTCGATCGCGCCTTTCCCATTGCCTGCCGCGATGTGGTGATGCAAGGGCTTTGGCCGCGCATCGGCGCCTTTCGCGCGGTGCCTGCCAATGAGCATACCAGGGTTGATGCGGCTCTGGCAGCGGTGGGTCTGGCGGGCCTCGCGAAACGCCCAGTCGGCAGCCTCTCCGCCGGGCAATTGCAGCGCCTGCTCTTTGCGCGGCTTTTGGTGCAGGATGCCGATATCCTGTTGCTGGATGAGCCCTTCAATGCGGTGGATGCGAAAACGGCTGCCGATCTGCTGCACCTGATCCGCCAATGGCATGGTGAAGGCCGCATCGTGATTGCGGTTTTGCATGATCTTGATCTGGTGGCGCGGGAATTTCCGGAAACCCTTTTGCTTGCGCGTGACCTGATCGCTTGGGGGCCGACGGACCAAGCGCTTTCCGCCGCCAATCGTCTCAAAGCACGGCAAATGGCCGAGGGCTGGGCAGATCAGGCTGAGGCTTGTGAGCGCGCGGCCTAAAGCGCGGCTATCATGATTGAGGCGCTGTTCGCCCCCTTCGTCGAATTTGGTTTCATGCGCCGCGCTCTGGTGGGGTCACTTGCCCTGGCCATCGCCGCACCGCCGCTTGGTGTTTTCCTGATGCTGCGGCGGATGAGCCTGATGGCTGATGTCCTCTCCCACGGGGTCTTGCCAGGGGTGGCGGTGGCGTTCCTGGTGGCGGGGCTTTCCGTGCCGGCGCTGTGGTTTGGTGGCTTGGTCGCGGGGCTTTTGGTTGCAGTGGGTGCCGGGGCTTTGGCGCGTATCACTGGTGGGCGGGAAGATGCGACATTGGCCGCACTTTACCTACTGGCCCTCGGGCTGGGCGTGGCGCTGATTTCCATCGGCGGCGGTGCGGGCGATTTGAAGCATATCCTGTTCGGCAGCGTGCTCGGCGTGGATGACGCCGCGCTGCTGTTGATGGCGGGGGTCGCGACGCTGACGCTGGTATTGCTTGCGATTGGCTGGCGTCCTTTAGTGCTGGAATGTTTTGACCCGGCCTTTGCCGCAGCGACTGGCGCACGCGGCGGGTTTTGGCATTTGGTTTTCATGGGCCTTGTAGCGCTGAACATGCTCTCGGCCTTTTTGGCTTTGGGCACGCTGATGGCCGTCGGCCTGATGATGCTGCCCGCCATTGCGGCGCGGCATTGGGCGGCGGAGATCTGCGGCATGGTTTATGCGGCATCCGCCATTGCCCTGGTGGCTAGCGTGATTGGGCTATTGGTGTCCTATCACGCTGATTTGCCGAGCGGCCCCGCGATTGTGCTGATGGCGGGCGCGGCTTGGGCGGTATCGGTACTATTCGGCCCGGTGGATGGGCTCATGCAGCGCGTGATCCGGCGCCGGCACTTGGCGGGATAACATCGCTTTCCGCTTGACCTTGGCCTGATCCGGTTCCAGCCTTTCTCCAAAGCCAGAGCTTCAAGAGTGGCCAGAAGGGGAGTTCATTGCCATGGCCGATTTGCGTCTCACGCGCCGGGCTGCTTTGGGGCTTCTGGCAGCACCTGCGTTGGCCCGTGCGCAAGGTGCCGATGTTTGGCCATCACGCAGCATTCGCCTGGTGGTGCCCTTTGGCCCTGGTGGACCCACCGATGTCATGGCGCGGGTGATCGCGCCTGGACTGTCTTCAGCGCTTGGCAGGCCCGTGGTGGTGGAAAACCGCCCCGGCGCCAGCGGCAATGTCGGCATTGCCCATGCGGCACGAAGCGCGCCAGATGGCTATACGCTGCTAGTGACCTCCACCGGTTTTGTGGTGAACCCGACATTGTTTCGCAACCCCGGCTATGACATCGCCCGGGATTTCGCGCCGATCACGGAATTGGGCGCTTCCCCCAATACCATCCTGACGAAAAGCGATAGCGGCATCATGTCTGTCGCTGATCTGGTGGCGCGCGCCAAGGCGACGCCAGGCGGGCTTAATATCGCCAATCCAGGCTTGGGTTCCACCCCGCATCTGACGGCGGAATTGTTGCGGCTGCGCACCGGGATTGAATTGGTGCAAGTCACGCATCAAAGCGCGGCGCAGGCAGTGCAAGCGGTGCTGGCGGGCACCACGCCGATTGGCGTGGCCGCGCTGCCGCCGGCGCATGCGCTGATCAAGGCCGGCACCTTGCGCGCCTTGGCCATTACCGGGGAACAGCGCTGGCATGATTTGCCCGATCTGCCGACGATGGTGGAGCTTGGCTATGATGGTTTTGTTTCCGAAACCTTCCAGGGCCTGCTGGCGCCTGCCGGCACGCCGCAAGCCATTTTGGATCGCTGCGCACAGGTTGCGATTGCGTTGTTGAACGAAGCCGAGACTCGCAACCGATTGTTGGGCGCAGGCTTTACGCTGAATGCGCACGGGCCAGAGGGCCTGGCGTCACGCATTGCGCGTGAAGTACCGCTTTGGCGCGATGTGATCGAAAAGGCAGGAATTCCGCGGGAGTGAGGTCAGGCGATCTTCGCCTGTAGTTGCTTGAGCTCCGGCAGGAAGCGCCCTGGCGTCAGAAAGCCTTCCCCTGGGCGGATGCGGGCATCAGGCTGCAATTTCCCTTGCATTCGGCGCGCGGTATTGGAAAATGGAACTTCGCCCTTTGTTGGGCGTTCAACATGATGGGGTGGAAATGTTCTCGCATATCTTCGTCGGCGCAGATGATGTCGCCGTTTCCAAGAAATTTTATGACGCGGCACTCGGCGTGCTTGGCGTTGCGGAAGGCAAGATGGACCCGAAAGGGCGCTGCTTTTACCGCACGCCAACCGGCACGCTTGGCATCAGCAAGCCGATTGATGGCAAGGCTGCGACAGGCGCCAATGGCGGCACCATTGGCTTTGGCTGCGACAGCCCAGAAAAGGCGAAGGCCTTCCATGATGCGGCTGTGGCCAATGGTGGCACCAGCATTGAAGACCCGCCCGGCTGGCGTGAAGGCGGCGCGGTGCGGCTTTATCTGGCCTATGTCCGCGACCCTTATGGCAATAAGCTTTGCGCGCTGCATCGCAGCGGGTGAACCGCTTGGCGTGATCCGTTACGGCGGATCACGCCATCACACGTGCAATGGCAAGAGGTAATGCCGCGGCACCAGCCTGTCCCGCTCCCATTTTTATGTACCAGTGATTTGTGGGTTTACTAAGCATGTTTCGGGTGCCGGCGGCCGCATTCCGAGGGCGTGGTGGGGCCGGACATGGTTATATTGGTGGAGCCATTGATTGATGACAGTTTGGGCCTGACGGGTGGTGCTAAACCATTCAGCGTTGAGCACCTCTCTGCGAAGTGTTCCGTTAAACCACTCGTTATAGCCGTTTTCCCAGGGTGACCCGGGATAGATCCGGATTGGCTTAAAGCCGACTTTGGTCAGCCAATCTGTGAAGGGTTCGGAGCAGAACTCAGGGCCATTATCGGAACGCAGATATTCAGGTTTCCCTCGTTTGAGCAGTAAGGGGTAAAGCGCTTCCAGAACCTCTGATGGTCCCATCTCGTTGGCGACCGTCACGGCGAGGGCTTCGCGTGTGTACT
>Ga0194119_10003308_pt1 | contig 26100 bp, 17 predicted proteins | sample TA2MahC100mmetaG_FD_148620 | JGI IMG/M metagenome (GOLD analysis project Ga0194119, IMG submission 148620) | Freshwater microbial communities from Lake Tanganyika, Tanzania - TA2015018 Mahale Deep Cast 100m | ecosystem: Environmental > Aquatic > Freshwater > Lake | place: Tanzania: Lake...
AATGGCCATCCGCCTGGTCAGCGGGCCGTTCCGCAAGCTGGAGGGATCCTGGCGCTTCAAGACGCTGGCGGAAGCCGCCTGCAAGGTGGAGTTCGTGATCCACTACGAGTTCTCCAGCGTGCTGCTGGAAAAGGTGCTTGGACCGGTTTTCGGCATGATCACCAACAACCTGGTGGATGCCTTCGTGCGCCGGGCCGAGGACGTCTACGGTCAACGATGACGGCTACGTGATGAGTGCCCAGATCCATGTCGAGGTGGTCTACGTTTGCCCCGGCCACCAGAAGGTCATCCACCTCAGCCTGCACGAGGGGGCCAGCGTGAGCGAGGCCATCGAGCGATCCGGCCTGTTGCGGGAGTTCCCGGAAATCGACCTGGCGCGGAACAAGGTGGGCATCTGGAACAAGCTCGCCAAGACCGATGCCATCCTGCGCGACCGCGATCGCGTGGAAATCTACCGACCCCTGATCGCCGACCCTAAGGAAGTGCGACGTCAGCGCGCGGCCGAAGGCAAAGTGATGAAGAAGGGCGGCGGCGAGGCCGGCGCCACCGAATGAGCCGCCCGCGCCCCATTCAACGCGGCGCGGTCGACGGATAGTGGAGTTGCTCCATGCCCAGCCTGGCGAGCTCGCTGGCGATGCCGGCCTGCCGCAGCACTTCCGCGCTGTCCCCCGCGCGAGCCGCCTCGCGCGCTTTGGCGAAGGCGTTCTCGGTACTGGTCCACAGGCCGAATTTGCCGCGAGCCTTGGTCACGTCTGCCTCGGCACGCGCCAGGGACTGGCTGGCCGCCACCGAAATCACGGGCTGGCCGGGCTGTGGGGCGGGAGCTTGTGCCGGTTTGTCCGGGGTCTGGCCGCAAGCGGCCAAGGTGGCCACCAGGCAGACACACGCCATGGTGGACGCGAGATTGAACTTCATGCGGGACTCCGAGACGACTTCGGTGGGCGGACAGGCGGAACACGGCGCGGACCATAATTCCCGCGCGTCGCGTAGTCAAACGCGGTGCCCGCCATGCCGGTTTTGGGCGTGAGGGACGCGGCCGGTATAATGCGGTTTTGCGCGTAAAGGTTGCGTATGCGTATCCTCCAGAAAGCCCTCACCTTCGACGACGTCCTGCTCGTCCCGGCCTTTTCCGAAATCCTGCCGCGCGACGTCTCGCTGGCCACCCAGTTGACCCGCAAGATCCGGCTGAACATGCCGGTCCTCTCCGCCGCCATGGACACGGTGACGGAAGCGCGCATGGCCATCGCCCTGGCCCAGGAAGGCGGTCTGGGCATCATCCACAAGAATTTCGACATCGCCCAGCAGGCATCCCGCGTCGCCCGGGTCAAGCGGCACGAGGCCGGCGTGGTGAAGGATCCGGTCACCGTGTCGCCGGACATGACCGTCCGCGACGTGCTGGAGATCACCCGCCAGCGCAAGATTTCCGGCCTGCCGGTGGTGGACGAGGCGGGCAGGGTGGTGGGCATCGTCACCAACCGGGATTTGCGCTTCGAGACCAATCTGGACCAGCCGGTCGCCAGCATCATGACCCCCAAGGAGCGTCTGGTCACCGTCAAGGAGGGCGCCAGCCGGGAGGAGGCCATGGAAAAGATGCACCGCCATCGCCTGGAGCGTGTGCTGGTGGTGAACGACGACTTCGAACTGCGTGGTCTGGTGACCGTCAAGGACATCGACAAATCCAGCACCTATCCCAACGCCTGCAAGGATGAGCAGGGTCGCCTGCGCGCCGGCGCCGCGGTGGGTGTCGGCGGCGATACCGAGGAACGGGTCGCGGCCCTCGTCGAGGCGGGCGTCGATGTCATCGTCGTCGACACCGCGCACGGCCATTCCAACGGCGTGCTGAAACGGGTCGAGTGGGTCAAGCTGAAATATCCCCAGGTGCAGGTCATCGGCGGCAACATCGCCACGGCCGACGCCGCCCGCGCCCTGGTGGACCACGGCGCCGACTGCGTCAAGGTGGGCATTGGCCCCGGCTCCATCTGCACCACCCGCATCGTCGCCGGCGTCGGCGTGCCGCAGATCACCGCCGTGCAGAACGTTGCCGCCGCCTTGCAAGGCACCGGCGTGCCGCTGATAGCCGACGGCGGCATCCGCTATTCCGGCGACATCGCCAAGGCCATCGCCGCCGGCGCCCATTGCGTCATGCTCGGTGGTCTGCTCGCCGGTACCGACGAGGCGCCGGGCGAGATCGAGCTCTACCAGGGCCGTTCCTTCAAGTCCTATCGCGGCATGGGCTCCCTGGGCGCCATGCAGAAAGGCTCCAAGGACCGCTACTTCCAGGACAACGAGGCCAACGCCGACAAATTGGTGCCTGAAGGCATCGAAGGCCGCGTGCCCTACAAGGGCAGCGCCCTGGCGGTGCTGCACCAGTTGATGGGCGGTCTGCGTTCCTCCATGGGCTACCTGGGTTCCTCCAGCATCGAGCACTTCCATGCCAATGCCTGCTTCGTCGAAATCACTTCCGCCGGCATCAAGGAATCTCACGTCCACGACGTGCAGATCACCAAGGAAGCGCCGAACTATCATGTTTGAGCGGGTAGCTCGTAGTTGGTAGCCGGTAGCCTGGTCCGTGGATAGTTACCGGCGACTGCTTGTCTGGCAAAAGGCCATGGATTTGGTTGTGCAGATATACCGGCTCACCGAGCGATTCCCCGCGCATGAGTCATATGGGTTGGTTTCTCAGATGCGCCGTGCCGCCGTTTCTATACCTTCAAATATCGCGGAAGGGAGAGAACGCGAGTCCGAGCGCGATTTCGCTCGCTTCGTCTCCATCTCCCTTGGCTCCTTGGGCGAACTGGAAACCCAATTCCTTCTGTCCCAACGCCTGGGCTATCTGTCCGAAGAGGATGGACAAGCATTTTTTCCCTTGGCGGATGAAGTAGGCAAAATGTTGCGCGGGCTCAAGAAGAGCCTGGAACAGCCAGGGGTTTAGCTACCCTCTACCCACTACGAGCTACCCGCTATGCATCAACGCATCCTCATCCTCGATTTCGGTTCCCAGTACACCCAGCTCATCGCCCGCCGGGTGCGTGAGCACAATGTCTATTGCGAACTGCATCCGCATGATGTCTCCGACGACTTCATTCGCGACTTCAAACCGGCGGGCATCATCCTTTCCGGCGGTCCCGCTTCGGTCTACGAGGATGAAACGCCGCGCGCACCGGATGCCGTCTGGAGCGCCGGCGTGCCGGTGCTGGGCATCTGCTACGGCATGCAGACCATGGCGGCGCAACTGGGCGGCAAGGTGGAGAACTCGGCCAAGCGGGAATTCGGCTATGCCGAAGTGCGCGCCCATGGCCACACGCCCCTGCTGCGCGACATCCAGGACCGGCTGGAAGACTCGGGCGCGGCCTGGCTGGACGTGTGGATGAGCCATGGCGACAAGGTCACCGAGTTGCCTCCCGGCTTCAAGGTCATCTGCGAGAACGCCGCCACGCCCAACGCCGGTATGGCGGACGTGGCCCGCAACTTCTACGGTGTCCAGTTCCACCCCGAGGTGACCCACACCCTGCAAGGCAAGGCCATGCTCAGCCGCTTCGTGCATGACATCTGCGGTTGTGGCACCGACTGGAACATGCCGGACTACATCGAGGAGGCGATCGGCAAGATCCGCTCCGAGGTGGGCTCGGATGAAGTCATCCTGGGCCTCTCCGGCGGCGTCGATTCTTCCGTCGCGGCGGCCCTGATCCACCGCGCCATCGGCGACCAGCTCACCTGCGTCTTTGTCGACACCGGCCTGCTGCGCCTGAACGAGGCCGAGCAGGTCATGGAGACCTTCGCCAAGAACCTCGGCGTCAAGGTCATCCACGTCGATGCCACCGAGCAGTTCATGGGCAAGCTGGCCGGAGTCTCCGACCCGGAGAGGAAGCGCAAGATCATCGGCGGCGAGTTCGTCGCCGTCTTCCAGGCCGAATCCGCCAAGCTCAAGAACGCCAAATGGCTGGCCCAGGGCACCATCTACCCGGACGTCATCGAGTCTGCCGGCGCCAAGACCAAGAAGGCCCACGCCATCAAGTCCCACCACAACGTCGGTGGCCTGCCGGAGGACATGCACCTCAAGCTGCTGGAACCCCTGCGCGAACTGTTCAAGGACGAGGTGCGGGAACTCGGCGTGGCTCTGGGCCTGCCGCACGACATGGTCTACCGCCATCCCTTCCCCGGCCCCGGCCTGGGCGTGCGCATCCTCGGCGAGGTGAAGAAGGAATATGCCGATCTGCTCCGTCTCGCGGATCATATTTTTATTGAGGAATTGCGCCTAAGCGGTTGGTACGAAAAGACTTCTCAGGCATTCGCCGTGTTCCTACCGGTGAAGGCCGTGGGGGTGATGGGGGATGGCCGCACCTATGACTATGTCATCGCCCTGCGCGCGGTGCAGACCCAGGACTTCATGACCGCCCACTGGGCTGAACTGCCCTACACACTCTTGGCCCGTGTCTCCAACCGCATCATCAATGAAATCCGCGGCATCAACCGGGTGACCTACGACATCACCGGCAAGCCGCCGGGCACCATCGAGTGGGAGTAAGCGGGTATACGATGAGAAAAGGGCATCCGCGGAGGCCCTTTTTCATTTCGGCTGGACTGACGCCTACTGCTCGTCCTGCTCCGGCTTGAACTGGGCCGCCAGTTGCTGCTGGACCTGCGGCGGCACCTGCTCGTAGTGGCTGAATTCCAGGGTGTAGGAACCCTGGCCGCCGGTGAGGGACTTGACCCGCGACTGGAAGCTGTCCAGTTCCGCCAGGGGCGCATGGCCGACGACGGTGATCATGCCACCGCGGCCGGTCTGATGGCCAGTGATCTGGCCGCGCCTGGAGGAGAGATCGCCGCTGACATCGCCGACCGCGCTTTCCGGGGTGGTCAATTCGACGTTGACGATAGGTTCCAGGACGATGGGCCTGGCTTTGGCCGCGGCATCCAGGAAGGCTTTTTTTCCGGCGGTGACGAAGGCGATCTCCTTGCCGTCGACCGGGTGGTTCTTGCCATCGTAGACGGTGACCTTGATGTCCTGCATGGGGAAGCCGGCCACGCTGCCGGCCGACATGGCTTGGCGCACACCCTTTTCCACGGCGGGGATAAAGGTGTTGGGGATGACGCCGCCCTTCACCGCATCGACGAACTGGAAGCCCGCGCCGCGCTCCATGGGCTCGATCTTCAGGAACACCTCGCCGAACTGGCCGGCGCCGCCGGTCTGCTTCTTGTGACGGTGATGGCCTTCGGCGGGCAGGGTGATGGTTTCCTTGTAGGCGATGGTCGGCGGGTGCGTGTCCACCTCCAGACGGAACTGCTCGCGCATCTTTTCCAGCACGCTGCCCAGATGGGTTTCTCCCAGGCCGCGGATCACGGCCTCGTGGGTGTTGGGGTCGTGATCCACATGCAGACCGGGATCCTCGGCCACCAGGCGGTGCAGGATGTCGGCCAGCTTGTCGGCGTCGGACTGCTTCTTGGGCCGCACCGCCAGGCCGAATACGGCATGGGGAAACTCCAGCGGCTTCATGTGGATGTGGTCGTCTTCCGGCGCATCATGCAGCACGGAGTCGAAGGTGATGTCGTCCACCTTGGTGAGGGCGCAGATGTCGCCGGGGCGGCAAGCCTCCACCGCCACCAGTTGCTTGCCGAGCAGCCGGTAGAGATGGGCGACCTTGAACGGCTTGCGCAGCTCGCCGATATAAAGCTGGGCGTTCTCCGTGAGCGTGCCCTGGTGCACGCGCAGGGCGGTGATGCGGCCGATGTAGGAGTCCACCTCGACCTTGAAGACATGCGCCAGCACGTGCTTCGCCGGGTCGGGTTCCACCAGCAGGGGCCGGGCTTCCTCGCCTTCGCCGAGTAGAAACTGGGGCGGATTGGCCTCGCCGGGGTGGGGCAGCAATTTCACCATGATGTCGAGCAGTTCGCGGATGCCCACGCCGGTTTGCGCGGACACGAAGCAGACCGGAACCAGATGGCCATCACGCAGAGCCTGTTCGAAGGGTGCGTGCAACTGCTCGGGGGCGACTTCACCTTGTTCCAGATAGAGGGACATGAGTTCCTCGTCCACTTCCACCACCTGATCGACCAGAGCGCTGTGCGCTTCCTCGACGCTGGAGAAATCGGCGTCGCCGGCGGGATTGAAGAAACAGTCGGTGACGCGGCTGCGATTGCCCGCGGGCAGGTTGATGGGCAGGCATTCGCGGCCGAAGGTGGCCTGGATGTCGGCGAGGAGGGCGGGCAGGTCCGCTTCCGGCACGTCCATCTTGTTCACCACGATCATGCGGCACAGCTTGCGGGTCTGCGCCCAGTGCATCATGCGGTGCGCGGTGAGCTCGATACCCTTCTTGGCATCCAGGACGACGACCGCGGTATCCACCGCATCCAGGGCGCACATCGCCTGACCCATGTAGTCCGGAAAACCCGGGGTGTCGAGGATGTGGATCAGGGTGTCCTGGTGCTGGAGATGGCTGACGGCCAGCTTCACGGAATGCAGGTGCGCCTTCTCGAGCGGATCGTAGTCGCACACGGTGGTACCGCGTTCCACCGAGCCGGCGCTGGGAATGGCACCAGCCGCGGCCAACAGGGTTTCGATCAGGGTGGTCTTGCCGGCGCCGCCATGTCCGACCATGGCCAGGGTTCTTATTTGGGAGGAGGGGAGGATGCTCATGATGTAAAACGATCGGTCAGGGAGAAAAAGGGACGTTCCACGGGACAGGTGTCATCACACACGTTGTGGAGGGGATCGCCGTGGCTGGATTCGCATGGTGCGTATGGTGAATTTGCAATGCGCCTGACAGGGTAGCCAACCCGGTGTAGTACGTAAACAACAGATCACCTGATTCGCCGGATTTCTTCAAATAACAGGCGTAATTGGTTGAGCAGTACATAAACATATTAGACAATTCTAATGACACTGATGCCAACACTTACTCCCTGAGTGTTATCAGTGTTGTCTCCTCCATCCTCCTTCATAGGTGGATTTAGCCCGGTCACCCGACCGGGCTTTTTTTTTGTTCCGGGGGTAGCGACAATCGGCTCTGCTTGGGAGCGGGCTCCATGACACAACCACTCTGGTATCTGCGGCATGAAGGCAAGGTGTACGGGCCGTTTCCGCGGCCGCAGATCGAGACTGCGCTCGACGAAGGGGACATTACCCTGGACTGGGAGATCAGCTTGGATGAGGCCGACTGGATCGGCATCGGTGAGAGCGGCCAGTTCAGCGCATCACCTGCCGCGCCGGTTGCAGCGCAAGCGGATAGCACGGCCCCGGCCTGGCGCGAGGAACGCCTGCGCGCGCGCCAGCGCTGGCTGGACCAGGGTGGCCGGACGGACGTCGTCGAGCCGCACGATTCCGCTCTTGATGCCGAGGCGCGCCAGGCAGTGGCCGAAGATCACGCGAGGACGGAGGCCTTGCTGCGACAGCGGCAGAACCGGCGGACCTCACCCTTGGCGGCGATGTTGGGGGTGCTGCTGTTGCTGTTGATCGGCCTGGCGGTCTGGTGGGGCCAGTCGGATGAACCGATCCTCGCCTCGATGGGCGCATCGGCGGACTGTGCCGGCGACCTGACCGACCGCGTCAACTGGAGCGGCTGCGACAAACGTGGCATGCAAGAGCCCGGTGCGCGGGCGCGCAACGCCAAACTCGAAAACACCCGGCTCGATGACGCACGCCTGGCTGGCGCCGACCTGGCCTACGCACTGCTCAAGGGCGCCAGCCTGCGCAACGCCCAGTTGCGCGGCGCCAGCCTGCTTGGGGCGGATCTCACCGGCGCGGACCTGCGCTACGCCAATCTTGCCGGCGCCCGTCTGGGCGGCACCCGTATCGACGGCACCCGCTTCGGCAAGGCCATCTGGAGCGATGGCCGCACCTGCCAGGAGGGCGCCCCGGGCGCCTGCCGGTGAAGTCGATCAGCTCCCGCGACAACCCGCTGTACCGGGAACTGCGCGCTCTGGCGATGGATCGCCGGGCGCGTCGTGAAGCCGGCAGGACCCTGCTGGATGGTCCCCACCTGCTGGAGGCGGCCGTGCAGGCGGACATTCCCGTCGAGCGTCTGGTCTATGCCGAGTCTGCGCTGGCAGGGGAGCTCGGTGCCTGGCAGCAGCGCCTCGCCGGCGTCCCCGTGCTGGTCCTGCCCGACCGCCTGCTCGCCGGGCTGACGCCGGTGGACACGCCCACCGGCTTGCTTGCGCAGATCGCAATTCCCCGTCAGGAGCCCGTGCCTGGCGGCTGCATCGTGCTGCTGGAGAACATCCAGGATCCCGGCAATCTCGGTGCGCTGCTGCGTGTTAGCGCCGCCGCGGGGATGCGCGCGGTGCATCTCTCGTCGGGATGCGCCGAAGTGTGGTCACCGAAATGCCTGCGCGGTGGCCAGGGCGCCCACTTCCGTCTCGCCATCCGGGAAGGCCAGGACCTGACGGCGGTGGCGCGGGATTTCCCGGGTACGCTGCATGCCGCCGTGCTGGGTGCCGGGGATTCCCTGTGGACGCTGGACCTGCGGGGCTGCGTCGGCTTTGCCTTCGGCAACGAGGGCGCTGGTCTGAGTGAGGCCCTGCGGCAAGCGTGCCGACCCTTCTCCATCCCGATGGCGGCGGGGGTGGAAAGCCTCAACGTCGCCGCCGCGGCGGCGGTCTGTCTGTTCGAGCGATTGCGTCAGACCGGCATCGACTGATCAGAGCACGCGCGGCATGCCGCCGGGCAGCGAATGCTTGATCATCGCGGCGATTTCCTCCACCGAGCGATGCGAGGAATCGATGATGGGAATGCCTTCGCTGCGCATCAGCAGTTCCGCCTGCTTCAGTTCGCCCTTGCAGGTTTCCAGCGAGGCGTACTGGCTGTTGGGCCGGCGTTCCGAGCGGATCGAGGCGAGGCGCTCCGGCGCCAGCGTGAGGCCGCGCAGCTTGTTGCGGAAGGGCTGCAGGATGCGCGGCAGGCCGGGCTGCTCGAAGTTTTCCGGGGTCAGGGGATAGTTGGCCACGCACAGGCCATACTGCATGGCCATATAGAGAGAAGTCGGCGTCTTGCCGCTGCGCGAGACCCCCACCAGGATCAGGTCGGCGCGTTCGTATTTCTCCAGGCCGAGACCGTCGTCCGCCGCCAGGGCGAAGTTCACCGCGTCGATGCGGGAACGGTAGGAGTTCGGATCCTCCATGCCATGGAAGCGCCCGCGCAGGGGCTCGGGCGGATAGCCGATCTCGCCCACCATCATGCCCAGGAAGTGGCCGTAGATGTCCATCACCAGGCCGCCGCAGCCGTCCAGGGCGGCGCGCGCGCCAGGATCGGTGAGGGTGGAGAAGATGAAAGGCCGGATGGTCTTCTCCTTCCAGGCCTCGCGTACTTGCTGCGCTGCAAGATTTGCTTTTTCCAGCGAGTCGACGAAGGGTAAACTTACCTGTGCGAACGCTTCGTCGGGGAATTGCGAGAGGAGACTCTTGCCGATGATCTCGGCAGTGATGCCTGTGTGGTCGGAGATGAAGAAGACCGGTCGCGCGGGTGTCATTGGGGGAAGGAAGCGGCGCTTCAGTCAACGTTTCGAGGAATGAAATGGACTATATCGCGCGCTTTGAAACACTGTCCATGCACGACGTGGACAAGGTCGGCGGGAAGAACGCTTCCCTGGGGGAGATGATCCACAACCTCACCGACAAGGGGGTCCGCGTCCCCGGCGGATTCGCCACCACCGCCGACGCCTTCCGCGAATACCTGGCCACCAACGGCCTGGCCGACCGGATTGCCGCCAAGCTCAAGACCCTGAACGTGGACGACACCATCGCCCTGGCCGAGGCCGGGCGGGAAATCCGCAGCTGGATGATGGACAACCCGCTGCCCGCGGGCCTGGAAGCCGGCATCCGCCACAACCACCGGCTGATGTGCGCCGAGGCCGAGGAAGACCTGGAATTCGCCGTGCGCTCCTCCGCCACCGCCGAGGATCTGCCCGATGCCTCCTTCGCCGGCCAGCAGGAGACCTACCTGAACATCAAGGGCGCCGACAACCTCATCGACGCCGTCAAGCGCTGCTTCGCCTCCCTCTACAACGACCGCGCCATCGCCTATCGCGTGCACAGCGGCTTCGCCCACGAAGTCGTGGCGCTGTCCGCCGGCATCCAGCGCATGGTCCGCTCCGACCTGGGCGCCGCCGGCGTCATGTTCACCATCGACACCGAATCCGGCTTCCGCGACGTGGTCTTCATCAACGCTTCCTACGGCCTCGGCGAGACCGTGGTGCAGGGCTCCGTCAACCCCGACGAGTACTACGTGCACAAGCCCAAGCTGCGCGAGGGCAAGCGCGCCGTGGTGCGCAAGAAGCTGGGCGAGAAGGCCATCCGCATGGTGTTCGCCAGCGAGTCGGTGGCCGAGCGTTCCACCCGCGTCGAGGACGTGCCACCGCCCATGCGCCACCAGTTCGCCCTGAACGACGATGAATTGCTGGAACTGGCCCGCTACGCCATGATCATCGAGGAGCACTACGGCCGCCCGATGGACATCGAATGGGGCCGCGACGGCCACGACGGCAAGCTCTACATCCTGCAGGCCCGTCCGGAGACCGTGAAGTCCCGCGCCGGCAATGTCCAGGTTCGCTTCAAGATGCTGGAGAAGGGCCCGGTGCTGGCCCTCGGCCGCGCCATCGGCAGCAAGATCGGCCAGGGACCGGCGCGGGTCATCAAGTCCATCGACCAGATGCACCATGTCCAGCCCGGCGACGTGCTCATCGCCGACATGACCGACCCGGATTGGGAACCGGTGATGAAGCGGGCTTCCGCCATCGTCACCAACCGCGGCGGGCGCACCTGCCACGCCGCCATCATCGCCCGCGAAATGGGCGTGCCGGCGGTGGTCGGCTCGGGCAACGCCACCCAGACCATCGCCGATGGCCAACTGGTCACCGTCTCCTGCGCCGAGGGCGAGGACGGTTACGTCTACGAGGGCCTGCTGAAGTTCGAGAAGAACGAAGTGGTCATGCAGGCGATGCCGGAGATCCCCGTCAAGATCATGATGAACGTGGGCAACCCGGAACAGGCCTTCCACTTCGCCTCGCTGCCGCACGAGGGCGTCGGCCTCGCCCGTCTGGAGTTCATCATCAACAACGCCATCGGCATCCACCCCAACGCGGCGCTGGAGTACCGCAAGATGCCCGAGGAGGTGAAGGCGGCGATCGACGCCAAGATCCATGGCTACGGCGACCCGGTGAATTTCTATGTCGAAAAGCTCACCGAGGGCATCGCCACCATCGCCTGCGCCTTCTGGCCCAAGCGGGTCATCGTGCGCATGTCCGACTTCAAGTCGAACGAGTACGCCAACCTCATCGGTGGTCCGCAGTACGAACCGCACGAGGAGAACCCCATGCTCGGCTTCCGCGGTGCCGGCCGCTATGCCAGCCCGCAGTTCCTGCGCGCCTTCCAGTTGGAGTGCCGGGCCATCAAGCGGGTGCGCGACGAAATGGGCCTCACCAACGTGGAGATCATGCTGCCCTTCGTGCGCACCCTGCACGATGCCGACGCTTCCCTGCGGGTGCTGGCGGAAAACGACCTGGAGCGTGGCAAGGACGGCCTCAAGATCGTCATGATGTGCGAGATCCCCGCCAACGTGCTGATTGCCGACGACTTCCTGCAACGTTTCGACGGTTTCTCCATCGGCAGCAACGACCTCACCCAGCTCACCCTGGGCGTGGACCGCGATTCCAGCCTGGTGGCCGCCTCCTTCGACGAGCGCAACCCGGCCGTCAAGAAGCTCCTCACCGAAGCCATCGCGGCCTGCAAGCGCAACGGCAAGTACGTCGGCATCTGCGGCCAGGGTCCCTCCGACCATCCCGATCTGGCCGACTGGCTGGTGGTGCAGGGCATCGATTCCATGTCCCTCAACCCGGATACCGTGGTGGGAACCTGGATGCGGCTGGCCAGCCGCAAGCCCGGCTGACGCAGGGACGCCTCAGCGCTCGGGCTGGGTTTCCAGCCCCCGCGTCAGCAGCGACTCCAGGGCTTCGCGGTTGAGCGGCTTGCTGATCAGGTAGCCCTGGATTTCGTCGCAGCCCTGGTTTTCCAGGAACTTGAGCTGTTCGTCGGTCTCCACGCCCTCGGCGATGAGGTTGAGGCCGAGGCCGTGGGCGATCGAGATGATCGCCTTGATGATGGCGTGCTGGCGGTATTCCCGGTCGATCTCCCAGACGAAGGACTTGTCGATCTTCAGCGTGTGGATGGGAAACTTCTGCAGGTAGCTCAGCGATGAATACTGCGTGCCGAAGTCGTCGATGGCGATCATCACGCCATGCGCCGCCAGGCTGTGAAGTTTTTCGGCGATCACGTGGGGATCGCGGATGAACAGGTTCTCGGTCAGTTCCACCTCGATGCGCGCCGGCTCGATCCGGTATTCCTCGAGCAGGCCGACGAAACGTTCGACGAAATCCGCCTCGTCGAGATGCTGCGGGGAAATGTTGATGGCCACGCGCGGCGGCGCGATACCCTGCGCATCCCAGGCGCGCAATGCCTTGCAGGCGGAGCGGATGACCCATTCGCCGAGGTCGCCGATGAGGTCGGCCTCCTCCGCCAGCGGTAGGAATTCGCCCGGCGGCAGCAGGCCCAGTTCCGGGTGGTTCCAGCGTATCAGCGCCTCCACGCCTTTCACTCCACCCGCGCGGATGTCCACCTGCGGCTGGTAATAGAGCTCGAACTGGTCGTGGCGGATGGCGTAGCGCAGCTCGCTTTGCAGCTTCAGGCGCTGATCGGCGCTTTCCCCCATCTCCCGCATGAAGAAACTGTGCGTGTTGCTGCCGGCCAGGCGGCCGTGATACAGCGCGATGTTGGCGTGGCGGATGAGTGCGTCGGCCGATTCGCCGTGTTCCGGATACATGGCGATGCCTGCGCTCACCGACAGATGGATGCTGCGGCCGGCGCTGCGGAAGGGCTCGGTCAGTTCCTGATTGATGCGCTCGACCAGTTCGAGCACTTCCTCCTCGTGCTGGAAGCAGGAGGTGAGCAGCAGGAACTCGTCGCCGACGAAGCGCGCCAGGGTGTCGCCGCCGCGCAGACAGCGCTGGATGCGCTCGCCCACCTCGCGCAGCAATTCGTCCGCCTTGGCGTGGCCGATCAGATCGTTGACGTGTTTGAAGCGGTCCAGGTTGAGGAACAGCACGGCGACGCGGCCCAGGTTGCGGCGTGCCTGGATGAGCGCGAGACCGAGGTGGTCGCGGAACAGGTTGCGGTTGGGCAGACCGGTGAGCGCGTCGTGGTTGGCCTGGTAAAGCGACAGTTCCTCCGCCTCGCGACGCGCGGTGATGTCCCGCGCGACGCCATAGTAGTGGCCCTGCTCGTCCGTCGCCGCGGCCTGGTCGGGGGGCAGGCCGACCGCCGCCAGACTGACGTCGAAATGGCGGAAGCCGGCATGGTCGAGCCCGCTTTTCAGGCGCAGTTCGATGCTGTGCCGGGTGGTTTCCGCGAGCTTGCGCGCGCTGAAGGCGTAGCGCGCCCGTTTCTGGTCGTGATCATGCACCAGACGTGAGAAATGCCGGCCGATGATCTGTTTCTCCTCCACACCCAGCAGTTCGCGCAGGCGCTGGTTGACGTAGGAAATCTTGCCGCTGTCGTCGAGAATGAAGATGACGTCCGGCGAGGCGTCGACCAGGAAGCGGTGCAGTCTTTCCGAGCGGTCGACGCGCTGCCGCGCCGCCTTGTGGTCGCGCTCCAGGCAGCGCTGCGCGAGGGCGCGGGCCACGGCGTAGAGCAGGATTTCCGGTTCGATGGGCTTGCGCACGTAGTCCATGGCGCCGAGCCGCAGCGCCAGGATGGCGGCGTCGATCTCGCTCTCGCCGCTGACCACGATGACCGGCGCGTCCAGGCCCTTTTCGCGGGCCGCGCGGATCACCTCGTGGCCGGTCATGTCCGGCAGGTTGATGTCGACCAGCAGCAGATCCGGCCGCGTGGCGGCGAGTTTCTCCAGTCCCTCCAGGCCATTCTCGGCCGCTTCCGCGCGGTAGCCCGCGTGCGTCAGCAGGCGCTGCATGCTGGCGGCGAAGGCCCGGTCGTCCTCGATGATCAACAGCCGCGCGCTGATCCTGCCGGCCTCGCTCGACGCGGGGGAGGAAGCGGGAAGGTCTTCCTTCTGCCAGAAAGTCATCTAGGTCCCGATGGGCAGGCTGATCTTGAAATGGGTGCCGGTGGATCCGGTCGCGCATTGCAGGGAACCACCCAGTTCGCCGACCAGTGAACTGACGATGGCGAGGCCCAGGCCGGCATGCTCACCGCCCTTGCCGGAGGATTTCGGACGTTCCAGGTTCTCCAGCATTTCGGCGGACAGACCCGGACCATGATCGCGCACGCTGATTTCCAGGGTATGACCATCCCGCCCAGCTCGCCACAGGGTCGCGCCCAGTTCGATGCGGCCGCGGCCGCCCATGGCTTCCGCCGCGTTGAACACCAGATTGCTGAGGACCTGCTTGAGCTTGTCCGCGTCGGTGGCGATGGGCGGCAGGTCCGAGGTCGCCGTGTAGGCGATGTCGATGCCCCGCAGTTCGGGCTTGCCCATGCGCCAGAAACGCACGGCGTCGCCGATCAGGGTGTTCAGGTTCACCTTGGCCTCGACATTGGCGACGCTGGCGCCGGCGGGCTCGCGCATGCCCCGCAGGATGCGGCCTACTCGGCGCAACTCCTCCTCGACCAGATCGATGTCCTTGCCCGCCTGTTCCGGATTCGCCAATTGCTGGCGCAGCACGGCGAGATAGTTGCGGATCACACCCAAAGGATTGTTGGCCTCGTGCACCAGCTTGCGGGTTTGCAGCTGTTGTGCCTCGGCGGCGCCGCGCAGGGCGCCGTCGGTTTGCTCGCGCATGCGGACGGCCAGCCCAAGGCGGCGCCCGGCTTCGCGCGAGAAAGTGAGCAGCAGGGCCTGCTTGCGGGCGAAGTACTCGAGGCTGGCGACATCGATGCCGACGGCCAGGACGCCCAGGGCATCGCCCTCGAACGCCAGCGGCAGGCAGAGCAACCGTTCGCCGCCGAGCAGACGCAACACCTGCATATCGGCGAGGTGCTCGCTCACGGCCTTGTGGCCGACGAGGCCGATGCGTCCGTGAAAGGCGAGGGCGATGCGGCAACGCGGGTCGGCGGGATCGATGGCGATTTCCGCGCCGCGCGGGTCGTGGTCCTGCCCGTCCCGCCAGCGCAGGCCGGCGTTCTCGGGGGTGAACACGGCGCAGGCGCGGGCGCCGAAGAGCATCGAGGCGCCGCGGCGGATGTCGAGCAGGGCCGCGTCGATCTCGGGTGCCGTCGCCATCTCGGGTTGACCCAGCATGCCCTCCATGCGCTGCGCCACCGCCTCCGCGAGAGTTGGCGTCGCCTCCTCGATGGACGTGGCCGCCAGGGGGGCGGGCCGCAGCGGCAGCTCGATGCCCAGTTCGGCGGCGATGGCACGCGCCTCGGTCTGGGCGACCTCCAGCAACTCCAGCACCTGGGGGGTGTCGAGATTCCAGAACGCCAGATCCGTTTCCTGCGCGGCGACTCCATGGTCGGCCTGAGCGTTGAACAGGTTGGCGAGCATGACGATCTGCACCAGGGGATGGGCCTGCTTCACCCGTTCCACGGTCTCGTGGTGGTAGAGCAGGCTGTCCACGAAGATGGCATGCAGGCCCCAGCGTTCCGCCAGCCAGGCGCCCACCTCGGCATGGGTCAGGCCGAAGGCGGCCTGTTCCCGGCGCATGAGTTCCTGCTCGCCGGTGAAGTCCCTGAACAGGTCCAAATAGTGGTCGCCCTCGGTGGTGAGCAAGGCCAGTTGGCCTACGTCGTGCAGCAGTCCGGCCAGGTAGGCTTCATCGGCGTTGCCGTAGTGAAACTTTTCGGCCAGCTTGCGCGCGGTCACGGCGACGCTGAGGCCATGGAACCAGAAATAGCCGAGATCGTAGTCGCGCGACTTCTGGAAACGTCCGAACAATTCGGCCACGGACTGGTTGAGGGCCAGCCGTCGCATGGTCGAGGTGCCCAGCACGGCCAGGCATTGGTCGATGGTCTCGATGCCGCGACCGGGTCGGTAATAGGGGGAATTGGCGATCGCCACCACGCGCGCGGCGATGCCCGCGTCCTTGCCGACCACCGCGCCGATTTCGGCCATGCCCACGTCGTCCCGGTCGCACAGCGCCATCAGCTCGAGCAGGACCTGGGGCAGGGCGGGTAGCCGCGCCGTGGTCAAGCGCTTGTGGATGGCGAGAGATTCGATCTGCATGCGATGCGCGGGTCGCTTCGGGGAGACTGGTGGATGTCCCGACTTCTGGTTGACGGAACTTTATCGGCGCGAAATCGCGATACTTGAGAATGCCGTGCGTCAACCCTCGTCGAGCCTCAGCGCCGCAACTTCTCCATGTAGAGATAGATCACCGGCGTCAGGTACAGGGTGAGCAATTGCGACAGCGCCAGGCCGCCCACCACCGCCAGGCCCAGCGGCTGGCGGATCTCGGCGCCCGCGCCCCAGCCGATGGCGATGGGCAGGGTGCCGGCGAGGGCGGCGAAGGTGGTCATCATGATCGGCCGGAAACGCACCAGGCAGGCCTGGAAGATGGCTTCGGCGGCCTCCATGCCCTGGTGGCGCTGATGTTCCAGGGCGAAGTCGATCATCATGATGGCGTTCTTCTTGACGATGCCGACCAGCATGATGATGCCGACGAAGGCGTAGAGCGAGAGATCCACCCCGAACAGGTAGAGGGTGAGCAGGGCGCCGAGGCCGGCCGAAGGCAGGCCGGAGAGGATGGTGAGGGGGTGGACGAAACTCTCGTAGAGGATGCCCAGCACCAGGTACACCACCAGCACCGCCAGCAGCAGCAAAATGCCAAGGCCCTCGCGGGATGCCTCGAAGGCCTGCGCGGTCCCCTGCAGGCTGGTGCTGAGCGAGGCCGGCAGGCGCAACTCCTGCTCCAGTCGCTTCAGGCGGTCGACCGCCTCGCCCAGGGAGTGGCCGGGCAGCAGGTTGAAGCTGATGGTCACCGAAGGCAGTTGGCCCAGGTGGTTGACGGTGAGGGCCTGGTTGTCGCGGCGGATGTGGGCGACGCTGTCCAGCGGCACCAGGCCGCCGTGGTTCGCGCGCACGTGCAAACGGCCCAGGATGGCGGGATCGCCCTGGAATTCAGGCGCCAGTTCCAGGATCACCTGGTACTGGTTGGCGGCGCCGTAGATGGTGGAAATCTGGCGCGCGCCGAAGGCGCTTTGCAGGGCATCCTCCACCTGGCCGAAATCCAGGCCCAGGGCGGCGAGCTTGTCGCGGTCCACGTCCAGGGCCATGACGGGGCTCTTGTTGTTGAGGTTGCTGTTGACGTCGACGAAGCCCGGTAGTTTGCGGATGTGCGTGAGCAACTGGTCGGTCCAGGCGTAGAGCTCCTCCAGGTCGGTGGTCTGTAGTGTGTACTGGTAGGCGCCGGAGGAAATCTGGCCGCCCAGGCGGATGGGGGGCGGGTTTTGCAGCGAGACCTTGATGCCGGGCACCGAGGACAGTTTCGGCCGCAGTTCCTGGATCAGCTCGTCGGGCGTCAGCGTGCGCGGATCGTCGACGCCGTACTTCGGCTTCAGCTTGAACAGCATGATGCCGGTGTTGGGGGTGATGCGGGAGCCGCCGGAGCCCACCACGGACATGAAGGTTTCGATGTTGGGGTTCTGCGCGGCGATGGTGGCAACCTGCCGCTGACGCTGCACCATGCTCTCGAAGGAGGCGTCCGGCGCGCCCTCGGTGTGGGCGATGATCTGCCCGGAATCGCCGCTGGGCAGGAAGTCCTTGGGGATCTCCCGATACAGCCAGACACTCGCCACCACGGTGGCAAAGAACACCGCCAGCACCAGCGGCGAGCGCGCCAGCGACCAACTCAGGCTTACCCGGTAGGCGGCGAGCATGGCGGCGAAGCCCCACTCGAACAGGCGGTACAAGGCACCGTGCCCGGCCTCGCGCTGCGGCCGCAGATAACGGCTGGCCAGCATCGGGGTGAGGGTCAGGGAGACGAAGCCGGAGACCAGGATGGCGGCGCTGATGGTCACCGCCAGTTCGTGCAGCAGGCGGCCGATGATGCCGCCCATGAACATGACCGGAATGAACACCGCCACCAGGGAAAGCGTGATGGAGACGATGGTGAAGCCGATCTCGCGCGCGCCGCGAATCGCCGCCTGCATGGGCGGCTCGCCCTTTTCCACGTGGCGCATGATGTTTTCCAGCATGACGATGGCGTCGTCGACCACGAAGCCGACCGACAGCGTCAGCGCCAGCAGGGACAGATTGTTCAGGCTGAAGCCGAACAGGTGCATGACGGCGAAGGTGCCGATCACCGAGATGGGCAGGGCCAGCGCGGGAATCAGCGTGGCCGACAGGTTGCGCAGGAACAGCAGGATCACCAGGATCACCAGGCAGCCCGCCAGCACCAGGGTGAACTGCACGTCGTCGACCGACTCGCGGATGGTGACGCTGCGGTCGTAGAACACCTCCAGGCGCACGCTGGCCGGCAGCTTCTCCTGGAAAGCCGGCAGGATGGCGCGGATGGCCTCGACCGTGGCGATGGTGTTGGCGCCGGGCTGGCGCTGGATTGCGAGGATGATGGAGCGCTCCTGCCGCTCGCCGCGCACCAGCCAGTTGGCGCGCTTGTTGTCCTCGACGCTGTCGATGACCGTCGCCACCTCGTCCAGGCGCACCGGCGCGCCGTTGCGCCAGGCCACGATCTGCGGCCGATAGGCGGCGGCGTCGTCGAGCTGGCCGTTGGAGCGCAGGGCGAAGCTCTGGCGCGGGCCGTCCAGGCTGCCGATGGGCTGGTTGACGTTGGCCGCGCTCACCGCCTTCAGCAGTTCGTCGAGGCCGATGCCGCGCGCCGCCAGGCGGTGCGGGTCGGCATGAATGCGCACCGCGTACTTCTGCGCGCCATAGATCAGCACCTGGGCGACGCCGGGTATGGTGGAGATGCGCTGGGCGAGCTGGGTTTCCGCGTACTCGTTGACCTCGTGCAGGGGCAGGGTGGGGGAGTGCATGGCCACGTAGAAGATGGGCATGTCGGCCGGATTCACCTTGCGGTAGGAAGGTGGTGTCGGCATGCCTGGCGGCAGGCGGCGCTGCGCCGCCGCGATGGCCGCCTGCACGTCCTGGGCGGCGGCGTCGATATCGCGCTCCAGGTTGAACTGCAGGGTGATGGCGGTGGCGCCGCGGGCGCTGGTCGAACTCATGTTGTCCAGCCCGGCGATGGTGGAGAACTGCGCCTCCAGCGGCGTCGCGACGGTGGCCGCCATGGTTTCCGGCGAGGCGCCGGGCAGGCTGGCGGTCACCAGGATGGTGGGAAAATCGACGCTGGGCAGCTCGGACACCGGCAGCGCGCGATAGGCGATGATCCCGAAGATGACGAAGGCCGCCATCAGCAGGGTGGTCATCACCGGCCGGCGGATGCAGAGTTCAGGGAGTTGCATGGCGGGCGGGTCAGCCCTGTTTCGCGGACTTGCCGGGGGGCGCGCTGTTCGACTTCTCGCCCGGCGCCTTGATCTTCACCTTGCCACCCGGCACCAGGCGGGAATGGCCGTCGGTCACCACCGTCTCGCCGACCTCCAGACCCCGCGTGATGACGGCGAAGCCAGCATGCACGGGACCGAGTTCGACCCGGCGCATCAAGGCTTCCTCCGCGTCCACCACGAACACGAATGGCCCTTCAGGACCCTGTTGCACCGCTTCCGCGGGCACGCTGACGGCGGCGCGCAGGGTGTCCAGCAGCAGGCTGACCTGGAGATACTGGCCGGGCGCCAGAGCCGCGTCGGCATTGGCCAGTTCGGCCTTCATGCGCAGGGTGCCGCTGGCGGTGTCGACCGCCGGGTCGACGAAACGCAGCGTCGCCGCATGGCCCGGCCCGGAATCACCCGGCGGCCGCGCGTGCACGCGCAGTCGCCCCGCATCCCGCGCGGCGCGCACGGCGGCGATGTGCCTCTCCGCCACGGCGAAGCTCACGTACAAGGGCTGGATGCGGTTCAGCGTGACCAGCTCGGTATCGTTCAGCTTCACCGCCGCGCCCGGATGCGCGCGCTTGTCCCCGGTCACGCCGGCGAAGGGCGCGCGCAGGGTGGCATAGCTCAGTTGCAGGCGGGCCAGCTCGAGCGCGGCCTGGTCCGCGCGCACGGTGGCGTCGGCGGCCTCGGCGGCGGCGCGCAGTTCCGCCACCCTTTCATCGGAGACGAAGCCCTGGGCCTTCAGGGCCTGGTAGCGCTCGACGTCGGCGCGGGCCTTCTTCAGCAAAGCCTGGTCGCGGGCCAGATTGGCCTCGGCCTGGGCGACGCGGGCCTGGAAGTCGGCCGGGTCGAGGCGCACCAGCACGTCGCCGCGTGCCACGCGCTGGCCCTCGCGGAACGGCATCTCGATGACCTGGCCGTCGACGCGCGCCTTCAGCGTCACGCTTTCGTAGGCTTCGCCGCGCCCCACCACTTCCAGCAGGACCGGGGCATCGCGGGCGACGGCGCTGGCGACGGTGACCGGTACGGCTGGCGCGGGCTTCTTCGCGGCCGGGTCCTCGCCAGGCCCGCCGGCGAACTTGTAGGCGGCGCCGGCGGCCAGCACGAGAACGAGGGTCAGCAGAAGGATGGATCGGGTTTTCATGTTCCAGTCCGGTTGAATGCGATGCCCGCAATGGACGGTACGTGATTATGTGGGTGTGGGCTACCGGGCTGGGTGTTCCCGGTAGGCATGCGCCAAGGCGTGAGCTTCGCGCCTCAGGCGATCTCCCGCAGAAAGCCCCGCACCAGCTCGACGCGTTTCTCCAGGGTGGGCGAGGCCTTCTCGATCTTCAGGCGGTCCTGGCCGGCGAGCTTGTATTCGCGCTTGCTCTGGATCAGCTTGATCAGCTTCATGGGGTCCACCGGCGGGTTGGGCACGAACTGGATGCTGGCCGCCTCCGGCCCCACCTCCAGTCGGGCGATGCCGAAGCGCTGGGTGTCCAGGCGCAGGCGGTGCACCGCCAGCAGCACCTCGCCGGCTTCCGGCAAGAGGCCGAAGCGGTCGATGAGTTCCTCCTTCAGGCCGTCCAGTTCCTCGACGGATTCGCAACTGGCCAGGCGCTTGTAGAGCACCAGGCGTTCGTGGATGTCAGCACAGTAGCTGTCGGGTAGCAGGGCGGGCAGGTTGAGGTTGATCTCGGCGGTGACGGCCAGGGGCGCGTTCATATCCGGCTCGCGACCTGCTTGAAGTGATTTCACCGCACTGTTCAGCATGTCGTTGAAAAGATTGAAACCAACCTCCTGCATTTCGCCGCTCTGGTTCTCCCCCAGCACCTCGCCGGCGCCACGGATTTCCAGGTCGTGCATGGACAGGTAGAAGCCGGAACCCAGGTCTTCCATGCTCTGGATGGCTTCCAGCCGCTTGTTGGCGGCGGCGGTGACGCCGGCGCCGTTGGGCGGCGTCAGCAGGTAGGCGTAGGCTTGGTGGTGGGAGCGGCCGACGCGGCCGCGCAACTGGTGGAGCTGGGCCAGGCCGAACTTGTCGGCCCGGTTCATGAGGATGGTGTTGGCGCTGGGGACGTCGATGCCCGTCTCGATGATGGTGGTACACAACAGCACGTTGAAGCGCTGGTGGGTGAAGTCGCGCATGACGTGCTCCAGCTCCCGTTCCGGCATCTGGCCATGGGCGATCTCGATGCGCGCCTCGGGCAGCAGCTTGACCAACTTTTCGTGCATGGTGCGGATGGTGTCCACCTCGTTGTGCAGGAAGTAGATCTGGCCGCCGCGCTTCAGCTCGCGCAGGCAGGCCTCACGGATGAGCCCGTCGGAGATGGGCTGCACGAAGGTCTTGATGGCCAGGCGCTTCTGCGGCGCGGTGGCGATCACCGAGAAGTCGCGGATGCCCTCCAGGGACATGGCGAGCGTGCGCGGGATGGGCGTCGCGGTCAGGGTGAGCACGTCCACCTCGGCGCGCAGTTCCTTCATGCGTTCCTTCTGACGCACGCCGAAGCGGTGTTCCTCGTCGATGATGACCAGCCCCAGATGCTTGAAGACCACATCCTTCGACAGCAGCTTGTGGGTGCCGATGACGATGTCGATGCGGCCTTCCTTCAGGCCTTGCAGGGCGGCGACCACTTCCTTGGGCGAACGGAAGCGGGACAGCTCCGCCAGCTTGACGGGGAAGTCGGCGAAACGGTCGGAGAAGGTCTGGAAGTGCTGCTCGGCCAGCAGGGTGGTGGGGCACAGCACCGCCACCTGCTTGCCGCCCGACACCGCGACAAAGGCGGCGCGCAGGGCCACCTCGGTCTTGCCGAAGCCGACGTCGCCGCACACCAGCCGGTCCATGGGCTTGCCGGAGGTCATGTCGGCCACCACCGCTTCGATGGCGCCCAACTGGTCGGGCGTCTCCTCGAAGCCGAAGCCCTCGGCGAAGGCGTCCAGGTCGTGCTCGGACAGGGCGAAGGCATGCCCTTGTCGTGCCGCCCGCATCGCATACAGGTTGAGCAGCTCGGCGGCGGTGTCGCGGGCCTTCTCCATCGCCTTGCGTTTCGCCTTCTCCCACTGGCCGCTGCCCAGCTTGTGCAGGGGCGCGGCATCGGGATCGCCGCCCAGGTAGCGGGAGATGACTTGGAGATGGGCCACCGGCACGTAGAGCTTGTCGCCGCCGGCGAACTCCAGGGTGAGGAACTCCTCCTCGCCATTGCCCAGGTCCATGCCGGACAGGCCCAGGTAGCGGCCGATACCGTGCTGGGCGTGGACCACCGGATCGCCCACCTTGAGTTCGGAGAGATCCTTGAGCAGGCCCTCGGCGGTGGTGGCGCGCTTGGCCTCCCTCGCCCGGCGGGTGACGGGGCTGCGGGCGTAGAGCTCGGTCTCGGTGATGACCGCGAGGTTTTCGTCGAGGGCGACAAAACCGGCGGCCAGGGGGCCGGTGGTTAGGAGGAAGCGCGTTAACTCCCCCCTTTCATAAAGGGGGGATGGGGGGGATTTCGACGGGGATGGATTCGGGCTGGCCGTGGATAAATCCCCCCCGCCCCCCTTTACGAAAGGGGGGAGAGGCGCTTTACCCGCAGTCGATGCCGGCCAGCCCTCCGCCAAGGTTGGCTTCAGCCCATACTCAGCCAACGCATTGGCCAGGGTCTCCCGCCGGCCCAGGCTTTCCGCCACCACCAGGGTGGCGCCGGGGAAGGCGGCTAGATGGGCTTGCAGGCGGTGGTAAGGGTTGTCGGCCTTGCGTTCGACTTCCACCGTGGGGGGGGAGTAGAAGTGAAGCCTTTCTCCTTCCTCGGTGATGGAGCGCAATTCCAGCCTCGCATACGGCCGTAGCGCCCCGAAGAACTCATCCGGCATGAGGAACAGTTCCTCCGGCGCCAGCAGTGGCCGGTGCTTGTCGCCCTGCATGAGCCGGTGGCGGCTCTGGGTGTCGCGCCAGAAATTCTCCACCGCCGCCTGGAGGTCGCCGTGCAGCACCAGGGCAGTGTCCGCGGCCAGGTAATCGAACAGGGTGGCGCTCGCATCGAAGAACAGGGGCAGGTAGTACTCGACGCCGCCGGGCGCGAAGCGGTTGGAGACGTCCTTGTAGACCTGGCTCTTGGACGGGTCGCCCTCGAAGCGCTCGCGGAAGCTCTGCCGGAAATGGCTGACGCCGGCCTCGTCCAGGGGCACCTCCCGCGCCGGCAGCAGGCGGATTTCCGCCACCTTGTAGAGGGTGCGCTGGGTGTCCGGATCGAAAGTGCGGATGGATTCGATCTCGTCGTCGAACAGGTCTATGCGGTAGGGCAGGCTGGCGCCCATCGGATAGAGGTCGATGAGACCGCCGCGCACCGCGAACTCGCCGGGCGAGAGCACCTGGTTGACCGCGTGGTAGCCGGCCTGGGCCAGGCGCGCGCGCAGCCGCTCGCCGTCCAGCTTGTCCTTCTCCTTGAGCAGGAAAGCGTGGGCGTTCAGATAGGCGGGCGGGCACAGGCGCTGGGCGGCGGTGGCGGCGGGGGCCACCAGCACATCGACGCTGCCCTGGGAAGCCAGCCAGAGGGCGGACAGCCGTTCCGAAACCAGGTCCGGATGCGGCGAGATGGGGTCGTAGGGCAGGGTCTCCCAGTCTGGGAACAGTCGCACCGACAGGGCAGGATCGAACCAGGCGATCTCGTCCGCCAGCCGCGCGGCATCCTGCGCGGTCTGCGTCAGGACCAGCAGGCGGGCGGCGGCCGCGTAGCGGGAGAGGACCAGGCTATCCGCCGATCCGGACGGCAGGGCGAGCCTTCGGCGCTGGCCGGGCGGAGGAAAAGCGGGGAGGGCGGACATGACGGCAGACTTCAGGAAGGCCCGGCATTATCCCAAATCACCGCGCTGGGGGCGCATTCCGCGCGAACTCGGGCGGGATAATGCCTTGTCGGAGCAGGTGTGCGGGCCGCCTTCAACCGGCGCGCGCCCGGATCGCCTGGCGGTGCCTGCGGAACACCAGTTGCACCAGGGCGTCGCGCAACTCCTCGGATAGGTCGCTGAAGCCCACCCGTGCCCAGCCTTGCATGGGCGCCAGGGCGCGGGCCGGCAGGCGCAGGGTGAGGGGCAGGGCTTCCGAAGGGCGGATCTCCAGGATGACGAGCGTGCCCTCGGCGGGGGGCGCCGATTCCGTCCATTCGGCGCCTTCCGCGCTCAAGCGGACCGGCCGCGCGGGTGCCGCGGCGGCGGGCTCCAGGGCGCGCGCCAGCAGATGCAAGGCCAGGTCGAGCTTGGCTTCGAGGCGGTCGAGACGGCGGTTTTCCGGGGCGCTGTCGCTGTCGTGGCCGCTTTCCACCTGGTTGATGGCCTCCAGCAGCAGCGCGGCCTGCCGCGTCATTCGCGACTGGGCCTCGGTGTCAGACTCGGCCGCATGCCACACGAGGGGTATGCGCATTTCACAGCAGAGTCCTTCTTCATGCATCGTCTTCTCCCGGAAAAAGCGCCGTACCAAGCCAGGCCAGCCGCGCCGCGCCATAGCAGGCCTCGTGTTCCGCCGCGCGGCTGACGGGCACGCCGAGCAGGCCGGCGCGAATGCGCGCGTACACCTCGTTGCCGGCGCCGCCGCCGGCGCTCACCACCCGCGCCAGGGGCGTGGCGCCCAGTTCGGCCAGGCGACGGTAGCCCAGCGCCTCGATGCGCGCCAGCCCCTCCAGCAGGCCGTGCAGGAATTCGGCGCGATCCGACGGACGGGGTTCCAGGCGTGGCGGCAGGACCGGATCGTTGACGGGAAAGCGCTCGCCGGGCCGCGGCAGGGGGTAATAATCGAGGCCGGAGGCGCGCGTCGGGTCGATGCGCGCGCACAGGGCCGGCAGCTCGTCGTCGGAAAAATGCTGGCGCAGCACGCCGCCACCGGCGTTGGAGGCGCCGCCCGACAGCCAGAGATCGCCGAACCAGTGCGAATAGATGCCGTAGCGGCCGTCGTCGACGCGGGTGGTGGAGAGCAGCTTGAGCACCAGGGTGGTGCCCAGAGAGGTGACCGCGTCGCCGGGTTGGTCGACGCCGGCCGCCAGAAAGGCGGCGATGCTGTCCGTGGTTCCCGCCCGCACCAGGCAATCCGGATTCACTCCCAGTTCCCTGGCCCGGGGCCGCGCCAGCAGTCCCACGGCGGTTCCGGGATGGACCGGCTCCGGCAGGAAGTCGACGTCGGCCAGGTATTCCACCCAGGCCGGCCAGCGCCCGGTTTCCAGATCCAAGCCCATTTTCAAGGCGTTGTGAAAATCGCTTACCGGCCGGTCGGACAGCAGGGCGGACAGCCAATCCGCCTGGTTGAGGTAGAGCCGCGCGCGACTGAGACCCAGGTGTTTCTTCAGCCACAGTACCTTGGCCAGACCCGAGGTGGCGGTAGCGGCGGGATGATGGGCGCCGCCCGCGGCGCGGGCGATCGCGGCGGCTTCCTCGACGGCGCGCGCGTCGTGGTACATGAGCGGTGGGAAGCTGGGGTTGAGCGCCTCGTCGCAGGCCAGCACGGTGGCCGAGGTGCCGTCCACGGCCAGGGCGGCCAGGCGCTTGCGCAGCCCGGCCGGGATGCGGGCCACCAGGCTGAGCAGGACTTCCCGCCAGGTGGCGGCGGCGTCGTGCTCGGGCGGATCGCCATAGTCGAGCCGGTCCATCTCCTCGATCTGTCCGCCCGGCGCGATGACGCAGGCGCGGGCGCCGGAGGTGCCGAAATCGAGGCCTAGGAACATGGCAATGCGGCGAACAGGCATGGATACACGTGGCGCCAGAGGGCAC
>Ga0194119_10003318_pt1 | contig 26056 bp, 17 predicted proteins | sample TA2MahC100mmetaG_FD_148620 | JGI IMG/M metagenome (GOLD analysis project Ga0194119, IMG submission 148620) | Freshwater microbial communities from Lake Tanganyika, Tanzania - TA2015018 Mahale Deep Cast 100m | ecosystem: Environmental > Aquatic > Freshwater > Lake | place: Tanzania: Lake...
CACGGCTGGCGCACCGATCCCAACGCGCGGTCTGCCCTCGACCTGGCGGACGCTTCACCTGACGCGGCGATTCGCGAGGCCGTTCGGCGCGGGGGAACCGCATGAGCCGCCCCAACCGTTTCCTGATCGCGCTGGGGCAGAGCCTCTCCACGATGGGGCTGTACGCCGCCGGCCACCCGGCGCGGGAGCGTGGGGTGGACCTGACCTTCAATCGCCTGCTCGACCTGCTGAGCGACGTGCAGTGCGCTGAGTTCTCGTTCATGGACGTCGGCGTTGCCTACCGCGGCCGAGAGCTCGAGGAGATGCGTCAGTGGGACTGGGCCCCGCGGCTCTCGGCGGCTTCCGTCGGACGTCTGGAGGTGGACGCCGACGTCACACGCGAGCAGTGGGCGGCGGCACTGGAGCAGATGGCCTCGCTGTTGGGCGCAGGCACATTGTCGTCGGCCGAGGCGCGCCCGATGGCGGCGACCGCCGTGCGCATCGGCGCGCTGAAGGTACTGAGCGATGCACCCACTGAGACATCGCAGCCTAGCAGCGCCGCCTCGCTGCTCTTCGAAGATACTGATGAATCGCTGGACCCCGACCTGCTGGCCACCCTGCGCGACGACGCGGCCACCGTGGACTGGATCCACGCCGAGGCCCTGCAGTCGGAGCGGCTCCCGATGGCCGAAGTGGAGGCGGTGGTGGCGTCGATGGCGTCGGCGATGCACGGCGAGCGCCGGATGCTCTTTCCACTGCTGGCCATGAAGTCGTTCGACGAGTACACCACCACCCACGCCTGCAACGTGGCAATGCTGGCGATGGGCCTGGCGGAGGAACTCGGCTGTTCGCGTCGCGAAGTGCGCGCCTTCGGCGTGGCCGGGCTGCTGCACGACATCGGCAAGATCACCATCCCCAAGGAGATCCTGACCAAGCCTGGGCGCCTCACCCCGCAGGAGAAGGCGGTCATGAACACGCATCCGGCCGAAGGAGCCCGCCTGCTGCTCGAGCGAGAGCGCGGGCTGCAGTTGCCGGCGGTGGTGGCCTACGAGCATCACATCTGTCTGGACGGCAACGGATATCCGCGGCTGCACTTCGGGCGCGGCTGCCACCTGGCGAGCCGACTGGTACACGTGTGCGATATCTTCGACGCCCTCACCACCAACCGCCCCTATCGGAAGCCCTGGACCGCCGAGCAGACGCTGACCTTCCTTGCCTCGCGCGAGGGAAGCGAGACCGACCCCGTGCTGAGCCAGGCCTTCGCGCGCGTGGTACGGCGCGGGCAGATCACGCCGGTGCCGCTGTCGCCGGATGCGACGCCTGAGCCGCCGGAGCCTATGACGTGAGGCGTGCGCTGCGCCGCGACGGGGCTGACGACCCTGGGCGCATGCTCGAGGGCTGAACGGAAAAGCAGGCGTCAGTCAGATCTGGAGCGCGCGCCGACCCTACCGCACCGCGTACAGCGTCCCATCCGTGCTCCCCACATACAGCACGCCACTGGCGATGACTGGCGACGAGAGCACCGACCCCACGGTGAACATCGTGCGCATGCCGATCATCATCCCGTCGAGCGTACGGTCCGGGTACATCCCCGCTGTCTGAAAGACCCCGGTGGAGTCCACCCAGCGCGCGAGGTTCGCGCGTGAGCCGTCGGTCTGGAAGCCGCCGGCTCGCTGTCCGGTGCGCACGTTCACCGCGCGCACCCACCCGTCCGACGTCCCATAGAACGCCACGTCGCCGGCGAGCGTGGGCGACGAGAAGGAGATCGCCGGGTTGGCCAGCTCGAAGCGCAGCGAGCCGGTCGCGGCGTCGAGCGCCTTGAACTTCCGCCCGTCGGACGTCGCGAAGTACACCACGCCATCACGCACCGCCGGACTGCCGATCGTCCATCCGCCGCGATTGTCGTGTGTCCAACGCGGCGCGCCGGTCGCCGCATCCACGGCGTGAAACCGTCCGTCGCGGCCGCCGACGAGCAGCAGGCCCTGTATCACGGCCGCCGAACTCGCGATGCCGACCTGGTTGTAGATCACCGTGTCGGCGCCCGTCGTGTACCGCCAGCGCTCGCGCCCGGTGTTTGCATCAATCGCGTAGACGTTGCGGTCCCAGCTCCCCACGTAGACGACGCCGTTCAACACCGCGGGTGTGGCGTGCACGACATCTCCCGTCGCGAATCGCCACTTGAGCGCGCCGGTGCGCGCATCGAGCGCGTAGACCGACTGGTCGCCGGACCCGATGTACAGCACGTCGCCAACCACCGTCGGCGAGGAGAGGAAGACATCGAAGGGATCAGGCATCCGCTCGGTGCGCGGGATTGCGCCGTGAATGCCCGGCGCGGTGAAGCGTCGCTCGCCCGCGGTGGCGTACTTCCAGCGCTCGGCGCCCGTCGCCGCGTCCACCGCGTAGACGAAGCCGTCTACGCTGGCGATGTAGACCAGGCCGTGCGCGACCGCCGGCGACGAACTGATGGGCCCGCGCGTGCCGAAACGCCAGCGTTCGCGTCCTGTTGCCCGGTCCACGGCATACAATCGCCCGTCAGTGCTGCCGACGAATACGGCGTCGCCGTCCACGGCCGGCGTCGAAAGCACGCGGCCGTCGGTCTTGAAGCGCCAGACGACTTCCTGCAGCGTGGGCGCGGGGCCGTCGGCGACGCCGAGATGCGCGGGGGAGCCGCGGAACATCGGCGATTGGGCGCTGAGCGCAGCGGGCACCGCCCACGCGGTGAGGAGTCGCAGGAGCCGAGGCATCGTGGGCGCAGTTCGGGGTGGCATTCGCACAGGGCACAGGACGCAAGCGAGGGCGTGGTTGTTTCTCCGACCGCGCAGGTCGCTGGTTGGACACGCTGGGTCTGCGGGGGGGTTCCCTTCGCCCGAAGCGCGAGGGGGGGCGACGACGCCGTTTCGCTCTCTTTTGGTGAGTGGCGCGCCTGCGGTCAGCCGCCGCGGCGGGGCTCCTCCCACCGCCACGCGAACCAGATGATCAGCCCCAGGCAGACGGTCTCGACCGCGGCAATGAAGGTGTAGTGCGGATACGGCGCGGCGCCGCCCCAGACAAAGGTGATGGTGGCTGCGCCCACGCCGATATTCGCCCAGCGATTCACCCGGTATGGCAGCACGCGCGCCAGCAGAATCATCAGCAGCGCGAGCTGCATCAGGATCGCCCCGCCGAGCATGAGGTGCGTGATCGGCGTATCGCCTGCGGTTCTCGCAACCTCCGCCGCCGAACCGGGGATGTACAGCGAGAGAATATCCGCCTTGAGCATGTTGATCATGACCACGACCCACAACGTCGAGAGCAGGGTCGTCCTGTTCATCATCTTCAGCATGTGCCCCTCGGTGTGCACGGTGACATCATCGGACGCGCGGGAGGGCGCAGCACGTCACACCGCCAGAACCCGCTCGACGCACTCGCCAATCCGCTCCACCGTCGGCACAATCGCGTTGAGAAGGTCGGTGTGGTACGCCACCGGAATGTCCGCCGGCGCCAGCCGCTCCACCGGCGCGTCCAGATGCCAGAACGCATCGCTCGCGATCGTCGCCGCGATCTCCGCGCCGAAGCCCGCGGTGAGGTTGTCCTCGTGCACGATGAGACAGCGTCCGGTCTTCTCCACCGACGCCAGCACGCACGCCTTGTCCCACGGCGCCACGGTGCGCAGGTCAATGAGCTCGACCGCGTCGCCGAACTTGACCGCTGCCTCGACGCAGCGGTGCACCATCGCCCCCCACGTCACGACCGTAATCCGCTTGCCGGTGCGCAAGAGATTCGCGCGGCCGAACGGCAGCACATAGTCGTCGCCCGGGTACGGCGCGCTGCCATCTGACGTCATCAGCAGCGACCGGTGCTCGAAGAAGATCGCCGGATCCGCGCCGCGCATCGCCGCGCGCAGCAATCCCACGGCGTCGGCAGCGTTCGACGGCACTGCGACATGCCACCCGTACGCGTGCGCAAAGCGCACTTCATCGGACAGGGAATGCCACGGATCGCCCACATCCTTGCCGAACCCGCCCGGCATCCGCACCACCACGGGCGCCGCAAACCGATTGCGCGTGCGCCAGCGCGTCGTGCCGAGGTTGTTGAGCTGCTCCGCAGCGGGATCGGCGTACTTACGGAACTGAATCTCCGTGACGGGCATCAGTCCGCTGATCGCCATCGCCGACGCGCGCCCGATGATCCCCTCTTCCGACAGCGACGTGTCGAACACCCGCTCCGCGCCGTACTTCTTCTGCAGCCCCTCCGTGACGAGATGCACGCCGCCCTTGCGCCCAACGTCCTCGCCGAACACCAGCACGCGCGGACTAGCGGCGAGTTCGACATCGAGCGCGCGGCGGACCGCCTCCTGGAAACGAAGCACGGTCCCGCCCTCGGCGGGCACATCGGCGCCGCGCAGCCGCTCGCGCTCCGCGCGCGGCAGGCCGCCCATCACCGCGTCCTCGTCGTCGGCGTAGACGAAGCGGGCCACGTCGTCCGGCGTGGGATGCGGCCGCGCCCGCGCCGCCTCGACCCCGGCCTGCACCGCGTCGTTCGCTTCGCGCACCAGCGCCTCCCACTCGCGCGCCGAGAGCAGCGCCGGGACGAGGTACGCCTTCAACCTCGGCAGCGGATCACGCTGGAAATCGGCGGCGATCTCCTCATCGGTGCGGTAGCCCTTCTGGTTGTCGGGTCCGGAATGGCTGTTGAGCCGCGGCACTGTCAGTCGCACCAACGCCGGTCCCTTCCCCGCTCGCACGTGCGCCACCGTCTCGGCGAGCAACTGCGCCGACTGGTGCGGGTCCGTCCCGTCGCCGTCGCGAATCATCAGACCGCCAAAGGCCCCGAGGTTCTTCGCGATGTCGCCGCCCGGCGTCTGCATCTCGCCGCGCACCGAGATGCCGAGGTTGTTGTCCTCGATGTAGAACAGCATCGGGAGCTGCAGCGTGGTGGCCATCGTCAGCGACGACCAGAACCCATTCGCGGCCACCGAGCCGTCGCCGCCGAGCACGACGCCGATCGACCCATCGTACGACGCGTCCTTCAGGACATCGCGGTGGTACTGGATAGCCTGCGCCCAGCCGGCCACCGGCGTGTACTGCGAGCCCACGTCGCCGGCCATCGGGAGCACGGTGCATCCGCCGTTCGGGCGCGGCAGGTTGCAGACGACGCCGATGTCGCGCCCATCCGAGAACCCGCCAGCCCGCCCCAGCGGGCTCCCGTGCGCGTCCTCGATGCTTAGCCCCAGCGAGAGCAGGAGCGGCCGCGAACGGTAGTACGCCCCCGCCGCGTCTCGCTCGCCCGTGAGCAGCGACCCCAGGATGACCTGCGCGACCTCGTGTCCCTTGGCCGAGAACTGGTACTGGACGATGTGCTCCTTGGGCGTCGTCGCCTTGGAGCGGTTGAGCAGCTCCTCGAGGTCGTCCAGGGCGCGGGAGATCAGCGCGGTCCGGGCGATCCCCTTCCAGTCGAAGCGCGAGTCCGGCGTGACGGCGTGCTTGGCGGCCATGCCCTGAATATCTCGGCCGCGCCGGGTGGCCGGAAGCGGCGACGTCAGGGCATAATTGTACGAACTCCCCCCACACGCCGAGCGTTGGTAAAGCGGTTGCTCGCGGCAAGCCATCTGCCATCCGCCATCTGCCATCCGCCATCCGCCATCTGCCATCACCGTCTCCCGTCTCCCGTCCCCCGTCTCCCGTCTGCTTCAATGCCCCTCGTGATCGTCGCCCGCGACGCCGCTGTACTCCGCCTCACGCTGAACCGCCCCGACGTCCTGAACAGCTTCACGCGCGACCTCGCGCGCGATCTGGTGCGGGCGCTGCAGGACGCGGCCGCTGACGCCTCGGTGCGCGCGGTGCTCCTGACCGGGGCCGGACGCGGCTTCTGCGCCGGGCAGGATCTCGCCGAGGCGATGCCGCAGGGCGACTCGATCCCTGATCTCGGCGACTTCGTGCGCGAGACGTGGAACCCCGTCATCCGCGCCATCCGCCATCTCGAAAAGCCCGTTGTCTGCGCGGTAAACGGTGTCGCCGCCGGCGCGGGTGCGAACCTCGCGTTCGCCTGCGACATCGTCTTCGCGTCGAGCGCCGCGACCTTCGTGCAGTCGTTCGCCAAGATCGGCGTGATTCCCGACAGCGGCGGTACGTTCATTCTTCCCCGACTCGTCGGCCTGCACCGCGCAACGACGATGACGATGCTCGCCGAGAAGCTGACCTCCGAGCAGGCGCGCGAGCTTGGCCTCGTCTACCGCGTGGTCGCGCCCGAGGCGCTGGTGGACGAGGCGTTCGCCACGGCGGCGCAACTCGCCACCCAGCCCACGCGCGCGCTTGGCCTCATCAAGCGCGCCTTCAATCGCTCGCTCGGCGTGGACCTCGACGCGCAGCTCGACTACGAGGAGGCGCTGCAGCGCGAGGCGGGGCGCACCGCCGACTACGCCGAGGGCGTGCACGCGTTTCTCGAGAAGCGCGCGCCGCGCTTCACCGGGCAATGAGTACGATGCTCTCCTCTTCCACGGTTGTCGGCGTCGTCGGCGCGGGGGCGATGGGGCGCGGCATCGCGCAGGTCGCCGCCGCGGCGGGGCATCAGGTCATCCTCGCCGACGCAATGCCGGGGGCGGCGGCCGACGCGTTCTCGGCGATCGCCGGAACTCTCGGCGACCGCGTGACCAACGGGAAGCTCGAGGCGGCGGCGCGTGATGCACTGCTCGGCCGCATCGTCGCCGTGGAGTCACCGCGGAGCGGGACCATCGAGCCGCGCACCTCGTTCATTGACGTCGGCCCCTTCGCGCCCTGCGGCCTCGTCATCGAGGCCATCGTCGAGGACCTGCAGGCGAAGCGCGACCTCTTCGCGCGCCTCGCGCATACCGTCGCGGAGGACGCGGTCCTCGCCACCAACACCTCGTCGCTCTCCGTGGCCGGCATCGCCGCGGCGTGTGAAGACCCGCGCCGCGTGATCGGCCTGCACTTCTTCAATCCGCCGCCGGTGATGCCGCTCGTCGAGGTGGTGCCGTGGGCCGGGACACACGCGGACCTGCCGATGCAATGCGTGGCGCTGATGGCGGCCTGGCAGAAGAAGCCCGTCACCTGCACCGACACGCCCGGCTTCATCGTGAATCGCGTCGCTCGCCCGTACTACGGCGAGGCGCTGCGCATCGTCGAGGAAGGACTCGCCGACTACGCGACGGTGGACTGGGCGATGCGCGAACTCGGGGGCTTCAAGATGGGCCCCTTCGAGCTGATGGACTTCATCGGCAACGACGTGAACTTCGCGGTGACGCAGGCCGTGTACGAAGGGTTCTTCTTCGAGCCGCGGTATCGCCCGTCGCTGACGCAGCAGCGCCTTGTCGCCGCGGGACACCTGGGGCGCAAGACCAAGCGCGGCTACTACGACTACGCCGACGGTGCGACCGCGCCGGAGCCGACCCGCGACCCCGCCCTCGGCGCGGCGATCCTCGATCGCATCCGCGCGATGCTCATCAACGAGGCGGTGGACGCCCTGCGGCTCGGCGTCGCCAGCGCCGCCGACCTCGACACCGCGATGGTCGCCGGCGTGAACTACCCCAAGGGCCTGCTCGCCTGGTGCGATGAACTAGGCGCCGATGCCGTGCTCGCCACGCTCGAGTGGCTCTACGACGAATACCGCGAGGACCGCTACCGCCCGTCGCCGCGGCTGCGGCGCGCGGCCCGCGACGGAGTGAAATTCCGCACATGACCCACGCATTCATCGCCGGCGGACTGCGCACGCCCATCGGCGCCCTCGGCGGCGCCCTCGCCGACGTGCGCGCCGACGACCTCGCCGCGCACGTCATTCGTGAACTGCTGCACCGGCACGACGGCGTGGATCCCGACGAGGTGACCGATGTCATCCTCGGCTGCGCGAACCAGGCAGGCGAGGACAACCGAAACGTCGCACGGATGTCGCTCCTGCTGGCGGGCGTGCCGGTGACCGTGCCGGGCGAGACAGTCAACCGCCTCTGCGCCTCGGGGCTCAGCGCCATCGCCAGCGCCGCGCGCGCCGTCGCGCTGGGCGACGGCGACGTGTACATCGCCGGCGGCGTGGAGAGCATGACGCGCGCCCCCTACGTGCTGTCCAAGGCGACCAAGCCGTTCGCGCGCGATATGGAGCTCTTCGACACGTCGCTCGGCTGGCGCTTCGTGAACCCCGTGATGCGCGAGCGCTACGGCACGGACTCGATGGGGCAGACGGCGGAGAACGTCGCCGAACAGCACGGCATCAGCCGCGCCGACCAGGACGCGTTTGCGCTGCGTTCCCAGCAGAAGGCCGCCGCGGCACGCGACGCGGGGCGGCTGGCCGAGGAAATCGTCCCGGTCGCCATTCCGCAGCGGAAGGGCGAGCCCGTGGTCGTTTCGCACGACGAGTTCATCCGTGGCGATTCGACGCTAGAGGGACTCGCGCGGCTCAAGCCCGCCTTCCGCACCGACGGCAAGGGCTCGGTGACCGCCGGCAATTCCTCGGGCCTCAATGACGGCGCGGCCGCCACCTTCATTTGCTCGGAAACCGGCGCGCGCCGGTATGGCCTCACGCCGCTTGCGCGCATCGTGAGCACGGCCGCGGCGGGCGTCGAACCGCGCACGATGGGTATCGGCCCCGTCCCGGCGTCGCAGAAAGCACTCGCGATGGCGGAACTGGAACTCGCCGATATGGACGTCATCGAGCTCAACGAGGCGTTCGCCGCGCAGGTGCTGGCCTCGCTGCGCGCCCTTGGCCTTTCCGGTGATGATCCCCGCGTGAACCCCAACGGCGGCGCCATCGCGCTCGGGCATCCACTCGGGATGTCCGGCGCGCGACTCGCCATCACCGCCGCGCGGCAGCTGCAGCGCACCGGCGGCCGCTATGCGCTGGTCACGATGTGCATCGGCGTCGGCCAAGGGATGGCCGCCGTGCTCGAAAACGTCTAGCGATGGCGAGCATCTACGCATTCGAGGGCTACGTGCCCGTGGTGCACGAGTCGGCCTTCGTGCATCCCAACGCGACGGTGGTCGGCAACGTCGTCATTGGTCGCGATGTCTACGTCGGCCCGGGCGCGGTCATCCGCGGCGACTGGGGCGGCATCGAGATCGCCGACGGCTGCAACGTTCAGGAGTCGTGCGTCATCCACATGTTCCCGGGCGTCGTCGTGCGCCTCGAGGAGAGCGCGCACATCGGACACGGCGCGGTGGTGCACGGCGCGCACATCGGCCGCAACGTGCTCGTCGGAATGAACGCGGTCGTGATGGATCGCGCGGAGATCGGCGACGAGAGCATCATCGGCGCGCTCTGCTTCGTCCCCGCAGATATGCAGGTCCCGCCCCGTTCGCTCGTCGTCGGCAACCCGGCGAAGATCGTGCGGCAAGTCAGCGACGAAATGCTCGTCTGGAAGACTGAGGGGACGCGGCTGTATCAGGGACTTCCTGAACGGCTCCGCGCGTCGCTCGTGCCGTGCGAGCCCCTGCGCGAAGTGCCGGCCGACCGCCGTCCGCAGCCCGCGGGCTATCGCACGCTCAACGAAACTCGGCGCGGCTAGTCGGCGCACGCGCCGTGCCCTCTTCTTGCACACACCATGATCGCCCACGCCACGCCTCCCGCCCCGCTCGATCCCACCGGCCGTGCGCCGCGCGCCCTCTTCAACTTCGCCGAGGGCGCGTGGGTTCAGGGCACAGGCAAACGCACGCCGCTGCACCATGCCGTGACGGGCGCCGTGATCGCCGAGGCGGGAAGCGGCGGCCTCGATTTCGGCGGGATGGTGCGGTATGCCCGCACCGTCGGCGGCCCGACGCTCCGCGCGATGACCTTCCACCAACGGGCGCGAATGCTCAAGGCGCTCGCCCAGTATCTCACCGCACGTGTGGAGTCGTACTACGCGGTCTCAGCGGCGACGGGCGCCACGCGGCGTGACGGCTGGGTGGACATCGAGGGAGGCATCGGCACGCTCTTCGCGTACGCCTCGCGCGGGCGGCGTGAGTTCCCTGATGAGCCCTTCCACGTCGAGGGGCCCGCAGAGCGGTTGTCGAAGGAAGGGACGTTCGTCGGTCGGCACATCTGCGTGCCGCTCGAGGGCGTCGCGGTGCACGTCAACGCCTTCAACTTCCCCGTCTGGGGGATGCTCGAGAAGCTGGCGCCAACCCTGCTCGCCGGCGTGCCGGCCATCGTGAAGCCGGCGACGGTCACCAGCTTCCTCACCGAGGCCGTCTTCGCTGACATCGCCGGAAGCGGCATCCTGCCGCCGGGCAGCGTCCAGCTCATCTGCGGCAGCGCCGGCGACCTGCTCGATCATCTCGACGAGCAGTGCGCGGTGGCCTTCACGGGGAGCGCCGACACCGCGCGCATGCTGCGCCAGCGCCCGTCCGTCGTGCAGCACAACGTGCGATTCAACGCCGAGGCCGACTCGCTGAACTTCTCGATGCTCGGGCCGGACGTGACGCCGGCGCACGAGGAGTTCGCGCTGTTCATTCGCGAAGTGGTCAACGAGATGACGGCGAAGGCCGGGCAGAAGTGCACGGCCATTCGGCGCACGTTCGTCCCCGCCCCGCTGATGGACGCGGTCGTCTCCGCGCTCGGCGCCAAGCTGGCCGGCGTCGTCATCGGCGATCCGTCGGTGCAGGGCGTGCGGATGGGGCCGCTCGCCGCGCACGACCAGGTGCGAGAGGTCGGACGCGCGGTGGACGCGATTGCCCACGATGCCGAGCTCGTCTACGGCGCGCGCGCCATCGGCGACGTCACCGGAGCGGACGCCGAGCACGGCGCGTTTCACCCCATCCTGCTCTTCGCGTCGAAGGACGCGCTCGGACGCCCCGCGCCGCACGACATCGAGGCGTTTGGGCCGGTGAACACGCTGATGCCGTATGACGGCGTGGACGAAGCCATCGCGCTCGCCAAGCGCGGCCGCGGTTCGCTGGTGGGGTCGATCTTCACGGCCGACGACGCGGTGGCGCGCACGGTCGCGCTCGGCGTCGCGGCGCACCACGGCCGCCTTTTGCTTGCGAACCGGCACATGGCGAAGGAAAGCACCGGGCACGGCTCGCCACTGCCGCATCTCATCCACGGCGGCCCCGGACGCGCCGGCGGCGGCGAGGAAATGGGCGGCGCGCGTGGTGTGCTCCACTTCATGCAGCGCACCGCCGTGCAGGGCTCGCCGAGCACGCTCTCGCACCTCACGCGCGAGTACACGCCGGGAGCGACGACGACGACCGACGCGATCCATCCGTTCCGCAAGCACTTCGAGGAGCTCGCCATCGGCGAGACGTTCCACACCGCGGCGCGCACGATCACCGACGAGGACGTGGACCGCTTCTCGGCGCTCTCCGGCGACCACTTCTACGCGCACCAGAGCGACGAGATGGCGCGGCAAGGAGTCTTCGAGCGCAAGGTGGCGCACGGGTACTTCGTGCTGTCCGCCTCGGCGGGGCTCTTCGTGGATCCCGCGCCGGGGCCAGTGCTGGCCAATTACGGACTCGAGGGGCTGCGCTTCGTGAAGCCGGTGTACATCGGCGACTCGATCCGCTCGCGACTGACGTGCAAGCAGAAGACGGCGAAGGAGACGCCGGCCGACGACATCCCGCAGGGCGTCGTGGCGTGGGACGTCGAGGTGCGCAACCAGCACGACGAGCCGGTGGCGGTGTACACGATCCTCACGCTCGTTCGGCGACTCGACGCTCGCTAACGGCACGAGACAGGGCCCTTCCCCGCGGCGTCCATACGACATACGCCGCGCGCCTGACGGCACGAGGCAGGGCCCTCTCCAGCGGCGTCCATACGACATACGCCGCGGGAGAGGGCCCTGCCTCGTGCCTACACTCAGTCATCTATTCGACACACGCCGCCGAAGAGGGCCCTGTCTCGTGCCTCCGTCGAGCTGTCGCGCACGGGACGAGCGGCGGGGCCCTTCGGGACGGCGTATGTCTCATGGACGCCGTCCCGGAGGGCCCCACCGCTCGTCCTAGTCCCGCAAGCCAGGCAGGTCAGCGAACAGCGCGAGCGCCTCAGGATTCGCGAGCGCGGTCGTGTTCGTCACCGGCCGGCCGTGCACCACGTCGCGCACCGCGATCTCGCTGATCTTCCCGCTGATCGTGCGCGGAATGTCCGTCACCGGCAGGATCACCTTCGGCACGTGATGCGGGCTCGCGTTGGCACGGATGCGTTGCCGTAGCTCGCCGGCCAGCGCCTGCGAGAACTCGGCGCCCTGACGCAGCCTCACGAAAAGCACGATGCGCACGTCCGTCCCGCCCGCGCCATCCGGGATGTCCTGGCCAATGACCACGCTCTCGAGCACTTCGGGTACCTGCTCCACCTGCCGATAGATCTCCGCTGTGCCAATGCGCACGCCGCCGGGATTGAGCGTCGCGTCGCTGCGCCCGTAAATGACCAACCCGCCGCGCGGCGTCTCCTCGGCCCAGTCCCCGTGGCGCCAGACGCCGGGGAAATGCGCGAAGTACGCGTCGCGGTACTTCGCGCCGTCGGGGTCGCCCCAGAAGGCGATGGGCATGGACGGAAACGGTGCGGTACACACCAGTTCGCCGGGCTCGCCGACGACCCGACGCCCCTCGGCGTTCCACACCTCCACGGCCATGCCGAGCCCGAACGACTGCAGTTCGCCGCGATGGACCGGCAGCAGCGGGTTGCCCAGCGCAAAGCATGAGATGAGATCGGTGCCGCCGGAGATGCTCGATACCATGACGCCCGGCTTCACATCGCGGGCCACGTAGTCATACGAATGGGCGGCGAGTGGACTGCCAGTGCTCAGGATCGCGCGCAGCGCATCCATCGGGCCCGTGCGCGCGGGCGCGAGCCCCGCCTTCTCCGACATCGCGAGGTAGCGAGCGCTCGTGCCGAAGACGGAGACTCGTTCTTCGGCGGCCATCTCCCAGAGCCGCCCTTCGCGTCCCGGCGGCATCGGACTGCCGTCGTACAGCACGATCGTCGCGCCGGTCGCCAGCGCGCTGACGAGCCAGTTCCACATCATCCAGCCGCAGGTGGTGAAATAGAACAGGCGCTCGTCTGGACGCAGATCCAGATGGAGCTGGTGCTCTTTGAGGTGCTGCAGCAGCGTCCCCCCTGCTCCATGCACCATGCACTTGGGCAGTCCGGTCGTCCCCGACGAGTACATCACGTAGAGCGGATGGCCGAACGGCAGGCGCATGAAGGTCAGCGGCGCACCTCGCCCGCGCGCCACAACGGCGTCCCATCCGACGGCGCCGCGAATGCCGTCCAGCGATGTCGTCCCGTTCAGGAAGGGTACGACAACGACCTGTTCCACCGAGGGGAGCGCGTCCACGATCTCCCGCACCCGCGCGCGACAATCGATCGCCTTGCCCGCGTACCGATATCCGTCGGCGCAGATGAGGAGGCGCGGCGCGACCTGGCCGAACCGGTCGAGCACACCCTTCACGCCGAAGTCGGGAGAGCACGACGTCCAGACGCAGCCCAGCGAAGCCGCCGCCAGCATCGCGATCACGGCCTCCGGTACGTTGGGCATGAAGGCAGCCACTCGGTCGCCGGGGGCCAGTCCGGCGGCGCGCATCGAGGCCGCGACGGCGGCCACGTCATCGGCCAACGCGCGGAACGTCAGGCGTCTCGACGCGCCGTCCTCACCGTGTGCGATGATCGCCACGCCCTCGTCGCGACGCCGCAGGAGATTCTCGGCGAAGTTCAGCCGAGCACCTTCGAACCAGCGCGGGCCCAGCAGATGGTCGGGGGGCGTCATGCGATCGGCGCCGATGAGAACCGCATCCCACGCCCCGCCCCCGGGTAAGGCGTCGGCCACAACCCCCGTCCATTCCCACGTCGCCGCCCAGAACTGATCGCGTTCGCGGACGGACCATTCGTGCCAGGCCGGCCACGGGGCCCCGGCCGGCGGAGCGCCCTCGTGCGTCTCAGCGACGGCGCGGAAGAAGCGGCCCATGGCGCTGCGTGCCCGCGCGTCGGGCGGTGGGAACCACAGCGGGGGGGACGTGGGTTCTGAATGGTGCATAGATCACATTCGGCCGCGCGGAAGATGCTATAATTCAGAGGTTAGCACCACGTCCGCTTATGATCCTCTACTGGCTGTCCCTTGATCGCGCGGGGGCGCCGGCTGAATAATCGCCCCACCACAGGAGACCTTTCTGATGCGATCTCGTCTGTTCGCGACCGTCCTGTCGCTGGCCATCGCCATGCCGTTGGCCGCACAGGAGCCGTTTACGCCCATAGAAATCGGCGCATATGGCCAGTACACCAAGTTCGCCGATGTCACCAGGCTTGACCCCGCCTTCGGGTTGGGCGGGCTGGTGAGCATCCCCGTGTTCAAGCGCATCGCCTTCCAGTACGAGGGCGACTTCGGCAGCACCAACAGCACGCGTGTTGGCGACCTGACGGCGTGGAACCACCGCTTCGACCTGGTCTACCACATTCCGTGGGGGGCGCGCCGCACCGTCTTCCTCGGTGGTGGATGGACCGGTTCGCAGTACAAGACTGACACGACGAAGAACCAGTATGATTCCGGCGGCAACCTCCAGGCCGGCGTGCGCTTCTGCATGAGTGACAACTGGGCCCTGCGTACCAGCGCCGTGATGGACTTCAAGGATCCGTCGGACCAGATCCCGACCGGCGACCGCACGCAGACGCTCGGCCTGCGCGCGGGCATCAGCCGCTTCTTCGGCGGTGCCGGCTCGTCGCCGTGCGTCGTCGTCGTGCCGCCTCCGCCGCCGCCTCCTCCGGCGCCGGCTCCGCCGCCGCCCCCGCCGCCGGCCCCGAAGGCCGAGCCGGCTCCGCCGCCGCCCCCGCCGCCGCCCCCGCCGCCGCCAGCCCCGAAGCCACGCGAGATCTTCCGCCTGACCGGCGTCTACTTCGACTTCGACAAGTCCACCCTCAAGCAGGCGGGCAAGGACACGCTCGAGGCCGCGGTCAAGTACCTGAATGCCAACCCGGGAGCTAAGGTCGAGATCCAGGGGCACACGGATAACATCGGCACGGACGAGTACAACCGGTCGCTGTCCGACCGCCGGGCCACGACGGTCATGAAGTACCTCCGCGATCGTGGCATTGACGCCTCGCGCATGTCCATCAGGGGCCTGGGCGAGAGCAAGCCCGCCGCGGACAACGGAACGAGGGAAGGGCGCGCGCAGAACCGGCGCGTCGTGATTATCGAGCTGTAGCGTGACCGCGCGGCCGCCAGCGGCCGCGGGCTCGGTTGTTCGATTGATGAGGGGCGCCAACCGGCGCCCCTCATCTGTTTGCGGTGATGCCGCGGCCCGCGGACGGGTATTGCTGGTCAGGAATGCACCGTTCGCTCTTGCCGACTGGGGTTCTTGACCCGCATCTTCTGGGTGGCACGTTCTCGTGACGTGCACCCCCCGGGAGCAACCTTACAGTGCCTCCATAGCGAGGATCCTGGGCCCCCCGCATCCACCGGCGCCACTGCACGCGCGCGGGAAACATGGAACGCGTTTCATTGTCCACCAACACACGGTACACCTCATGATGAAAACACGAGTCCTCACGGCGTTGACGGCCTTGGTTCTCTGCGCGGCGCAGGCGTTCGCCCAGCAGAAGACCGTGACCGGCAAGGTGACCAGTGACGTCGGCGCGCCCGTGCAAGGCGCGCAGGTCGTCATCAAGGGCACGCGCCTAGGCACGCTGACCAGCATGGAGGGCAACTACTCCATCCGCGCCGAGGTTGGCCAGGTGCTGCAGTTCCGCTTCATCGGCAACGCCATGGAGGAGCGCACCGTCGGCGCCGAGGACGTGATCAACGTCCAGTTCCGCCGCGTGGCGACCTCGCTTGACGCCGTGGTCGTCTCGGCCCTCGGCCAGACCAACGTCAAGCGCGCGCTCGGCACCTCGCAGCAGCAGGTGACTGGCGCGGACATCGCCCAGACGAACCGCCAGAACTTCATCAACGCCCTGCAGGGGCGCGTGGCGGGAGTCGAGGTGACGTCCACGTCCGGTGTCCCGGGCGCCTCGACCGTCATCACGATTCGCGGCATCAGCTCGATCTCGAGCTCCAACCAGCCGCTGATGATCATCGACGGCCTGCCGCTGGACAACAAGACGATGATCACGGCGCAGCTGGCCGCGGACGCGCCCAACTCGCCGACCGCCTTCAACAACCGCGGCCTCGACTTCACGAACCGCGCGGCGGACATCAATCCCGAGGACATCGAGTCGCTGGTCGTCCTCAAGGGCCCGGAAGCGTCGGCGCTCTACGGCATCGACGCCGCCAATGGCGCGATCGTCATCACGACCAAGCGCGGCAAGCCGGGAACCGGCGGCTTCGAGTACAGCAACTTCTTCCGCATGGACACGCCGGGCGGGCAGCCCGAGATCCAGCGTGTGTACAGCGCGGTCAACGCGTCGGGGGCCCCGATCCTTGGCAGCTCGACGTACCTGTACTACGGCGTGCCATATGCCGCGGGAACGAAGTTCTACGATAACGTGGACGGGTTCTTCCGCACCGCGCTCACCCAGAAGCACTCGCTCGCGTTCAGCGGCGCCGCGCCAGACAACCGGATCAACTATCGCATCTCGGTGTCGAACGACAAGCAGGAAGGCGTGGTGCCGAACACGGCGTACAACCGCATCAACCTGACGGGGGCGTCGCAGGCGGTCGTGAACTCGTGGCTCAAGGCCGACCTGTCCATGTCGTACGCCTACGCCACGAACGACCAGGCGCTGAAGGGCGCCGGCGGTCCGCTCCTGGGACTCATGGCGTGGCCCCAGAACGACAATGCCGCTGACTGGCAGACGCCGGCCGGCACGCGCCGCCGCTACACGACGCTCAGCGACGCATCGGAGAACGACAATCCGTACTTCAGCGTGGCCAAGAACAAGATCAACTCCAAGACCAACCGCATCCTGACAAACATCGGCCTGACCATCGCGCCGTACTCGTGGGGCAACCTGAAGACGAACATTGGGGTGGACAACTACACCAACTCCAACTTGATCCTTCGCCATCCGGAAAGCACCTGGGGGTTCACCAACGGCGGCATCCTCGACATCAACACCGACCTGACGCGCAGCATCTCGGCGCAGACTCTGCTGAATGTCAACAGCCGGCAGGTCTGGCAGGGCCTTTCGTTGAGCGGCGTCGTCGGAAACGCGGTCAGCGACTACAAATCCAACACCGACGCGCAGCAGGGGCTGGGGTTCCTCGATCCGAACTTCGTCTCGGTCAACAACACCAACTCGCGCACGGCGCGCACGACGATTTCGCAGCGCCGCCTCGTCAGCGTCTTTGGCAGCGTCACGGCGGACTACAACAAGTACCTGTACGTGACGGTCACCGGGCGCAACGACTGGACGTCGACGATTCCCGAAGAGCGGAACTCGTTCTTCTATCCCTCGGTCAACGGCAGTTTCATCTTCACGGACGCTTTCCCGTCGCTCACGAAGTACATCACGAGCGGCAAGCTTCGGGCCGGCTATGCCCAGGTGGGCAAGGACGCCCGCCCATACGCCTACAAGCCGGCGCTCGAGTACAAGCTGACCTCGTACGGCGGCTACGGCTACAGCTTCTGGGGCCCCAACCTGAAGCTCAAGCCGGAATTCGCCAATTCGTACGAGGTCGGCACGGAACTGACGTTCCTTGATGACCGGCTGGGCCTCGATGTCACCTGGTATCGCAAGGAGACCGAGGACCAGATCGTCGAGAACATCCGTGGCTCCTACGCCACGGGCTTCATCCTGTTCAACCTCAATGGCGCCAAGACGCGCAACGAAGGCACCGAGATCACGGTGCGGGGCACCCCGTGGCTGAAGAACGACCTCTCGTGGGATGTGGTCGCCAACTTCGACCATTCGTTTGGACGGGTGATCGCCCTGCCGAACGAGCTTCCGGAGTCATACAACTCCGACACCTGGCTCTACGGCAACGTGCGCAACGGCGTGGTCCCGGGAAGCAGCACGCGGTCGCTCACCGGGTTCTTCTACCAGCGCAACAAGAATGGCGACCTGCTGATCGACCCGACCACGGGCCTGCCGCTCCGCAACTCGGTCTTCGTGGACCGTGGCTACGACCGCCAGCCGGACTTCACGCTCGGCCTCTCCAACACGGTCCGGTACAAGAAGTTCTCGCTGTCGTTCCTCCTCGACTTCCGGAAGGGCGGCGACATCCTGAACGCCACGGACCACTATCTCACCGTGCGCGGCCTCTCCATGCGCACGCTTGACCGTAACGAACCCCGCGTCATCAAGGGTGTGTTGCGTGACGGCTTGGAGAACAGCACGACGCCAACGGCCAATAACATCGTCGTCATCCCAGCGATCAACACCAACTACTACCTCGCGATGAGCGAGGAGCTCTTCATCCAGAAGGACATCAACTGGGTTCGGCTCAAGGACGTGACGCTCCGCTATCAGATGCCGGGCAAATGGCTGAAGGCGCGGGACGCCTCGGTCTACATCACCGGGACGGACCTCTGGCTGAAGACGAACTACACCGGGCTCGATCCCGTGGTGAACGGCAACACGGCCGCCCTCGGCGGCTCGGGCGCCGCCGGGATCGATTACGGCAACTTCCCGATGCCGAAGGGGCTCGCGTTCGGCCTCAAGGTGGGGTACTGACCATGGCGACGATCCTGAACAGCGCCGGGCGTCATGAACCCACTGACCCTGTGACCAAGAAGACCTCCATGAGAAAACTCCTCACGGCAACCCTCGTGGGTTCGCTGCTGCTGACGCCGGGCTGCAAGGACTTCCTCGACGTCAACACGAACCCGAACGCCCCGCAGGCGGCGTCGGCGAATCTGTACCTCCCGCCGATGCTCCACTGGTGGGTGTCGTCGCCGCAGTGGGACGGCCGCTTCGTCGGCCGCTACACCCAGATGTACATCCTCGTCGGCACCAGCCCGAGCACGTGGGACCGCATGGGCTACGACCCTGGCTCTGACAATGGCGGGCAGCAGTGGCGCGACGTGTACTGGACCTTCGGCCAGAACCTCGTGAACATGATGGAGCAGGCCGAGGCGGAGGAGCGGTGGGACGTGCTCGGCCTGGGCTACCTGCTCAAGGGGTGGGGCTGGATGGTCCTGACCGACCTTCACGGCGAGATCATCGTGAAGGAGGCGATCGACCAGAACAAGTTCTACTTCAACTACGACACGCAGGAGTACGCCTACACCGAAGTGCTCCGCCTGCTCGACAAGGCCATCGAGAACCTCAAGCGCACCGACGGCGCCGTGAACGCGGCGTACCTGGGCCGGACGGACAAGATCTACAACGGCAACCGGACGAAATGGCTGAAGGTGGCGTACGGCCTCAAGGCCATCGCGCTGAACCATTTCTCCAACAAGTCGACCTACAAGCCGGCGCAGGTCATCGCCAACGTGGACAGCTCGATGGTGAGCAATGCCGACGACGCGCTGCTCCAGTACCCCGCCACGGTGAACGACGATCGCAACTTCTACGGTCCGACGCGCGGCAACATGCCGTCGTACCGCCAGACCTACTTCGTCGTGGACCTGATGAACGGCCGGTGGTTCGGTGCGGTCGATCCGCGCATGAGCCGGATGCTCTCGCCGGCGCCGGACAGCCAGTACCGCGGTCTCGACCCGGCGCTGGGCACCAACGGCGCGCTCTCCACGGCGCAGCGCCCGAACAATATCTGGGGCTATGCCGCCTCGCCGGCGGCCGGGTCCCCGACGCGCTACATCTTCGACGACAAGTCGCGCTTCCCGGCCATCACGTACGCGCAACTCCAGTTCGTGAAGGCCGAGGCCGCCTACCGGTCTGGCGACAAGGCCACGGCGCTGACCGCGTACCGGAACGGCATCTCAGCCCACATCGACTTCGTGAACGCGCGCAACCTCGACGCCACGTCGAATGCCTCGCAGATCCCCGCGGCGGAGAAGAACACCTTCCTCGCCGACACGCGGGTGGTGCCGGCGACGGCGGCCGCGCTCACGCTGACGCAGATCATGTCGCAGAAGTACATCGCGCAGTGGGGCTGGGGCTTCAACGAGGCCTGGATGGACCTGCGCCGCTACAGCTACACCGCCATCGACCCGGCGAGCGGACTCCAGGTGTTCCCGGGGTTCACCCCGCCATCCGCCACGCTCTACGCGGACAACGCCGGCAAGCTCGTGCACCGCATCCGGCCGCGCTACAACTCCGAATACGTGTGGAATCTGGCGTCCCTGAAGACGATCGGTGGTGACGCCGCTGACTACCACACGAAGCCGCTCTGGATCACTCAACCGTAACGGACCATGAAAAAACTCGCATCCATTGCGGTGCTCCTGTGCGCGACCGTGCTGTCGTCCTGCGGGGAGGAGGCGTTCCCCGACATCACGGGTCCCATGGGTGAGGCCCGCATCAAGTTCTTCAACTTCTCCGTCGGCGCGCCCGGCGTGTACTTCTACGCCGGCAACAACAAGGCGGCGGGCATCAGCGGCGCCAGCGTCGTGATTGACGCCAAGACGGGCGTGGTCACCAGTTCTGTTGAGGCCGTCACCGGCACGATCTATGGTGGCGTGACGGCGGGCGGCTATTACAGCGCCATGACGCCGGGCTCCTACAACCTGCAGGCCAAGATGGCCGATACGCTGCAGCGCGCGACGGTCGTGTCGACCGTCGCGCAGGTGCTCTCCGCGGGGAAGGCCTACTCGTACTACATGAGCGGCGTCTACGACGCCACGCTCAAGACCGCTGAGGCCTTCATCGTCGAAGACAATTTCCCCGCCACCGCGGACTGGACGCAGGCGTATGTGCGGTTCGTGAATGCCAGCCCTGGGTCAGTGCCGATGACGCTGTACGGCACCAACACCACCACGGCCACACCACAGGCGGCCATTGGCGCGATCACGGCGTACAAGGGCGGCAGCGCGTTCGTTGGCGTGCCCACGGGGTCGTACAACCTGGACGCCAAGGACGCCGGCGGCGTGTCGAAGATCACCCGAACGGCGGTTTCGTTCTCCGCCGGTCGCATCTACACGATCACGGTCCGTGGGACGACGACGCTGTTCTTGGACAACACCACTAACCAATAGAGGACTTGGACCGAGGATTCCGATCTAGGACCTCGAATCCGGAATGAGATTGGCGATGGGGGCTCCGCGAGGGGCCCCCATCGTCGTTCGTTTTCCGCTATCGTTGTCCTGAATCGAAATCCTCGGTCCAAGTCCTCAATCGGTCCGTGCCCAGGATCCTCCTCGTAGACGTTGACGCCTTCTTCGTCGCCGTCGCCCGCGCCGTTGACCCCGCGGGCGCGGGGGCCGCGCCGCTGCTCATCGTCGGCGGCCGCCCCGGCTCGCGTGGCGTCGTCTGCTCGGCGTCCTACGAGACCCGCGCCTTCGGCGTGCGCAGCGGGATGCCCATCTCGCAGGCCCTGCGGCTCTGCCCCACGGCCACGTGCGTGCCGGTCCCCCGCACCGCCTGCTCCGACACGAGCCGCGCCATCCGGCGTGTGCTCGACCGCTTCTCCCCCGTCGTCGAAGGGGCGAGCATCGACGAGTGGTACGTGGATCTCACCGGCACCGAGGCGCTCTACCACCACGAACCGGTGGACGACACGGCGCGGCGCATCCGCGAGGCGGTCTTTGCCGAGACCGGGATGCGGGTCTCCATCGGCGCCGGCCCCAATAAGCTGGTCGCCAAGCTCGCCGCCGAGCGCGCCAAGCCCAAGCCGGGCACGGGGGCGACCGGCGTGCACGTCGTGGACGAGGGGGAGGTGCTCACGTTTATGCGGACGCTGGCCCTAGGCGACATTCCGGGGATCGGCCCCATGCTACAGGAGAAGCTTGCCAAGGTCGGGCTCGTGACCGTCGCCGACGCGCTCGACGCCCGCCCGCAGGACCTGACCCGCTGGCTCGGGCGCGAGACGGCGTACCGCGTCTTGCGAAAGGCCCGCGGAGAGAGCGACGCGGCCGTGGAGCCCCGTGCCCCCGCCAAGCAGGTGAGCCGCGAGGAGACCTTCGACCGCGACATCGCCGACGCCCCTCCCCTGCACCGTGAGTTGCTCGCGCTGGCCCACCGCGTGGCCGCCGATCTGCGTGGCGACGGGCTCGAGGCGCGCACGGTGACGGTAAAGGTGCGCGACCGCAAGTTCACCACCCGCACGATGAGTCGCACGGTGGACGCGCCGATCTCGTCGGACGCGGCGGTCGCCGCCCTGTCGCGCGAGCTGCTCGACGAGCTACGGCGAAACTGGAGCGAGCCCGTGCGATTGGCCGGCGTGGCACTATCGAAGTTCTCGCCGGCGCGCGACGCCGAACAGCGCGAGCTGTTCGGCGTCAGCGCGGCGCCGGGCAGCGCCCCCGGCGGAAGCCAGCCCCTGGACGGCGCCGCGCTGGAGAGCGCGCGGGACCGCGCGCTCTCGCGCGCCGTGGATCGGGTGCGGGAGAAGTTCGGCGATGCGGCCATCCGAGCGGGCGCCCCGCGCGCCGCCCCCCTCGGCGAGAAAGGGGCGCGCAAGCCGCGGTAGCCCGCGCCGGGGCCGTGTGGCGCCAACATCGCGTCCCGATCATCTTCCATCGACCATGCGCCCACGCCACCTTTTCGCCCTTATGCCAGCCCTCCTGCTGGCCATCACGGCTTGCAGCGGCGGCGACTCGCCCACGGGGGGCTCACCACCGGCCGCGACGACCAACACGGTCACGCTCAACGGCGCCACGCTGAAGGTCGCCATCGCCGCCACGAACGCCGCGCGCGCCAAGGGACTGCAGGGCGTCACCACGATGGCCGCCGACAGCGGCATGCTCTTCGTCTTCGCCGACGACCGCCAGCGCGCCTTCTGGATGCAGAACACGCCCATTCCGCTGTCGATCGCGTTCCTCGACGCGAACAAGCGCGTGATCTTCCTCGCTGACATGACGCCCAACACGACGACCCTCGTCGGCGGCTTCAACGCGGCGCCGATGCGGTACGCTATCGAGGCCAATCAAGGGTGGTTCGCGTCGCGCGCGGTCACCGTCGGCATGACCGCGGCTTTCTCGCTCCCGGCGTCGCTCGTCATCGAACCCGACGCCTAGGGCGGCGGACGGGAAAGCGCGCGTCCGGCCGCCGGGAGACGGCGAAGAAGGGGCCTCCAACGCTGAAGGCCCCTCTTCCGTTGCATACGAAGTTGGCCGACCTTCAGTGCGCACTCCGACCCCGAGCCACCGATGCCCTCGCTGCTGCCGCTGCTGCTTGCCCTCGCCATCACTCGCGCCGACTCCGTCGACCTTCTCATCAAGGGCGGCACCGCTTACGACGGCTCGGGAAAGCCCGGACATGTCGCTGACGTCGGCATCCGTGCCGACCGTGTGGTCTTCGTCGGAGACGCCGCCCGCGCGCAGATCAAGGCGGGACGGACGATCGACGCGAAGGGGCTCATCGTCGCCCCCGGCTTCATCGACCCGCACACGCACGCGCTCGAGGGCGCGGACCGCGCCAACGAGGAGCGCCGCAAGAACATCCCGCAGTTGATGCAGGGCGTCACCACCATCACCATCGGCCCCGACGGTCGCGGCCCGTGGGACGTCGCCCGCATCCAGACGGAAACGGAGCGCAAGGGGCTCGGCACCAACACGTTCAACCTGGTCGGCTTCGGCACCGTCCGCAGCCTCGTGCTCGGCGCCTCGTCGGCCCCGGCCACCAAGGCGCAGATCGACAGCATGCGCGCGCTGATCGACAAGGCGATGCGCGAGGGCGCCTACGGCGTCGGCTCCGGGCTCTTCTACGCCCCGCAGAGCTACGCGAGCATCGACGAAGCCATCGCCGTCATCTCAGCGGCCAAGCCGTACGGCGGCGTGTACGACACGCACCAGCGCGACGAAAGCTCGTACACCATCGGCCTGCTCAACTCGGTGCGCGAGGCCATTCGCATCGGACGCGAGTCTGGGCTGACTACGAACCTCGGCCACGTGAAGGCGCTGGGCGTGGATGTCTGGGGCTACGCCGACTCGGTGCTGCGTCTGATGCGCGAGGCGCGGGCCGGCGGCCAGATGGTGGTCGCCGACCAGTACCCGTGGACGGCCAGCGGCACGGGGTTGAGCGCGGCGCTTCTGCCGCGCTGGGCGCAGGCGGGCGGGCGCGACTCACTGCAGGCCCGCATCGCCGACCCGGCCACCCGCGATCGCATCCTTGTGGCGATGCGCGAGAACATGCGCCGGCGTGGCGGCGACAGCACGTTCCTGCTGATCAATGGCGGTCCCAACGCCGCGCCGTACCTGCGCAAGACGCTCAAGCAAGTGGCCGCCGAGCTGAAGCTGCCCTCCGCCGAGGCCGCGCTCGAGTTGATTCGGCAGGGGACGGACATGGGCGTTGCGTCCTTCAACATGAGCGAGCAGGACGTGGAGACGTTCATGAAGGATCCGTACGTGATGACCAGTTCCGACGGCTCCGGCGGGCACCCGCGGCTCTACGGCACGTACCCGCGCAAGATTCGTCGCTACGTCCTCGACAAGCCCGTGATCACGATGGAGCGCATGGTGCAGTCCGCCACGGCGCAGGTCGCCGAGGTGTACGGCATCAAGGAGCGCGGTTCGCTCGCCCCCGGCTACTTCGCTGACGTGATCGTCTTCGACCCCAAGACCATCCGTGAGATGGCGACCTACCAGGAGCCGGAGCAGCTCAGCGTCGGCATGCGGTGGGTATTCGTGAATGGACAAGCCGCAGTGGCGGACGGGCAGCCGACCGGGGTGATGGCGGGCAAAGGGCTCCGGAAACGATAGAGGATTCGCGAGTACGGATCGCGATTGAGGATTGCGATCTAGGATTGCGATTCACGATAGCCGGGCAAGATGATCCGCGTTCATCCGCGCGTTTCCGTGTGATCCGCGGCAAGGCCGTTGCCTTTGGCCCGGCTGTGTTTCTTGAAACTGCTTTGACGCAGATGACGCGGATGATCGCGGATGGACGCAGATCCTTCTTTGGGGGGTCCCCTCAGGATGATCCGCGTTCATCCGCGTGTTTCGGTGTGATCCGCGGCAAGGCCGTTGCCTTTGGCCCGGCTGTGTTTCTTGAAACTGCTTTGACGCAGATGAGGCGGATGATCGCGGATGGACGCAGATCCTTCTTTGGGGGGTCCCCTCAGGATGATCCGCGTTCATCCGCGTGTTTCCGCATGATCCGCGGCAAGGCCGTTGTAGTTAGGCCGATGGCGTCTGGAACGGCTTCAACCGCCCTCACCCTCGCGGGTAGCGCGCGCGCCCGCCATTTTGGGGCACGATCGGCCGCCGTTTCCGCCTTCCCAGCCTTCGCCATGACTTCGATCCGCTTGCCGTTGCGCATCGCGCTCCTCCTCCCGGCCCTGTGCCCGTTCGTGTGCCCCGCGCCAGTGCATGGCCAAACCCTTCGCGATCAGGTGCGCGCGTGGCGCGAGGCGCGCGAGCCGCAGATTATCCGCGAGTACGCGGAGTTCCTCGCCATTCCCAACACCAAGAACGACGGCGCGGCTTTGCGGCGGAACGCGACGGCGATCGTGGGGATGCTGGCCAAGCGCGGGGTGAACGCGCGCCTGCTTGATGACGGCCCGTGGCCGCCCGTGGTCTATGGCGAGCTGCGCGCGCCCGGCGCCGCGCGGACCATCGTCATCTACGCGCATTACGACGGCCAACCGGTGGACGCGTCGGAATGGCGCGGTGGCGCCCCCTTTGCCGCCCAGCTGCGCGAACAGCGCGCGGGCGAGTGGGTGGACATTCCCGTGCCGGAACGCGGCCGGGTGAATCCCGAGGCACGCCTCTTCGCGCGCAGCGCCTCCGATGACAAGGTGCCCATCGCGGCCGTCCTCGGCGCGCTCGACGCGTTGAAGGCGCTGGGAAAGGCGCCGACGACCAACGTGAAGTTCTTCTTCGAGGGCGAAGAGGAGTCGGGCTCCACGCACCTGCGCGAGATCCTCGAGGCAAATCGCGCGCTCCTCGCCGCCGATGCCTGGCTGTTCTGCGACGGCCCCACGCACCAGAGCCGCGAAATGCAGGTGGCGTTCGGGGCGCGCGGCGCGATGGGCCTCGAACTCACGGTATATGGCCCGGCAAAGGCGTTGCACAGCGGCCACTACGGCAACTGGGCGCCGAATCCGGGGATGCTCCTCGTGGACCTCGTGCGCTCCATGCGCGACGCCGATGGCCGCATTCTCATCAAGGGGTACAGCGACGACGTGGTGCCGCCGACGGCCGCTGAACTGGCTGCGGTGCGCGCGCTCCCGCCCGTGGATTCCGCCCTG
>Ga0194119_10003328_pt1 | contig 26015 bp, 23 predicted proteins | sample TA2MahC100mmetaG_FD_148620 | JGI IMG/M metagenome (GOLD analysis project Ga0194119, IMG submission 148620) | Freshwater microbial communities from Lake Tanganyika, Tanzania - TA2015018 Mahale Deep Cast 100m | ecosystem: Environmental > Aquatic > Freshwater > Lake | place: Tanzania: Lake...
AGCACGCTCGAGATCTTCATGACCCCCGCTGCCCAAACCTACTTTGTGATGGCGCCGCAGCTTGATTGCGTTCAGGGACAGCCGAAAGAAGATCAGCCCGAGAAGGGCGGCGGTTGACGCTGTGATCGTCAAGGTTGGCATTCGATTTCCTCAGGCGTTTTGCTTGACTCGAAAAACCTCTCCAGGGGCTCCTGCCAGAGTCTCGCCCCCCGGGGCCTAAAGTTGCCGGTGTGTCGGATCGGACCCGTGCCCCGGTGCCGAGCGTCAAGGGTGATGCACTCGCCCGGAGCGCTTCGGGCGTGGTAGCTCGTGAGCTTCGCCACAACAGGACCAAGCACCTGCAAAGGGCGGATCACGTGCAGGCGTTCGAGCGGCCGCATCCATCCGTGCCACTCCCGGCGCCGGATCATGCGTTGCACCGAGGCAGCAAGCTTCTGCGGCTTGCAGGGGCAGCGCAACGGGAGCGTGCGTCGAGGCTGTCAAGGTCTGCAGAGACAGCGCAACCTGGGCGCGAGACGGCGGTATGAGGAATTCAACGACTCAAGCGCCTGTAAGAGGCCGCTGCTCGAGCGATTCGATCAGGCGGCGAAACTCTTCCGGAACAGGCTGGGAGGCGCCGCCCTCCGCATAGACGTAGACATTCTCACCGCTGATCAGGCGCTCGTTACCGCGAAAAATCGCAAAGGCGAGTGTCATGCTGCTGCGGCCGATTCGCGCGGTGCGCACGCCCACCTGAAGGTCGTCGTCGAAATGTGCTGGGCGGTGGTACTCCACGGTGGACTTCACCACATAGAGTCGATCGAACACCGATTTGAGCAAGGTACGGTCGCCTCGGCCAACACAGCGGAAGTATTCAGTGCCCGCCACGTCAAAGTAGAGCAGGTAGTTGGCGTTGAAGACGACGCCCTGCATGTCAACCTCGGCCCAGCGCACCCGCAAGGGGTGCTGAAAGCGGAAATCTTCGGGTGCCGGCGCCGGGGATGCCAGCGCTACGGGCGTCGTTGTTCCGGGTGCCGGCGCCGGGGATGCCAGCGCTGTGGGTGTCATGGTTACGGGTGCTCCATCGTTTCTTCAGGTAATCGGGTGTTCGAGGAAGTGCTTGCGAAGCGCCGTGGCGACCACCTCGGGTTCCTCGTGCAGCAGCCAGTGACCCGCCATCGGCAGGCGCTGGATCGACAGATCTTCGACGAACTCCTCGAGGCCCTCGAGCAACACTGGGAGCAATGCCTCATCCTTTTCGCCCCACACCACGAGCGTTGGCGTGCTGAGGCGGAAGGCGGCCGGATCCAGCGGGGCAGATACCTGCCCTGGCACCCAGGGCGCTGCCCGGTAATAGTGGGTCCCGGCAAGCATTGCGCCGGGTTGCGTCCACGCCTCGCGGTAGAGGGCGCGACGATCGGGAGTCCACCACGCTGGAACTGTGCCATCCGCCGGACTCGCTCCGAGAAAGAATCGCTCGAGCAGCGCGCAATCGTTGGCGAGCAGCGCAGACTCCGATCCGGGTTTTCGCAGCCACAGCATGTAGGCGCTCGCCTTCTGCTGTGCCGTATTGCTGCCGAGCGCCTGCGCAAAGAGATAGGGGTGCGGCGCGTTGCAGATCCCGAGCGCACCGACCCGATCGGGATGACCAAGGGCGAGCGTCCATGCAACTGCGCCGCCCCAGTCGTGCGCCGCCACATGAGCACTGCGGATGCCCAGCGCATCCATCAACGCGACCAGATCAGAGGCAATCACGCCCGCGCGATACTCACGAACTTCCGCTGGTTTATCCGAGCGGTTGAAGCCCCGGAGATCGGGCACGATGAGGTTGAAGTCCTCCGCCAGCAAGGGCATCACGTCGGCCCATGCCGCCCAGAACTCCGGGAAACCATGAAGCAGTAGCAGCGGGGGCTTGGCGCCGGATCCACTGCGCGCCACATGCATGCGGATGCCGGTGGAGAGCTCCACGAAGGAAAAGCTGACGTCAACGTTCATGGATTCATGGCCTGGAAGGCAGGAGGTGGATCATCCGCGCGAACTTGCAAGGCGGGTTGGGTGCCTGGTTCCGATCAGGGCCGTGCGGCGAGTGGCGCGGCCAGTTCGGGGCGATGCGCGAAGGGATCGGTGGGGTTGCGGCAAAGCGAAAGATCCTCACAGCGGGCGCGCACCGAAGGCATGATCTTCGGGTGCGTGAGGCAATAGAAGCGCTCGTCCTCGATTGCGCCGAAGGTGATCAGCGCCACCTCTGCCGCACTGATGCGGCCCGAGTTCACTGCCTTTTCGGAGGCGGCCTGCGCCGCCTGCTCCGAGGCCGTGGCGGCTCGCTCGCGCGCCAGATGTGCTGGCCGGTTGCGTTCGGCCCGGTGAATCGCGGTTGGCACGAAGGCGGGGCAAAGCACCGTGACTCCGATCGGCGCTGCCTGCGTGCGCAGGTCGTGAAAAAGGGTCTCGCTCAGCGCGACCACAGCGTGCTTCGAGACGTTGTAGACCGCCATGCCCTGCGGGGCGATGAGCCCGGCTACCGATGCAGTATTCACGATGTGCGCCCCGGTACCTGCCTCGAGCATGCGCGGCACGAAAGCCTGCAATCCATGCACGACGCCCATCAGGTTCACACCAAGCACCCATTGCCAGTCGCGGGTGGAGGCCTCCCATGAAAGCCCGCCAGTGGCCACTCCCGCATTGTTGAACAGCAGGTGCACTTCGGCAAAGCGCGCATAGGCCTCCCCCGCAAGCGCCCTCACCTCGGATTCAACCGCAACGTCACACCGGTGCGCGAGCACTTCCGCGCCCTCAGCGCGTAAGGTGTCGGCAACTGCGTGGAGCGCATCCGACTGCACATCGGCAAGCACAAGGCGCATCTGTCGTCGCGCAGCCTCGCGGGCGAACTCGCGACCGAAACCGCTACCCGCGCCAGTGATGACGGCGACCTTTCCGGCGAACTCACGCATGGTTGCTCCCTGGACCGAGCGCGGCCTTTCCGGCGTACTCACGCATGGTTGCTCCGAGGGATCAGGAAAGCCCGCGCTGCATACCTCGATGTGGCCGCATTGCCTTTCACAGCAGTCGCACCAGCTGTTTGCCAAGGTTGCGCCCCTTGAGAAGGCCAACGAAGGCCTCCGGGGCACTCTCGAGACCTTCGGCCACGGTCTCACGGTATCGGAGTTGCCCGCCAAGGATCGCCTGCGCAATCTCGGCATGCGCCTGGGGCCAGAGATCAAGGTGCTCCGAGATGATGAACCCCTGCACCCTGAGCCGGTTGACGAGGATCGATCGTGTATTGCGCAAGGCAATGTCTTCGCCGTTGTAGCCCGCAATCAACCCGCAGATGGCGATGCGACCAAAGCCGTTCATCCGCCGCAAGACTGCATCGAGCACTGCGCCGCCAACGTTCTCGAAATTGGCGTCGATGCCTCGGGGGGTGGCTTGAGCAAGGTGCTCATGGAGCGCCCCGGCCTTGTAGTCAACGCAGGCGTCAAAGCCGAACTCCTCCACGACGATCCGGCACTTCTCGGCACCACCGGCGACACCCACAACCCGGCAACCCTGCGCCTTTGCGAGTTGCCCCACCACCGCGCCCACCGCACCCGAGGCCGCCGACACCACGAGCGTCTCGCCTGGACGGGGCTCGAGAATGCGGTGCAGTCCGTACCACGCAGTGGCGCCGGGCATTCCCAGCACGCCGAGGTAGGCCGACAGCGGTACCCGGCTCGTATCCACTTTCTGCAGGCCGCGGCCGTCGCTCAGACCGTAGAGTTGCCATCCCAGCATCCCCACCACACTGTCGCCCACGGCAAAGCGGGGATTGCGACTTTGCTCCACCACCCCAACCGTCCCTCCCTGCATCGTGTGATCCAGCGCCTGCGGGGCGGCATAGCTCCTCGCGTCATCCATGCGTCCGCGCATGTAGGGATCGAGCGACATGAAATGGTTGCGTACAAGCACCTGCCCCTCTTCCGGCCCGGAGAGTTCCTGCTCTTCGAGTCGGAAACATTCGGGAGTGACGGCCCCCTTGGGTCGGGCGGCAAGAACAATACGGCGATTCAGCACGGACATGGCTTCGTTCTCCAAGGGTGGATGAGTTTTCGCCACCCGACTGTGCAGCAGGCATGGTGCCTGCGATCCGCCAAGGTGGGCATCAGGGATCAGACTGCATGGGGCGCGTGAACCTCGCGGCGGCGGATTGCCTTGAAGGTACCGCTCGAGGTGGCGATCAGACCGCCGTTGGCGCCAAAGACTTCGCCCTCGCAGAACAGCAGGCTTGCTCCCCGCTGCAGGCAGCGCCCGCGTGCGAGCAGCGTGCCGGTGCCGGGGGCGAGGAAGCTCGCTTTCATCTCCACAGTGACCACGCCGTGCGTCTCCGAGGCTGCCGACACTTCGAGATGGCTGTTGAGGACCGAGCGTGCGGCCATGGCCATTCCCACGTCGAGGAGTGTCATCGTGACGCCCCCATGCACCATCTGGAAGCTGTTTTCGAGGTAGTCCACAACCACGAGCCGCACGATCGCATCGCCGGGCGTGTAGCGCACACTCTCCACGCCGAGGTGCTGCAGAAATGGAATGCCGAGCGGTGTTCCCTCCACGCCAAGCAAGGCCGACGCGAGCGAGGCCCGCTGCAGGCGCAGGCGCTCGCTTTCCTCCTGCAAAGCGTTGAGTCTCAGCAATCCTCAACGCCCGCCAAAGGTGCTGTGAGGGCCAGCGAAGGAGCCAGGGCCTGATGCCCGGTGGCCGCGCAACAGGCGCTCAGAGCACTTCAAAGAGCGCAGCCGCCCCCATGCCGCCGCCAACGCACATGGTGATCACAACCCGCCGCGCACCGCGCCGCCGGCCTTCGATCAACGCGTGTCCGAGCAGTCGTTGCCCCGACATGCCGTAGGGGTGGCCGAGCGCGATCGCTCCACCGTTCACATTCAGCCGGTCATTGTCGATCCCCAGCTGGTCGCGGCAATAGATCACCTGCACCGCAAAGGCCTCGTTGAGCTCCCACAGGTCGATGTCGTCCGCGCTCAGCCCGTGACGACCAAGCAGCTTGGGGATCGCAAAGACAGGACCAATCCCCATTTCATCGGGCTCGAGGCCCGCCACCGCAAAACCCTGAAAGCGACCCAGCGGGGCGATACCGCGGCGCGAGGCAAGCTCTTCGGACATCACGATACAGGCACCCGCACCATCGGAAAACTGGGACGCATTGCCGGCTGCGATCACCCCGCCCGGGATCGCCGCCTTGATGCCCGAAACGCCCTCGAGGGTGGTGTCGGCGCGAATGCCCTCGTCGCGCTCCACCTTCACCTCGCGGGTGATCACCATACCGGTGTCCTTGTCGAAGGTGGCCATGGTGGTGTCAACGCTGATCATCTCCTCCCGGGTGAGCCCGGCCGCCTGCGCAGCCGCTGCCCGCTGCTGGCTCTGCACACCGTAGGCGTCCTGGACCTCGCGCGCGATGCCATAGCGCTTGGCCACCTGCTCGGCGGTCTGCAGCATGTTCCAGTAGATCTCGGGTTTGTGTTCGGCCAGCCAGGGATCCGAGAGCATGTGCTTGTTCATCTCGTTTTGCACGCAGGAGATGCTCTCCACCCCACCGGCGGCGTAGACCTCCCCCTCGCCTGCGCGAATGCGCTGCGCTGCCAGCACAACGGTCTGCAGGCCACTCGAGCAGAAACGGTTCACCGTCATCCCCGACACGCTCACCGGCAAACCCGCGCGCAGCGCAACCTGCCGCGCGATGTTGGCTCCGGTTGCGCCCTCGGGATTGGCGCAGCCCATGATCACATCCTCAACCTCGTCGGGCGCTACGCCCGCGCGCTCAACCGCGGCTTTCACCGCGAGCCCGCCGAGGGTGGCACCGTGCGTCATATTGAATGCGCCTCGCCAACTCTTGGCCAGCGGGGTACGGGCGGTCGACACAATCACTGCATCACGCATCGGAACTCTCCTTGACTTTCTTGCGGTTCGTGTTGACGGGCAGCGCTCAGGCCTCGCTGCCCAGGGATTGCGTGAGGTCCGCCTGAAGGTTCTGCCCGAAGTTTTCTGCCGAAGGTCTCTGCCGGAGGTCTCTGCCGAAGTTTTCTGCCGAAGGTCACTGCCGGAGGTCTCCGCCAGGGCTTCAGCCGTTGAACCCCTTGCCTTCGCGCGCGAGCCGCGACAGAAGCGGTGCGGGCGTCCAGAACTCCGGCGCAGCATGGGGGTTGTCGGCAAAGCGGCGCATCGCCTGCACCACGTTGTAGAGCCCCACGCCGTCGGCAAAGCACATCGGTCCGCCGCGATAGGGCGGAAATCCGTAGCCGGTCACATACACCATGTCGATGTCGGAAGCCCGCAAGGCGATGCCCTCCTCCAGGATCCTTGCGCCCTCGTTCACCAGCGCATACACGAGGCGTTGCACGATCTCGTCCTTGCCGATCCTGCGCGGGCGAACTCCCAGTTCCTCGCGGTGCTTCACGATGAGTTCGTTCACAACCGGGTCGGGAACCGCATCCCGCTTTCCGGGCGCATACTGATACCAGCCCTTGCCGGTTTTCTGGCCGAAACGACCCATTTCGCAGAGCTTGTCGGCAATCTGCGGATACTTCATGTCGGGGCGTTCCTGGTAGCGTCGCTTGCGGATGTACCAGCCCACATCGTTGCCTGCCAGATCGCCCATGCGGAAGGGGCCCATCGCCATGCCCCACGACTCGAGCGCCTTGTCGACCTGATCGGGGGTGCAACCCTCTTCAAGCAGCAGCAAGCCCTGACGCGAGTACTGCTCGATCATTCGGTTGCCGATGAAACCGTCGCACACGCCCGACACCACTGCAGTCTTGCGGATCGTGCGCGCCAACTGCATGGTGGTGGCGAGCACATCCTTGGCCGTGTGCTTTCCACGCACCACCTCGAGCAGGCGCATCACGTTGGCGGGGCTGAAGAAATGCGTGCCGATCACGTCGGCGGGGCGTGATGTGAAGCTGGCGATGCGGTCGACGTCGAGCGTTGAGGTGTTGGTGGCAAGGATCGCGCCAGGCTTCATGACTGAGTCGAGCCTGCGGAACACATCCTCCTTCACCGTCATGTCCTCGAAGACTGCTTCGATCACCATGTCGCAGTCCTTCAGGTCGGCATAGTCGAGCGTGGGATGGATCAGTCCCAGCCGCTCCTGAACCTGCTCGGCCTTGAGTTTGCCCTTGCGCGCACTGTTCTCGTAGTTGCCCCGGATCGTGGCCATTCCCCTGTCGAGGGCATCCTGCCTGGTTTCGAGCAGAACCACAGGAATCCCGACGTTCACAAAGTTCATCGTGATCCCGCCCCCCATGGTGCCGGCGCCGATCAGCGCAACCTTGCGCACCGACCGGGGTTGCACCTCCGCGCCAATGTCGGGAATCTTCGACGCGCTGCGTTCCGCAAAAAAGAGGTGCCGCAGCGCACGCGACTCCTCGGTGGCCATCAGTTCAACAAAGAGCGCGCGTTCGCGCTTGAGTCCCTCGTCGAAGGGCAACTTCACCGAGGCTGCCACGGCCTCGAGGCAGTTCATCGGCGCGGGATAGCCCTTGCTGCTCGACTGGACCACGTTGCGCGCAAACTGCAGGTACGCCTCGGCGTGGGGTTCCCGAACGCTGAGGTCGCGCACCAGCGGTTTGCGAGAGCCCTCGGACACCACTTTTTCCGCGAAGGCGAGCGCTGCCGGAAGAGGGTCGCCGTCCACGATCTGGTCGAACAGGCGCGTGCCCGCAAAGCGCTCGCTCATCACGGTGCTGCCCGAAACGATCATGTTGAGCGCGTGCTGCAGGCCGATCGCGCGCGGCAGACGCTGTGTGCCGCCTGCGCCGGGGAGAAGTCCGAGTTTCACCTCGGGCAGCGCAACCTGTGTGCCGCGCGCACAGATGCGGTAGTGGCAACCAAGGGCAAGCTCGAGCCCGCCGCCCATCACCACCGCATGAATCGCTGCGATCACAGGCTTGTCGGACTGCTCCACATAGCGGATCAGCGAAAGCAGGTTGGGTTCCATCCACGCCTTCGGGGTGCCAAACTCGCGAATGTCTGCGCCACCGGAAAACGCTTTCCCGCTGCCGCGAAGAACGATCGCGTTCACCTTCGGATCGGCGTTGGCCGTCTGCAATCCGTCCACCAGCGCAACGCGGGTGGCGTAGCCGAGCCCGTTCACTGGCGGGTTGTCCATCGTGATCAGCGCAACGCTACCCTCAACGCTGTAATGTGCTCCGGCCATGCCATCCCCCGTTGTGTTCGCCCTTCAATGCCCCGAATGCGCAAAGCGGTAGTCGGCAAACACCTCGCGCAGTCTGGTTTTCAGGATCTTACCCGTGGCGCCCAGTGGAATGCTGTCAACGAACTGCACATCATCGGGAATCCACCACTTCGCCACCTTTCCCTGGTAGTAGCGCAGCAGATCCTCGCGGGTGAGGTCGGCTCCGCGGCGCTTCACCACGATCAGCAGCGGTCGTTCGTCCCATTTCGGGTGCGGTATGCCGATCACGGCCGCCTGCACCACCGCGGGGTGCGCCACGGCCAGATTCTCGAGATCGATCGAACTGATCCACTCCCCGCCCGACTTGATCACATCCTTTGTACGATCGGTGATTTGCATGTAGCCGTCGGGATCGATCGTGGCAACGTCACCTGTGGGAAACCAGCTTCGACCCTGCGCGTCGCGGACCAGCGGGTTACCCCCCTCGTTGCGGTAGTAGCTGTTGATGACCCAGTGACCGCGTACCATCAGGTTGCCAAAGCTCGTGCCGTCCCAGGGCAGGTCGCGGTTCTGGTCGTCCACGATCTTCATGTCGATCCCGTAAACCACATGCCCCTGTTTTTCGAGCAGGCGCTGTTGCTGCATCACACTCAGCCTCGCGTGCCTGGACTGCAGCTGCGCCAGGGTTCCAAGTGGCGAGAGTTCGGTCATGCCCCAGGCATGGATCACCTCCACAGAGTAGAAATCGCGAAAGGTCTCGATCATCGCCGGAGGACACGCCGATCCACCGATCACGGTGCGGCGGAAGGTGGAGAACTTGCAGAGGTGATCCTTCACGTAGGCAAGCAGTCCCTGCCAGACCGTTGGCACCCCGGCCGAGAAGGTCACGCCTTCGCCTTCAAAGAGTTCGTAGAGGCTCTTGCCATCGAGGTGCGCGCCGGGAAAAACGAGCTTGGCACCCACCAAAGGCGCTGCGTAGGGAATCCCCCAGGCGTTCACATGAAACATCGGCACGACCGGAAGCACCACATCGCGTGCCGAAAGGCGCATGGCATCCGGGAGGCTTGCCGCATAGGCATGCAGCACGGTTGAACGGTGCGCATAGAGGGCGCCCTTCGGGTGACCGGTGGTGCCGGAGGTGTAGCACAGGCCCACGGCACTGCGCTCGTCAAACTCCGGCCACTGCCAGCGGGGGTCGCCCTCGGCGAGCAGGCTCTCGAAACACAGCAGATTCGGGATCGCACTGCGCGGCATGTGGTCTGGGTCGCACATGGCCACCCAGTGCTTCACGCTCGGGCAGCGCGGGGCGATCGATTCCACGATGGGAAGGAAGCTGAGGTCGAAACACAGCATCGAGTCCTCGGCGTGGTTCACGATCCAGGCGATCTGGTCCGGGTGCAGCCGCGGATTGATCGTGTGCACGATCGAACCCTTGCCGCCCACTGCGTAATATGCCTCCATGTGACGGTAGCCGTTCCAGGCAAGCGTGGCCACCCGCTCGCCCATCTCGATCCCCCGCCTCTCGAGTGCGCTCGCCATCTGGCGCATCCGTACCTCGGCGTCGCGGTAGGTGTAGCGATGAAGATCGCCCTCGTGGCGGCGCGAGACGATTTCGATGCCCGGAAAGTGCCGCGCTGCGTGCGTCATGAACGACGAGATGAGCAGCGGCATGTCCATCATCTGGCCATGTAAAGGACTTTGCACGGCAGGGTCTCCCTTCAGGATGATTTGCGGGTGCCTAGAATAACGCCGCGGGTGATTTTTCCTGCGCCGCCCAGCCCCGCGACTGACCCACTTTCCACGTTCTCGCAAGGCCACAGGGTTTGAAGCTCGACGGTTCTGCCGTTTTTTCCCCCCAACCGGCTGCGGCCGGTCAGCCGTCCGACCCGGTTGCGCAATGGCTGGAGCACTCGCTCGATCAGCGTTTTCTCGACGATTTCCAGTCGCACCCGGAGGCGTTTCACCGGGTTCGTGCCTTGCGTCTGCACGACCCGAGACTCGCGGCCTGGAGCGGTGAGGCAGCCCTGCTGGTAGGTTTGCCGAAGGCTCCTCAGGCGATGGGTGAAGCGCAACTCGCCGAAGTCTTTGCTCAGGCCGATGTGCCCGCGCCGCTTGCGAGTGCTTATGCCGGGCACCAGTTTGGCGTTTGGGCAGGTCAGCTTGGTGATGGGCGGGCGCTCCTTCTTGGCGACTGCTCCGCGAGGGCAAGCCAACTCGACTGGGGCTTTGCCCCCACTTCGCCCCCGATCGCGCTCGGCAACCGGGTCGAGATCCAGCTCAAGGGCGCAGGCCCAACCCCCTACTCGCGAAGGGGCGACGGCCGTGCAGTGCTGCGAAGCAGCATCCGTGAGTTTCTCGCCTCCGAGGCGCTTGCGGCGCTTGGCATACCCACCACGCGCGCACTTTGCCTTTTCCGCTCCGACGATCCAGTCTTTCGCGAGTCAACCGAAACCGCCGCAGTGGTCACGCGCCTGTCGCCGTCGTTTTCGCGCTTCGGTCATGTGGAGTTCTTTGCGCACTTTCATCATGCTCCGGCACTGCTGCGGTTTCTCGAGGTCACGGTCCGGCGCTTCTTCCCCGGGATACTCGATGGATCCCCCGGAGGCGCTGACAGCCCTGCCCCGGACCTCTTTGCGTGCCGGAGTCCTGAGCTTGACGAGGTGCTGCTGCGCCTGCTCGGTTGCGTGGCGTCCCGCACTGGCGATCTGATCGCCCGCTGGCAGTCGGTGGGGTTTTGCCATGGCGTGATGAACACCGACAACATGAGCCTTCTTGGGCTCACCATCGACTATGGTCCCTTCGGCTTTCTCGACCGCTACGACGAGGACCATGTCTGCAATCATTCCGACCATGCCGGCCGCTACAGCTACGCCAACCAGCCTGCGATCGGAGCCTGGAACTGCAGGGCGCTCGCCTATGCGCTAAGGGCGGCGATGACCGAGGAGGGTGCCGCCCGCCTGGGCGCGCCTCTGGTGCGCTACAGGGAAGCCTTCGAGTTGCGCTGGCGCGAGCGCTTTCTGGCCAAGTTCGGGCTCGGGCCGCCGCGAGCTCTGCCGCCTCACGCGTCGGCTTGTTCTTCCCCAAAGGCCTCAGGTCGCCAGCCGGTTGCCTCGCCAGACGGCGCAGCGCGCTCCAGCAGCAACGACGAGCTCCTCGCGTGCCTCGAAAGCAGCATGCGCATGCTCCAGGTTTGCAAGCCCGACTTCACAATGTTCTTTCGGAGTCTCGGCGCGGCGGATCCCTTCAGAAGCGCGCCGCCCGCCCTTCTTCGCGATCAGGTGCTCGACCTCGCAGCCTTCGATGCATGGTGGACACAGTACCAGCCGCTTGCCGCGAGGCACTGTCGTGAGGCCGGACTGGATCGGGAAGCGCGCAAACGCATGATGGATAGTGTGAATCCCTGCTACGTGCTGCGCAATCATCTGGCGGAAGTGGCGATCGCCAGGGCCCGTGGCGACCGGGGGCCCTGTGACGAGGGGGAGGTGCGCACGCTGCTGAACCTTCTGCGCAAGCCCTATGATCCGCAAGCCGGCTTCGAGTCCTACGCCAGCGAGGCGCCAGGCTGGGCTCAGGAACTGGTGGTGAGTTGTTCGTCTTGACCGATTGCAGGACCTCCAATCATGAGTTTCCCCCGCTCCGCCCTCGCCTCTTCCGACCCTCCCGCTGCCGACCCTCGCGCTGCCAACCCTCGCGCTGCCAACCCTCGCGCTGCCGACCCTCGAGCTGCCAACACCGGACCGGCGCGGCCGGTGGATGATGGCGAACTACGTCGCCGATTGAGTTCGGTGCAGTATCAGGTCACGCGTTGCAGCGGCACCGAGCCCGCCTTCACCGGCGTGTATTGGAACCACAAGGCGCGCGGGGAGTACGCGTGTATCTGCTGCGGAGCAGCGCTCTTTTCATCGGCCGACAAGTTCGAATCGGGAACAGGCTGGCCAAGCTACACGCGACCGATCCGCAAGGCCGGTATTGCGTACCACACCGACCGCAGCTACGGCATGGAGCGCATCGAGGCCAAGTGCGCGCAGTGCGATGCGCATCTCGGACACGTCTTCCCCGACGGCCCAAAGCCCACCGGGCTTCGCTACTGCATCAACTCCGCCTCGCTCGGCTTCAGCGCAAAGGTGCCTGCACCTTCGGATTTCGATGAGTCGATTCGGTGAAGTTCCTCTTCGAACTCTTGCCCATCCTTGTCTTTTTTGGGGCCTACCAGGTCTGGGGTATCGAGGTGGCCACGCTTGCGGCAATCGTTGCCTCGGTGGCGCAGATTCTCTGGCTGAAGTGGCGAAAGCTCGCTGTCACAACGATGCAGTGGTTTGCGCTCGGCCTGATCGTGGTGTTTGGCGGCCTCACCCTGGTGTTGCACGACCCCTGGTTCATCAAGATGAAGCCGAGTGTGCTCAACACAGGCTTCGCGCTCGCGCTTCTGACGGCCTGGTACGGGTGGAAGCGCAACCTGATCCGCGCGCTGATGGGTTCGCAAGTGCATCTCGAAGCATCCGGCTGGCACAAGCTCATGCTTGCCTGGGCGGCCTTTTTCCTCGGCATGGCCGCGCTCAACGTGTGGGTGGCCACCGCCTTCAGCGAAGAGGTCTGGGTGAACTTCAAGCTTTTTGGCTTTCTCGGTCTTTTTCTCGTGTTCGCTGTGGCGCAGGGCGTGTGGGTGTCACGCCATGGTGAGATGATCGAAGAGGGTGCCCCCGGCGCCACCGGGGAGGGACACCCGGCAGACGCCTGGGAGCGGGGCACGCGAAGCGCCGAGGAATCCCAGACTGCTGCGCCAGCGCTCACCCCCGCAGTGGAGCGGCTCGAGGGCGGTGATGTCCGGCGAGGCTGAGCGCGCGGGTGCCTCGCGGCACGAGGTTGAGGAGCGCCTCTGCACGTATTTTCCTGGCGCTGAGTTCGAACTCGTCGATGAGACCCATCTGCACGCGGGCCACGCCGGCGCCAAGGGGGGCGCATCGCATTTTCGCCTCAGGATCCGCCATGCACGCTTCGCAGGACTCAAGCGCCTCGAGCGACATCGGCTTGTGTATGATGCGTTGGCTGACTGGATGCCTGCGCGTATCCATGCGCTCTCCGTCGTTGCACTCAGCCCCGAGGAATGAATTCCGATGTCCGCCCTCCAGTCTGCCTCCCCCCAATGCGGGTTCTCCGGGCCCGCGCCTCACCAGGACAGTCTCACCCTTGCCTTCGGCCACGGCGGCCACAATCCCACGCCTGGTGTCCGCAGCAGCTTCGATGGCGCGCCCTTTCCGGCATCCCTTTGCGCGGTCTTTCGTGCACGGCTCCCCCGCTCCTCCTCCGCCGGGATAAAGCGATTCGCCCTCAGCCTCGCAGCGCTTGTGTTCAGCGCAGGAGTCGCCGCCCAGAACGCTGCAATGGTCAACAACAAGCCAATCCCCAAGGCAAAACTCGACGACATCGTCTCGCAACTCGTTGCACAGGGCAGGCCGGATAGCCCGGAGTTGCGCAATGCAGTGCGCGACTCCCTGATCATGCAGGAAATCTTTCTTCAGGAAGCTGAGAAGACCGGCGTGAGTCAGCAGGCCGAGGTGAAGCGCATGCTCGAGAATCAGCGCGCGGAAATCCTCATCACAGCCTACCTGCGCGAGCACCTCAAGAAGAATCCTGTGAGCGAGGCCGAGGTGAAGTCAGAGTACGACAAGCTCAAGGCCCAGCAGGGTGACAAGGAGTACAAAGCCCGGCACATTCTCGTCGAGAAGGAGGAGCAGGCCAAAGGAATCATCGAGCAACTCAGGAAGGGTGGCAACTTTGCCGAGATCGCCCGCAAGGAGTCGAAGGATCCAGGGTCTGGCGCCAACGGGGGCGACCTCGACTGGAACAGCGCGGGGACTTTTGTGAAGCCCTTCTCCGAGGCGATGATGAAACTTGCCAAGGGAAAGTTCACCGAGGCACCCGTGCAGACACAGTTTGGCTGGCACATCATCCAGATCGACGATGTGCGCGACTCCACCCCGCCGCCGCTGGATCAGGTCAAGCCCCAGATCATGCAGGAGCTCGAGCGTCGGAAGGTGCAAAAGCTGCAGACCGACCTGCGCGCGAAGGCTAAGGTTCAGTAGTCGCGAAACGAATCTCCCGGACCCAGGCATCCATCGCGCCCCGCCGGCATGCCGGATCGCAAGCGCGTTGCATCGCAAGCGGTTGGCCGGTACGGCCGCCCTGCCTGCCCGGTCAGCTCCGCCAACGCCCCCTGCGTTCGCGGAAAAATCCCAGCAGTACTTCGGCGCACTCGTCCCCGAGCACGCCGGCCCTCACGCGGGTGTGATGGTTGAGTTGCGTGTTCCCGAAAAGATCGACCAGGCTTCCCGCTGCGCCGGTCTTTGGATCGGCACAACCGTAGACCACCCGCGCGAGTCGCGCGTGCATCACGGCTCCCGCGCACATCGCGCAAGGCTCGAGCGTGGTGTAGAGCACGCCGCCAGGGAGTCGATAGTTTCCGATTCTTCGGGCACCTTCACGGAGTGCTGCGATCTCCGCGTGCGCAGTTGGATCCTGAGCGCGGACACACTGGTTGCGTCCGCGCGCCACCAGTGCTCCCCCGAGAACCAGCACAGCGCCAACCGGAACCTCGCCTTCGCTCTGGGCTTGCCGTGCTTCGAGGAGCGCCTCCCGCATCCAGGCTTCGTCGGAATCGGGGTTCAAGTGCCCCAGAAGGGATTGCGGATGCTTGCCACCCAGCGTTGTCATTTGCGCTTGACCTTGCGTTGAACGGGCGCCGTGCGATCGAACAGGACAGCACATCGCGGCTGCGCCGCGATTCTAGCTGCGGGGTTCAACGCCGCATGGCATCGAGGAGTTGCAGGTCGGCAATGAAGCCAAGGCTGCTTCCGCCCGTGTTGTCTGCGTCTGCGCCGACCGCGATCGCCTGCAGCTGCGGCACCGATCCGGACTCCTCGCCGAAGGCTCGCAGAAAATCGGCTCCAAGATCCCGACGGACCGTTTGCCAGAGTGACCCCGGCTGGCCCAGGGTGATGTAGCGCACCCGCCTGCTGTAGACGTTTGCGAGCAGCGTCCCTTCTGGCCAGTTCAGGTCCCAGACGTAGCAGAGCGTTGCGGCCGGAAGCGACTCTCCGGTCCGCAATTCGGCAAGCCGCAGAAGCTGCCGCTCAACGAAGGGAACCGCCTGCCTCGGCATGGCATAGAGCGCACAGACCTTGAGCGCCACATCATCGCCTTGCCGGCTGCGAAGGTCGGATGACCGGAGCGGCCTTTCGACCTTCCAGCGCCAGGTCAACACGCCGTCGCCAGCACGGTCGATCCGGTGGATGAGATTGCCGTACGAGGCAATCGCCTCAACGCGCAAGACCGTCGACCCCTTGTCGCTGTCGATGGTGATGCGGGTGCGCGCAAGCTTCTGCTCGGGCAGTGACGCGTAAGTCCAAGGCGGCGCAGGCACCGCGCCCACTGTGCCAAGGAAAGGAGCAAGAGCAGCATTCGATGGCAGAACCGCGATCACCGCACATGCCCACCAGCCAAGCGCGAGCGCGGAGACCCGGCCCGCGATCCCAGAGGCAATCCTCAACCTGACGCGTCCGGTACGGCACGAAAGCGGTGCAGGAAGCCACGATCGATGTTGTTCTTCAGGCGCCAGACCCACGCTCCCTCCACGCCAAGATCCCCTCGCGATGCAATGGCACGACCGTTGCCGGTGGCAAGCAGACACAGAAAGCGCGACTGGGGTTGGTAGGTGGTGTAGTGACCGGACAGGCCGCAGACAGGTACCCGCAGAGTACCCTGGGCGTCGCTGCCGGGCTTCGTCTGCGGGTTGGGGTGGGCTTCAGCCTGGCGGGTTGGCTGGTGACTGCCTTGGCGGGTCGACTGAGGGCTGCCTTGGCGGGTTGGCTGGTGACTGCCTTGGCGGGTCGACTGAGGGCTGCCTTGGCGGGATGCGCAAAGCGCTACCCGAAGGTTTCTCGCCAGGACTGGGCCCATGCGCACCGCAAACACACCGGCCTTTGGAAGCGCTTGCGGGCTCCAACTTGCGCAGTCACCTGCGGCGAAAACCGTGGCATGCGAGAGGGAACGGAGTTGCGCATCAATCCGGATGAACCCCGCATCGTCAACCGCGAGAGCACCTCTCCGCTCGGGGTCGAGTTGCCAATCATGGGCCTGTGCACCCGTGGCCCAGAGAACTAGATCACTCGAGGCGTCGACCGCCTCGCTCCAGCCCTGGCCGAGCCGCAGTTCAACGCCCGCCCGCGCAAGCGCGCGCCGAGCTGCCGCCTGCACTGCCGGGGGGGTTCCCGCAAGCAACGCAGTGCTCTGACTGAAGAGGAAGCTTCGCAGGAAGCGATCCGGTCGAAGCTGTCGCAGGCGATGCACCACTGCGAGCAGTGCCTCAAAGCCTGCCGCACCGCTTCCCATCGCGCTCACGACGAGGGGGCGAGCCTCACGGTCCGGCCCAGGAGCCTCCACTCCTGGGTCGATCCGGGCCAGCAAGCCAGACTTTGCCCAACGAGCGAGGAGCGGTTCGTAGTGCTGCCGCAGCAAGGCGAGCGGACGTAGCGCAAGCACCTGCGCGTGGTGCGCCTGCGGCGGCCGCAGCGTTGAACCAAGGTTGAGCGACAGCAGATCGTAGTGCAGCGCCTGCCCTCCAGCGAGCCGAATCCGTTGGCTGTCCGGCTCGAGGCCGTCCATCGCGCCCCGGATCCATTGCGCGCCGGCCGCTGCGGCAAGCCTTTGAAAGTTGATCACGATTTCATCGAAACGGTAGGTGCCTGCGAGCCAACCCGGAACCATTCCCGAGTATGGCGCCAGAGGCTCCGGCGACACCACGATCAGTTCCACGTCAACCGGCGGGTGCCTTGCCCACTCGCGCAGCACGATCGCATGAGCGTGTCCGGCACCCGCGAGGATCAGCCTCTTCATGCCGGTGGTGAATGAGCCGACGTGGGGGTGAGCCACCCCGCTGGAAGATGTACGAGGTCGGCCGGCTCGTCGATATCGGCAACCGCAGCCAACTCCTGCCACGCAATGCCGGCAGCGCGCATGCGCATGCGGGTGTCTTGCATCACCGCTGCATGCCCCCAGTGCATCGCCGCAAAGAGGCGCGCATCGGCGCAGCGTTGACCGATCAGCGCATAACCGCCGTCCAAAGCCGGGATGAAGACCGGACCCTGCGACTTCAAGGCATCGGCGGCCTCGATCAGCCGCGCTGCATTCAATGCGGGGGCATCGCAGCCGAGGAGCAGCGTCTGCCGATACTCCTGCAGATGGCGGACAAACGCGCGATGCATCCTGGCGCCGAGATCACCGGATCCTTGAGCTGCGATCGAAGCGCCAAACGTCTGCGCAACAGCCTGTAGAGCAGGATGCCCGGAATCGGGCGTGACGCACAGCTCCACCGGTCCCAGCGTGGCCGCCACGGCCTCACGCACCGCATGCTCAAGCATGCGCGCGGCCAGTGCTGCAGCGCCCGAAGCACCCAGCGCGGGAATCAGCCGCGTCTTGGCAAAACCCGCAACCGGTGCCTTGGCGAAGACGACGATCGAGGTCTTCACGGCTGCGACGGGCCGGCAGGACAGCGAAAGCCGCTTCGAGCCCAGAGGCTCAACGGTAGGCCCTTGCCAACTGGTAAGGAGAAGCGCCGCACCAGTAACGCCAGCGCAGCCACCACATCAGCAGGATGGTGCGGAGCACCCCGCGCTGTTCCCATCGCCGGCCCGAGGTGCAAACCTTGTCGCGCAGGCACGCCGGCGGTACGGCCCGCCTGAGCCGCCGCGAGAGTTCGATGTCCTCCATCAACGGTTGCACTGGAAAGCCACCGGCATCGTTGAAGGCATTCCGGGTTACGAAGATCGCCTGATCGCCGGTGGCGATACCGGTGAGCCTCGAGCGCAGGTTCATGAGCCGCGCAACCAGCCGCAACAAAGGCGCCTTGCCGTCGATCACAACATCGAAACGACCCCAGGAGGCACCACCTTCGACCGCTCCGAGCACCAGCGCGTCGGCAAGCGGTGGAAGCCGGGTGTCGGCATGCAGAAAGAGCAGAACATTCCCGCGCGCAACTACGGCGCCCGCATTCATCTGGAGCGCGCGTCCCTTCTCGGTGCGCACCATCTGGTCAACCCAGCGACGGGAGCGCGCGACTGTATCGTCGCTGCTGCCTCCGTCAACCAGCACCAACTCAACGCCTCGGGCTCGCAACGACTGCAGGGCGCCCAAGGTGATCTCGATGCCAGCAGCCTCGTTGAGGGCAGGCATCACAATCGAGAGACGCAGTGTGCTCATGCGCGCTGCCACGCATGGTAGCGAGCGGCCAGCGCGAGCAGGCTCTTCGGGGCGTGCGCCCGCCGCCACGCGCCCGCAGCGTACTTGTTGGCCTCCGACCACGTGGGGTAGGTGTGGATCGTGCCGAGGATCTGGTTGAGCCCGAGGCCACTCCGCATGGCAAGTACAAACTCGGCGAGCATCTCGGCCGCATGCCCGCCCACAATCGTTACGCCCAGGATCCGGTCGCGCCCGGGCACGCTGAGTACCTTGACAGATCCGGGAGCGGCGCCGTCGATGATCGCGCGGTCGAGTTCCGCGAGGGGAAATCGGGTGAGTTCAAAGGCAACCCCCTGCGCGATGGCCTCGGTCTCGTTCAGTCCCACCCGCGCCACTTCCGGATCGGTGAAGGTGGCGCGCGGAACCACGCTGCAGTCGGCCTTGAACTTCCAGAACCGCCCAAACAGGGCGTTGATCACGCCGTACCACGCCTGGTGCGCCGCAGTGTGCGTGAACTGAAACGGACCGGCCACATCGCCGACCGCAAGGATGTTGGGATAGTTCGTCTGCATGAAGGCATTCGTGGCGATGGTGCCGCGCGTGGTGAGGGCGATTCCGAGTGCTTCGAGACCGTAGCCGCTCACGCGTGCGGATCTGCCAACCGCACACAGGAGCGCATCAAAGGCGATTTCGAACTGCGCTGCAGCACCGTTTGCCAGCAGCCACTTCCGACCGTCCGCAACCTCCACCCGAAGCGCCTGATGGCGGCTCAGCACCCTCACCCCGTCGGCCTCGAGTGCGGTGGCCACGAGCGCTGCGACCTCCGGGTCTTCACGCATCAGGATTCGTTCGGCCGACTCGAGGAGGGTGACCTCGCTCCCGAGCCGGGCGAAGCTCTGGGCAAGTTCGCAACCCACCGGGCCACCACCGAGCACCACCAGGCGCCGGGGCAGCTCGCGCAGGTTCCAGACCGTTTCGCTGGTGAGAAACCCGGCCTCGTGTAGTCCCGGGAGGTTCGGAATGCTCGGACTCGCGCCGGTGGCCAGGATGATGTTGCGTGTGGTGAGCGTTTGCGTGTTTCCATCGGCGAGTCTCACCTCCACACGCCACGGATCCTTGATTTGCGCATGGCCGTGCAGGACTTCCACTCCCAGTGCCGCGTAACGCTCGTACGAATCGTGGGGCTCGATGCTGCAGATCACGCTGCGCACCCGTTGCAAGACTGCCTCGAAGTCGATCCTGGTGTTGGTGTTTCCGAGACCGAAGTCGTGTGCCCGGCGCATCTGGTGCGCAAGCGAGGCGGCGCGGATCAGCGCTTTGCTCGGTACGCAGCCGGTGTTGAGGCAATCACCTCCCATCCTGTGTGCCTCGATCAGGGTAACGCGCGCCTTGACGGCCGCCGCAAGGTAAGACGACACCAGTCCGCCTGCGCCTGCGCCAATGACCACGAGATTGCGATCAAAGGCCAACGGCCGACGCCATCGCGCGTAGACCCGTTTTGCCTGAAACCACCGAAGCGTGGTCCCGGCAAGGAACGGAAAGGCCGCCAGCACCGCGAGACTGCCCAGCAAGGCGGGTGACATGACCTCGTCGGGCGAATCGATTGCAGCAAGCTGCGTACCCGCGTTCACGTACACCGCAGTACCCGCGAGCATCCCCAACTGACTCACCGCATAAAACCGCGCGGCGGTCATCGGCGTGAGGCCCATCAGCAGGTTGATCAGCCAGAAGGGAAAGACAGGGAGCAATCGCAGCGCAAGCAGGTAGGTGGTGCCGTCGCGCCGTACCGCCTCGTCGACCGGGGCGAGCAAGCCGCCAAAGCGCTTCCGGAGCACATCGCGCAGCAGGTAACGCGAGGCCAGAAATGCAAGCAGTCCGCCAAGACTCGAGGCAAAGCTCACCAGGACGAGTCCCCATCCAAAGCCAAAGAGGGCTCCGCCAGCGAGCGTGAGGACCGCAGCGCCGGGTATCGAAAAAGCGGCAACGGCAAGGTAGCATGCAAAGAAGATTGCTCCTGCCCGAACGGGCTGCGCACCGACCTCCGCCTCGAGGAGAGCACGGGTGCTCTTCAACTGCTCGAGAGTGAGGAGCGGGGCTGGCGCGAAGGACATCCAGAGCCAGAGCACAACGGCAGCAAGTGCCGCAGTTGCCAACCACGGCCGGATTTTGGCCCGATCAGGCATCGAACGACTCAGGCGGATTCGGCCGCGACCACGCCGCGATCGGGCGGTTGCGCTTGGTTGAGAAGAGGGCGCTTCATTCGGGCAACCGCGCTTCAATCGGGCGACCGCGCTTCCCTCAGGTGACCGTGCTGGATTCTATTGCTTCTTCGAGGAACGACCCCTCAGCTGCCTCGAGCGCTCCACCACAACTGCTCCCCTGCCCCGCGGTGCAGCCATAGCAGTGATCCGCGACCCGGATTGTGCTGCCCGTCGGGTCGAGCGCGAGGAGGTCGCTCAGGTGTGGCCGCGAGCGCCCGGAAATCTGCGCCGGCAAATGCAGCATCTGGTTGAAGTCGCAGTCGTAGAGATAACCCTGCCAGTCAACACTGATCTGGTTGCGACACATGACCGTGGCGAGGTTTTCATGGCGATGGCTAGCCCTGAGCAGCTTCATGTAGTCGCCAAGAAGGCCCTTGCTCACCAGCGTACTCCCAAAGCGCTGAATCGGCATGTTGGTGAGCACGAAGAGGTGGTTGAACCGGACGCCGAAGTGCTGCAGAAGTTCGCGTCGGTAATCGGCCTCGAGCGCGGTCTGCGAAGGAGGAAGCGAGGGACCTTGGGGATTGAACACCAGGTTGAGCGTGAGCGGGGTTGATTCGCAGCCGTAGCCGAGCGCATTGAGTTGGCGCAACCCGGCGATGCTGCGCTCAAAGACTCCGGCGCCACGTTGACGATCCACATTGGCCTGCGCGTAGCACGGAAGCGATGCGGTCACCTCCACGCGATGCTGCGCAAGGAAGGCGGCGAGGTCCTCGTGCCCGGGCTCGGAGAGGATCGTGAGATTGCAGCGGTCGATCACCCGCACCCCAAGTGCCGACGCCTCGCGAACCATTGCGCGGAAAGCCGGATTGAGCTCCGGTGCGCCGCCTGTGAGGTCGAGGGTTTGCACCTTGCGCAGGCGCAGCACCTCGAGCACCAGCGCTGCTGTGGCGTCGTCCATCATCTCGGTACGCTGGGGGCTTGCGCCCACATGGCAGTGCAGGCAGCTCTGATTGCAGCGGTAGCCCAGGTTCACCTGGAGTGTGTCGAAGCTGCGGCGGGTGATGGTTGGAAAGTCGGTGGCAAGGAGGAGAGAAATCGTGGGATGCATCGGTTCAAACCCTTCCTGGGTCGGCTGAAGTGGGACCCATGGATTCAATGTACCCGAAGGTCTCCGGCCCTGCCATCGCCGAACCGCCAGGGTGGCTAAGATCGGTATTTCCTTCAAGCTCGAGAGCGTATGGCAACTCCTTTTGCCGATGGGCGAGCGCCGCCGCGCAGCGCAGCAAACCCCGTGCGTTCGCTCGCCATCGGAGCTTCGCGGCGGGGTTTCCTGCTTGGGGTACTGGCTGGCGCTTCAGGCCTTGCGGTGGGATGCTCTGCGCTTTCCGACATCGCCCGGGTTGGCGCCCCAGTACCGGCAGACGCCGACCCCGACGGTGGAGGGGCGATCCGGATGAACGCCTGGGTACGAATCGGCGCAGATGGCGCGGTCACGGTTTCCCTGCAACGCGCCGAGATGGGACAGGGCGTCGCAACGATCCTTCCGCTTCTGGTGGCCGAGGAGCTCGACTGCGATTGGGGCCGGGTGCGCTATGCGCTCGACGAACCGGGCCCCTTGCACGGCAATGTGCGGATACTGCTGGAATCGCTCCCCTTTCGCGACGATCAGACCGGTTTCGGGGTTGATGCAGCGCGCTGGGTTGCCGGCCAGGCCGCTCGCCTCGGGATCGTGCTCACCGGGGGAAGCACCAGCGTGCGCGACGCATGGATGCCCTTGCGTATGGCTGGGGCCAGTGCCCGCGCGATGCTGCTTGCCGCGGCTGCAGCGCGCTGGAAACTCGGTGCCTCAGCGCTGCGCACCGAGTCTGGCGAGGTGGTTGCCCCCGATGGGCGCAGGGCCTTGTTTGGCGAGCTTGCGTCCGATGCGGCGCGTCAGGCGCTGCCCATCGAACTCGGGCTCAAGCCCCCTGAGCGCTGGCGGCTGCTGGGTCGATCGGTGCCGCGCATCGACACGCCGGAAAAAACGACCGGACGAGCAGTCTTCGGTGCCGATGTGCGGCTCGCCGGGCAACTCCAGGCAGCAGTGGTGATGGCGCCGAGCGCAGGCGCGACCCTCCTCAGCTGCCCTCTCGACGAAGTACGCGCTCAGCCCGGGGTCCACGCGATTGTGATCGCCCCAGCGATGTTGGGCTCAAACCCGGCAGTTGTGGTGGTTGCCGACAACACCTGGACGGCGCAGCGGGCCGCCGCCATGCTACGGCCCCGCTGGGAAAGCTCTGGCATCGGGGATTTCGACAGTGCGACCTACCAGCGCGCGCTTCTCGCTGCGCTGGAAAGCGATGCGCAAAAGGCCTGGTGGCGCGAAGGCCGCCTTCGCGAAGAGATCGCAAGGCCGGGCGCAAGGCGGATCGATGCCGTCTATCAAACCCCGTTCCTTGCGCATGCCGCACTCGAAACCCATTGCTGTACGGCGCTTTATCGCGACAACGGCGTACGACCGTCGCTCGAAGTCTGGGTGCCCACGCAGATGCCCACTGTTTCGCGCATGGTTGCGGCCGCGGCGGCGGGACTTCCACGTGGTGCTGTCCGGTTGCACCCCACGCTGATCGGTGGGGGCTTCGGCTACAAGGGGCTTCCGGATGCAATCGTGCAGGCCGTGACCGCTGCTCGGGCCTTGCCGAACCGGCCGGTGCAGGTGCAGTGGACCCGCACGCAGGACCTCATGCTCGACAACTACAGGCCAGCGGCGGCGGCCCGGCTCGAAGCCTGGCTCGATTCAGGCGGGCGCGTGCTCGGCTGGCGTCACCGAAGCGCAAGTGCCTCGGTGGTGCAGTCCACGGTCGCGCGTTCGGCGCCAGCGTGGCTTGCCGCCCTCATTCCCGACAAGACGACGGTCGAAGGGGCCTTCGACAAATCCTACGACCTTGGCGCTGTCGAGGTGGACCATTGCGTGGTGCAGTGCCCGATCCCGATCGGTTTCTGGCGTAGCGTGGGGCACTCGCATCAGGCCTTCTTCGTGGAATCCTTCATCGACGAAGTGGCGCACGCAGCCGGGAGCGACCCGCTTGCGTTTCGACGCCAACTTCTGGTGGCCAAGCCGCGCCAGCGCAAGGTGCTCGATGCTGCCGCCGAGGCGGCCGGCTGGTCGCGAACTCCGGGACCGGGCCGGGCGCGTGGTCTCGCCTTCCACGAATCGTTTGGTTCGCTGTGCGCGCAGATTGCCGAGGTATCGCTGCGGTCAAACGGCACGATCAAGGTGGAACGCGTTGTGTGTGCCGTGGACTGCGGGACTGCGCTTCACCCCGGACTTGTACGCCAGCAAATGGAGGGCGGAATCGTGTTTGGACTGACTGCCGCGCTCCTCGGAGAGGTTCGCTTTGCCAACGGTACCGCCCAGGTGTCGAACTTCCACAACTACCCACTGCTCACCCTCGACCAGGCCCCCGAGGTGGAGACGGTGATTGTGAACAGCGGCGAACCACTGGGCGGCATCGGCGAGGTGGCCACACCCCCGATCGCTCCTGCGATCGCCAACGCGCTCTTTGCGCTCACCGGGGATCGGCAACGCGCCCTGCCGCTCGCGCCCGTGGCACGCAGGCCTGCCCCCCTTGCAACCTGAACGGATCGAGGAGCGCGCCTGGATCGGGCCGGGATAGTGAATGGATCACGCCGGGATGGTGAATGGATCGGGCCGGGATGCTGCCGCGACGGTGCCGGGATGGTGCCGGGATGGTGCCGGGATGTTGCCGGGGTAGTGACGGGATGCTGCCGCGACGGCGCTATCCGGATGAAAAGCCCCTCCAATGGAGGTATGCGTCTGAACGAGCGGGTTTGGACTGGATGCTACTGAAGCTGACGAGCGCCGGAATTCCGCGTAGCGTCCCTCCCTTCGGATACGTCATCATGGTGCGTCATCATGGGCGCACGCAGGAGATGAAAGGTGGAGATTCGAAAACTGCTTGCGCCTGTGCTGGCTGGAGTACTGGCACTGGCCGTTGGCGGGGGCATCTGGTACTCGCGCAGCTCGATCAACGATGAGCGCAGCGCACAACAGGCTGCCCAATCGCAACGCGCCCGCGAGGTTACGGTACGCGGGCTGATTGGATCGGAAAAGGACGCCTTCTTCGCAGACCCGAGGGTGAGGCAGGCACTGGCGCGGCAGGGCATCACTGCCACGGTGGAAAAGTCCGGATCCCGAAGCATTGCCCACCGCTACGACGCCAAGCAGTATGACTTCGGCTTCCCGAGCGGGGCACCTGCAGCCGCCCTGTTGCGCGAGCAGGCGAAGGCGGCGGCGGTGTTCAACCCCTTCTACACGCCGATGGTCGTGGCAAGTTGGAGGCCGATTGCTGAAATCCTGGTTGCCAATGGACTGGCAAGGAACGTGGCCGGAACCTACTACCTCGACGATATGCCGCGCCTGATGGATCTCATCGAGAAGGGCGTGCGCTGGCGCGATCTGAAGTCGAGCCAGACGTTTGCGACCGGCAAAGGGGTGCTGGTGAACTCGACCGATGTGCGCACCTCGAACAGCGCTGCCATGTATCTCGCGCTCGCCAGTTACCTGGCCAATGGACAGCAGATCGTGCAGAGTTCCGAAGATGTGGACCGCGTGTTGCCGAGAGTGGCACCGCTCTTCCTGCGGCAAGGGCTGCAGGAGTCGTCGTCGTCGGGGCCGTTTGAGGACTACCTCGCGCTCGGGATGGGCAAGGCCCCGCTGCTGATGGCCTACGAGTCGCAGATGATCGAGTTCTGGCTCAAGCACCCCGACCGCATCAAGGGCGACATGGTGTTGATGTACCCGCAACCCACGGTGTATTCCAAGCATGTGCTCGTGCCCTACACGCCCGCCGGCGTTCGCCTGGGCGAGGCACTCGACAACGACCCGGAGCTGCGCGTACTGGCACATGAATACGGCTTTCGCACCGGTGGCGCTTCCAAGGGGCCCGAACTCTGGAAGGGGCGCGGCATCGTCGTGCCTGAAACCCTGATCGACGTCATCGACCCTCCCAGCCACGAATGGCTGGAACGCATGATTGTGGCAATCGAGGCGCGCTTCCGCTAGCGTGCGCCGCCTCAGCCCCTTGCCCTCCCTTACCCCACCCTTCCCCCACCCTCGCCTCACCCTTGCCTCACCCTTGCCTACTGAGGAGTCGCCTGTGAACCAGTCCACCTCGAACCCGGTCGCCACCGAGCAGGCCCTGTCGCCTCCGCAGAACTTCACGCTGGAGCCGCCTCAGCCTGTGGCGGCGGTACCGCCGGAATCGGCCAGCGGACGCGTGCGGCTCAAGGCCGAGGACGTCGCTGCGCTCGATGCCCAGGTGCGTCAGTTCATCGACGACATCACCGCGCACGACAGCCAGAGCCCGCAGTTCAAGGATGCCGTCTCGCGCATTCATGCCATGGGCAACAAGGACATCGAG
>Ga0194119_10003333_pt1 | contig 25998 bp, 26 predicted proteins | sample TA2MahC100mmetaG_FD_148620 | JGI IMG/M metagenome (GOLD analysis project Ga0194119, IMG submission 148620) | Freshwater microbial communities from Lake Tanganyika, Tanzania - TA2015018 Mahale Deep Cast 100m | ecosystem: Environmental > Aquatic > Freshwater > Lake | place: Tanzania: Lake...
GCCAATCAGGGATTATGCCACCGGTACGCGGAAAACCCAAACTGATGACCGGACCGATGACTGGCGCCTTCGGCGCCGATGATGTCGTCGTCGCCGGCGTAATGATCAGAAAACTACGTTTTCAGATGATCGCCGACATGCTGAGGGCCTGCGCAAAACCAAAACGCACGCCCGCGTCAGGATGGAATTCGTGACTCAGCTCACGGACCGACTGGAAAACGGCTTCCAATTGGTTATGAATATCGCTCACCCGCGCGGCCAATTCCGGCGGCAGGTCCAGCGAAAGCAGATCGAGACCGAGGCCGGCGGCGGTGAGTCCGCCGGCCACTTCATCGTGCAGGATGCGCGACAGCCGCTCCCGTTCGCGTTGCCTCGCCGCCCAGCCAAACCGCCGCGTTCGCGTTTTTCTCAGCCACGCTTGCGAGCCAACAGGCGTCGCGCCGCGGCCGTTACGTCGCGCGCGACCAAGCCATACTTGTCGAGCACCGCTTCCGGCGAGCCAGACTCGGCGTAGGTGTTCTGAATGCCCACGTAGTCCATCAGGCAGGGATGGCTCTTGGTCACCGACTGCGCGACGCGCACGCCCAGGCCGCCGTCCACCAGATGTTCCTCGGCCACGAGAATCGCACCGGTCTCGCGCGCGGCCTTGGCGATCGCCGCCTCGTCAAGCGGCTTGATCGTATGCATGTCGATTACCCGCACGCCGACACCCTCCGCGCCGAGCGCCATGGAGGTGCGCAGCGCTTCGGCCACCAGCAGCCCGTGCGCGATGATCGTGAGATCGTTGCCCGCCGTCAACCCAATCGCCTTGCCGATCTCAAACGTGTGCTCAGCGCCGTAGATGACAGGCGCGTTGGCGCGGCCCGCGCGAATGAAGACCGAGCCCGGCAGCGCCGCGGCCGATTTCACCAGCGACTTCATTGACACTTCATCGGCTGGGTCAATCACCGCGAAACCGGGCAACGAGCAGGCGAGCGCAATGTCCTCAATGCTCATCTGCGACGGGCCGTCTTCGCCGATCGAGATGCCGCTGTGCGTGCCCACCACCTTGATGGGCACCTGCGGATACGCCGCGGTGACGCGCAGTTGCTCAAAACCTTTGTTCAACACAAAGCAGGAAAAGCTGGAGACAAACGCCACTTTACCCGCCGATGCTAGGCCCGCGCCAATCGCCACCATATTGGCTTCGGCAATGCCGCAGGAGAAAAACCGTTCCGGAAACTCCTTGGCAAAACCGGCGGTATTGGTGGACTTCGACAAGTCCGCGTCGCACACCACCACGTTCGAATTCTCGCGGCCCAGTTCCACCAGCGCCTTGCCGAAAGCGGCCCGCGTGGCGCCGCCCATTTTCAATTCGAATTTGGTCTGCGTCATCTACGCCAACTCCTTCAGCGCCGCAGCGATCTCGTCCGCATTCGGCGCTACGCCGTGCCATTTCGGGTTGTTCTCCATGAAGCTCACGCCCTTGCCCTTGACTGTGTGGGCCAACAGGCAGGTGGGCTTGCCCTTGGTATTGCGCGCCTCGTTGAAGGCCGCGTCCACTTTGGCGAGGTCATGCCCGTCGAACTCCACCACGTGCCAGCCGAAGGCGCGCCACTTGTCGCCCAGCGGTTCAAGCCCCATGATGTCTTTCACCCAGCCATCAAGCTGGATCTTGTTGTAGTCCACAATCGCGCACACGTTATCCAGCTTGTGGTAGGCGCCAAACATCGCCGCTTCCCAGATCTGGCCTTCCTGAATTTCGCCATCGCCCAGCACCACGTAGGCGCGTGAGGGCGACTTGTCGAGCCGCGCGGCGAAGCCCATGCCCAGCGCCACCGACAGGCCCTGGCCCAGCGAACCGGTGGAGGCTTCGAGCGAAGGCAGGAAGCGGCGGTCTGGATGGCCTTGATAGATCGAGCCAAGCTGCCTCAGCGTGTTCAGCTTGTCTACCGGGCAGTAGCCGGCCTCCGCCATCACCGCATAGAGGACCGGGCAGGCATGCCCTTTGGAGAGAATGAACCGGTCGCGATCTTTCCACTCCGGGTTTTTCGGATCGTGCTTCAACTGGCCGCCGAAATAAAGAGAAACGAGTAGCTCGACGGCCGAGAGCGAGCCGCCGGGGTGGCCGGATTTCGCCGCGCCCACCATATTGATGATGTGCCGGCGGATGGTCTTGCAAACTGCGGCGAGTTGCTCGGCCGACTGGGGTTGCGTCAATGTCGCCATGCACTACATAGGATAGCAGTCTTGTTTTTTCCGGCCAAATCCGGGCAGCGGCCATCCTGGACAGTTTCGATCCCTGGCTAGATTTGCACGTTGTAGGTGAGCTTGATGAAGAACACGTGACGTTGGCGGTTCCACCCCGCGAACCTCTCCTCAAAGTCGTTGGTACGATTGCCGAAGCTGAGCGGGCTGGCTAGAAGGTTGTTGTAGCTAACATAGACGGCGGTATTTGGCGACGGCAAATACGTCACCAGTTGGCTGAGGCCAAGCCGCCGCCTGCCGCCGCCGTTGTTGTTGTATTCGGTGACGGAACGAACCGACCAGAAGCGGTTGAACTGGAGTGTAGTGCGTTCGCGCCCTATGTTCTGCTTGAAAAGCGCGTTCGATACCTTCGGGCCGCAACCGAATTTCACCCGCCTGGATCGGGCACCCCGGCAGGTTCCGGTCAATCTGGACCCCGCTTGTTTTCTCATTCCTGCGTGGCACGATGCGCTCAATATGCAGCCCCCAGACAAGCTCGTCGGCGCCTGGCCGAAATCGGAGCGTGCGGAATGGAATGGCGAGTTCCACCGCGTAGCCCTTCGCCGTCTTCCGGCCGCCGCTGGCAAAGATGCCATTCCATGAAAAGTCGTCCCCGGCTCCTTCTGTGAAGATCCCGTCGGCTTGGACGCCCGCGGGATTGACGACGAACATGTAAGCGCGGCGGCGATCGTGAAAGGTATTGATGGTGACCCAGATGGTGTCTTCGTCATCGATCTCATCGCGCGCGCGAATTCGGCCTCGGATCGATCCGGGTTCGCGGTCCTCCGCTTCGGCGGCCACGCAGAGATGCGTACTATCCATCGCGATCCAAACCCGGGTTGCCTCGCTTGGCGCGACGTTGTTGCCAGGCTGAGTTTGATAGCTCAGCCGCACCTCAGCGGCGCCATTCCATTCGGAAGGCGAAAGGACAGCTATCGATTTTCGGGAGCTGTGCAAGGCGCGGGATGGAAAGGGACGGGATGGCCGAGGCAGCAGGTGGAGTAGGCTGCGCCTGCATCATCGCTACGAAGGACAGTAGAACAACAGATGCCAAGCCGTTGGCGAACGCCGAGGAGTGCGGGAAAGCGCGATTCATCTCGTTTGGCCCTGACGGCTGCGTTTTGGAAGCTCCGCGCCAATGGGCTACTAGCGCCACCTTCGATTAGTTTATCCCGCCTCTGGCCAAGACGATCCCGGTCTCCGCGACACTATGAGCTTGACAAGAGGTTCCGTTTGGGTCCATTGCTGCTCGACTGGTACGACAGCAAGCGGCGGTTTGATGGGCTCTACCCTTTGCGACCTTTGCTGCCGCGCTTCGCCGGGCACAGGCCCGAGTTGCCCCAGCGGGCGAAAACCTTCCTCTCCTCAATGCTTCGGCAGTCTTTTGACTGACTAGTCTATAACTGTCATGCTGGAGGCGTGCGGGAAGTGGAATTCACCGACGAGTTCGAAGGTTGGTGGGTCGGCCTCGACGCCGGAGAACAAGACAGTGTCGATTTTGTCGTCCAGTTGTTGATCCGGGAAGGGCCTGTGCTGCCACGTTCGAGAGTTGCGCATTCAACATCAAGGTCGCTCCTATCGCGTGCTCTATGTTTCTGATCCGCGCCGCCACGCCATTCTGCTCATCGGGGGCGACAAGACGGGCCAAGATCGCTGGTATGAGGAGCACGTACCACTCGCCGAAAAGATCTATTCGAAGTACTTACAAGAATTGAACCGGGAGGGTCTAATCCCATGAAGAAGTGGAACGAGTTGCGAGCCAAGATTCCGGCCGAACGGCGCCAGATCACCGACGCGCGGGTAGCCGCTGCCTTGAAGGAGATGCCGCTTCACCGCTTACGGGAAGCCCGCCGCCTCACGCAGAAGCAAATCGCGGAAGCCATGCGGATCGATCAGAGCCGCGTTTCAAAGATCGAACGCCGGACCGACGTGTACGTGAGTACCCTGCGCAATTTCGTATCCGCCCTCGGCGGCGAACTCGAACTGGTCGCGCGTTTCCCCGACGGAAGAGTGAGGATTTCGAGCCTCTCAGATGAGCAGCACGTTGGCACAGTGGAGGAATAACCACGGAGCCTTCAAGGCCGCATTAGACGCAAAGAATCGCGGCGCCAGACTCCGTTTGGCTCCGCCAGGCCAACAACCGAGCAATGTAACGCGAAAGCGCCAAGGGCGTAAGTCAGCTCGGTAGGCTCGTACCAATGTCGTGTTCCTCGTCGCCGATTCTAGACGTCAAGCTTTCCAGAAACCCAGCGGACGAGGCCTTATGCAGCGTCAACGGGTGGGCTTGGAGGGGCCATCGTAGGAACTGCTGGTGGCGGGAGCATTGCGGCGGAGAAGTTTGCGCCGGTCGAACGAATGCGGGACAGCGATGTGGGTGAAGACCACCATCATCTCGTCGGTGGTCTGGTCGCCAAAGATCACTTCGGCTTTCGGGTCGGGATTCCAGGGGTTGTTCGGCGAGTTGTCGAACCAGGCCGACGCCTCGAGGCGTGTGCCTTCGGGTAAAGCGACTTCGCCGGTCTCGTAGGTGGTTTGCCAGTTGAAGTCGTAACGCGGGACGTTGAGCAGGCGCTGCGTGGTGTTGTCGGGCAGGGTGGCCCGCACGGTGAACGATTTGCCGCGGAGGTGCATGTGCGGGTTCAACGCGAGCAACTTGACCGGCTTGTTGAAGGTGACGGCAGCGTCGACGCGATGATGCGGGTCGCCGGGTGGAATGCGGATGCGGCCGTTGACGACCGCGAGATTGAGGACCGCTTCGGCGGGCGGCTCCTTGGCAAAAATCAGCCCGACTTTGGAGCGGTCCTTCACGGCCTTGCCGGTTGGGGTGTAGTGGATCTGCAGGAGGATGTCGGCGCCGGCAGGCAGCAACATCGCTTTGCCGGCAGGGAAGATGAGTCCGGGCATGCCGGGAACATAGTCGGCGAGGAGCCCGTCCGACATTCCGAGTTCGCCGGCTCCGGGTCCCTTGGCGGCAAAAGTGCCTTGGGCGAGACCCTTCATCGACGGCGAATCGGGCCGGCGCCACACGGCGGCGATGTGATGTACCATCGGACGCGCGGAGTCGGCGGGGCGGCACTCGACGGCCTGGACCCACTTGTCCTCCGTGAAGCCGGTGGGGAGCTTCACCCATTGATAGCCGATGATGCCGGTGGCGGGGACGTCGTAGCCGGGCATTTCAAAGACCGCGTCGGGTTGGCCGATGGTCCAGCCTTGCGGCCAAACGGCGGGCTTGGGGGCGTCCTGCGCGTCTCCACGCGGCGCGCCGCCATCCACCCAAGCGATGAGCGCTTTGGACTCGGCTTCACTAAGTGAGCGGTCGTTCACGAATTTGCCGACGTGCGGGTCAGCATGCCACGGCGGCATTTTGCGCTGGATCACCGAGTTGCGGATTGCCTTCGCCCACGGACGTGCCTGATCGTAGCTGACGAGCGCGAAGGGCGCGGCTTCGCCTGGCCGGTGGCAGCTTTGGCACTTGCGTTGGAGGATGGGTTCGACGTCGCGATGGAACGTTGGTGAGGGTTCGGCCGCGAACAGGAAACCGGTGATGAAGAAGAAGAAAAGAAAGTAGGTGGTGCGCATGGATCCCCCGTGCTCTTGAGTTTACCGAAACGGCAACGCCGCCCGGGGTGGTTCCCCGGGCGGCGCTTTGCGGCCTTGGCTGCGACGCGGTGCGTTACGACCGGTCGACGCGCAGGTTATTCTTCACCGAGAAGACCCCGAACACGCCGTTGGCGACGAGGTTGGCGAAGTTGCGCTCGCCCTCGTTGAGCACCACGCCTTCGAGTGTGACATCGCCGTTCTTCACGATGATGCGGATCGAAGGGTTGGCGCCGAGGCCGTTGCGGAACAGCATGTTCGAGCCGAAGATGGCGCGAGCCACGCGGAGCCGCACGTCGTCATCGAAGCGCGACAGCGGGAGCACCTCGATGCGGTTGTCCACGCTGGTGACGCCTTCGAGGCGCTTCACCACGTTCTCGGCGCTGGAGCGCAGCGTGGGCCGGATGGTGTGGCCCAGGAGCGTGACCTTGCCGTTCTCCACGTATAACGAGAAGTTGTCGAAGGCGGTGATGAAAGGCAGCATCACCACTTCGTGCCGGACGCGCTTGGCGAGGGCGGCATCGGAGGCCGCCATTTCCGCGGGCGTCGTAGCAAATCCGGGCGCTGCCACCATCAAGGCACCGGTCAGCGCCAAAGTCGTCGTCGTCATCAGGTTCGAGAATTTCATTTGTTCCCGTGCTCCTTCGACTAGTGATACGGGGCCCCGGATGGCGCGGTTTCGAGGTGCGGTCGCATTTACAAAACCTTTGCAAATTCCTCAACTATCAGCGGGGCAACGCCATCATGCCGGTCCAGAACAGGCCGCGCGTGTTGCCGCGATCCAGGGGGTACTTCTGCGCGAACGACAGCTTGCCATCGGCGCCGATGCGAAACACCGAGAGTAAGGGCGGTTCGTCACCTGCGCGCTGGAGGTTCGCCACAACCAGCATGGTTCCGCCAGGATCGATGGTGAAGGTCCGGGGGTGAACGCCCGCCGTGTCCGCGCTTTGGATCAACTTGGGCTCGCCGGTTTTCCGGTTGATCGCGAACACGGCAATCGAATTTTCTCCGCCAGCCGCCGGGCCGCGATTGCCGAGGTCGACGAATCGGCTGTTGGGATGCACGTGGATGGCGCTGGTGGCCTGTCCGGCATCGCCGCGGGCCGGGTTCGCGAGCGTCTTGCGCGAGAACAGCGGCGCGGGGCCGAGCGAGGGTCCGTTCATGACACGGTAGACGTGCAGTTCGTTCTGCGCCTCGATGGTGGCAAACAGGAATGGGCTCCCCGGGTGAAAGTCGACGTGCCGGGGCGAGAAGCCGCGGCCTCCGTTGGGCGCGACCGACAGGCGATTGGAGAGAACGCCGCCGCGGTAGCCGTAGATTTTCAAGGCGCCAGGATCCTCGGGCTTTCCGTTCGCGGCGACGTTGCCGCGCGTGGGGATGACGACCATCTGCCCGGACGGGTGTGCTCGCACCTGATTAGCATAAATGCCAAAGTCGAGCCCGGGAGGCTGGCTCACCTCCTCGCCCAGCGTGCCGTCCGGCTGGATGCGGTGGACAGACGCGCTGCTAGGTAGATTGTAGGCAACGATCACGTGTTGTCCGGCAGCATCCACGGCGAGGAAGACGGGCCTTGCCCGTCGCGCGAGGGGCTGGCAGTGCGGCGTGAGTGCACCGTTGGCGCGATCCAGGGAGAACGCGGTCAATCCGTGATGGCCCTGGGCGCCGGCCGCGTTGTTACTCCAGCCCACTTAGAGCCACTGGCGCGATGGATGGGGCCAGGCTTCCTGTACGTTTTCGGGCAACGCTACCGAGGCTTGTTTGTCGAGCGTGGCCGCGCCGGGGTTGGCGAGGTAAGTGATGAGCTCCGGGCCGGCGGCGGCGTGCAGCACGGTTTTGACCGTTTGAGCCGATGTAGCAGCGGCGGCCATCAGGGTAAGGGCAGTCAACATGAGCCGCGCGGGCGAGCTGGAGATTGCCATTCGTAGACTATGGCGCGTATCAACCTGATAGTTGTGATACGTTAACGCTCTATGAAACGCCGTCAACTGCTTTCTCTTCCACTGGCTGCGTTGCCGCTCCCGGCGGCCGCCAAACGTTATCGTGTGGCAGTGATCGGCCATACGGGCCGTGGCAACTACGGTCATGGGATCGACACGGTCTGGCGCGCTTTCGAAAACATGGAACTCGCCGCTGTCGCAGATCCGGACGAAGCGGGCCGGGCCGCCGCGGTAAAACGTCTGGGCGCCGCCAACACCTACGTCGACTACCGCGAGATGCTCCGCAAGGAGAAGCCGGAGATCGTGGGCATTGCGCCGCGATGGATGGACCAGCGCGCCGCCATGGTGATTGCGGCAGCCGAGGTGGGTGCGCACATCTACATGGAGAAGCCGTTCGCGCTGACGCTTGCCGACGCAGACCGCATGGTGGCCGCGGTACAGCGCAACAAAGTGAAACTCCAGATCGCGCATCAAATGCGAACGTCACCGTACGCCATCAAAGCAAAGGCAATGATCGACGCGGGTGAGATCGGTGAGATTCAGGAAGTACGGTCGCGCGGCAAAGAGGACCGGCGCGCGGGCGGCGAGGACATGATGGTGCTTGGCTCGCACCTCTTTGACATGCAACGCTACTTCCTCGGCAATCCCCAATGGGTGGTGGCGCATGTGACGAACGAAGGCCGGGAGATCTCGGCCGGTGACGTGCGGCTGCCCTCTGAACCGATCGGGCTGATCGCGGGCAAGCAGATCAGCGCGATGTTCGCGTATGCGAACGGCGTGCATGGGTTCTTTTCTTCGCGTGGAGTGGCGCAGACGGACCCGCTGCGTTTCGGCACCTGGATCTATGGCAGCAAGGGCGTGATCTTTCTGCCGAACGGGATTTACCCCAATGGTGGGCTCAGCCTCTTGCGGGCGCCGGGCTGGCTGCCGTCGGCGAAGGCGCAGTGGGAGTCCGTTGATGCTCCGCTCGACCTGGGTGCGCAAGGGATGGCAATCCGGCCGGGGCCGGAGATGGCGAATGCATTGATGGTGGCGGATCTGGTACGAGCGATCGAGCGCGGCGGAAAGCCCTGCTGCAACGAGGAAGACGGCCGCTGGATCATCGAGATGGTTCACGGCGTCTACCAGGCGCAGAAGGTCAAGAACCGCGTGCCGCTGCCGATGCAGCAACGAACTCATCCGCTCGAATCGATGTAGAGCGGTGGGCTTCCCGCCCAACGCCAAGCGCCAGCTTGTGACAAAATCTACCTTAATGCACCGCCGATACTTTCTTCCCGCTGCGTTCGCCGCAGCCACCGCGCGTGCTGCGTCCACCGATCGCATCACCATCGCGCTCATGGGCGTGCGCGGACGCGGCCGCAAACTCACCGAAGCGTTCTGCGCCCAACCCGACGTCGACGTGGCCTACGTCTGCGATGTGGATGAGACCGTCGTCGAAGCCGCCTACAAAACCATCGAAGCCTCCGGCCGCCGGCGCCCGCCGCTGGTGTCGGACATCCGCCGCTGCCTCGACGACAAGCGCGTTGACGCCATCGTCATGGGAACGCCACTCCACTGGCACGCGCCCGGCACGATTCTTGCGTGTGCTGCCGGCAAAGACGTCTACGTTGAAAAACCCGTCTCGCACAACTTGCGCGAAGGGCGCCTCATGGTGGAAGCCGCGCGCCGCCACCAGCGCATCGTACAGGTCGGTTCGCAACTTCCCAGTCTTCAAGTAACGCAGGCTTTTCAACACTATGTGCAATCCGGCCAACTCGGCCGCGTGCTAATGGCCAAGGTATGGAACGCGCAACTGCGCCGCAACATCGGCAAGCGCGCCGATGAGCCCGTGCCCACGGGCGTCGACTACGACACGTGGACCGGCCCGCTTCCCAAGCTCCCCTTCAACCGGAACCGTTTCCACTCCACCGTGAACTGGCACTGGCACTACGGTGCGGGCGACATCGGCAATGACGGCGTGCATCGGCTCGACATCGCGCGCCGCGCGCTCGGCGTCCAGCTACCCGTCGCCGTTTCCGGCTTCGGGCGCAAGTTGTACTTCGACGACGACCAGCAAACGCCCGACACGATGAACCTCACCTACGAGTTCGACGGCGGACGCCTCATGCACTATGAGCAGCGCCTCTGGAATCCCTATGGACTCGAAGACTGCGACAACGGCGTCGCGGTGTACGGCGACCGCGCTGTCGCACAGTACGGCAAGTTCCGCGGCCGCAATTGGGGCTTCCGCGTGCTCGACGAAAAGGGCGTGGAAGTTCACTCTGCCGAACATGGCCCCTCATCCATCGATACGCCGCACGCCCGCGACTTCCTCAATGCGGTGCGTTCGCGCCAGCGTCCGCGCGTCGACATTGAAGAAGGCCACTGGGCCAGCGCGCTCGCCCATCTCGGCAACATCGTTGCGCGCACCGGCCGCAACATTCGCTTCGATCTGAAAACGGAAACGATCCCAGGTGACGCCGCGGCCGCGGCGCTCCTCAACCGCCGGTATCGTTCGCATTGGTCCACACCCGGAGACAACCGCCATGCTTGATCGCCGCACCTTCGCCGCCACTGCGCTTTCCGCAGCCGCCGCCAACGCAGCTACTACGCCGCAGCCACTCGAGGCCGCGCTCATCACGCACGCCGACGGGCCTCACTTGAGCGCCTACATCGAAGCCATCGCACAGACGCCGGAGATCGGCACTGTGTCTCTGTGCGATCCATCCGGCAAGACCGAGGCCGCGGTGCGCAAGGGCGCCGGCGCAAAATTTCTCGCGGCGTACGCCACGCCCGCCGCGCTGTTTGCCGCGCGCAAGCCCTCGTTCGCGCTCATCACCATGGAAGCGAAACTCGCGCCGCCGGTCATATCCGCCGCGCTGAAGGCCGGCTGCCACGTGATGGCGGAAAAACCCGCCTGCGTGCGCGCGGCGGATTTCGCTCCATTGGCGGCGCAGGCGGAAGCGGGCCAGCGCAATCTGATGCTGGCGCTCGCAAATCGCAAAGACCCCTATCAGATCGAAGCGCGACGCATCGTGCAGTCCGGCCTGATTGGACGCGTCTACGGCGTGGACCTGCAGGTCATCGCCGATCAGACACGCCTCACGCGCCCCGCTTACCATCAAACCTGGACTGCGCAACGCGCCCGATCCGGCGGCGGCCATCTCATCTGGCTCGGCATTCACTGGCTCGATCTCGCCATGTACATCACCGGCTCACCCATTACGCAAGTCGCGGGATTTGCGGGCAACGTCGGCGGTCAGCCCATCGATACGGAAGACTCGGCAGCGCTCACCCTGCGCTTTGCCAACGGCTCTTTCGGTAATCTCACCTCGGGCTACTACATCGATCGCGGCAAGCAACTATCGATCAAGATCTGGGGTGCGAACGGTTGGCTCGAATTCCGCAACGACGATGCCCCGTCGCTGGTGTGGTCCGCCGGGAAGGGCCTGCAACGGTATGAAGCCCCGGCCGGCGCGCCCTTGCTCTACACGGCATTTGTACAGCACGCCGCCCGCGCCGCTGCTGGCCTGGAACCGCCAATTCTGTCGCCCGCCGAGTCGCTGCGGGTGTTGCGCGTGGTGTTCGCCGGCTATCAGGCCGCGGCAACCGGTATCACGCAGAGCGTGTAGAGCTGAATGAACGCCTACCTGACGTGGCTCGAACAATCCGTCACCGCGCGCCTCACCGAAGTAGCGCCTGTCGTCTTTGTCCGCGCGCATCTGCAATGGACCGCCGACGCCGGGCGCCTCGAAGCCATCTCCGAGGCCGGCTGCGCGATGGCGGGCCGCTGGGTGAACGCCAAGCCCGCGCGGCGCGACGCAATGCGTGGCGGCGGCCTGCAAGTGCTGCTCGAATTCGAACAAGGGCAAACCGCCGTGGTCTCGAGTGAACTTGCACTGAACGTCGAGCCGCAAACGCAGATCCTCATCGTGGGCCAGCATGGCACCGTCCGTTTTGACGATTTTCCCGAACCGGAGTGGCTGGCGAAATGAGCTACGGAGTGTTGATCGTTACCGGCGGCATGACGCATCAGGAGAACTACGCGCGCGGCTTCCAGGCCGACCCGCGCTGCCGCCTCATCGCCGTCACCGACGAACGCGGCGTGGACGCCCGGCGCGCGCAACTCAACCGCTCGCTTGCTGCCGAGTTGAAAATCCCGTATATCGAGGATCTCAACGACGCCCTTGCGCGGCCCGGCGTCGACCTCGCCTCCATCTGCACCGAGCATGACCGCCAGGGCCGCGTCACGCTGCGCTGCGCCGAAGCGGGCAAGCATCTCTACATGGACAAGCCCCTCGCCGGCAGCCTCGCCGAAGCTCGCGCCCTGGAGACGGTGGTGCGGCAGAAGAACCTGCGCACGCAGATGTTCACTCAGGTCACCACGCCCTTTTCAAAGCGGCTGCGCCGCGCCGCTGCGCCGCTGGGCGAGTTGCGCGCCTTTCATCAGGACCTCTACTTTGCCAAGGGCTACGCCCCCGCGGACGGCTTGCCGCTCGCGCCGCGCCAGGAGGCTGCGCAGCCAGACCTGTTCCTTGTGCCCGATGCCAAGCGCGAAATGTTCAATATCGCCGTCTATTCGCTCGCCCTCGTGCGCTGGCTCAGCGGGCGCCGTGCCTTCCTCACGGTGCGCGCGATCACGGGCAACTATTTCCTCGCAGCCAACGCGCGCCGAGGCTTTGAAGACTTCGGTGTCCTGTCGCTCACCATGGAGGGCGGCCTCACCGCGACGATTTCCGCCGGACGCACCGGTTGGCGCAGCCACGGCGGGCCGGGGCATAATCTGGTCAAATTATCTGGAACAAAAAGCAGCATTTTTGTCGATGCCTATCAGGGCCGCGGCGAAGTCTGCGCAGACCGCCAGCCCCAATGGCAGTCGCCGCCGGCCAATCCCGCCGATCCCGTGGCGTTCTGGGCCAGTTCGGATCAGCGCAAATCGGGCGGTCCCATCTGGTTCACACCTCCGCCGCCCGCGCAGTCAGACCAGGCTGCTTTTGTTGAGACGCTCGAACGCCAGCGCGCCGCGGAGGTAACCGTAACCGACGGCGTACGTGTGCTCGAAGCACTGTTTGCCGCGTACCGCTCGGCAGCCGAACACCGCACCGTGAAACTCAGCGAAGTGTAACCAGCTTCGCCCGCTGCTGACCGCGCTCATCGAAGTTCGCCGGATCGAGCCATGCTTCGTAGGCGGACTTCAAGCGTGGCCAATCGCCATCGGTCATCGCAAACCACGCTGTGTCGCGATTGGCGCCCTTCAACACCATGTGCTGGCGAAACAGACCTTCTTACTGAAAGCCGAATCGCAACGCCGCGCGGCGTGAAGGATGGTTCTCGGCGTTGCATTTCCATTCAAACCGCCGGTATCCCAGCGTGTCGAACGTATGCTGCGCCATCAGATAAAGCGCCTCCGTGCAAACCCGCGTCCGCGCAATCGCCGGCCCCCAGAGGATCCCGCCGATTTCGATCACCCCATGTTCGGGCGTCATGCGCATGAAGGTCTGCCGCCCCTCGGCGCGGCGGCTCACCGGATCGATCACCGCAAAGTACAACGGATCCTCGGAGGCGATGCACCGAACCAGCCACGCCTCGAACGCTACGCGATCGCAGGGAGACTCAAACAGGTAACGAAACCGATCCTCAGCGCCCGGCGCCATCGATGCTTCGAAAAGCTGATCGCCGTGATGCAGCGCCAGCGGTTCCAGCCGGCAATACCGGCCTTCGCGAATCTCGCGTTCCAGCCGTGGACGGGGCTTCCAATCGGTCAGCTGCGTCATGGCAGCGTCACGTCCCACACTTTAGACATGCGCGCTTCACCGGCCGGGCCTTTCACTGTCAGCACCACGACAAACTCGCCGGCCTTCTGATACCGGTGCACCGGGTTCCGCTCGCTCGACGCTGTGCCGTCACCGAAGTCCCACTGCCACGAAACGATCTCGCCCTGCGAACGGTCCGCAAACGCTACCGTGCGCTCGGCATCGCTCAGGATCTGAAAGCTCCAGTTCGCGCTGATCTTTGGCCGTTGCGCCGCTTCGAGCGGCATCAGGCGAAACGCGACGAGGTCCGAAGCGTTGCCGTACATCGTCGTCTTGTGCGAGAGATTCCAGAAACCACGATAGGTCTTGCCGGCCTCGTCGTCATAGTCGAGAATCGCCCACGACAGCCCGATCACTTTGTTCTCTTCGAGCTTCGATTCCACCGCGCGCGACGGACCTTCATACGGCGCATAGTCAAACGGCGTGATGTAGAACTCAAGCGTCAGCTTGCCGCTCTCGGTGTGCTTGAAGTTGTACGTGTACGCCGCATTCGCCCACGGCAGTTCACGAATCCACGGCTGCGTGCCCCACACCATCGTCCAGTCCTTGCCCTCGGCCGGCGTAAAGATGTGATAGTTCTGCGCGTGCACGCCATGGAACGCGCGGTGCGTCAGCAGCGACTCGCGGCGCGGCTCGTCCGGATGCATCTGGCGAATGAACGGCCCGCCCGAGAGATCGCCATCCACCACCACCTCGAAGATGTCGTTGTGCAGATCGGGCGCTTTGAAGTCCCAATAGTTGTCATAGGCTTCGTACAAGAAGTAGAGCCGGTTGAGCCCCTTCACCCAACCCACTTTCACCGACACGTCGAGGTCCTTCGGGTCGCGCGGCGTCTGCTTCACCGTGTCCTTGAGTTGATCGGACCCGATCACGTAGGACGCTGGCACCATCGCCCAATCAGCCGTATCGCCATCGATGCGCGGAATCGCATGCGCCGGAAACTGAAAGATCTTGAACTCAACGCCAGGCCGCTCCAGCGCGCTCGCCGCCGCAGCCGCCAACATCAACACCCACACCGCGCGCAACATTACATCATCCCCCTTCCCCGCAACCAATCGAGCAGCCGGGCGGGCCACGAACTCAACGCCGCGTCGAGCGAGCCGAGTCCAAAGCCATGCGGACCCTTTTCATATATGTGCATCTCCGCCGGCACGCCCGCCTTGCGCAGCGCGAGATAGAACAGCACGGAGTTCTCCGGCGGCACGCCCGTATCTTCGCTGGTGTGCACCAGGAACGTGGGTGGCGTCTGCTTGCTCACCTGCAGTTCGTTCGACATCAGCCGCACCTCATCGGGCTTGGGCGTTGCGCCCAGCAGGTTGGTGCGAGAGCCCTTGTGGACAAACTCTTCCGCCGTGAAGCTGATCACTGGATACGTCAGCACCGCAAAACTGGGCCGCGAGGAAACGCGGTCAATCGGGTCTGCCGCCTCGGGCTGCGCGCGGGCAATGTGCGTGGCCGCGGTGGACGCAAGATGCCCGCCCGCCGAGAAACCCCACACGCCGATGCGGTCCGGCGACACGCCGAACTCCGCCGCGCGCGAACGCACGGTGCGGATGGCGCGCTGCACATCGTACATCTGCGCAGGGTGATGATATTTGGGCCCGAGCCGGTACTTCAGCACAAACGCCGAGATCCCCACCGAGTTCAACCACGCGGCCACTTGGTAGCCTTCATGATCCACGGCGAGGTTCCGGTAGCCGCCGCCGGGACACACTACGATGGCCGTATTGATTTTGCCGCGTTTGGCCGGAAAGTGCGTGAGCGTGGGCACGTCTTCGTCCGCGGAGCCCTGTGCGCCGGGCGCGCCGGCGGCCCACAGCGGTTCCACCTTCATGCCGGTGGGCGTGCGGCCAGGAATCACAAGTTGCGCAACAAGCGGCGCAACCAGACTCAAGAAAAGGGCCAGGGGAAGCAGGCGCATCCCCGATAGCTTAGCGCGAGCCAAGTCCGCATATCTCACGGGGTTTCGTCGCGAGACACGTGAGAAGGCTGTGGATACGAGGCGCGCGCCGCTCAGCGCGCGGAGGCATACTTGACAGTCTGTCGAGCACGGTGAGCAAGCGCAACGAAGTAAACACGGCCTTATCGCGTGTCGCAGCAGAAAGCCGGTGAGTTATGCGGACTAGGGCTTGCGTTCGTACACAGACGCTCCGCTCAGCACCGTGAGGAGCACCTTCGCATTGCGGATCTCGGCGGGCGCGATCTTTAAGATGTCGCGATCGAGCATCACAAAGTCAGCCAGCATGCCCGTCTTGAGCGTTCCCTTGTATGACTCTTCCATTGCCGCATAAGCACCACCGTATGTATAGGCCTTCAGGGCTTCGTACACCGTGATCTTCTGCTCGGGCACCCATCCGTTTGGGTGTCTGCCGTCCAGCGTCTGGCGTGTCACCGCGGCGTGAATGCCTTCCATCACGTTCGGAGGCGCCACAAACCAATCGCTGCCAAACGCCAGCGTCACCCCGCCATCGATCAGCGAGCGGAACTGGCAGCTATTCTTCGCGCGTTCGGTCCCCAGCGCCTTTTCGGCCCAGCGGCCGTCGTCAGCGAGGTGATATGGCTGCATGGAAGCAATGATGCCGTAGCGCGGGAAGCGCTCAATATCGGCGGGCTTGAGGTGCTGTGCGTGTTCAATGCGAGCGCGCTGCGCCCCGGGACCCACCACTTGCCCGGCGCGCGCATACACGTCGAGCAGCAACGAATTCGCGCGGTCGCCGATGGCATGGATTGCCACCTGCAAACCCCAGCTATAGGAAGTGATGATGCCTTCGGTCAACTGCTCGGGCGGCGTCACGATCAGGCCGCGCGCGCCGGGCGCATGGGCATAGTCTGCTTCAATGGCCGCGGTGCGCGAGCCGAGCGAACCATCAACAAATCCCTTCAACAATCCAATGCGCACCCACCGGTCGCCCCGGCCTTCACGCCCCACCATGTTGTTGAGGTTCCGCCGGTTCGCCAGAGACATCGCGGCATACACGCGCACCTGCGCTTGCCGCGCTGACGCGTGACTCTTGATGATGTCGATATCGTCATTGGCGCTCATGTCGTGCACGCTCGTAACGCCGAATTGCGACAGGTACGCGCCCGCGGTACGCAGGGCTTCAGCCTTCGCTTCGGGCTTCGGCGCCGGCACCACCGACTCGACAAACTCCATGGCGTTGTCTTTTAGGATTCCCGTCGGCTCGCCCTGTGCGTCGTGCACAATGGTGCCTCCGGGCAACTCGCGCGTATTGCGCCCGAGGCCTACTTCCTTCAGGGCCAGCGTGTTGGCCAGCGCCAGGTGGCCATCCAGGCGATTGATCCAGACAGGATTCTTCGGCGTGGCCGCATCGATCCATTGCCGGGTGGGCAACTCGCCGCCCCAGTTTTCGTGATCCCAGTCGCCGCCCGTGATCCAGGCGCCGGCGGGCTGCTTGGCGGCAAAGGAGCGGAGACGCTCAATGAAAGCCTGCTTGGTCTTGACGTCGCGCAGTTGCACGCTCGCCAGGCGCATTCCACCGGCGATGAGATAGATGCACGTGGCTATCGATGAAGCCCGGCGTGATCAACCGGCCGCCGGCGTCGATGACGCACTTGGCTTCGGCATTGCCCGCGCCGCCCACCTTGGCCAGGATGTCGCCCTGCACCGCCAGAGAGTCCGCCCACGGATTCTTGGCATCGCCCGTCCACACGCGGGCATTCTTCACGATCAGATCAAAGGACTGCGCGGCCACCAGAGCGGCCGCCGCGGCGAAAACACAAAAGAGGCGCATTGTCCGGATGCGCGGCTACTTCATCGGCGAGTACGGGACGGCGTCCATGTACACCGACTCGACGCGCTCCACAATTTTGCCGTCTTTCTCGGAGGCATCGCGCGCCGCCATCCATACCGGGTCTTTGCGGAAGGCATCCCACGAAGCTTTCGCGGCGTCGCGGCTCTTGTGTTTGATGACGTAGATTAGCGTGTTGCTCTTCTTGGGACCCTTTTCCGGTTCATCCTGGGGCACCCAGTAGCCCACGTTTACCATGCCGTGCTTTTCAAACAGCTTCATGGTGTGGTTCTTGAAGCGCGCGTTGAGCGCGTCCAAGCGGCCAGGCAGGCAGTAGTAGGTTCGTAGTTCGTAGACTTCAGCACTCATAAGGCTCACAGCAACCAGGGCCAAAGCGGCCAGTCGGGGAATCATCCTCTTACTATAGCGTCGAGCGCCGCGGCATACGCAAGAAGGTCCGTGTCGCGTCCGGGCGCGGCGGCCAGTTGCAGGCCGAGCGGCAATGCTCCCTTCGCGACGGGCAGCGGAATCGAAATGGCGGGAGAGCCGAGCCCCGTCCACGGCGCGTTCATCTTGGGATGGCCAGTGGATGTGGCGAGGGTGGCCGGCGCGGGTCCGAGGGCCGAGGGCGAGAGAATCACGTCGTACTGCGCGAACAGCGCCGCCATGTCGTGCCGGGCCCGCATGAGTTGATCGATCGCGGCACGGTAGTCAGCCTCCGAAGTGGCCAGCCCATTCGCGATGAGGATGCTGAGCTGTTTGCCGATCTGGTCACGATGACGGAGGTAGGAGTCTTCGTGCGTGCGAGCGCCCTCAAACTCCTGGATCAGCCTCACTGCCTGCCACAGCGTGGGGAACGATACCGGTGGCGCTATGACCGGCGCACCGAGCTTGGCGGCAGCGGCGAGAACGGCTTCGCGCATGGGCTGCTCTACGTCATCCGGAACTGTGAAGGCGGCCAGACGAGGCGCGGCGGTGCTTGACGCGGCGCCGTAGTGCATGCGGCGCCACAACTCCGCCATGTCCGCGGCGGTGGCGGTGAAGAAGCCCGCGGTGTCGAGCATGGGCGCAAACGGCATCACACCCGTCATGTCGATGAGACCGTGCGTAGGCTTGAAACCAGCCACTCCGCAAAACGACGCGGGCCGCAACACGGAGCCTTGCGTCTGCGATCCGATGGCCATCGGCACCATGCCCGCCGCCACGGCCGCCGCCGCGCCCGATGAACTCCCGCCCGGCGTATGGCCCGCGCGATGCGGATTGCGCGTGGGCGCGGGGTCGAAATAGGCGAATGACGTGGTGTGCGTCTTGCCGACGACTGTGCCGCCGAGTTTACGCAAGCGGCGCACCAGTGAGCAGTCTTGCGTGGCGCGGCGCCCTGCAAACACCGGCGAGCCGCATTCAAAGCGCAGTCCTTCGACGGCGAAGATATCTTTCACGCCGAAGCAGAGCCCGGACAGCGAGCCTTCGCCGAGCGGCGCGAGCGGCGAGACTTCCACCCAGCATTCGAGTTCAGCTTCGCGCTCGCGGATGCGTGAGAGGCAAGTTTCGAGAGATTGATCAAGCATCGAGTCGTTTCAGGATACGCGAAATGCCCTCGCGAAAGACGTCGGGCCGCGTCAGCAGACTCACCACGGCGAAGGCTTCGGTCGCGAAGTCATAGAAGTAGCCGGGCTGGACCAGCACGCCGTCGTGCTCAAGCAATTCGATGGCCCACTCCTCCTCCCCGCGCGTGCGCGGCATGCGGAGAATCGCGTACCAGCCGCCTTCCACGCGCAGCGCCCGGTTGCCGAGCAACGCGAGGTTGCCGCGCAAGCGGTCCTGCATAAACGAGAGGAACGCGTGGCGATGCAAGGCGAGCCAGTGCGCGGCGGCATGCTGCACGGGCGCGCTGACGGAGAGGAAGGTATCGGCGATGAGTTCAAGACGCGTGCGCGCTTCGGCATCGCGTGTGACGATCCAGCCGAGCTTCATTTGCGGCAGACCGAGGAGCTTCGAAAATCCATTGAGCGTGAACTTCGCCGAGCAGGGCGGCGCGCGCAGAGGGTCCGGCGGATCTTCGAGCGAGAACGCGGCGAACACTTCGTCGGAGATCAAAGCAAGTCCGTGCGTGGCGCAGAGTGCTTCGAGCGCGGCAAGTTCAGCGCGCTTCACGTAGGAGCCGGTGGGATTGTTGGGGCTCACCACCACGATGGCCTTCGTGCGCGGGGTGATCAGCGCTTCGAGCGCGCGGATATCGATCCACCAGCCCTCCTGGTGGTGCAGCGGATACTGGCCCACGGTGACGGCTTCCACGGCGGCGAGGAATTCAAATAAGGGGTACGACGGGCGCGGTACGAGGATCTCGTCGCCCGGATTGCAAAGCAGCTTCAACAGGAACGCGTACGCTTCACTCGTCGACGCCGTCAGCAGCAAGTGCTCGGGCTGGACGCCGTGATACGAAGCGATGGCGGCTCGTGCCGAAGCGAGCCCTTCGGCGGTGGGCTCGTACGTGAGCGCGGCGGGGTCAGCAAGAGCGCGCAGCAAGTCATCGCCGGGATAGGGGATGCCGGCGCGCGTGGGGTTTGACTCGGTGAGATCGAGCACAGGTAACCCGGCGGCACGGTGTGCGGCGAGCCGCCGGGTCAACTCGTTTTGCGGAGCCGCCCAGGGGAGCCTCGATGAGTAGCGCACTAGAGCGGCAGGAACCGGATGCAGACCGGAGAGCCGACTTCATGTGTCTGCCCGGTGGGCGTGAGTTTGCCGGTCTTCGGATCGATCTTGAAAACCACGATCGTATCGGACGCCTGATTCTCGGCAAGCAGGACCTGGCCGCCCGGCGCGATGGCGAAGTTGCGAGGCGTTTTGCCTTGCGTGGGCGCGTTCTCCACATGCTGTAGTTTGTCGCCTTTCACCCGGTAGACCACAATCGTGTTGTGGCCGCGGTTGGAGCCGTAGACAAACTTTCCGGATGGATGCACCAGAATCTCGGCCGTCGAAAGACCTTCGCGCGAGGCGTTGAAATCAGGCGGGAGCGTGGAGATTGTCTGCGTCTCGGTGAGCGTGCCCTTCTTGGCGTTGTACTTGAACGCGGTGGTGGTGAGGCTGATCTCATTGATGACATAGGCGCGCTTGCCGCTCGGATGGAATGAGAAGTGACGGGGCCCGGAGCCCGGCGCAACTTTGGCGAACGGCGGCTCGTTCGGCGCGATGGTGCCTGCAGCGGCGTCGAACCGGTAGACGATCAGTTGATCGAGCCCGAGGTCGGCCACGATGGCATGGCGATTGTCCGGTGCGAAGTTCACCGAGTGCGCGTGCGGACCGCCTTGGCGTTTCTCCAGATGCACGGTGCCTTTGTGTTGGATGGCCCCTGCCGCTTCCTTGAGCGAACCATCCGCGTTGATGGAGAGGAGCGTGGTGCTGCCGCTGCCGTAGTTGACCACAATGAGGCTGCGCCCCGTCTTGTCGACATTCAGATGGCACGGTCCGTTGCCCTTGGCAGACACAGTGTTGATGAGCGCCAGTTTGCCCGATGCCTTATCGATGCTGAACGCGTGCACAGCGCCGCCTTGCGACTCACCCACGGCGTAGAGGTTCTTGCCGTTTGGATGAATGGCCACGAACGACGGATTCGCAACCTCGGCGGCCACCCCGAGCGGCGTGGCCTGCCCGGTGGCCGAGTCAAAGCGAAACGCGTAGATGCCCTTGCTCTTGCCGTTGCCCGTATAAGTGCCCACGTACATCAGGTAGTTGGCGCCGAAGGCGAACTGCGCGGCAGCGAGAGCAGCGATGGAGAAGCGAGTTGCGGTCATCCATTTCATGAGACTCTATTCGCGGGGGCGGTTGCAAGTTGGATCTGGTGCAGATTGACACGGCGATGAGTGAGGCGGTGCGGCGAAGCGTCGAGTGGATCGCCTGCCGGCCGGGGTGTGCGGAGTGTTGCTTGGGTGAGTTTGAGATCAGTGCAGCCGAGGCGGCGTTGCTGCGCGACGGGCTGCGGGCTATCGGCGCGGAGCGCGCGGAGCGCGTCCGGGCGCGGGCGCGGCAGGTGAATGGCGATGATGACAATGCACCGTGCCCGGCGCTCGATCCAGAGACGCGCGAGTGTGACTTGTACGCGTGGCGTCCGGTGACGTGCCGCGTGTTTGGCCCGGCCACGCGGAGTGCGGAAGACCCGTCGGCCATCGGCGCGTGCGAGCTTTGCTACGTGGGCGCGAGCGACGCCGAGATCGAGGCTTGCGCGGTGACGGTCCCTGCGGCGGAGCCAGGTGTAACTACGGTTGCCATCGCGCTGTTGCAGGAGGACTGATATCCTCGTTCGCATATGCAACGGCGGCTTGTACTGGCAACGGCGGCTCTCTCTCTGGCAGGAATGGCGCAACCCGCCCGCAAGCCGCTCATTGCGGTGGGCGGCATCGTGCATGAGACCAACACTTTCAACCCGAAGAAGACTACGCTCGCGGACTTTGAAGCAGGCATCGGTGGCGCGGCGGGTATTCTACGCGGGCAAGCGATTATCACTGAATCCCGCAACGCCAACAACACCATCGCGGGCTTCATTGCGGGCGCCGAAGCGGCGGGGCTTGAGTTGTATCCCACCATCGTAGCCGGTCCGCAGACGATCGGTGAAGTGACCGCATCCACGTTCAACACGTTGATGACTGAGTTGATGGAACGTATGCAGCAACCCGGCGGGGCGGGCCGGAAGCTCGACGGCATTCTGCTATTTCTGCACGGCACGATGGTGGCCGAAGGCCATCGGCACGCGGACGCCGAAGTGGTTCGGCGCGTGCGCAAGGCTTTTGGCGACACGATCCCGGTGATTGTGGTGCATGACTTCCACGCGAACGTGTCCGAAGAGATCGTGAAAATGACGACGGCGCTTATCACCTACAAAGAGTGTCCGCACCTCGATGCGCGGGATCGCGGCGAGCAGGCTTCGCGTTTGATGGCTGATGTAGTGGCGGGCCGCGTGAAGCCGACGCAGGCGTTGGTGAAGCCGCCGCTGCTCTACAACATTCTTTTCCATAACACCTTTGCCGCGCCGATGAAAGCGGTGACCGATGCGAGCAAGGCAGCGGAAAAGCAGCCGAAAGTGCTGGTGGCGTCGGTGCCGGGCGGGTATCAGTATGCCGATATTCCAGCGATGGGGCCCAGCGCGATTGTGGTGACGGACAACGATCCGGCGCTGGCGCGGCGCGAGGCGGACAAGCTCGCGGCCATGCTGTACGGGCTGCGTGAGCAGTTGGTGCTGAAGATCCCCGCCCCGGCCGAAGCGGTGCGCGCGGCGATGAGCGCGGAAAAGTTTCCGGTGGTCTTCATGGATACGGGCGACAACATCGGTGGCGGCTCATCGGGCGACGGCACCTTTATTCTGGAGCAATTGGTGGGGCAGAAGGCGATGGGATGGGTGATGACGATTGCCGATATCGAGGCCGTGAACGGGGCGTACAAGGCGGGCGTGGGCGGCGAGTTCGACATGCTGGTGGGCGGCAAGACCGACAAGCTCCACGGTGCGCCGGTGCGGATTCGCGGGCGCGTAAAGACCCTGACCGACGGCAAGTTTGTGGAGCCGCAAGTGCGGCACGGCGGCGGCCGGTATTGGGACATGGGCAACTCGGCGGTGATTGAAGTGGAGGGGTCGACGCGCGACCTGCAGAATTTGTTATTGCTGACGCCGAAGCGCGTGATTCCGTTCAGCCTGCATCAGTTGATCAGCGTGGGGATCTATCCGGAGCGGCAACGGATTCTGGTAGCCAAGGGCACGGTGGCGCCACGCGCGGCGTATGAGCCGGTGGCCGCGAAGATTGTGGAGGTGGACTCGGGCGGGGTGACGGCGGTGAATCCGGCGCACTTCACGTTTAAACAAATCCGGCGGGATTTGTGGGGCGTGAAATAGGCGGGATGTTTCGTCGGGCCACCCCGCACCCTTCCCCGCAACGCGCTATCCTGAAAAGGAACCCCAATGCTCCGCCGCACCTTCACCACCTCGCTCGCTGCGTTCGTGGGCCAGGCCTACGCCACCAACGGTTCCCAAAGCATCCGCGGCAAACTCGCCCCCGGCCCCAAGCCCACGCTCCTCACCCCCGCCGGCCCCATCACGCTCACCGGCGACGCGGGCACGCTCTTCGTCCTCGGTGACCTGCGCCTCAAAGACCTTGACGTCGAACTCCTCGGCCAACCTGCCTCCGCCGAACCCGGCGCCCCGTTCCAGATCCAGCCGCTCCACAAACGCGCTGTCTTCGTCTACAAAGCCGGCAAGCGCCTCATGGTCACCTACTGGTGCGAGGTCTGCTCCATTCGCACTTTCACTCCTGGCGTCTGCATGTGCTGCCAGGACGAAACCGCCGTCGACTTCAAAGAGCGCCTCGAATCCGACGACCTCAGTACCGCCAAGTAGCCGCCGCGCTCGCTATAATACCCGCGATGAACCGGAAGCTCGCCGTCGCGCTGCTGTTCACGCTTTTCTGCATGATCACCCAAGCCGCCACCAACTACATCGCTGAACGAATCACCGTCGAAGGCTTCGACGTGATCCGTCTGGCTGACGCCGCCACGCAAACCGAAGTCCGCATCGCACCGGGTATGGGCAACAACGCCTACTCGATGAAAGTCAAAGGGCACGACGTGATGTGGTCGTCCTACCAAACCCTCGCACAGTGGAAGGCCAAGCCCGCGCTGCTCGGCAACCCGTTTCTCGCGCCGTTTGCCAACCGCATCGATCAGGACGCGTTCTACGCGAACGGCAAGAAGTATCTGCTCAACGCCGAACTCGGCAACATCCGCCGCGACGGCAACCAGAAGCCCATCCACGGCCTCGTGCTCAATGCCGTGTGGGAGGTGAAGTCCGTGCGCGCCACCGATGACGGCGCCGAAGTCACCAGCCGCCTCGAGTTCTGGCGTCACCCGGATTGGATGGCGCAGTTCCCCTTCGCGCACACGCTGGAGATGACGTACCGCCTCGTGGGCGGAGTGCTGGAAGTCGAAACCATCATCGACAACCACTCCACCGATCCGCTGCCCGTCTCCGTCGGCTACCATCCGTATTTCCAACTCACCGACGCGCCGCGCGACGATTGGCAGGTCGCCGTCGCCGCGTCGAAGAACGTCACGTTGTCCAACATCCTCACGCCCACCGGCGAAACCTCGCCGCGCGATGCGGCCACCGTCGTCGCGCTCAAGGGCACGCAACTCGACAACGTTTTCACCGAACTCGTCCGCGGCAAAGACGGCCGCGCGGTCTTCACTGTGAAAGGCAAATCGCAAAGCCTCACCGTCGAGTACGGACCGAACTATCCGGTGGCCGTCGTCTACGCGCCGCCTGGCCGCGGCTTCATTTGTTTTGAACCCATGGCCGGCGTCACCAACGTCTTCAATCTCGGCCACGCCGGAAAGTTCCCGCTGCAGTCGGTGTCGCCCGGCGCGCAGTGGCGCGAGAGCTTCTGGATCAAACCAGCCGGGTTCTAAGCGGGGTGCTCCTCACCGTAGTTTTTCTCTTCTGGCAAGCAGCGGCGGCCGATGCACCGAAGCCCGCTCCCGCCGCCGCGGCCGAAGCACACAAAGAAGATACCACCACCGCCGCATCACGTCGCGTGGAACTGAATCTCCTCGGCAAGACAGACACCGCCGCTGGTGAAAGCCGCCGCAACGAGAACATCCAGTTCAACCTCGTCGATAACAACGCGCTCAAGGAACTCAACGTGCGCCTCGGCATCAGCGCCACGCTCGTCTCTGAGTTCCGCGCCGAGCGCAACTACTTCGGCACCGAGTTCGGCAACCCCGCGCCCGGCCCACCGCACGTAGGCGCGTCCATCCGCAACGCCTGGCACGGCGCGTTCAATTGGGCGCATCTCAACAGTGTCTCCAGCGCGCGCAGCTTTTTTCAAGTGGGCGGCGTGCAGCCTGCGCGCGAGAACGACTACGGCTTCTCCGCGGGCGGTCCGCTCAATCGCTCCAAGCGCACCTCGCTCGTCATCGATGGCAGCCAGCAGAAACTCCGCGGCCAGGTGAACGGCAATGTGCTTGTCCCCAAGCCAGACGAACGCACCGCGCTCTCCACGGACCCGGCCACCAACGCCGTCATCACGCGCTTCCTCGCCGCCTACCCACGTATCCTGCCCAACCGCACCGATATCAACGAACGCGCACTCAACACGAACGCGCCGCAGGTGATCGACAACGACAACACCAGCATCCGCCTCGATCACGCGCTCACCGCGGACGGCCGCCACAAGCTCGTCGCCCAATACAACTTCACGGCGCAAGCTGTCGATGCCTTCCAACTCGTAGCGGGCCAAAACCCGGACACCGACACCAAGAACCATCGCGCGCGCCTCAGCTTCACCCGTACCGCTGGCACAACGATTATCGAAGCCACCGCCGGCTTTGACCGCATCGGCTCCGTGCTGCGCCCCGAACCCAACGCCGTCGGCCCCATGATCTCCATCGCCGGCCTCACCACCCTCGGACCCCTCGGCTCCATCCCCATTGATCGCGCGCAAAATCTGTTCCGCTACGCCGCGCAACTCCGCCAAACGCGCGGCGCCCACAACCTCACCGCCGGCTTCAGCATCCTGTGCCGCCAGTTCAACGGCATTGAGACCGACACGCACCGCGGCTTCTTCAGCTTCGGCAACGACTTCGGCCGCGACTCGATCGCCAACTTCCGCCTTGGCTTCCCCACGCAGCACATCGTCTCGGTGGGCGACGTGCATCGCG
>Ga0194119_10003335_pt1 | contig 25990 bp, 19 predicted proteins | sample TA2MahC100mmetaG_FD_148620 | JGI IMG/M metagenome (GOLD analysis project Ga0194119, IMG submission 148620) | Freshwater microbial communities from Lake Tanganyika, Tanzania - TA2015018 Mahale Deep Cast 100m | ecosystem: Environmental > Aquatic > Freshwater > Lake | place: Tanzania: Lake...
CAGCCGATGTTTCATCACGAGATGGATAGCTCACCCGGTACGCCTCGATAGCCGTCTGGTTTTGGCGGACAGCCAGAGTTTGCCCCATGCACGAGCCGTAATCTGGATTCTGATTCAAGAAGGCCAGACAGGACAGATGCCCTTCGGGCAACAGAAAATCGTCATCGGCCCAAAAGCAACAATACGGAGTCGTCGCCTGCTGAGCGGCCAGGAGAAGTTTCTCCATGAGGCCGCAACTGAAGCGCAGGTATCCAATATTGAGCGACGCCCGATGGACTTCGATCCAGGCTTCGTTAAGTGGCAGATCGTCCTTTTGGGTCGAATCGGCGATCAGGATCCGGAACGGGAATTGCACCTCGCGCGCGTAGGAAAGCAAACGACCCAGAAAATGCGCGCGATGAAACGTGGGAATGATCACGGTCAGTTGATCTGACAAATCAGTGTTCATGGGGCATCCTGCGTGCCGTTGAGCAAACTCTAACGCCGCAGGGAAAATTTCTCGCCTTGCCTCCGCATGTCAACATACTTTCGGCTTGGCTATGATCGCGTTCCTGCAGAGAATATGGTGCTTCGTCAAAACCTATCGGGGGCGTTTGATCCTCGGGATGCTCTGCGGCGTCTGCTTTGCGATCTCCAACGCGATGCTGATGGTGGCGGTGAAACTGGTGGTTAATTTGGTCTTCGCCGAGCGAGGGGCCACCTCCGTGGCCGATCAGTTGCGACAGACGCCGCTGATGGTGCAAGGGCTCATGGAACGTCTTTTGCCGTTGTTGCCGGAATTGAACTCTTCCGTTTCGAGGCTCGGACTGCTGCTCGCGATCGCCACGATTCCTGCCATCATGTTCGTGCGCGGGCTGTTCGCTTATCTCAACGTGTACCTGCTGAACTGGACTGCCATCCGGGCTGTGGCGGATCTGCGCACGAGTCTCTTTGATCATTTGCAGAACCTCTCCCTGAGCTTCTACCGTCACGCCAAGACGGGCGACCTCATCTCGAGGATTACGAGCGACACGCTGGTGCTGCACACGATCATTGGCACGTCATTCACCTCGCTGGTGAAGGACCCGGTTACGGTGGTCGTGTTGCTCGCGTTGTTGTTGTCCCAACAGCCCCTGCCGACCGTGGTTTCGCTGATTGTCTTTCCCGTCATTCTGGTGCCGATGGTTATCTACGGCCGCAGGGTTCGCCACTCGGTCCAGGCCATGCAAGCGCACTCCGCAGACCTCACCTCGCTGATGCACGAGGCTTTCACCAGCAACCGCATTATTAAAGCCTACAATCTCGAAAGTGGCGTGCTGAACCAGTTCAAGGACACAACTCGCCAATACGTAAGCCAGGTGATGCGCGTGGTGCGTTCGCTGGAGATTCCAAGTCAACTGACCGAATGGCTGGGCGCTATCGGCGTGTCCCTGGTATTCCTTTACGTGGCCTTTGTTGCCAGATCTCAAATGACCGCCGGAGATTTTCTGCAATTTGTCGGGAGCGTCTTCCTGATGTATCAGCCGGTGAAGGCTCTGAGCCGGCTTCATAACCAGCTCGAACAAGCGCGCGCCGCCAGCCAGCGCATCTTCGAACTCCTCGATCTCCAAAGCGGCGTGATCGACCCGCCAAACCCGGTCCCGCTTCGCGCGGCCCAAGCCGACATTGAGTTCACGGACGTCGATTTCGACTACGGCGAGAAACCGGTGTTGCGCGGCGTCAATCTCCAGGTTAAGGCCGGCCAGCTCGTCGCGCTGGTCGGCAGCAGCGGCTCTGGAAAAACCACGCTCACGAATTTGCTCCTGCGCTTTTACGATCCGCTCCGAGGTTCCGTGCGGATTGGAGGAACCGATCTCCGGCAGGTCGCGCTGAAAGAACTGCGAAACCAGGTCGCGCTCGTGGCCCAGGAGACCATCCTGTTTAACGATACCATCCGCCAGAACATCGCGCTGGGCCGTCCGGGCGCGTCGGACGCAGAAATCAAAGCTGCGGCCAAGCACGCTCACGCCCACGAGTTCATCCTGGAGAAGGAACATGGTTACGACACGATCATCGGCGAAAAAGGCTGCGCGCTTTCCGGCGGCCAGCGGCAACGGATCGCCATCGCGCGCGCCATCCTGCGGAACGCCCCGATTCTCGTCCTAGATGAAGCGACCAGCGCGCTCGACACGGAATCCGAACGGGCCGTCCAGGCCGCGCTGGAGGAGTTGATGCAAGGGCGCACCACGATCTGCATCGCCCACCGTCTCTCCACGATTCAGAGAGCCGACCTGATCGTGGTGCTGGACCAGGGCCGCATAATCGAGACCGGCCAGCACGGCGAATTGATCCGGAAAGGCGGAGTTTATCAGAAGCTTTATGAGTTGCAGTTCCAGGCTTGAAAGGCCCGCGCACTAGCGCACGCCGGGCAGTCTTGCGGTGAAAATTCTGGCGATCCAGTTCAAATACTTCGGCGACGCGGCGATTCTCGTCCCGGCGTTGCGTGCCCTCCGCGAACACGACTCGTCGAGCCAGCTTCATATTCTGATCCCGGCAGAGATCACGCCGATTCTCGCGCGCCTGCCGTGGGTCAATCGCGTGTGGGCCATGCCGCGCACCCGCGGCCGCGCGCTGCTCCGGCAGTCGTGGCCGATCCTGCGCGCTCTCCGCCGGGAACGATTTGATCGCTCGGTGGATTTCGGCGGCAACGACCGCGGCGCCATTCTCAGCTTGTTCTGCGGCGCCCGCGAACGCCTGGGGCTCATCTCGCCTCGTGGATTTCTGGGACGCCGTTTTTGTTACACGCGCGCGGTGCCCTGGGCAGACGCCGGCGAGCACGAGATTCGGCGGAACTTGCACTTACTCGCGGCCTGGGGGGTGGCTCCGCCGTCGTCGGGCGGAACTGCGGACGGCGACGCGGACCGGGACCGTTCGAGTCCGCTTTGAAAGTGACGGAGCCAGCCGGGCGGGTGCTTCAGACAACAAGCCATGGCTTCCAGAAGAAAGACCAGCCCTTTTCGTTCCCAACCCGAGCCGACGAAGAGAAGCAGGAAATCGTCGGCCGTGACGCCGAACTTAGCCCGCGTGGCGGAGCGGTCGCCGCTTTGGAATCGGGCAACATCCACGCCGTTGCGGACGAGATGAATGCGTTCCGCCGGGAAGCGAAAGCGGTCCAGAACCTCGCGCTTGACCATTTCAGAATTGGCGATGACATGGCGCGTATTCTCCGGGCTGAAAGTTGCCGCTTCCAGTTCCAACATGGTTTTATGGAACGCGCTTCGACCCAGGAAAGGTTTCCGCCACCACGGCGCGAATTGGCGGCGGCGCTCCAGCCAAACGCGGTGCACGCCATCGCCGGCGCGATAAACATCCTGTTTCAGCGTCCGATCCAGACTGAAGATGCACCCGAAGGCCTCCCGCGCCGCTTCGATTCGAACGGCTTCAGCGAACTGGCGGGGACGCTCCGCTCGGGACCCGGCTGGAGCTATCGAGTGAACGATGACGCCTTGGGGCGCGTTCGACCAGCTTTCCGTGAACAAATGCAATTCGTGCCCCGCTTTCGCCAGGGCGGCCAACAGCCGCTGCAAATAAAGCTCGGCCCCGCCCGTGGCGGAAAAGTGGCGTCGGATCAACGCAAGCTTCATGGCGAACTCGGCATTCCGAAAAACACCAAATCCAGCGCAAACAAAGTCCGCACGCGATACGGGAGCCAGGGGTAAACCGGAATTCCAGTTCGTCCGCCGCCCAGGAGATGTCCGGACACGGGATGGATTTCGACCCGGTCGAAGTGCGTGGACAATTCCTTCCGCAGCAGCTCATGCGAGTAGGATCGCAAGTGGGATGGATCGGTCTCGAAAGGCCGGCCAAAGAGAAAGCGCAGGCGGTTTCGCAATCTGAAGCTGTTTGGCACCGAGCCGACCAACCGTCCGTCCGGCTTGAGCACGCGAGCAATTTCAGCCAGCACGCGTTGCGGGAACCGCACGTGTTCCATCACTTCGGAAAACACCACCACATCGAACACGTCCGGCGCAAACGGAAGCGGCTCGGCATCCACATCCACCCAATGGCCTTTCAGGCCGAGGCGTTGTTCGAACAGCCCGAGCGCCTGGCGATCGACATCGAGGCCGGTGACCTGATTGCCCGTCATGTAATGCTGCGTGAGATTGCCCGCCCGGCAGCCGATTTCGAGGATCGTTTTGCCCAGGCCAATCAACCGCACGAGCAAATCCTTGCGCGCCGCGTCGCCGTAGAGGTAGTCGTACTTGCCGCGCTTTTGATGTTCTTCATAAAACGCCGCGACCTGTTCTTTGGAGCGATCCTGCATGGCGTTTGTCTTCCTCAGACTTCAAGCGGAGCGATGGGGAGCGCACGCGCCCTCGCGTGCCGTGGTCGGCGCCCCCGCCGGCCGCATTCCTCCGTCCGGAAAAGCCGTCGCATGATGAGCCGGTTTCTCCGACGTCCGACCGGCGAGGCGCCGGTCGGAACACGCGGGGGCGCGTGTGCTCCCCAATTCCTTCTTCATACAGACGTGTCGTGGAGGGTTGAAGTGAGCGGCTTGCGCACGGCCACGACGATGGTGCGCCCCAGCAAGAGAGGCAGGGAATTGATCGCATGGACGTAGGGCGCGTTGTCTGGGTCGATCGTGCGAAACCGGCGGGTTTCTTTGCGCCACGCCCAGGCGCCGAAAATCTTGATCAGCGGCCAAAGCAAAACCAATTTGGCGAGCGAGGAGCGCTGGTATTTGTCCACGGTCGCGGACACCGATTCGAAGCCTGCGTCGAGCAACGCGTGCGCGACGTAGAAGTAAGACACGGGATTGATGTGGCCGCCGGTGGAGTAAAGCGCGCTGTGGCGGACCGGCAACGGTCCGAACAAATTGGCAAAGCCGAACCAGAGGAAACGCAAGCGCGAGTTCACATTGAGCACGTTGGGCGTGGTGACGATACAGAGACCGCCCGGCTGGAGCACGCGGAAAAACTCCCGCAACGTCTCGCGGTAATGCTCCAGGTGTTCGATGACTTCGGTGGCGGTGAGCAAATCGAAACTGGCGTCGGCGTACGGCAGCGGCTCGTGATTCAGATTGGCGACGTCCACTTTTTGTCCCGGCAACTTCATGAGCGCGTCCGTGTAATCGCAAGCGCACGATTGAGTCTGGAACCGGGCGCGGACGAGTTCGATCAACTGGCCACGGCCCGCGCCCACGTCCAGGTGGCGGAGGAATTGCCCGCCGTGGGCCGCCGCCACGTCGAGGACCGCCTGATAGATGCGTTCCGTGCTCATCGCGCGCGTGAAGAGCGCTCGGTCATTTCAGTGCATTGGGCCGCCGGCGGCACAAGCTCATCGCTGCGACGCTCCAGCGCTCCGAGGCTTGAACATTGAACATTCCGGCAACTTCCACGGCGCTGTGCTTACCGGATTGACCGGCCGATTCCAAACTCAATCGCGCGCACTCTACTGTGCAGACCGTGGGATTGACGACAGATCGACCGGAGAACCGTAGCGCAGATTTCCAATCTGCGGTATCGCAGATTTCCAATCGGCAGGGCGCCGGCAAGTCCCAGCGGGCTCGGACTGGGAGACACCCCGCAGAATACAATTCTGCGATACGGCAGAGTGCAACTCTGCGCTACGAGCTTTGTCGTCCATCCCGCGGACCAAGCAGTAAATGGAGCGCGGGCAGCTTTGCTCCCGGGCTTCTCGAAGCTGAGGTTGCCAGGTATCATCGCGCGTCGCGTCGATGCGTTTGCTCTTCATCAAACTGAAACACATCGGAGATTCGCTCTTGCTCACGCCCACCTTGAGCGCCGTGCGGGCAGAATATCCGCAGGCGCAAATCTGGGTCGTGGTTCGACGGGGGGGCGAAGGCATTCTCGCGGGCTGTTCGAGCATTGACCGCACTCTGACTTCCGCCGAGCCGGAAGCAAAGCGGCGCGGCGCATTCAACTGGCTGGGCGATCTCCGCGTCTTGAGGGAGTTGCGGCAGCAGCGCTTCGACTACTCATTCGAGTTGAGTGACGGCGACCGCGGCCGTTTCCTGGCCTGGTTGAGCGGCGCCAAGACCCGCTGCGCGAACGTGGCTTTCAAACCTCTCCCCTGGTGGTGGCGGTCAAAATTTGACGCTCAATCGCGCTACGTCTGGGTGAACGGCCATCGCGTGGAGAAGGATTTTTACACGGTGAACGAGTTCCTGCCTCTCGGGCCGGAAATTCCCCCCTTGGCCTTCGAGCGCGAACGGACGGAACCGTGGTCTCCGGCTGAGGCGCTGCGTGATTTCGCCGTCATTCATCCAGGCACGCGCTGGATTCGCAAACGTTGGACGCAGGAGAAATGGATCGAACTCGGACGCGAACTGTTTCGCTTTATCCCGCGCCTCGTGGTCAGCTCCGGGCCGGATTCGGAGGAGATCGCGCTGGCTGGATCGATCGCGAAGGCGCTGGGTCCCGCTGCGCTGAGCACTCAGGGAGAGTTGTCGTGGGCGCAACTGGCCGGGCTGCTTTATCGCGCCCGGCTGTTCGTCGGCGTCGACACCGCGGCCATGCATCTGGCCGCGGCGTGCCAATGCCCGACCGTCGCCATCTTTGGCCCTTCCGCGGAGAGCCAATGGCGCCCCTGGCAAGTGCCGCACCGCGTGGTAAAGCCCGCGGGGCTGGCGCAAAAGGAATCCGAGGAAACCATGATTCAACGCGTGCCCACGGCGGAGGTGGCGGCGGCTTGTGTTGAGTTGCTCAAGGCCACGGGGAGGCCTTCAGGTGGGGCCCACGAAACACACTAAACACACGAATACGAGGGAGGTTCGACGACACCTGTGGCTACTTTTCGGTAAACTCTGTCCCATCCTTTCGGGTGTTTCGTGTGGTTCGTGGGCTCCCCATTGGAACTGGCTGAACCTCTCGCACGCGCCGCTCGCGTTATTTCGCTGGCGTGTCCTTCAAGCTCGCCAGGAACTCGATGAGGTCGCGCAATTCGCGTTTCGACAGCGCCAACACCAGGCCCTCGGGCATGGCCGACGGACCGCGTTCGCGCGCTTTGATTTGGTCCTTCGGAATCGCCAGGAAGCGCTCGCTGGCGTCCAGGTCGGCGTCGGTCTGGACCAACACCAACCCCTTTGCGTCCTCGCTTTTGAACACGCCGCTGCGCAAGCGGCCTTCGGTGGTCTCGACAATCAGCGTTTCAAAACCGGGCGCGATCTTCGCGTTGGGGGCCACGATCGATTCGAGAAGGTATTCCCGGCTTTGCTTGGAACCGATGCCGTCGAGCGGCGGTCCGACCGTGCCGCCTTCGCCTTGCGCCACGTGGCAGCGCAGGCACGCAACGTCCGTGCGCTCCCGGAAAATCTTGCGGCCATTGGCGGCATCACCGCCCGACACCACCTCGACGTAACGGCCCAGCGGGCTGGTCAGGTCGCGCGCGTCCTCGAACTTCTTCAATTTCTCGCCGAGCGGCGATTCGGCATGTCTGGCCGCGGCTTCGAGCAGTTCGACCTGCAATTCGATCGGCACCTCCTTCGCCAGCAATTTCTCCATCCACTGGCTGAGCACAGCCACGGCCTCGGTTTCCTTGGAATTACCGAGAGCCTCGAACACGGCCTGCTTTTCCCCTGCCGAACCTGACTCGAGCAAGCCCGCGATCTGAGCGGCGCCGCCCGGCTGGGTTCCGAGAATATGAATGGCTTCGGCGCGGACGACCCCGGATCGATCCTTCAAAGCCGTCTGAAGCGCGTCGGACAGGCGTGGATCCTTGCGATCCGCCAGCGAGCTCAACGCCGACACTCGAACTTCCGGAGACGCCCGTCGATCGGTCAGAGCCCCGAGCAACGTTTCCGAGTCGCCCAGTCCGTAAGTGCGCATCAAATTGGCGGCGGCAGCCTGGACCGCACTTGGAGCCTCTTCCATGATCGCTTTTACAATTTCGGCGGCGGCGTCGCGGGCGGGCTTGGGATCCCGCGGCGTGAGCGGACGATAGAGCGTGGTAATGTGATCCAGATTGTTTGGCTTCGCCCATTCGGCCAAATCGTTCAGGGCCTCGATGCGCACCCGTTCGGGCGCATCGCTCCGGGCGGCGAAAGTCGCCAACGCCTTCGCCGCTTCCGGCGCCCCAAGACGGAAATTCGCATTCACCGCGCGCCAAAGAATCCAGTCCGCCGGTGTGCCGATGGGACGCGGGCCGCGAACGGTGTAGGGCGCCTTCTCCGGCTTGGAAGCGCTTTCTGGCAGCGGCTTGTTCAACAGCGCGGCCAATTGCGGCAGCGCCTCGGCGATCGGCAAATCGTTGATCGCCCGCGCGGCCTCCAGCACGACCTGGCCGTCCGTGTCGTTCAGAAAAACGGCAATCGAGGGATGCGCCAACCGACGCAAGGCGAGCGCCGCGCCCAGACGGACGGCGCGCGATTCGTCTTTGGCTTTGGCCGTCAACGAAACGGGATCGCTCAATCTCGCCAGCGCCGTGACGCACGCATAGCGGAGCACGGAGTCCTGGTCGTTGTTGTCTTTGAGAGCTGAGAACAGAGCCGGGACCGCCGCCTTGCGGCCAAGTTTGCCGAGCGCCTGGGCGGCGAAGAAGCGCGCGCGCGGTTGCGCATCGAAAAGCAACTGGATCAACAGCTCGTACGCTTCCGCCGCGCGAGCGTCGCCGAGGACCTTTGCCGCCTGGCAGCGTATTTCCCGATCTTTGCTCGTCAGGAGCGGCAACACCGGCTTCAACGCCGATGGGATTTTTCGCGCCAATTGACCCAGGCCCCAGATTCCGTGGAGCCGGGTAACCAGCTTTTCTCCTTTCAGCGCGGCCGCCATGAGTTCGGGCACGCCCTCGGGGCCTTTCTCCGCCAAGGCGAACTGGGCCTCCTGACGCACGCGCAGGTCGGAGTGGTTCAGTAATTTCCCCAATTCGCCGAGCGATCGATTCGCCATGCCTTCGGCGATCAGCCTTTTGGTTTCAAGCACGCGCGCGTCATTGGTCAGGGCTGGCGCGAAGACTTTGTAGATGCGTCCGGCCATCGGGCGTGCCCAGCCGTCGATCCAATCCGCAACGTAAAGCGCGCCGTCGGGCCCGAAATCGCAGTCGGTCACACAAATGCGTTCCATGAACGGCTTGAGGTCGATCAACTCGAACGTCGCGCCTTTGGGTTTGACCGCGAAGCTGTTGATCCGGCTCGTGCCGGACGCGCCGCGGAAATCGCACAGGAAAAAATGATCGTCGTATCGGTCGGGCAAGCCCGTGCCCGGATAATAGGCCAGCCCAGACGGTCCGTCGTACAGCGGTGTCACGTTGGGGACGAGGTACGCGGCGTTGTTGTTCTCGGCGGGCGACCAGAGTTGCTCCGCCATCCAGGGACCGCCGTTGGCCATGCGCGTGGCGTGCTGGTAGCCGACGCGCCAGCCGCTGTCGCCGTCTTCGATGACATAGACCCACCGGGCCGGATCGCCTTTATCGGGATTGTTGTCGCCTGTGAACAGATTCCCGTATTGATCGAAGCGCAGTTCCTGCGGATTGCGCAGACCGGTGGCGAACAGTTCGAGATTCTTTCCGTCGAGGTCGCACCGGAAGACCGCGCCGCACTCCGCGGCTTCCACCTGCCGGCCGTCGGGCGTCTTGGTGACGTTCGCGCCGCGATCGCCCATGCTGAAATAAAGCCTGCCGTCGGGGCCCAGAACCATCCCGTGCAAATCGTGCCCAATGAATCCGTAGCGGACACCGTAGCCGTATTGGAGTTCGAGCTTCACGTCGGCCTTGCCGTCGGCGTTGGTGTCCTTGAGCAAATAGAGGCTGGGAATGCACGTGTAATAAACGCTGCCGTGATACGCGAAGACGCCGGAGCCCAGGCCGTCCTTCACGCCGTTGTAGCCGGTGCTGAACACGGTTGATTTGTCGGCCTTCCCAGCACCCGTAGTGTCTTCGAGCAGGACGATGCGCTCGGAATCGCGCGCGTAGAGCGCCTGCTGCCCCACGCGTTCGGTCGCGTGACGCAAGGGAATGAGCAACCGTTCCTCCACGGTTCTGGAAGCGAGTTCTTCTTCGAGCCAGCTTCGGGCGGACCGGATGTCGATGACCCCGCCTCCGCCGTACCGGTAAGTCTCCGCGACATAAACGCGGCCCTTCTCGTCGAGGTGCAAGGCATTGGGGTTGCCGAGCATTGGCTCGGCGGCCCAAAGCCGGATTTGGAGATCGTCCGGCACGCGCATCCGGGCGATGGCGCGCTCTCCGGCGTCGGAAGCCGGCTTGAGCGGTGGAACCCATTCGGCGGCAGTGTTGACCGCTCCAGCGGCAGGGGCTTGCGCCTGTAGGTAGCAGCTAGAGCAGACGGCCAAAAGGCAGCAGAACACAATGATGGCGCTGTGCTCGCAAGGCGTAAGGCGAAACGGAATCGCGCTCTCGGAATTCATGCCTGAGTGCTTACTGAATTCGCGCGGGAATTCCGAGAAGAATGCGCGGAAAGCTCCCGATGGCCACGGCGGCATGCACACGGCCCATGACCGATCAGTGGTAGGGCGAGTCCGTCCCGGCGAGCCGGTCCACGTGCTTGGAACACGTCCGACTCGGCTCGCTGGGGACAGGCTCGCCCTGCCGTCCGGTTCATGGGAAGAATTGGACGGCTCAAGCGTGTTTTGACATGAGGTGACATGAGTTTCGTATCAGCTTTATAGGCATTGACCTGGTTAAACACCTCGTGCTGGCCGTGGGTCTTCTCGCAATTCGAGAGAAGCGCAAACTGGGCGGTCTTTCCCTGGAAGCGCTCTGGCAGCACAGTGTGCGCACCGCCAATGCCGCTGACCAAGACAACGATGGCGTGGCGGATTGTGACGACCCATGTCCCAATCGGCGGGTTTCTCAATTCGAGCGGTCGCGCGTATATTGTGCAGACCGTGGGATTGACGACAGATCGACCGGAGAACCGTAGCGCAGATTTCCAATCGGCAGGGCGCCGGCAAGTCCCAGCGGGCTCGGACTGGGAGACGCCCCGCAGAATACAATTCTGCGATACGGCAGAGCGCCACTCTGCGCTACGAGCTTTGTCGTCCATCCCGCGGACCAAGCAGTATGGAGGAAAGAAAGCGCTGAGAGCGCTCACGGCGCCGAGACTTCGTAAAGCATGCGCGCGCCGGCTTCGGGATCGGCCGCAACGTCCGCTTTGAGGACCAGGGCGCGCTCTCTGAGTAACGCCGGAACGCCTGCCAGACGCTTTCCACTCGGCGCCAGGGCCCACACTTTGTATTGAGCAGGCTGCTCCAGCCGAATTGAGACTTCGGCTTTTCCAGCTCGGACCAAATGCGGCAACCGGCCCCAGTCCCGCAAAGTTTGGCGGGCTTCTTCGGCGTAACGGATGTTAGAGTTCTGTAAATCTGTCAAATGGGTCACGAGCAGCCGTTGGCTTTGTCGAATTGGTTTTCCGTCCAGGGCGCTCACCCAAACGGTGGCGTCGCGGCCTTCAACTTGAACGCGCACGCCGCCTTGGCCGGCCTCAATGCTCGTCCCCGCCGGCGCATAACCGCCCGCGGTGCGCGGGGTGTCGAGCACCAGCACGTCACGCCGGCCGTCGATGGTGATTTCGCCCGTTTCGCTTATGAAGAATTTCTGCGCGGGCTCCGCCGCTCCGGACGGTCCGCCCACACCCAAATCCTTCAACTTCGCAAACAGTGGCGCGTCCTCAACGGCGTAAGGATTCAAAGCGACGGCCGCTTTCGCAGGATAAGCCGTCGCTGGAGTTTGCCAGGCCAAGGGGAGGATGGCGGTATGCGTGGGAGCTTTCTCCGCCGCCGACACGACTTGAGTGCCGACGCGCGTAACCCAGGCCAGCCAATGCCAGCGCGGGTGAAGATTCGGAATACGCGAAGCTGGCTGAGCCAGGTCCGCCTCCGTCATCATGAGCGCCACACTGTGCGGCGCAGGTTGAAGATCGCCCCGCAGGAACAGACAGAGCGACGCGCGTTCCGCGGCCTGACTCAGCGGATCCGAGGCCAGATCGAAGTAACCGATCCGCGACGGCGTGAACATCGCCCCGCGGCTGTGGCTGTAAGCGAATCGCCAGATGCCGGCCCAGCCTTGCAGCGCGCCCATCGCGCCGGTGAGGATTCCGCCCACGCCGCGAAACCGGCCCGGCCCGGAGTAATTGTATTCGGTGATCGTGAACGGCTTCCACCATGTCGCGCTCGGTGTCGGAAAGGAAGGCGATGCAATCGCGGGCCCGCAGAGTTGTGTCGCGGAAATTCTCTGGCAAGGCCACTGTGTTCTCAGCCGGGTTTTCGCTTTCCTTGAGTTCCTTTCCCCAGGTGGCCGCGAGCGCGCTGCGCTCCGGGTAACGGCGAGTGAGTCATTGGTTCCAGGCGCGGGTCCATTCCGGGAACGTCACGAGGTCACGGTAAAAATTTCCAATATTGCCCTCGTTGATCATCGCGAGCCAGGCCAGCGCCGGTTCGTCCGCGTAACGGCGTTTCGTGTAGGGATTGGTGTGATCGAGCAGCGCGCGAGTGAACTGCTTCCAATTCTCGAAGGCTCCCGCGTGAACCGGCGCGAGGATTTTGAAAGTGTTCATCGGAATCTGGCCGTCACGATCGATGCCCACTTCGCGCCAGGGCACGCTGCGCGACACATACAAATCTGTGGTCAGGTAAATGCCGCGCTGGATCAGGGCGGCCATGAGATAATCGAACTGCTCCAGTTTTTGCGGATTGAGTTTGGTGGTCGGGGATTGGCCCTGGACGAGATCGCGTTCGTAATGATGAATGCGGAGCGCGTTGTAACCGAGCCGCACCAGCCGGTCCGCCAGCCGGTCCGATTCTGCGTGCGACAGGTAATGCGCGCCAAAGCAAAGATTCACGCCGTAAAACCGGCGCGGCGTGTCGGGCGAATTGGCCGTCACTGCGCGCGATGACCCGGCCATGCTTTCCGGCGGGCGCGTCCACGAAGCCCATCTTGGAAAAGTCCAGAGCCGAGCCGGGTTCGATTTCGAGTTCCGGTTTGAGAGGAATCCAGTCGGCGCCTTCCGCGATGACAACGGCTGGCGCGAGCGGGGTCGTCTCTGCCGCGCGAACCATCGGGGATGGCAAGAGGCCAACGCCAACCAAGGAAGCGAGCATGATCCAAAATGGGCGAGAGTCGGGCAAGAATTGCGTGGTCGATTCGAATTGAAGCTTCATACACCACGCGACGACCGCCAGCGTGAATTTGTTCAACCAGAGTTGGGGAGCACACGCGCCCTCGCGTGTTCCAACCGGCGCCCTCGCCGGTCGGATCGTCGGCGAAGCATCTCATCAAACGATCGCTTTCTCGGATGGAGGACCCTGGTCGGCGAGGCGCCGACCAGGGCACGCGAGGGCGCGTGCGCTCCCCATCGAGAGATTCTTGTTTCTCCTTGTGCCCACCATTTCTTGTCGGCTATGGTGCAACCCTCGTGACCCGATCAGCACGCTTTCAACCACCAACCCACAACCGCAGGAGAAAATATGCCTTCTCAAAAATGGAATGAAACCGGCCGCGTTTGGGAAGAGGACCACGGATTGCTCGACGCGGAGCAAGTTGCCCGATGCGCCCGCGCCGACGTCGCGGAGCCGCTGCGCTCGCCGATCCCCACGCGCATGATCTCGAACGGCGAGTACATGCCCGTGCCGCAAACCCAGAAACAAAAGCAGGTTGAAGCGCGGCTCAGAGAACTCTCCGACGTAGCCAGCCGCAAGCTCGGCATTGGCCGGCGGCAGTTTCTGCGCAGTTCGGGCGGCATGGCCGCTTCGTTGCTGGCGATGAATGAGGTGTTCGGACGGTTCTTCAACGTCAGCCTCGTCGAGTTGTTCGAGCCGGCGGCCTTCGCTGCGTCTGCGCCGCCCCGGGATCTTTTCGTGTTCGACGATCAATTGCACTTTGTCCGCGGCAGCCGGCCGTCGCCGGCCGGTTTGCGCGCGATTGCGCAAGGACCATCCTCCGCGCCGGCCGTCAAATCGAATCCATTCAATCCAAAGGGGCAGCTTGATGAACTGGGCCAGGCGTGGAGCGTTTGGAATCCGGCGCTGGTCGGCCTGCCGATTGATCCCGCTTACGCTCACATCACGCAATTCATCAAAGACGTTTATCTGGACAGCCAGGTCACCATTGGCCTGCTGAGCAACGTCACGGCTTCGGGCGTGCAAATCGAAGGCCAGCGGCGCGCCCCGAAAAACGCGCAGGAAGCGCAACTGGGCGAGGTGCTCACGGCGGGCCAGACCGCGGCGGCGCGCGATTTCGTGAACAAGATTTCCGGTTCCACGCGCATGCTGTGCCACGGCTTGCTCTATGTCGGCAAAGGCAACCTGGAGTGGATCCAAGAGCAGACCGACAAATACAAACCCGATTCGTGGAAAGGCTACAACATCTCCAACGCCGCCAAAGTCGATACCGATCCGAACAGCCTGATGAAGCAATGGCGGCACGACGACCAGGAAGTGGCGTATCCGACGTTCGAGTTGATTCAGAAAAACTACGAGAAGCTCAAGCGCCGGAAGCCGGGGTTCAACAACATTTGCGTTCACAAAGGCCTGGCGCCCGGCCCGCCGGATCCTTTGCGCGGCCATCCGGGTGACATGCCGAAAGCGGCGCGCGATTGGCCGAAGCTCAACTTCATCACCTACCACGCGTGCATCCAGCCGAATTTCTTCATGGCGGACACGCTCGACGACGTGAAAGCCGAGAAGTTGCGGGGCGGCGTGCCGAACATCAGTTGGACAACTGAATACGCGCAGCTCGTGCAACCTTTCCCGAATTGCTACGCCGAGATCGGCACGACGTGGGCGTCCTCCGTCGTGACCTTCCCAACGATTGCGGCGCACATCCTGGGTCAGCTCATGAAATTCCTGGGCGAGGATCGCATTGTGTTCGGGTCGGACTCAGTTTGGTACGGCTCGCCGCAATGGCAGATCGAAGCGTTGTGGCGGTTCCAGATTCCCGAAGCGATGCGGAAGAAGTGGGGCTACCCCGAACTCACCGAGCGCGCCAAACGGAAAATCCTGGGTCTGAATTCCGCGAAGCTTTACGGAATCCGCGCGCTCAGACCCGCCTCGTATAAAGCCGTGCCGAAGAATTACGAATCGCGCATGACCTCGGAGCTGAAGACGATTCTGGAGTTTGGCCAGTTGAAGGCGGACAACATGTCGAAGATGAAGGAGACCTACGCCGCGTTGGCCATCGAGCCGGATAACATTCGTTACGGGTGGATGCGGGTGCAGGCGTGAGGAACAAGCCCACGGGGGTGATTTTCACACTTCCTGCGCCAACCGCACGGAGAAGGTGGACTCTGTTCCTCTTCCCCAGTTCGACTTCAACCGCAGATGAACGCGGATAACCGCAGATGGGAAGGGTTGCGAGTCAGGCGCGTTTCGCCATTTGCGCAAACCGTCGGGACTCCAATTCATCCGCGTTGACCTGCGTTCATCTGCGGTTTCTCCAGAGATCGGCTTCTTCAATCAACCAGGGGACGCGGGTGGCGCATCGAAAGCGCTGTGAGCAGGATCGGGATCGCTTGGTGGCAAGTCGGAAACACTGGAAGCCAGGTTGGAAACAGCGGGTTCTGGCGCTGGCGCCGGCGCTTTCGAGGGCATCTTCCCGCGCTTGTCACGCGGCAGCGGAGTCAGAAGGACATTCAAATCCCGGTCCCCAAGCATTTTGGGCGGAGAATCCGCGCGACCGTAGGCCGCCGCCTCGCGAACAAATCGGTTCACGACTTCGAAGCCGTATTCCTTGTGCGCTTTCTGGCGTCCCTTGAAACGCAGCTTGACCCGCACTTTGATGTCGTCGCACAGGAACTCAATGGCATGGGCCAGCTTCACTCTGAAATCGTGCGGATCGATCACTGCGCTGAGTTGCAGCTCCTTCATCTTGTGGCCCGGCTGGCGGCTGCGGGAATCCTTCTCCTTCTTCGATTCCTCGTAGCGGAATTTGCCGTAATCCACGACACGGCAAACGGGCGGCGTGGCGGTGGGGGCAATCTCAATAAGGTCCATGCCTTTGCTTTGGGCCAGGCGCAAGGCCTCGGAGAGAGACATGATGCCGAGTTGTCGCTTGGTGTCGTCGATCACGCGGACTTCGCGGGCGCGGATTTTTCCGTTTCGGCGATGCTGCGGTTCTCGAGGTTGGAAGGAGCGTGAGGGGAAGCGGCTCAATGCGCCTCCGCCGGTTGCGATGAATGCATCAAGTTTTGAGGGGTGGCCCTGACGGCACTATGACTTCGGTTACGAATAGGCATGGACTTTCGCACCGCACGCGCGGAGCGCAAGCAGAATTTGCGGACTGCAAGAGGCGTGAATGAGGCCGGACACTGCGACCCGGTAGCGCAGATTTGCAATCTGCCGTATCGCGGAATTGCATTCCGCAGGGGCTCGACAAGTTCCAAGGTTCCGGAACTCGCCGAAGCGCTGCCGATTGCAAATCGGCGATAGGGCCCAGCGCGGCGTGGCCACCACCAAAGGAGCGCGGCGCGCGACGATTTCGGGCGTAAGTATGCGGTCGAAATTGGGGAGCACACGCGCCCTCGCGTGTTCCGACCGGCGCCCTCGCCGGTCGGAACGTTGTAGAACTCAGTCACCAAATGGTGACCGCTCCTTGCGAGTGGTGTGGTCGGCGAGGGCGCCGACCCCAGCACGCGAGGGCGCGTGCGCTCCCCATCGTGTCCTCATACGGAGGTGCCCCAACAGGCCCCAACAGGCGTGGCGCACAAATACCGGCTTGACTCCGATGCGTTGAGGAATAGCTTCGCTCCGTTAAGCCGGACGACAAACAATACTCCGTCCGCGTCAACCGCCCGAGCCAAATCCGATCAATTCACGCCGATCAACTGCAACGATTATGAAATCCCTCCTCAGCGCCGTCGCCGCCCTGTCACTGGTCCTCGTCCAGGCCGATGAGTCTGCGAAGAATACGGATGTGAAATCCGCCGTGCCACCGCTCAAGGTCGGCCAGCCCGCGCCCGAGTTCCGCATCAAGGACACGACCGGCAAGGAGATTAACCTCGCTGAGCTCAGCGCCAAGGGACCGGTCCTTGTCCGCCTGACCTGCGGTTGCCTGGGCTGCGACCAGGAGCTGCCGTACTTCCAGGCGTTGCACAAAGCCTACAAGGCCCAGGGGCTCGTCAGCCTGGCTGTGTTCAAGGAGGCGGATGCCAAGGTCGAAGCCTACGTGAAGGAAAAGAAACTCGACATGCTCTACGCCGTCGACAGCCAGGGCGCGAGCTGGGAGGTATGGCGCACCAAAACCATGCCGAGCAATTTCCTCATCGGGAAAGGCGGCAAGATCGCGGCGATCTCCGTCGGTTGCGACCCCAGCGGCCTGACCGCCGAGCGCCTTTCCGAGAAGGCCGCTCTCCTCACCGGCTCCCAAACGGCGGACGTGAAGTCGAGGCCAGGCCCGAGCGCGCCCGGCCTAACCGCGCCAAAGAAGTGAGTTTGGAAGACAGCAACAAACCGCGGAGGCGTGATTTCCACTCATGGTGCGTGAGCCGCACGGGAGAAGGCGCTGGCTTTTTGAAGAAGCCGATCTCAGGGAGAAACCGCAGATGGACGCGGATTACTGCTTGGTCCGCGGGATGGACGACAAAGCTCGTAGCGCAGAGTGGCACTCTGCCGTATCGCAGAATTGTATTCTGCGGGGCGTCTCCCAGTCCGAGCCCGCTGGGACTTGCCGGCGCCCTGCCGATTGGAAATCGGCGATACATCAGATTGAAAATCTGCGCTACGGTTCTCCGGTCGATCTGTCGTCAATCCCACGGTCTGCACAGTAACGCGGATGAAGTATGGAATGGACGCATGAGCCGGCCGATCCGCTTTCCTGGATTCCTCTGGCGGTGACGGGCAATGCGCCTCTCTACCCCGCCGTCGCGCACCACGCCGGGATTGAGGACACGACGCTGGGCGCGTCGGCGCGCTTGTACCGCCCGGCCGTCTCGGAGCCGTAGGCGCGAAAGCGGGACGCGTTCAATTCGCGACTTCGTCCGGGAGTTGACGGCCCTGGAGCGAAGTCACCATCGTCAAGTTGATAAACTCGACGTTTCCTTTGGCTTTCCAGAGCAAGAACACGCGTCCCTCCGGCTGGACTGAAATGTGGTCGCCATGGGGCACGCGTATCTTGCGCCCGTCGGCGAGGTGGAGAGTGAACGGGTGGGGTTGAGCAGAGTATCGGCGGAGCAACGCGGCGCTGATCATATTTCCTCAGAGACTGTTGCCGGACCTACTCCTTGTGGCAAGCCACGACTGCGGTCAAATCTTTGCCTTCTTTGACCGCCGGCCGGCTGCACTCGGACTGCTCATCTTTGCCGATGGGACTCAAAGACCGGCCAGGCGCGTCTCCGCGTCGCCGAAACGGTCCAGTTTCACATCCATGCGGTCCATGAGCGAGAGATACAGGCTGCAAAGCTTGCGGTGGTCGTCGCCTTGATTCGAGTAGTCCAGGACACGCCCCGTTTCGATTGTGCCGCCTAACCCGCCGGCCAGAAGGACGGGCACCTTCGAGTTGTCGTGTTTGGTGCCGGACCACATGTTTGAAATCCAGAGCAAACAGGAGTGATCGAGCAAAGTGCCATCGCCTTCGCGGATCGAATCGAGCCGGCCAGCCAGGTACGCGAGCTGGCTGCAGTAGTAACGCGAGATGCGCTCGTAAGCCTCGGATTGGTCGTCGTGAGAAGCGGGGTGATGCGCCGTCCGCACATCGAGGAACGGATAGAACAGGCCGGAGAGGTCGCGGCAGAGCAACAACGTCGCGACCCGCGTCTTGTCGGTCTGGAAGGCGAGCGCGATGATGTCGCCCATCAAGCGCATGTGCTCGCGGATGTCTTCGGGAAGGCCGTTATCGGGCCGCTTCATCGTGAACACCGAGGGGCCGCGGTCTTTGGCCTTTTCATTCGCGGTTTCCTTCGTGGCCCGCATCCGCTCAATGCGCGTTTCGACCTCGCGCACGCTGGTCAAATACTCGTCCAGCTTGGCTTTGTCGTTGGAACTGACCTTCCGGCTCAAGCTCGCGGCCTGTTCCTTCACGCGGTCGAGAGTGCTTTGCGTCCGGCGATGGCCGCGATTCTCGAAAAGGCTGTCGAACGCCAGCGAAGGATACACTTCCATCGGCACGGGTGACATCGCGTTCTGCCACGAGATGTGCGAGCTGTAGGCCATCGAAAAATTCGTCTCGTGGTAACCGGTGATCGGCTGCTCGCATCCCAGGACCATGCTGGGCTGGACCGTCTCCTGGCCGAGGCGATTGGCCAGCATTTGATCCATGCTGATGCCACCCCGAAGCACAGCGCCCTTTTGCAGTGACGCGCCGGACAGAATGTTGCCCGTCTGCCCCGGATGAATGCCCACGCCGGTGGCGTGCTTATTGAACAGGCCGTTGATGACGTTCAGCTTCGTCTTCAGCGGCGCCATCGGTTCCAGGCTTTTGCTCAACTCCATTTCCGCGCCCGCCCCCTTCGCCCACCAATGTTTCGGGTTGATGCCGTTGCCCATGAACAGGGCGGCGAAGCGTTTGGGGAATGGCCCTGGCGTTCCATCCTTCACCGGCACAGAACCCCAAGTCGGAATCGATTCCAGCCAGGGCAACGCCATCGCCACGCCGACGCCGCGGAGGAACGCGCGGCGGGAGGTTTGCGGGGATTGACAGGGCCAATCAACGGATTTGCGCATGGTCTTCATGGCTCAAAACTGATTACTGATCACTGGCTGCTGATTACTTTCATTGCGGCGACGACGCCCTGCGTCCATCTGTGGTTTCTCCTTCACCCGCCAGTCGCTTGTTCAAGAATTGCGGGCTGGCGACGATCTTCTCGACAAGCGCGCTGAACCGGTAGTTGTTCGCGGCGAGCCCAGTGTGCATCTGGTGAATGAGGTTGTCGTCCGAAAGCATCACGGTGCGGCCCAGCGCATACGCTAGCAGCTTGCGGCAAAGGTTGTCCAGGAAGTCCGCTTGCCGGTGCGCCCGCAGATAACTTCGCAAACCATCGAGACCGCTTCCTTCGCTTCCGTTGGGAAATGTCGCGCGCGTGTCCACGGACCGGCCGCCCAGGTCTTTTGCCCGCCGCTCGCCAATCGGTCCATAGCCTTCGAAGACCAACCCGAACGAATCGAAATGTTCGTGGCAGCTCGCGCAACTTTTATCTTCGCGGTGCCGGGCCAGCATTTCGCGCAGAGAAAGGTCTCCCAGTTTTGCCTCGTCAGCAGGCAGTTCCGGAACGGTCACCGGCGGCGGTGGAATGTATTCGCCGAGCAAACGGCGCACGACCCAATAGCCGCGCTTGACCGGGCTGGTGCGCAGGCCGGGCGAATTCTTCGTCAGAAAGACCGACATCGGCAGCAGGCCGCCGCGGGCGTATCGGCTTGCGCCATCAACGCGCACCCACTCGCCCGGCGCAGCCGCAGATACCGGCATGCCGTAATGCCGGGCGAGAAGTGCGTTCACGAACGTGTAGTCGCCGTAGAGGAATTCCAAGACGGAGCGGTCTTCGCGGATGAGGTTGACGAAGAATTGAACCGGCTCCTCGAACATCGCCCGGCGCAATTCGTTGTCGAAGGCTGGGAAGCGCTCGCGATCCACGGCGTTGTGTTCTTCAAAACGGCGGAAGTCGAGCCAGTTGCCGCCGAACTCCGTGGCGAATCCCCGGATGCGAGCATCCCGCAGCATCCGCCGGGCCTGAGCCGCGAGAACTTTCGAATGACGCAATTCACCCGCCGCCGCGCGGGCCAGCAACTCGGCGTCCGGCATGCTGGACCAGAGGAAGTAACTCAGGCGGCTGGCCAGGGCGTAGTCCGATAACGGATGCGCCTTCGTGAATCCGGCAGGGACGCGTTCCACCGTGTCTCTGATTTCATCCCTGGAAGGACGGTCCACGCTGGCGGTGTGTGGCCGCGTCGGGGCTTGATCAGGGACGGAGTGGTCCGCGTTTCGCGAAGCGAACCTCCCTTCTGGGGAAGCTGATGGCGGGGCTTGGGAAGCCCATCCGTCCTTACCAAGTTTGGAATCACCACCTGCCTCAGCCAGATCGACGCGGTAGAGAAAGTGCGGCGACATCAGCAGGCTCACGATGGCGTCGCGGACGGCTTCTTCGTGGTCCAGGCCTTCCTGTTGGCGGAGCGAACGATAGTAGGCGAGAAGGTCGTCGCGCTCGCTTTCCGAGAGGGGGCGCCGATAAGCGCGCTGGGCAAAAGACAGGAGCGTTTCGAGATGACTCGGTTCCGCGGCCTTTCGGGCTTGTTCCACCCAGCGGACGTCGGCGGAAATGCTGTCGAAGTAGTGTTGGATCGCTTCGATGGCCGGGCCCGAGTTGGTCACACGCCGCGCCTTGGCCAGATAAGTTTCCGCCATTTGCTTCATCTTGGCCTCCGAAGTCGCGTCCTTGTCTTCGGAGCGCGCGAAGTCGAATTCCGCGCCCTGGGCGAACCTCGGCGGCTCGGCGCGCTCGAAGAAAATGAAATCCTTGTACTGCCGCATGGGCGCGAAGGTGACGAAGTTGAGTTCCTGCCAAAGCGCGTCCAACTCGTCCCGGTCCTGTTCGTCGAGAATCAACTCGCAGAGCGGCGCGTCATCCCGGAAATAACCGACCATCAAATGGAACCCGGCGCTCAAGAGCCGGCCCCGGTCGCCTTCATCCTTCTGGAGAAAAATCCGGCCACGCTCCGACACATAGAACGCGTCAGGGAAGATGCGGCAAAAGCGCTCAAAGGCTGCTTCGAAACGCGGGCGCAGTGCGTTTTCTCCGTGGAACATCACGATGTGATTTGTCCTGACGTTGGCCCCCTTTTCATCCCAGGCGCCGGCTTGCGAATTGGGAGAATTCGTCATCGCGGCAACGACGAAACGAACGACCTCAAATCCGAAATCGGCCGTCTGGAATTTGAAACCGGCGTCCGATCCGGGGTCCAATCTCTCCGCAAGAGCGGACCCCCTCACCCCGTCCCTCTCCCCTTTGGAGGGGGAGAGGGTGCCCGCAGGACGGGAGAGGGGGACGTTCGGAGGTTCAATGTCGGGAAGCTTCAACTCGCTCCGTGATTCGAGCGCCTCACGGTTATAACGCAGCCGATTCGCCGCGTACTGGCGGTCTTTCCAGAGCACCAGCGGCTGCGAACCCGAAGAAATGCCACGCAACGTCAGGTTTTTGAATTCGGGTTTGAGCTTCTGGCGAAGCTGAACGACAAAGTCGCGCATCCGCTCGCAAGCGCCGCGCACCGCGTCCGGTTTGCTTCCCGTTGCCGCGGACAATTCGCGCCACATCCGTCGGAGGGCCGCAATCGGGCCGATCTCTTCTCGCGCTTCGGTCAAGGTGGACCAAATCGTCGTGAGGTATTTGGGGCTGATGCGGGCTTCACGGGCGACTTCATCCAGAGTCGCATTCGCTTTGCCGAGCGCGGCGCGATTCTGGTAGCGCCACGCGGCCATGAAATAGTCGGCGTAGTCCGTGGGCTGGCGCCGATAAAAATCGACGATCCGCTTCACACAATACTTGTCGCGATCCGTCTCGGTGACCGCCGGGTGCGGCGCGAAGACGAAGCCTTGCGGTTTCAAGACGACATGTTCGGCCACGTCGCGAGCGGCTTCCAAATATTTCTTGAGCAGCGCCGGCGACATCGCCAGCGACTCGCCTGAGTTGTCGAAGCCGGCTTCGTTGGCGGGATCGACCGGGAACTCGCGCGTGGGCCGGATATCGACCCCCGTCAGATCGCGGACCGTGTCGTCATACTCGGCGTTGCTCAATCGGCGCGCCAGCACGGGACCGGGGTCGCCGGCGTTTCGATCCGCTTCGAATTTGCGCAATGCTTGGATCCAATCGATGACCGCGTGGCGGAGGTCGGGCGTCGGCTGGCGTCGGGCATCCTCCGGCGGCATTTCCCCGGCCTTGAGCTTTTCGAGCACGATTTCCCAGCGGCGATAGTCTTGAGCCACCGCGTCCATCTTTGAATACACGCTCAGATCGAGTTTGCCCTTTTGCTTCTCCTTTCCGTGGCACGCGAAGGAATGGGTTTCGAGGAAGGGCCGCACCGTTTCGGTGAAGCGGCGTTCCAGCGCAACCTGCATGGCGCCGGGGTTGGTTGCGCCAAAAGTGGTCGATCCGAGGATCAAGAGCGCAGTTGTAATCTTTGCGCGCGATAGCATTGAAGGCGTTCTGTTGGCCTAGCGAATGTCACTGAATCAGGTTCCGTGAAGTCGATCAATCCAAGAAACCTTGTCTTTGGACCGACACGTTTTGGAGTGCGCCAGCCCTCTCAGTCCTCTCTGCTCCGTACACCGATCTGAGGGCTGCTGTCGGCAATCCCAACTCTCTCCAACTTTCTCCCCACTCGTTCCTCGCGGGGAGAGAGGGAAGTCAATCGGAGTCGCTGACCGAGATTTTTAATCGCACCCACAGCAAACAAGGCGGGCAGCCGGGGAGAAAATTTACTTGTGCCGAGCTGGATTTGAGGATTCTGTTCCAACTCAGTGAAATCGATCAATCACGTCGGATCGTAACGCTCACCTTCACCACTTCAGGACTCTTATGATGAAATCCACGAAAACTTGGCTCGTTTTCCCACGCGGCGCGGCTCTTTGCGGAGCCATGCTCATCGCGGCCCGCCTTGCCGGCGCGGCCGAATCCTCGAATCCCTTCCTGGGCCATTGGGCCTTGACGATTCCGGGCGGGGCCGCCGGCTGGCTCGGCGTGACCGAAAGCCAGGGCAACCTCTCGGCGAGCGTGCTTTGGGGCGGCGGCAGCGTTTTACCGGTTGCTGAGGCCAGGCTCGCCGGCGACACACTCGTGCTGATCCGGCGAAGCGGCGGCGGACGCGGAAATACACCGGGCGTCATCACCACCGAAACCATCACCGCCAAAATCGGCGGCGACCATCTCAGGCTTACGACCGTCAAGAGCCGGCCCAACCAGCCGGAGTTCGACAAAGCGGAGTTCACGGGCAAACGCACGCCGCCGCCGCCGCCGCCGCCGGATTTGTCGAAGGTTAAATTGGGCGCGCCGATCAAGCTCTTCAACGGCCAGAACCTGGACGGCTGGAAATTGACCAACCCGCGCGCCGCAAACGGGTGGAGCGTCAAGGACGGTGTGGTGAGCAACAACCCGGTCCAGGAACAAGGTCAGCCCCGCAAAAGCTACGGCAACCTGAGAACGGAGCAGGAGTTCGAGGACTTCAATCTCACGCTCGAAGTGAATGTCGCCCCGCGCGGTAACAGCGGCATTTATCTGCGCGGCATTTACGAAATCCAGGTCGCGGACACGTTTGGCCGGCCCGTGGATTCCCACAACATGGGCGCGATCTACAGCCGCATCACCCCCAGCGCGGCCGCCGAAAAACCCGCCGGCGAATGGCAGACGATGGACGTGACGCTCGTGGACCGCCACGTCACGGTGGTCCTCAATGGCAAGAAGATCATCGACAACAAACCGATCCTGGGCTGCACCGGCGGCGCACTGTGGTCCGATCCATTCAAACCCGGCCCGATCTATTTGCAGGGCGACCACACCGTCGCGAGTTTTCGGAACATGACGCTGCGGCCCGTCGTGAAGTGAGACCGCTCGCCCGCATACTGTGCAGTCCATGGGATAAGCTACAGCGCTTGGTTATTGGACGCTGCGTTCCCCCTCACCCTGGCCCTCTCCCTCAGCTCCCTCAGGGAGAGGGAACTGCGCCGGCGTATCGACCGATACGCCACGCTCAGCTTGTCGGAGTGCGGCAAACGATTCTCCCTCTCCCCAGGGGAGAGGGCCGGGGTGAGGGGGAAGGAACTGTCGCCTATCCTGCGGTCTCCTCAGTAAGTCGAACCTTCCCTTCCGCAACCACTCAACTCCACTATTTCAACTCATGAAACAACACTTTGCTGCGCACGTCATCCTGTTCCTCGCCCTGCTCAGTCTCGCGCAAGCCCACGCACAAACGGCCACCTCCACGCACTCCAAACTTATCGCGAAGCATGACCTCTCCTACGCCGAGCCAGGCGATCCGCGGCAGAAGGTGGACATCTACGCGCCGCCGGGCGCCAAAAATTTTCCCGTGGTTTTCTGGATTCACGGCGGAGGCTGGCAGGCGGGCGACAAGACCAACGTCATGATCAAACCGCAGGTTTTCGCGGACAAAGGATTTGTCTTCGTCTCGACGGGTTACCGCCTGCTGCCCAACGTGGAGATGGTCACGATCTTCCGCGACGTCGCCAAGTCCGTGCGCTGGGTGCATGACCACATTGCCGAGCACGGCGGCGATCCGAACCGGCTGCTCGTTATGGGCCATTCCGCCGGCGCGCAACTCGCCGCCTTGATTTGCATCGACGATCGTTACCTGAAGGCGGAAGGACTCTCGCTCGGCATTATCAAGGGCTGCGTGCCGGTGGACGGCGACACCTATGACGTGCCGGCGATGATCGAGACGGCCGAGACGCGGTTGCGCGTGCATGGCCTGCCGATGCCGAAGTTGGGGCACCGCGTGAAGTTCGGCAACGATCCGGCGAAGCATCGAGACTATTCGGCGGTCACGCATGTGGCGAAAGGCAAGGGCATCCCGCCGTTTCTCATCCTGCACGTGGCCGATCATCCGGACGTCACCGCGCAGGCGAGGCGTCTTGGCGCTGTGTTGAGCGACGCGGACATTCCCAACAAAGTCTTCGGCGCCAAGGAAACCAACCACAACAAGCTCAACGACCATCTTGGCCTCCCGGACGATCCCGCGACACAAGCGTTGTTCGAGTTCGTGGATGCGGCCTTGAAGAAGTAGTTCGGCAGCTATTCGATGCCGGACGGTTCGATCGCGATGGCGGATACAGCGTCGTTCGGTCCTCCACCGGCGCGCGAACTGCGATCGGGCAAATGCGGTAGAACCAATCCCACTCGGCCACGTACTGTGCAGACCGTGGGATTGACGACAGATCGACCGAAGAACCGTAGCGCAGATTTTCAATCTGCGGTATCGCCGATTTCCAATCGGCAGGGCGCCGGCAAAAACAGGGTCACATCTCATAATTAGCTGCGGGCGGAGACGACCATGACGCTGAAGTGGATTGCGGCCCGGTTGCAGATGGGGACGGGGGCGAGCTTGTCGAACCGTTTATCGGTCCAAAAGCCCAA
>Ga0194119_10003336_pt1 | contig 25980 bp, 23 predicted proteins | sample TA2MahC100mmetaG_FD_148620 | JGI IMG/M metagenome (GOLD analysis project Ga0194119, IMG submission 148620) | Freshwater microbial communities from Lake Tanganyika, Tanzania - TA2015018 Mahale Deep Cast 100m | ecosystem: Environmental > Aquatic > Freshwater > Lake | place: Tanzania: Lake...
TAGACAATGAGCTAAGCACCAAAGCTCAAGAGGCTCAAGGGCAAGTGAAACAAAACCTAATTGAGTTTCAGAATCTGATTGAGGAAGTTTTGAGGAAGGTGGGGGCGTAGGAAAAAATCCTTGGCAGCAAAACATTAAAAAAATCGGTGGATTCTTAAAAAGAAAATACCCCAATATCGATTTTTAAACTTTTCTCGTAGAACCCAAAAAAGAATCAGTTGTGTTAGTATTGTAGCTAGAAGAAAAAGAGATATAGCTAAAATCGGATGAATTTAAAAATTTTGCTGCTTCTTTTGGTGAGGACTAATACTTTTTTTGCCTCCGGCCTCTTAACTGAAATGTGCTAAGCAAAGCACTTAAGAGTATCAAAGCTGCTCCGAACCAATGCGATAAACTTAACCGCTCTCCCAAGAAAAGATACGCAAAAAATGCGGCAAAAGGAGATTCTAGAAGAAACAACATGCTGACTGTCGATGATTTAAGAACTTTCTGAGTTCTAACTTGGATCAGAAAAGCCAGAAGAGTAGAGGCGAAGGAAAGAATCAACATAGACAACAGCGCTTTTGCCGAGATAGGAAATTTTGGCATTTTTTCGAATGGAATGGCTAAGGCCAGAGGAATGACTCCTGCCCAAAAGGTTTGAAAGACGTTAAATACAAAGGCGGAAGAGATTTTTGGAGACTGTTTTTCTAGGAAAACGATCTGGGAAGCAGCCATTAGTGCACATATCAAGGTCAAGAGATCTCCGAAATTTAGGCTTTCTCCCCTAAAATCACAGATAAGAGCTGCACCGATGAGAGCAATAAGAACATAGATAAAGTGAGCTCGTTTGATGGGGGTTTTAATAAGCAACAGCTCCAGAAAAGGAACAAAAACGATATAGAGAACGGTAATAAAACCACTTTTGGTTACAGTAGTGTAAGCTAGTCCCGCCGTTTGAAACACCAGTGTGCCACTTAAAAAAAGACCTGGCCAGGCCGCTAGCCAAAATTGCCTTCCATTGAAATGTTTTTTGAGTTGTGGAACGGACAAAATAACAGGAATAGCAAATAAGAAGGCCAGATAGAATCGAATGGCATTCATCCAAAGAGTGCCCGCAAAATCCAAAGCCCAACGGGTACAAACGAACCCAAAACCCCAGATGCTAGCCGCAAATATGAGCTCCCCCACCGCCTGTTCGGGCGAGGGATCCTGTTTAAATCTTTTTAGCACCGATAAGTTTTACTTGATCGACTCGATAAATGTCCAGGTTGAGTCTAAGTTTTCTTTAAGAATCTTTGGAATGTCCGAAGAAGATGGCACCTTTTGCTGTCCGACTTCAATCCCTAGTGACCAGGCGTGGTGTTTCCAATGGTAGTAATCTGCGCTCGATCCTTGGGCCACATAAATCACTTTAGAGATTTGTCCATAGGTATAACCGTTGAAACTTGCCATTTTCCCAGTAACACCATCAAAGACCCCCTCCTCAAAAGAAGGAAGAGAATTATAAGTATAGGCCCATGGATACATAATCATCTCTCCAAATGCATGAAAATCAATACTCGCCCGGATTTGATGAGACTCATAAAACTTCATAATGGCCGATATACACGGATTGGATTTGTGGGTGGGATCTTGAGGCCAAGGATAATCGCGATTGGGATCTACTCCGTTGGCATATCTTTCTCGTCTAACATAACCGTCGGGATTCACCACAGGGATAAAGTAGATCTCAAAATTTTCTAGAATTTTAGAGAGTCGCGAGTCCGTTTTAGAACCTGAAAGGAGGGTCTCTAAAAGCCCAAAGAGAACTTCGACAGTGATAAGCTCATCTCCATGAGTGCTAGAAGTCAAAAGAATGGCCGGTTTTCGATTTTGAGTTCTAGAAGCACTTACTTTGAGAGCTAAGAGGGGGCGCTTTTCTAGTGATTTGCCATACTCCTCAAGAGATGTGAGATTTGGGTAGCTATTTAATAGGGTTTGAAGATGGCTTTGAACGGTATTGAAATCATGATAGCCCTGAAGCTCTTGTCGGGTTTTGTTTCTAATCGAACTAGAAATATCAAATTCAATCAGCTGAGATTCGGGAACTAATGAAAATAGATCTTGGGTTTGGTTCAGAGGAACTATAACTTCATAGCCTCCATTAAGCTTACGAGTGACTTCAAATTTTCGCGCTATTTCTCGCATCACTTGATCTCGAGAAGGGCTCACCCAATAGCTTGAGAGAATATTTGATTTATTTGGATTTGCGTAACCTAAGATACAAAAGGTAACAAAAAAGAAAAAACTAAAGACCGATTTCATAGGCGCTCCCCAAATCGAAAAGTTTAAGCTTATAAGTTTACTTCGTTTTTGGGTGCTTGTCTTGTTTGTTTGAGGAACTGTTAGGCTCCCTAGATTGGGGATTGGGAGCATTTGTTGTTTCACGGTTGTTAGGCTCGGATCTAACCCCAGTAATGATAGGGTGAACACAGCTGGATTGGTATCCTGCTTGACACGATTGTCTAAAGAAGTTTTCGGCTTCCGCTAATTGATTCTGTTGAATACTGATTTGTCCCAGCAAATTTAAAGCCTCAGCATAATGGGGATGATTTTGATTTTGGGAATGTAGATTCATTATTTTTTGTAAATAAGGGACTGCTCCGAGGTAATTTTGTTCATTAAACTTAAGATAGGAATAGAGCAAAAGGGGTTTGCTCGATTTGGGTTGCATCTTGATCCAGATCTCAAGATTGTTGATGGCCGCTGTGGAGTTGTTTTGAGAAAGTTTGAGGTAGAACAACCGGTCATAGATCCACTCATCCTTTGGATCTAGTTCAAGTCCTTTGATGAGAAGAGCTTCGCTTCGTTTGATACTTTCGGGTGATTTTTCAGTCAATGAAATAAGGTTAGATTCTAGTTTATATCCAATAGGGTCCTCTGGATTGTACTGAGTTTGATATTTTCTCGCTCTTTGCAAACCCGATTCCTTATCTTTTTCCAATTCCGGATAATCGAGAAAAAGCTCTCCAGTTTGCAAGTAAAGCTTTTTATTGGGTTCACCGGATTCGAGAAGCGGAAGATATTCATTAATCAATTTTTTGGCTTCATCCCTTTTATTCAAAATAAAATTTAAGCGGATGAGTCGTGTGTAAGTGACTAACTGCAGAGGTTTCAAACTCAATGATTTTTGGTAGGTTTCAACGGCAAGATCAATTTTTCTTTGCTCAAAATAGACATTGCCCAATAAGACTAACGGAACTGAATTGGCAGGAAAGGCTTTAGCCGATTCAAGGGCTAAAGTTTTAGCTTGATCCAATTTTTTTTCATTAATTAATTTTCCAACTTCTGTTACGTAATTTTCCAAACCACGATTGGATATATTTCTTTTGGGGCTTGAAGGAAGTTGACTCACTACTACTAAGATCAAAACTAACGAAATAGCCCCGAACCGAACACTTTTTGGGATTTTATGATAAAACCCAACTCGCTTTTCCGAATTGGACTGAGTGATTTTGGTTTTTTCCTGCAACCTGGATTGTGAAGCTTTAGCTTTAGTTTCTGAGATAGCTTGCGAAGAGGGTTGGTTCTTTTTAATGGCACCTTCAGGTGCAAATTGAGAGGGGCCAGGTAAAGATTCGGATATTGACTTAGCGTCTAGAGATCCATTTCTTAAATAAGCCCCCGTCCCAATTTCGGTTTGTTGCTCGAAGGCAAGTTGACAATCAAAAACAGTGTTTCCAACTTTGAGTCGGTCTCTGTCTTTTAAAATGCCACTTTTTCTTAGTTCGCCATTAACTAAAACTCCATTCGTACTTCCTAGATCAGTAAAGACTAAATCTCCTGTGCGCTCGTTGAATTCGAGCGAAACGTGAGCTCTAGAAACTTGAAGATCATTTAAGACGATGTCGGCCTGGCCCCGGCCGATGATGATATAGTTCTTCTTTAACGGAATAACTTTACCTTTATCTCTGTTATCTTTTCCTTCAATGATAACGAGGCGGGCTGACTTTTCTTGGGATGAAGGCATGTCAACTAACTATCGGTAAATTTGAATAAAATCATAAGCTAACTCTTAGAGAGATAGTACAAAGAGGTTGGGGTTATGCGGCTATAGGGTTAATAGACTTTTGGGTGGGGGCCCAGTGCATTAAGATATCGGAATCAATGATAGCGCCAGGTTTTATTTCGAGCTTCGGGCAAATAATGACACCGGTAATGTGTGCAGTTTGACTCACTGTGATTTTGTCGAGACAGAATAAGTTCCCTTCGACGCGACCACTCACTAGAATAGGGCCCTGAGAGGAGATATTTCCTCTGACCCATCCGGTTTTACCAATAGCTAAGGACTCTTGAGATTGTTGATAAATGTCCCCTTCAATAATGCCTAATATAATGCACTGTGAGCAAAATGAAATCGGCCCTTGAGAGCGACTTCCTTCGGCAATGACGGTAAAACAGGGAATTTCAGTTAGCATAATTTTCTTCCAGGTCGATAGCTTTGCGTTCGTGATGAATAAGGTTTTTATTGGAATCAAAGAGATAGACATTCAAAGCTAAAGGTCTCAGCAGCTTAGTCACTTTGAAGTTAACAGAGGCAGTTAAGGCTTTTGAAAACTTGAAAGGGCGTTTTTCATAAGCGGAGAGCTCAGAGGAATTAAATTCCTCTTTGGAAAAATATCCTGGATAGAAACTATATTGTTTCCTCTGCTGAGCGCTGACTGTGCGGCCTCCAATTCGTGGGACTTCTGTTTCAAGAACGATGAGAAGTTCTCCTTGGGAAATCCCATTTCTTGATGGGAGTAATTCAAGTTTTACCGAACAATTATCTGTCTGGCACTCAGAACTTAGACTTCCCAATCGGGCAGCTACTGTAGTCGCAGTTAATGACATCCACGAGTCTTTGGGAGTGTTTTGGAGAATATTCGAGCCGATGTCACTGGATTTTTGTAATGGCGAATCTGCTTCGATTTTAATTGAGTAGCCTAATTGCCGTATCGGCTGGAGTGTCTGTGATTCATTGGGTTGCGTGAGTTTGAGTTTAAGTTCAGCTCCTAAGATTTCATCTTGAAGTTTTCGGTTTGTTTCAAGTTCTCGGAAAAAGAAAAGAGTTCCCCAAAATAGGGTGAGAACAAAAAAACCGAGAGTCCCAATAAGCCATGAGGTCTTTCGTAGATCCAGTCGAAGCGAAAGGGGTGAGCCTTCACTAGGTTGAATAAAGAGATGAACGAAATTTCGATGGGAAGTACGTTTATTTGTCATAATGTTTGACTTAGATTTTCAGTTCGCTGAAATTTCGAAGAACTCGCTAGAAGAGTCACATCTGAAGGATTACTATTATTATACCTAGATTTACATTTGGAGCGAAGAGTTAGCTAACGTCCTTTTTTAAAAAGTAAAAGTTATATTGGGGATTGAGGTTAAAAGGCCGATTTTTTAGGAGTAAAATGTGACGCAAGAGGCAAGAAAAAACATTCGACGAGCTAGTGGAATCATGGTGTTGAGTGTTATTTTATCGAGGGTCATTGGTTTTGTTCGCGAGTGGGTTTTTGCTCAAACTCTTGGAGCCACAGCAACAACCGATGTTTATTTGTCTTCATTCGTCGTTCCCGATTTTTTAAATTATTTGATGGCAGCAGGAGCGTTGAGTATTTCGCTTATTCCTATTTTGGCTGAGTGTTTAAACCATGAAGATAGAAGATTAGGCGAAAAGGTTTTTCGTACCATCTCAACGGTGATGTGTTTTATTTTAATTGTTTTGGTTAGTGTCGGTGAAGTGTTTGCGATGGACCTAGGAAATTTAGTAGCCCCCGGCTACTCAATCGAGCAAAAAAGACTTTTAGCCCAATTACTTAGAATTATTTTACCCGCTCAGATCTTCTTTTATTGGGGGGGCTTAGCCATGAGTGTTCAGCAGACTCATGGCAAATTTCTTTTTTCAGCCTTATCTCCCATTGTTTATAACTTTGGAATTATTGTGTGCGGGCTCTTATTTTTTCAAACTTTAGGTGTGATGGGGTTTAGTGTTGGAGTTTTAGTGGGAAGCTTTTTAGGGCATGGAGTTTTACAATGGTGGGGATTAAAAAAATTGGGCTACTCTTGTCTGCCCAGTCTTGATTTCTCTTCAGACATCAAAGCGAGGTTTAAAAAATATTTATGGGTGACGCTCCCCATAATGTTGAGTTTTTCTCTAGTTGTGACAGACGAATGGATAACAAAGTATTTCGGCAGTTTTCTTCAGCAAAAAGCGGTCAGTTATCTTTCTTATGCGAGAACCGAAATGAGAATTCCCGTCGCAGTCCTTGGACAAGCAGCCGGAATGGCCAGTTTTCCTTATTTAAGTCGATTATGGTCTGAAAAGAACTTCAGTCAGTATGTCGAGACTTTGTTAGGCGAAATTTCAAAGCTTTGGGCTTTGGGGCCAGTGGCGGCGGTCATTGTGATCTCTCATTCGGTCCCTCTCACCCATTTCATCTATGGTGGAGGGAAACTAACTCCTTTTGATTTGCAAGAAACAGCGAAAGTTTTAGAAATTTTGGGTTTAGGTATTTTCTTTTGGTCCTCTCAAATTCTTCTTTCTAGAGGTTTTTACGCAGCTCAACGGACTTGGCTCCCTTCAGTTTTAGGAAGCGTTCTAAGTCTCTTAATGATCCCCTGTTACCACTGGCTGGCTCATAAATATAGTTATTTAGGTCTGGCCGCTGCGGGAACGATAGGGATTACGTGCTACTGCGTTTTACTCAGCTGGTTGTTACAGAAGCATATCCGGCAAGTGGCGCCGAACTATGATTTTTCTCAAACGTATCACTTTTTCTTGAGATGGGGTTTTGTGGTGGCTCTGCTTGCTCTTTTGGCTTTCGCTATTAAAAAGCTTGAAATCTACCAGGTGACCAGGTTTTCAGCTTTTTTGGATCTTTTAGTGGTAAGTCTCGTTGTTGGGGGGGCAGCTCTGGGAATTTTGAAAAAAGGTTTTCCAAAGGTTTTTAATAGTTTTTAACGGTACTTTTACGGCCGAGAAGTCGATAGGCACCTTTCACCCTTTGTAGCGCCCAAAAACTTTTTCTAGAGTCGAGGTGATTTCCCCTAGAGTGCTATGGCCATGAATAGCTTTTAAAATTACGGGAACTACATTGCCGCCCTCTGAAGCTACTTTGAGTAATTCCGCTTGAACCTGCTGGTGCTTATTTGAGTCTCGGCGAGCTCTGAAGGCTTTAAGACGCTCCACTTGTTCTTTTTCAATTTTAGGATCAATGGCTAGAATTTTAGCGGGATGTTTTTCTTTTTGTTGAAACGAGTTTAAACCAACAACAATTCTTTTTTTGTTTTCTATATCCATCTGGTAATTGTAAGCCGCCTCTTGAATGAGTCCTTGTTGCCAACCCTCCTCAATGCATTTGACAACTCCACCTTTTGTTTCGATGGTCTCAATGAGTTTCTTTGCTTCGGCTTCAATTTTATCGGTCATCTCTTCAATAGCGTAACTGCCGCCCAGAGGATCTACAACCGAGGGCATTGCTGATTCAAAAGCAATGACTTGTTGAGTTCTTAGCGCTAAAAGTGCAGCCTCTTCGGTAGGAAGTCCTAATGCCTCATCTCGAGAATTGGTATGGATCGACTGCGCCCCCCCAAGGGCTGCAGCTAAACATTGTAAGGTCACTCTGATGACGTTGGTATCGACTTGAACCGGAATCAAAGTGCTCCCTGCGGTTTGAGCATGGAATCTAAGAAGAAGAGATTTCTTATCTTTAGGTTCATATCTTTCTTGGATTAATTTTGCCCACAGTCTTCGAGCTGCTCTAAATTTAGCGATCTCCTCCAAAAAGTCGTTGTGAACATTAAAGAAGAAAGACAGCCTTGGAGCAAAGTCATCGATTTTTAAACCGCGATCCAGAGCAGCTTGAACATAGGTCAGGCCGTCTGACAAAGTAAAAGCGACCTCCTGAACGGCCGTACTTCCCGCTTCACGAATGTGATAGCCACTGATGGAAATCGTATTCCATTCAGAAACCTCATTTTTACAGAACTCAAAAAGGTCGGTCGTTATTTTTAAACTTGGAGACGGTGGGAAAATATAGGTGCCTCGAGCGATATATTCTTTTAAGACGTCATTTTGAATAGTCCCTCGTAGTTTGCTGCGTGGGACTCCATTTTTGTCAGCTACGGCGATATAAAGACAGAGCAAAATAGCCGCTGTGGAATTAATGGTCATGGAGGTTGAAACTTGATCTAATGGGATTTGATTAAGAACAATCTCCATATCTTCCAAAGAACTAATGGCAACTCCGACTCGGCCTACTTCTCCTTGCGCTAGCGGGTGATCTGAGTCGTACCCCATTTGAGTTGGAAGATCGAAAGCTATACTTAGTCCAGTGATCCCTTGGGAGAGTAAATATTGGTACCGTTCATTTGAGCTTCTGGCGTCTCCAAATCCTGCGTACTGGCGCATGGTCCAGACCTTTTTAGTATACATCGTGGGGTGAATCCCACGGGTGAAAGGGTAGGCTCCTGGGGATTCGAGAGTTTTGCCCGCTCTATCTTGAGCGTTAAAAAGAGATTTTTTTTCCATAGAGGTCATCTTAGGGAAAAAGGGGAAGGATGACAAAATCTTTTCTTGTGGGGAATTTAACACAGCCCCTATTTAGACCTAAGAAAGTCAGTTGAAGGGCCCCTTTTCAATTGTTAGATTACCGTTTTGCCAATGGGTCTAAAGTCCCAAAAAGGAGGCACCTCCAATGACTAAATTAGAGACGATATTTGCCGGAGAGCATGAAGAGGTCGTTTTTTGTAATGATAAGGCCACCGGCTTAAAGTGTTTGATTGCCATCCATAATACCCAATTGGGACCTGCTTTGGGCGGTTGTCGAATGTGGAATTACGAGACTGTGGATCAGGCCTTGGAAGATGTTTTACGGTTGTCGAAGGGGATGACGTACAAAGCGGCTGTGGCCGGATTAAATCTAGGGGGAGGCAAAGCAGTTATTATTGCAGATCCCAAACAAGACAAATCGGAAGCCCTATTTCGCTCCTATGGAACCTTTGTGGAATCTTTAAATGGTCGCTACATTACGGCCGAAGATGTCGGCACTGATGTCAATGATATGGAGTATATTTTCATGGAAACATCGAATGTTGTCGGTGTGGCCGAGACTCATGGAGGGTCCGGAGATCCTTCACCGTGGACTGCCAAAGGAGTTTTAGAAGGGATTCGAGCTTGCGTAGAGTCCAAACTTCAAAAAACGAATCTAGCGGGATTGAAAGTAGCAGTCCAAGGAGCAGGTCATGTTGGACAGCATCTAGTTGAACTCTTTTTGAAAGAGGGAATGCACGTTTTTATTTGTGACATAGACCACTCTCGAACCAAAGTTCTAAGCGATCGTCCTAATGTCACTGTTGTGGGAACCGAGGATATCTATGAAGTGGATGCCGATATTTTTTGTCCTTCAGCCCTCGGAGCCATCATCAATGAAAAGACTATTTCTAAACTAAGATGCAAAATCGTAGCAGGGAGTGCCAATAATCAGTTAGCGACTCCTGAGTGCGGGGATGAACTCTTTAGAAGAAAAATTACCTTTGCCCCTGATTATGCGATTAATGCTGGAGGGCTCATGAACGTGTCGATTGAGTTTGAAGGTTATGACGAAAGACGGGCTAATCGAATGATGAGAAACATCTACTATGTCATGAAAACTATCCTTCAACACTCTCAGATGGAAGGTCTTCCTGAATATCAGTGTGCAGATAGAGTCGCCCAAAAGAGAATTGCTGAAATTAGTCGGCTAAGGGCTCGATTTATTGGTAATAGCAAGCCATCGTTCCCTGGAAGAATTGTTCGGCGATAAAAGACTTAAGGAGAATAGATTATGAAAGAGACAAAAGATCATTTTGAAACGATAGCAGTTCACGCCGGGGTTAAACCAGATCCTTCTACTGGCGCTATTATGACGCCCATCTTTGCAACAAGCACCTATGTTCAAGTCTCCCCTGGTAAACATCAGGGATATGACTATTCAAGAACTCATAATCCCACTAGGACGGCACTTGAGACCTCTTTGGCCGCGTTAGAGGGAGGAAAGCATGCTTTAGCACTTTCGAGCGGTTGCACGGGAACCGATGTGCTGACGCACTTGTTAGAAGTTGGGGACCATGTGGTTTCAGTTGACGACGTTTATGGTGGGACGAGTCGACTATTTAGAACGATCTGGGCCCGACATGGGGTGGAAACGACTTTTGCTGACCTAACTCAGCGCTCGCTTCAAGATTTTGTGACCCCTAAAACTAAGATGGTTTGGATTGAGACTCCTACCAACCCCCTTTTAAAAATCATTGATATCGAAAAAGTAGTTCAAGCTGCCAAAAGACTCCCTCAAAAACCTATTGTGGTTGTTGATAATACTTTTGCTAGCCCCTACTTTCAAAGCCCCTTAGACCTTGGAGCCGATGTCGTATTGCACTCGACGACGAAATATATCAACGGCCACAGCGATGTTGTCGGGGGCGCTCTGATCACAAACGACAAAGGCCTTTTAGATAAGCTTCATCATGTTCAAAATTCCATCGGTGGCGTTCCTGGGCCTTTTGATGCTTTTTTGGTTTTGCGGGGGATCAAAACTTTGGCGTTGAGAATGCAACGCCATGGAGAAAACGCTTTTGAGCTTGCCAAGTTTTTAGAGAATCATCCTTTAGTGGAAAGGGTTCTTTATCCTGGATTGGAATCTCACCCACAACACGCAGTAGCAAAAAGACAAATGAAGGGTTATGGTGGGATGATTACCTTTTTTATCAAAGGTAATTTAGAGAATGCCAGAAAGTTTCTTGAGTCGGTTAGACTCTTTGCTTTGGCTGAAAGTTTAGGTGGAGTAGAGTCTTTAGTAGATCATCCGGCAATAATGACTCATGCGTCTATTCCGGCTGAGATGAGAAAGAGTCTTGGAATCACCGATACCTTAATTCGGCTTTCTGTGGGAATTGAGGCTTTGGATGACTTGAAAGCCGATTTAGACCAAGCGTTAAAGAGATCGCTTTAGAACTTTAAGAAATTGGCCCCTTAGGTGATAATAGGGCATGACTAAAAACTTCTCTCAATCGAAGTTAGTGCTTACTTTAAAAGAGGCCAATGAAGTTTTTAAGGCGTGTGCTAAAAAGAGTAAAATTTTAGCGGCGTTGTCGTGGAGCCCCGAGGTTGTTACCGAGTTTTTTAGCAAAAAAGAGTCGGTGCTTCCAAAGCCTGTCTATTTTGTGGACAAGGCAGAGATTAAATCTCTTTTGGAGCAATTAAAAGCTCTAGAGCCCAAACTCCAAGGGGAGCATCCTCTATTGGCTTGGTTGCGTAGGACGTTGGAGTCTTATCAGCAAGGAATGTCCCTTTTAACGGCTATTGAAACCGATCGTTTTTCTGATATCTCCACTCAAATGTATGGAAGTTCCGGTACAAAAATATTTAAAGGAGAGACGACCAATTTGGAGCTCGCAAAAGCGCTCACTCAAAGAATTTCTGTTTGCTCCTTAAACGATATTGGTGAAAACTTTGTTAAAAAAAGCGCAGTTGAATTTGCCGCTTCTCTTGAGGAAAAGATAAAGCTTAGAAGTCCCAATATTCCTTTGAAAGTAGAACTAACCGATACAATCACTTCCAAGGTTGTGGCGGGTATGAATAAAGTTAAATTAAGAAAAGACGCCCGTTTTTCGGAACTTGAATTGGAAGCGCTTTGGAATCATGAAGTGGAATCACACTGTTTGACGGCTCATAATGGAAATCGACAACCTTATTGTGATTTTGTATCGGCAGGGGGCCCTAGAACCACCCTGACACAAGAAGGGCTCGCTGTTTTTTATGAAGTCTACGCCCATACGATGTCTCAAAACCGTTTCCTTTCGCTCTGTCATCGGGTTGAGGCAGTGAGCTTAGCTGAGAGTGGAGCCTCTTTTCTTGATGTTTATCGATGGTATAAAGATCGGACGGACACTCCATTGGAGGCTTTTTTTAACACGCAAAGAATTTTTCGAGGTGCTAAACTAACCGGAGGTGGGGCCTTTACCAAAGATGTGGTGTACTTGTCCGGTCTTCTAGGTGTTTATAACTTTCTTAAGCTTGCGGTAAAAAACCAGAACCGAATTTTGGTTGAAAGTTTAGTCTGTGGTCGGATGGCTTTAGAAGATGTGAGCACAATAGCTTGGCTTAGAACCCATGGCATTATCCAACCTCCTCACTTTATTCCTGCATGGTTAAAGAATTGGGAAGGGTTGTTAAGTTTTTTTAGTTTAACAGCCGTCTTTGACGGGTTGGATCTCTCTAATGTTCAAAACTACCTTGATGATCAGAGGCTGCATGATTGGGATGTCGCTATTTAATGAAATCGAGAAGATATCAAGTTAAAAAAGAGGTTGAGAAAGTAATCCAACAGGGTCATCCCTGGGTTTTTAAAAGCCATTTAAGTAGTGCTGCCAATATTTTTAAGACTGGAGATTGCTTAGCTTTAGTTAATGCCTCTAATGAAGTCTTTGGTTACGGTCTTTTTGAAAAAGACGCTCTGATTGCTATTCGCTTACTTAAAGCCGGAAAGACTCCGCCTAGCGCGGAATGGTTTAAGAGTAAGTTGAAAAAAATTCTTAGCCGAAGAGAAAACATTAAAAAATTTACTGAAGGGTATCGAGCCTTACACGGGGAAAATGATGGTATACCTGGAGTTGTCTTTGATGTTTATGGAAAAATCGGAGTTCTTCAGACCTATACTCCTTCGGTCGATCCGATAGGAAGGTACTTGGCGTGGGTTCTAAGAAAAGAGCTTCAACTTGAGTCGGTGGTATGGAAAGCTCCTTCAAGACGAAAAAAGGAGATCGTGAGCCGACTGCTTTATGGAAAACAGCCTAAGCCAGAATCGATTCGAGAGGGAAAGTTAAAAATTGCAGTAGATGTCGGTGAAGGACAAAAGAGTGGTGCATTTTTGGATCTTAGAGGCTTAAGAAAGTTTCTTTCGTTACAAAATTTAAAAGGTAAACGAGTCTTAAATCTCTTTTCTTATACGGGGACTTTGGGGCTAGCGGCTGAAGTTGCAGGAGCACAAGAAATCTGGAATGTGGATATTTCAAAAGGGGCGTTAAAGTTTTCTGAACAATTTCACAGCCTGGACAAAAAAAAGTTTCGCTATATTGCGGCCGATGTTTTTTCGTGGGTAGAGAGCTTGCCTCCCCAGGAAAAGTTTGACGTCATTATTGTGGATCCGCCTTCCATGGTCAGTGAAACCAAACAGATTTCGGTAGCTCTTAAAGCCTATTCAAGAGTCTATAAAAGAGTTTTGCCTCATTTGAAGCCCAAAGGGATGATGATTGTCTGCTGTTGCACTTCAAGAATTACTCGTCAGCAATTTAATGAAGTGGCGAAAAAGAGTTTTTCGACTTCACTTCGAAAAATGAAGTCCTTACCCCCCGAAGATGACCATCCGGTGGGCTTTCCACAAGGAGATTATTTGAAGTTATTAGTTTTTACCGATTGAGTTTAAATTTTTAGAAAAATTTATCAAATCTGACAAGCGTAGTTCTCTATAAGTCTTTGGGCTTTAGGAAAAAACATATCGGACCAGCCTCTTTAAGAGCCCACTCGAAAAATGAAGGTAATAACGGTTAGCAAGAGTCGGGGTCATTCTGCCACCAACCTGGTGATTATTTCAGGAACAAGCTTCCCATGGGGCTTCAAGGGGGCAAATTTAGGCACAAGACATCTTCTCTGGAGGTCTTTGTCCATTGGCTCTCTTTGTGCAACTCTATGCGTTATGAAGTCAAACTTTCAAGGAGGAATGAAATGGGAAGACTAAACAACTTAATAAGAGTGGCGATCTTTTTTCTGCCGGTTTTGACCGCTCGAGGGGAATTTTATCCCCCAATGGGACCGGTGGGGCAATTGGTACGTGAGTCTCAGGAGCTAATGCAGGTCTCGCGGTATGTCGGCTTGCCTTTTCAAGTTCAGCAAGCGGTTTATATATTCAACAACCAAGTGTTTCAGCTGGCTCAGTGTTCTGGAGTTAATCCTAGTATGAATATGCCGATGCCTGGAGTCCCTCAGCAGTGTGCCCCTTTACTTCAGATAGCAAGACACACTTACATGCAACTCGATCAAATTATGATGAGGGGAGGTTTTTATCAAATCCCTCAGCTCTATCACTGCTCCATTAGGGTTAGACAAGCATTGATGTTTATTCAGGTGGTAGGATTTCCTAGTTACCAGCCTGATCCTGGATACGGACCCAGACCTTATTAAAAAACAGAGGAAAAATGGAGTCAGTCTCCTAGTAAGATGTTGGGAGGCTGACTCCTTTTAAGATGTTAATACCTTAAGGTGGTCTTTTTTAGAGTCTGATCAGATATGTTTTTTCCTACATTGCAAAGACTTATATAGAATCAAGGTTATAGAATGTGATAAGTTTTCTTCGATTTTTATTTGATAAATCATCCCATCGCCAAACGGCCAAGAAATTTCGCTGGGTAGTTTAGCCAAAAACAATTAAAAGACACATCAACAAGACTGAAGCGGCTGGCAAGGACTTCTTCACTGGATCTTTTACTTTAACATGCATCATCAATGCGCCTACCATGAGAATGCTGACCACAGCGGCGGGATAGACACGGATATTGGGATAGACTAATGCAGACAAGAGAGTGAGCGCCGAAGTGACTTTAAGAGCTCCGACCACATAACAAAACCATTCTGGAAGGCCGTAAATTTTAAATTCCTCTTTCATGCTGTTGGCAGCACCACCACGAAATTCAGTTTGTTTGTTAAAACGTATAAGCCACACATTCAGCAGTCCCAAAGCAACAACAACCTGGCATAGTTGAATTATTAGAAGCATTATGGGGAATGAATGCATAATATTGTCTTCTCCATTAATTTTATTTGTTAGTATAACTAATCAATTGTTATTTTCGAAAGGCCAAAATGGGTAATTTTCTGCCTTTAGTCGCCACTCTCTCTTCAGGATTGTCATTTCTTTTCTATGGAACGGTTTGTCTTTTTTCCCAAAAAATGGTGAGAGAATTTGAGCGATATCGGTTGTCGAAATACCGTCGTTTAGTTGGCTTTTTGGAGTTAGGGGGTGGACTCGGACAACTCATGGGGGTCTACTCTGAGCCCTTATCGGTCATCAGTTCTGGGGGCTTGGCCCTTCTCATGTTATTGGGCATTTGGACTCGAAAACGGGTTCAGGATCCTTGGCATCTCTGGCTGCCCGCTATTTTTTTGTTTTTAGTCAATGCTTTTTTATTTTTGCTGGCGCTTTCAGCGTAAGGCTTTCAACGCTCAATGCTTGCTCATAAATTCCGCACCGTGAAAGAAACTAATAGCGGTTTCAATCTCTAAAAAAGCCCCCTTGAAGAGAGCAGTTATCAACTCCCACCCTCATCATTTTGGACCAAAGGATTATAGCCAATAAATCTAGGAAGGCCGTTGCTTCAATGGGCCTAGCCACCCTGTTTGAGGGTGTTGTTGCTAAGCCCAAGAAGAACTAAAAAAGCAGCAGCTGAAACCAGAAGTTGCAATATCTTACGTTGTTTCAATTTCCTACAAATCAATCAGAGCGGTTTAGTCTTGCGAACAGTTATAGACTGTAGTGCCTAATTGAATTTTAAAGTCACTGCTCCCCGGAGCGCCCTTATATTTTATGTGTCTGACTTTAGTTGGATTTTGGAAGATGGAATTTAAAAGGGTATAGGTTTCTATCAAAACACCTTCTTGAGTTTTTGTGTTTGTGCGAACATAAACTGAGTCTGGACCATTACCCCAAGCAAAATACGTTCTTAAAACCTGTGATTTGGCATTCCCTGCAAACGCTTCTAGAGTAACTTTATCAGATTTATCGTCTTCGCATGTAACTATTGAGGCTTGAGCATAGCTCGAAAAAATAAAAAGCCCAGCCAAAGTAGACAACAATAACTTCTTTTTTTCATTTTTATACCGGTTCGTTTTCATAATGTGACTCCTTTTCTTAGATTATGTTGACAGACACATTGCGTTAATTTTTGGTGATTTGCAACTAAAAAATGAAGAACTGGGTGAAAATTAAGATACCTGCTCCCTTTGAGTGGGCTTTTTTTAAGAGGTTCAAACGGCCATGAAGTTGGTTTAAGGCACTAAGTTTATTGACCTTTTGACGACCAGGTGAATGTAGAATTAAAGTTGTAATATAAAAAAGGTTGGATACTCATCTGGATTTGGAAATGCTAGATCCGTCGTCGCTCGTCGTAGGGCACGACCGTTGTTTTTTTACGATCCACTTTCACGCTTTTTCTAGACTAAATTCGGAAAATACTTTCGAAGTTTGTCCCCGATACCAAATCCTTTGAAGTTAACGATAGGCGCTCGAATCCCTTCAGCGTTTGTCGTTTAGTTGACTACGGATAAATGTTCCACATGAGAGAGCAAAGTCGTGGTGAGCTCAGGGGCTTTTATCTTTTCAGGAATCATACATAGAGTCCTCTTTCAATCAGCTCTTTTATCAATGATAGATCAACGATTTTGGTGTTTTTGATGAACAGTCGGTGAAGCTGACTCAGGTTCGAAAGAGGAGCCACATCATTAACAGCGCTTCCACTGATATCAAGATCTCTTAACTTAGCAAGTTTTGAAATAGGGCTCAGCTCTCTGAAGGTGTTTTTCTGTGGATGGGATTGAAAGCCTTCCCAGGCCCATAATTCAATTAGGCTCTCTAGATCAGCAACCGATGGATAGTAAATTTAAAGGCCCTGTTTTTGGAAAACCTCCTTTACCTAATCTGGTCTCTGTATTCGTACAGAGACTCGCGGCGGCGAACCGAGCCCCATGAGGGTCCATTAATGCGCTGTTTATTAGTTATAACTTTATTTATGGCCATTATAACTCAACATGCAATGGGCCTTTATCTTGCCTATCCTTATGATTTCTCGCTCGCCAGTGGTGAGACCGAAAAATACAGACTAAGCGCCACTAGTTGTGTTTTACAAACTGTCGTAAGGATATCAGCCTTAGTTTTTTTGCTGACTGTTTTCAATTATAATAAAGTATGGAGTCTAGAAAAAATTACTTTCCTGGTTTGGATGGGCTTCGCGGGCTAGCAATACTCTGTGTGATGACTTATCACTTTTTTGATTCTCGCTTTGCTATCGATCAAAGCTCAACATGGGATATCAACCCCTTTCGTTTCGGCTGGGTAGGAGTAGACTTATTTTTTGTAATCTCTGGCTTCTTGATCACAGATATTCTTTTGTCTCAAAAAAGCAAGCCGCATTTCTTTAGAAATTTTTTTCTAAGACGCACACTTCGAATTTTTCCTTTGTACTTCGGATTTTTATTTGTCTTTTTTATCCTGCCAAGAATCCTGAATCTGGCTCTGCCCTCTTCTTGGGAAAAGCTTTGGGCAAGGCAAGGATTTTTCTGGTTCTATTTGGCGGATATTTATACAATTTGGTTTGATTCCTGGCCTGAATTTTCTCTTAGTCACTTTTGGTCCCTTGGAATTGAGGAAAAATTTTATCTATTTTGGCCCTTTACAGTTTTTACCTATTCCAAGAAGGGTCTGAAGTATATTTGCTTCTCTCTGATCTTTATTTCATTTTTATCCAAGATCATTCTGCTAAAACTCCACACTAACGGAGTCCTAATAAATTATACTTTTCCAATTTGTCGATTAGAGGGATTGGCGGTAGGAGCCTTTTTGGCGATCCGAAAATCTGAGAACCAGGTGCTTGGATTCATAAGTGTAAAAAAACTATTGCCCTTTTTTGTCCTTGTGTATTTTGGCATCTATTTAATAGAAAAAACTCTAGCACCGATGACGATTACCATGCAGCTAATTGGTTTTCCCGTGAATGCTGCTCTTGGATTTTTATTAGTTCACAACGCCCTGAATGATAAGTCCTATGTATTACATCTTGTGAACAACCGCGCTTTAAAATTGTTAGGAAAGTATTCCTATGCTTTGTATCTTCTTCACCTGCCACTTTTAGGATTGCTTCTAAAAATATCACCCAACACTTCACTCAATTTTTCAATTCCCTTTTTCATTGTACCGTTTCTGTTGTGGATAGCCTTGTGCGTTGCATGTGCCTGGCTGAGTTGGACGGTCTGGGAACAGCCTTTTTTAAAACTAAAAAAGCATTTTCAATAACAGTCTACTGAACCCAGATAGCAAGTAAAGGATCCGATTAAAGCACATACATTCTCGTGAGGTATTCATTCGCAAAGGAAAATTTATCCGTACCAAAATCATGAGTCGAAACACGTACTACTTTTGCCCTCTCATATGAAGGGACTTTTTAAGAGACTTTCATAGTGTTCCTATAGGAATTGCGTCCAAGTTCAGCTCAAAGTGGCGGCCCGCTTGGAGTCTTCTGGCCTTCGGTGACACTCCAAGTTTCCGTTGGTATATTCCTAAGTCAAGATTAGATGTGGCCCCGCAATCCATCGTCGCTCGTCGTAGGGCACGACCGTTGTTTTTTTACGATCCACTTTCACGCTTTTTCTAGACTAAATTCGGAAAATACTTTCGAAGTTTGTCCCCGATACCAAATCCTTTGAAGTTAACGATAGGCGCTCGAATCCCTTCAGCGTTTGTCGTTTAGTTGACTACGGATAAATGTTCCACTTTCCAGACAAAATTTAATTAGGATTAAAACCAATATTGAGCTGAACTAGGTACCATCTTTGTTCTTTCTCCCAGCGTTTTTGACCTAATTCAACTCCATAACTTGAAAAGTGCAATCGGGTATGGGGAGGAAACTCTAAACTAAACCCATAGGTTAGATAGCCTTGATTGGCTCCTGCTCTAAAGCCAAAGATGGAATTTTTAATTTCAGTCCCTATATGAAAGAGCCTAATAAAATCGGTGGGCTCAAAAGCGTGTCGAACATCGGCTATTAGATTCCAAGTCCAAGCTTTGCTAAAGGGGTAGATTAAGGCTCCGCCAAAATTAAAGCTTTGTTTTAAAACTTTTGGGGCAAGGTAATTTCCTTGTGCTCTTAAGGTCGTGTTTCCAATATCATCTGCAGTGGCTGCTAAATATAATCGAGGACTGTTTTTGCCCCGCGACTTAAGTGGAACGTTTAATTTAATCCCTGTATTGATTCCGAATCCATAACCGTGGCCTGCTTGGTTAGAAAGTTCTGAGTAAATATTATCCAGCAAATTGGTTGCATCAATTCCATATTGGTCAATGACTTCTTGGGGTGTAAGACTTAAATCGACTTCAGACCGATAAAAACCCCTGATTGAAACACCAATCGACAAGTAGTCATTGAAATTAAAAGCCCCCCCAGCAATTAGCCCTTGGTCATGAAACGAACGGACTTCCAAGCCCTGTGAGGCTAAATTGGAGATATCGAAGTATCCTTGAGTTTGACTAAAAAGACTTACTCCAAAGTGAGGTGTAATGAGCGAAGGGAAGAAATTAAATCGTAAATACTCTTTGTCCTGTCGAATTAAATTTTTAGTGTCTCCTTTGAAAATGGCATTTTCAAGACGGCTTAGAGTGTCGGCTGAGTCAACACCGACCAGAAAATTGAAAATATTAACATGAACTCCTTTAATATCGGCGAGCCCGGCTGGGTTATACCAGAGGGCGTTAGCGTCATCTGCTAATGCGATAAAAGCATTCCCCATTCCTGTTGGTCGAACACCGTCAAATTGATTAAATAGCGGACCTGCCCAAAGAAATTTTGAGGCAAGAAAGGCTAAAATGAAAAAAATAGGTTTCATAGTTTAAAAGCTAATCGTGTATCTGAAAGTAAACCTACGATTCTCGCGATAGTTTTCTCCCTCTCCGGTGTCTACGGCATAAGTTGTGAGTTCCAAATTACCACCCTTAACTCGGTAGCCTAAACCTGCAGTGGGGTAGAGTTGGTAAAGCCCTGCCCAAAAGTAAATTTCTTTTATGTGTTCCAGCTGAACACCAAAGTGAAGGTGTTTTCGGAAAGGTAAAGTCGAAAGTTCCAAGTGTTTATATTCAAAAGCGATGGTTGATTTTAGCTCCCTTGAAAACTGAGGATGAATAGAAATTGCAGCGTTGACACTTTGAGCGATGGGGTCGGGAACTCCTAAAGCTTTTGCGTTTAGAATATTGGATTTATAAAAGCGTGTTCCAAACATGTCTTTCCAAACGATGCCGAAGGTAGGAAGAAACTTTTCAGGTAAAGTGACCAGCATTCCCAAATCAAAACCGAAACCCCAACCTTCTTTAAAAAGAGTGGGGAAGGATTCATCGTTGAGCGAGGCTAAAGTGTCATGGGAAAAGACCCCTTTCATTTGGTTTCGGATTAAGACTTTACCAGAGAGTCCGAGTTTAAGAAGATTGCCGGCAAAACTGCGCCCGACGGCAAAAGCAACTCCCAAATCTTGCCGGATGTCGGTGTCCAGAGAAACCCCATCGGATTGACCGGCAAATTGGTAGGATCCCAAGCCCGAAATACTAAAACCCCGCATAGTAAACGAGGGCAAAGTGGCAGCATTTAAAAAATAGTATTGGCCTGCATTGTGTTTGAGTTCACCAAACATTCGGTAGGGGCCGAAGGTTTGATTTTTCCACACTCGGCTGACCGTATCGACTCCCAAGCTTCCTTCGAGATCCACCAAGTTAACTTCCCATTTTCGCTTAAATTGATTGGCGACCCCAGCCGGGTTGTAGTAGATAGTTTGATAGCCAGCCGCGTCAGCGGTTAGGGCATTCCCCATCCCTAATCCTTGAGGCGACTGGTACAGATCGCTAAGTTCACTGAGTGAAAAAGCAGTTTGAATTAAAGGGGAGAAGAGCAGGGCTAGTAGATAAACCTTTAGAAATAAGAAGAAATAATGTCGAGTTCGGTTCGGCATATAGAGTGGGAAAAGAGAAGACAGTTACTACTGGGATTATCGGAAAATTATGAAGAAAACTTAACAATTTAGAATGGATAACAGTCTGTATAATTAACTATGAGATTTAGGTATTCCAGAGAGTTTCGCTCAAGTTTAAGGCTGAGCGACTTGCCCAGGCCAAAGTGGTGGGGTAGAGGAGTCAGGTTTTTTAAGAGCTTTGAGGTATTTTTTTTCAAAATTTTAGAGTTGTTGGATCTTTATCGAGCGCAAAAATCGATCTTGGGCATCCCGACATTAGCAACCGCCAGTTTTACTTCCTTACAAGCGGTAATTTTTAATGGAACCCAAGAGGAAGTTCTGGGGTTTAAGCCCCGCCGTCTTTTTCACCGAATTTTAAGAGGGATTCCCGATTTAGAGTTCTTTGAAAGGGTTAAGTTTCAAGTTTCTTTTAGCGAAAATAATCTGAGATCGATTGAAGCCAGCTCCGAAACAAGAGGATTTATTCACCTTCAAATGCCCTGGCAGTTGCCCGAGACAAGTCCCAGGGTTTCTTGGGTTCGTCTGAATCCGATGGGGGTAGAAACTTCATTTGGAAAAATAGCTTTGGGAGACTATGAGATTTTAAGTGCCCCGGTTTTTTTCTTAAATGATCAAATCGATTCTGTGATTATTTCAGACATCGACGATACGATTAAAGACACCAATGTTGGAAAAAGCATGACCCTCTCGTCTATATTGAATGGTCTTTTTAAGGGGCACTACTACCAATACGAAGCGATCGACGGAATGGCTGAATTCTACCAATCGCTGGCTAGTAAAAATTCCCTCATCGTGTACGTGACCAGCACCCCATTCGAACTTGCGCCCTTTCTTTTAAAGTTCTTAAGAGATCGAAAATTTCCTGAAGGGCCGGTCTTTATGAGATGGCTCGGATATGGTCGATTCGGGCACAAGTGGAGGACGATCAATCGAATTTTAAGTCAGGTTCAAAATCAAAAATGTCTTTTGATTGGAGATAGTGGCGAACAAGATTTACAAATCTACCGACGTATTTGTGAAACAGGCAACTATGGGGATAAAGTAAAAAAGATTTTAATTAGACATATTCCCGGAACGCCTTTTCAAAAGGCTCTCCACGCAAGAGAGAACTTTTATACTGAATTGACCGAGTTAAAGGCTCAAATAGAAAGTGTGATAAAATAGACCCTAATAGGAGCCACTATGAGATTCCTTCTCTTGGTATTATGGGTCTTTCCGGTTTTTGGTCTTACAACACAATATGTTTCGTTCGAACATCCGGAAACCTGGCGTTGTGAACTCAATCAAGGGGTTTATATTTGCCAGGGAACTCAAGAGCCTGATCGAAAAGAGTCTCTTGTTCTTTCCATTGCGACCATCGCGGGTGAATGGGATTCCTTAGAGGCCTATGAGAAGTATTTGAAAACTCCTAGAACCATTCAAGATGACACCGGAGCATCCTTCGAATCTAAAATTAGCTACACTCGACGACGAAATATCAATGGGATTAATTGGATTGATTCTTTGCAATATAACTCGGAACTACCAGGGTTTTGGACCCGCTACACTGCAACTGTTCAAAACAAGTTGGCGATTTTAATCACTTACCTTGTTTCGGATGAACACTATTCAAAAATGGCACCCAAGTTTGAGAAGATGATAGCATCCTTAAAACCTAGCAACGAATTCGAGTCGAGTATCAGCTCTTCTCAAGGGAAATCGGGTTTGCCTGGAAATACCATTTTAGGGCCGAAGGCCCAAAAAGATTTGCTTTCTTCGCGACTCAATACAAAAAAGAATGCGACCGCTGAACCTAAAGCTAACGTCAATGATTCAAACGACGCTGATCAGGAGTTGTTGTTATTAGTAGCGGGAGGATTAGTGGTGGCTTTGCTTCTTGTTAAAGTAATGAAAAAGAAGAAGCCTAAAATAGCCAAAGGAACTAAAAGGGCTTAATGATATTTTAATTGCGTAATTTCCACTCCAACAGCTTGACTGAGTTTTGCCAACGCCATGTTTAAGCTATAAACCGTTTCTATGTAGTTTTTTCTTGCGGTGCCACTGCCCTCTAAGGATTCCATCAAATCTTTGGCCGGTGTGATTCCCACTGAAAATCCCATAGCATTGGAAATAAACCACTTTTTTCCAAGCTTCTTTCGGTGTTCTGCTATTTGAAGTCCTTGGGCTGCTTGTTCCATTTCTAGGTAAGCTTTTTTAACTTGAAGCTCGATGCCGGGGATAGCGTAACTCTCGGTCGCTTTTAGTTTCAACATTTCTGCCTCTTGTTCGTGAGCTTCGGCTGATTGTCTTGCGAATTCTAGATCGAAACGGAGCCCTAAACCAAGCCCTCCTTGAATCCCATTAAAGGGATCGTTCGCGAAAATTGACATCTGTTTATCTGCAACTGGAGACCATCCCCGAGCAAACATTCCTCCCACGAAAATGGTGGGATAAGCTTGAGCCTCTTTGGCGTCTTTGAGAGCCGAGCGAGCCTTAATTCCCGCGGCGAGGGCTTTAAACTCCGGGCGATTCTTTTTGGCTTGTTCTAAATATTCTTCAAAGGTTTTTTTTTCAAAAGTTTCGACTTCGGAATTAAGAGAGTCGAATGAAGAGTGGGAGCTTCCTGAAACCCAATTGAGGGCTTTTTCAGCCGTTTTTTTACCAGCTTGGGCATAGAGTTTTTTTTGTTGTAAATCTGCTAAAGCAGTTTTGAGTCTGTAAAGGTCGTGGGGTCTAACCGAGCCTTTTGATTTTTGCGATTGTGAATTTTCTTCCACCGATTTGATCGCATCTTTGAGAAAAGAACTTAAATCTTCGATCAAGGCCTCTAAATCTCTTGCCATTAAATAACCGTAGTAGAATTCTTTGGCCATGAGAGTAACATCGTTTTTTCTAACTTGAGCCAGTTCGGTTTTTGCCTCTAACTGCTCTTGAGCGGCTTTTTGATAGCTTGAGATCATTCCGAAAGTGTATAAAGGTTCTACAATTTGAAGGCTTCCTAGAAGAAACGGTCCCCATTTTCCTAAATTTACACGAGATCCGTTAGCATCCCCTCGGATTTCGGGCATCGGAGCCCCTAAAATCGTTATATTGCCTTTGGGGAAAAGGGCCGAGCGAGCCAGCTCAATTTGGGATCTGGCGATCTCAATATCTTGATAGGCCTCTTGTATCATTCCGTTTTGTTTCAGGGTGGATGAGAGAATGGAGCCCAAAGTAGGAGCAGGAGCAGGTGTTTCAACCCCCGAGCTTATCGAGCAAAAGCTACAAAAAATAACCACAAAAAGCCATGGGCCATGGGGTATCATAATAGTAGTGGGTTTGAACTTCCGAAAAGGATTCAAATTAATGTTACCTCGCACCGCTCTAATAAAGATACAACGCAGTATGTATGACAAGTTAAAAGAACATGCTAGTAATATGTTCGGAGGACTTTCTCTCGAGCTCAAACAGTATTTCCACCAATACCAAAAAGAATTTGCTGGGTTTAGTCAATTAAGCACTAAAAGGGAGCTTCTTCTCCAAGTTTTGAAGAGCGATGTGATTTTTTGCGGTGATTACCATACCTTATCTCAGGCTCAGCGAACGGTTATTAGACTTTTAAGAGATTCGATTCGTGTTTTTAAACGAAAAAAAAGGCGAGTTGTATTGGCTTTAGAGATGCTGACCCCTCAACATGACGCATTAGTAAAAAAGTTTTTGCAGGGCAAAATATCTGAAGAGAATTTTCTCGATGCTATTGGGTTTGAAGTTAATTGGGGATTCCCTTGGGAGCATTACAAGCCATTGTTTGATTTTGCTCGGGAACACAAGCTAGAGATTCGTGGGATTAATCACAAAGCATCCCGCAAAAAAGTTTCATTAAAAGAAAGGGATGAATTTTCGGCTAGAGTTATTTGCGAAACTCTGTTGAAGGACCCAAAAGTGTGTGTTTTTGTTTTGATTGGAGATCTTCACTTAGCTAAAAAACATTTACCTTTGGAATTGGACAAAGCTTTAAAATCTAAAAAGCGAACAAGAAAAAAAATTATCATTCATCAAAATCTAGAAAAAATTTATTGGCAATTGGTAGAGCAGGGAATTGAAAGCTTCGTCGATGTCGTTCAATTGGAGCCCTCCGTTTTTTGTGTGATGAATACTCCACCTTGGGTGAAATTAAAAAGCCATCTCAACTGGACCGAACTTGTCGCTGAAGCCGGAAGTTTGTCTCCACTGACTGCGGCAGCTCAAGCCTTTGATGAAATCGACTACTCTCATGAGGTCCAAGATTTGACTGATATGGTTGGAAAGTTCTTAGGGATGGAGGTTCCAAGATTGGATAATTTTCAGATCTTAGGTCCTTTGGATTTAGAGCTCCTAAAGAAACAACCTTTAAACTGTAAATACGCCAAAGTATTTAAAAGCCATTTCATTCCTGGTAAAAATATTATTTTTCTCAACTCATTGAGTTTGAACCATGTCGCAGCTCAATCGAGTATTTTTCTTCATGCTTCATTGAGCGGTTTTAGAGATTTTTTTGAGAACCCTCATCGGGATTTTTATCGGTTTCTTTGGGTTGAGGCTTTGGGATTTCTAGGCGCCAAAGTAATTAATCCCAAGCGAAAGTGCAGCGGAAGGCTAGATCTACGCAAGCAACTTGCCCGAACACAACGAAATGATAAAGATGAGAATTGGCAGAGTGCCCAATTGGCTTTGATTCATTTAGATTGGGAACGGGAAGATGTTTATCAAAAGACCAGTCCGTTATTGTTACCCTGTTCCTCTAAGCGAAATATCCTATACTACAAAACAGCCAAAATATTAGGCCACCTTTTGGGAAATGCTATTTATCAGGCCGTCGTGGATATGCGTTTAAATCCGAACGAAGTTAGATCGCTTTTTTACCAGCGATTTGAAACCAACGAATCGGCTCGCCGGATTTATTTGCAATGGATAAAACGCTTAGAACCCTTTAATTATCGGGAGTCGGTTAAGTCGGAGCGGTGGTAAGGGGATTTTTTTTGATTGACACAGCATATTATCACCTGTTTTTCTTTTAACTTAGACCCTCTCCTATCTTGACTTCACCTAGGCTCAGTGGTTCGATTCAGAGCCTATGAAACTTGATGAAAAATATCAACTCTTACAGAAAAAAAACGTAGAAGCTGAATTGGCCGGTGGCGCCGATCGAATTCAACAGCAACATGATCGCGGGA
>Ga0194119_10003344_pt1 | contig 25926 bp, 24 predicted proteins | sample TA2MahC100mmetaG_FD_148620 | JGI IMG/M metagenome (GOLD analysis project Ga0194119, IMG submission 148620) | Freshwater microbial communities from Lake Tanganyika, Tanzania - TA2015018 Mahale Deep Cast 100m | ecosystem: Environmental > Aquatic > Freshwater > Lake | place: Tanzania: Lake...
TCAATGCCCGCGCCACGGGCGACAAGCAGGTCTCCCTGGCCGACCTGATTGTCCTTGGCGGCGCCGCCGCGATTGAGCAGGCGTCCACGCCGTCGAGGTCCCGTTCACTCCCGGCCGGATGGATGCCACGGCCGCACAGACCGACGCGGCCTCCTTCGCGCCGTTGGAGCCAGTTAGCGATGGCTTCCGCAACTACCAGAAGACCCGTTACGCCCTGCCGGCGGAACAGCTTCTGGTCGACAAGGCCCAATTGCTGGGCCTGACCGCGCCCGAGATGACCGTCCTTATCGGCGGCTTGCGGGTGCTGAACGCGAACCACGGCAAGTCCGCGCACGGCGTGTTCACCCGCCGGCCCGAAACGCTCACGAACGACTTCTTCGTGAACCTCCTGGATATGGCCGCGTCGTGCGCCCGACCTCGCCGAAGGAGGAGACGTTCGCGTTGCGCGACCGGGAAACTAGGGCCGCGAAGTGAACCGCCACGCGCGTGGATCTGGTCTTCGGATCCAACTCGCAACTGCGGGCGCTGGCGGAAGTGTACGCGGAGTCCGGGGTGGAGGGTAAGTTGGTCCGGGACTTCGTCGCCGCCTGGAACAAGGTGATGAAGGCGGACCGCTTCGAGCTGGCCCGCTGAGTCCGGACGGGACCATCGCTCCCGCCGGCCGGCTCCGGGCTTGCCAAGTTGGGCGGGAAACGACAGACTCGAAGCGTGCGCTTACGCCTGCCGCTGCTCCGGGCCTTGCTGGGCCTCGCTGCTTCCGTCGTGACCTTGGCCGCCGCGCCGCGGCCAAACCTCATCGTCATCCTGACCGATGATCAGAGTTGCCGCGCCGTGGGGTATGAGAACCCGGAAGTCCTGACGCCCCGGATCGACGCCTTGGCCCGCGGCGGGACCATCCTAACGCGTGCCTTCGCGGCCAGCCCGATCTGCGCGGCAAGCCGGGCCTCCCTGATGACGGGGTTGTACCCGCAGCAGCACGGCCTGATCGCCCTGCAGACGGCGGCCTTTGCGCCCTACCGCCGCGGCGGGGCGCGGGCGGCGCAGGCCTTGGCGGTCCGACTGGCCGAGGCGGGCTATGCCACGGGATTCTTCGGCAAATCTCATCTGGGAGTGCCGGCGGAGTACGGCTTCAGCGCGGGCCGGGAAATGGGCTACGACTCCGCGCCGATGTTTGCGGCGGCGGCGGAGTTTGTGCGGGCCCAGCGCGCCGCGGGCCGCCCGTACTTCCTCTGGATCGCGCCCCACGAGCCTCACGTGCCACTCTATCCCGAGCCGGAGTGGCTGGACCGTTACCCGCGGGACTCGGTTTCGTTGCCCGCGAACTACCGCCGGGAGCCGACCGCGGAGAGTCTGAACAATCAGGGATTGCCGGGGGAGCGGTTGCATCGGGACACCGGTTACCGCCGGAATTTGGGCGAGGTGTCGGCGGGTCCGCCGCGGGATGAGGGGACGATGCGGGCCTTCACCCGGGCCTACTATGCCGTCACCAGCCGACTGGATGCCGAGGTTGGGCGATTGGGGGATTTCCTCCGCAAGTCGGGCGAGATTGAGCGCACGGTCGTCTTCTTTCTCTCCGACAATGGCTACCATCTCGGTTCCCACGGGTTGGGGAACAAGATCACGATGCACGAGGAGTCGGTGCGCATCCCCTGCTTTGTTTGGGGAGCGGGCGTACCGGCCGGTCGCCGGAGCGACGCCTTGGTCAGCTCGCTGGACCTTTATCCGACCCTCTTGGAGCTAGGCGGCGCCAGCCCGCCGCCGACGGCGCCGGCCGGTCGCTCGCTCGTCCCCCTGTGGACCGAGTCTTTGCCTTGGCCCCGCCAAGTGGTCTATAGCGAGTGCGTGGGTGTGGGCGGCAAGCCCGGGCAGGGACACCGGATGGCGCGTGATCAGCGCTGGAAGCTCGTCCTGAGCGATGCGGACGAGGAGTTCCTTTTCGATCTCGCGACAGACCCCCACGAACTGCGCAATCTTCGCGGGGACGCCTCGGCCGCCTCGGAACTGCAGCGCCTGCGGGGCGAACTCGCGGACTGGATGCGGCAGCAACGCGATCGACCTTATCCCTCTACCCTTTGAGCCAATGAAGCTCAACCCCGCTCCTTCTCGGCCCGGCTGCCCCGCGCATGTGACCGTGCTGCTCGCCAGCGCGGCGCTGGCGTGCGGGCAGGCGGTGACCCCGCCAGCAACCGCGCCCGTGGCGCAGGCTGGCGACCCGATTGTCCTCTCCCCGTTCCAAGTGGGTTCGGAGACCGAACGAGGCTACCAATCGACGGCCATCCTGCAGGGGGGGCGCGGCCGCATCGACCTGGCGGACGTGGCGGGCCAGGTCCAGGTGTTCACCAAGGATTTCCTGGATGATATCGCGGCGAACACCACTGACGAGGCCTTTCTCTTTTCGGCGACCACGCAGACCTACTTTGACAATGTGAACGGCAACGGGGATTCCCGGCCGGGCTCCCGCAACATCGCCGATGACGCCGGCAATTCCCGCGGCTTGGGCAACGTGGATCGGACCCGGAATTATTTCCGGACCACCATCGAGACGGACGCCTACAACACCGAGCGCTTCAGCTTGGTGAGCGGCGCCAATGCGGTCCAGTTCGGGTTGGGCGGGGCCGCGGGTACGGCGGAAAGCAGCACCCTGCGGGCGAACCTCGCGCGCAGCCGGCTGCGCCTGCAGTTGCGGACCGACAGTCACGGTTCGGAGCGAGTGGTACTCGATGCCAGCCAGGTGATCCTTCCACGTCGATTGGCGCTGCGGTTGGCGACTCTACGCGAAAATCGGGAATTCTTCATCCAGCCCGGCTACGAGGACAACCGCCGAGCGTTCGTGACCCTAACCTACCAGCCCTTCAGCCGGACCACCCTCCGGGTCGAGGGGGAGTATGCTCATCGCCGGGACGCCCGGCCCACGACCGCCCTTCCGCGCGATGCGGGCTACCTGTATTGGCGGGATCAGCAGCGCGCGGGCACGCCTCAGGTGTACCTTAACCGAGCCGCCTCCGCCCCGACGGCAGGCCGCCCCCCGGCTCCGGACTACGTGATGTCCGACAATACTTCGCGCGCCTACGCCTACAATCCGAAGTCGTTGTTGTACGTCTTACCCCAGAACTCGGTGCCCGGTTTCACCCAGTTCCAGGATGTCCGCAACTCCGTGTTTGTGAACATTGCGGACGGCGGGTCCACTGCCGGCAACACCCAGACGCTGATCGATCCGGGGCTGCCGTTGTACACCAATACGGCGGGCTGGGCCCGGTACAACTTCCGCCGCAGCCGGAACGTCACCGCCACGCTGGAGCAGCGGATCGCCGCCCGCACTTTCTTGGAGTTCGGAGCCTCCTACGAGTCCTACCGTAATCAGACCGCCCAGCTATTCGCGAACAACCAGTACGATATTTTGGTGGACATCAACCGGTTCCTGCCGGACGGCGCCACGCCCAACCCGTTGTACGGGAAGCCCTATATTGAGGCGAACAATTCGACCGGCCAAGGCAACTGGGCGGACTTCTTCCTTCATCAGTACCGGGCGGTCGCCACCCACGATCAGGACTTCTCGCGGCACGCCGGCTGGACGCGCCATTTGGGCCGCCACCGGCTCGCCTTCTTCGCCAGCTTCGAGGACTCCTCGACCTACACCCTAGCGCAGTTGCGCAACCTGATCATCGGCAAGCCCAGTTTCCTCTCGCCCGCCGCCCGCGACAACCCGCTGCACGTCGAACGGGTGCTGTATCTGCGGCAGTACCTCCCTGCTTTTGGCGCGAGCGCAAATCCCCACGACTACGGCATCGCCGCCCTCACCCAATACGGGGATCTGATGGAGACGATGTGGTTCACCACTGCGGCCGGGGAGCGCTTCGGGGTCACCGCTTTCGAGAACCCCGTGGGCGGGGTGGGCACCGCTCCCTCCGCCAACCGCCTCCAGCGCGGCTCCCTGGCCTCCTCGACTTCCAGCAGCCTCTTTCGCAACCACTTGGTTGCGAACCTCGGCGTGCGTTACGACCGGGTCCGCAATTCCAATTTCGGCTCGTTCCAGCCGATCCTCTCCGACGGACCGCCCACCCCGCAGAACCCGCTGGGCACCGGGTTCCGGGCCTACGCGGACTTCCGCCAGAAGGAGCCGCCCTCGGTCTGGACTCCCTACCGGAACGCCACCCGCTTCAACTACGGCCTCGTCCTGCGGCCCCCCGGTGGCTTCGCCCGCTGGCTTTCCTTCGGTTACGACTACTCGCGCAACGCCTCCCTCAACGAGGTCGCCGTGGTCCGCGACGTGAACGGCACCGTGTTGGAGTCCCCCTATGGCGAGTCCCGGGAGCACAGCATCCGGCTCCGGCTGCTGGAGGATCGTCTGAATCTGAAGGTCAATTACTTCAATTCGCTCAACCGGAACATCACCCTGGCCGACAGCGGCCTCCGGCAGAACCTGATCCTCTTTGAGCAGCAGCTGTACCAGCGCGACGCCCGTTATCCCATCAACCCGCTCTTCGCCGAGACGCTCAACCCCCGAGTAGCGGACTTCCGCCTGCCAGGCGACCGCAACAGCCGCGGGATCGAGGCGGACCTCACCTTTAATCCGACACGCGATTTCCGGCTATTCTGGAATCTCGGCCGGACCAATACCCGACTCGACGACCTCTCCGCGCAACCGTGGCTGGACTATCTCGCGGCCAAGCTGCAAGTCTGGCGGAACTTTGGCGGCAACTGGTCCACGACGCCTTACGACAACCTCCGCTCCGTGGATTCGGCGCACACCCAGCTGATTCAGGGTCCGCTGGACGACATCGCGGCGAGCCTCGGGGAGCAGGGCGGTAACGCGCAGACGTGGCGTTCCAGCCTGGTCGCGACCAAGAGCTTTTCGTCGGGCGGGCTGCAGGGCGCCGCCCTGAGCGCGAACTTACGTTACCGCGGGGCCTCCATCATCGGGTTTCCCACCAAGATCGACGCCAAGGGCAGGGTGCGCACGGACCGGGACAATCCGTACAGGTCGGAAGCTTACGTCCTCACGGGCCTGATGGCCAACTACCGGTTCCGGGCGGGTTATGTCGCGGCGGCCCGGCTGCAATTGAACGTGAACAACGTCTTCAACACCGAACGGCTGTTCGTGACCCGGGCGTTCGCGGACGGCCGCCCGCGGAACTATGGCCGCCAGGCCGGACGCGAATTCATCCTGTCGCTGGAGCTCGAGCGCTGAACGTCCGGCTCCGCGCGAACCCGCTCCCGCAATCGCCTCGTTCTCCCCGATGCCCTCACTCCTTCGCAGCCTGTTGGCCACAATCTTGGGCGCGGCCGGATGAATCGGGGCCTCCCCGGCGCCCGGACCTCTGCCCCCGCGGCTCAACATCCTGCTGATTGTGACGGACGACCAAGTTTACGGCGACGCTTCGGACTTCGGCTCCGACGGACGTCGAGACACCGACGCCGGACCGCATCGCCGGGCCCGGATTGCGCCTTACTCAGTTCCGGGTCAATCGCCTCCGAGCGCCGACGCCTGCCTCTCGGTTGACCGGACCCGACTCGCTGGTGTCGGGGATTTGGCGGGGGCCCCGAGGGCACGCCCGCGTTTCACGTTTTATCAGGGCCTGCCCGGGCGCGTCGGGGCGCTGAGCGGAGGACCAGCGGGGGCGGGCGGCGTCGCGGAGGGCGCCGCGGCCTGCAGGGCGCTCAGCTTGCGATCGATCTCCGCCATCTTGGAGACGAGGGTCTCCTCAACCTTTTTGCGGTCGCTGCTGCTGACGATGCTCAAGCTTGCGGCGTCCTTCACCACGTTCGCTGGCAGGCTCAGCAGCCGGGTGATGATGCCCTGGTCCTTGAACGAACTCAGGTACAGCGCCGTGATTTCGTGGGAAAGCTTGAGCGCGTCCTGGGCGACCGCCTGCGTCTGCTGGAGGTTGTTGTTGAGCTGCTGGTTCTTCGCCAACTCGGCGGTGAGCACGGAGCCGATCTGCTCCGACACGCGCTCGCTGTAGCGATTGATCGATTCGCGGGTCAGGTTCTGGTCGCGGGCCATCTCGGAGAGGATGGGCTGGATGCGCTCAGCCATCCGGCCGGAGACCTTGTCGACCTGCTCGGTCTGCTGGCGTTCAGCCTCCTCCGGGGACTTGGGCAGCGGGTTGAAGGGCATCACCTTCTTGGCGATCGCCTCGGCGAGGGCGTTCATCCGGTCGGTGTTCAGCTTCTGGATCTCCTCGTCGGTGCGGAACATATCCGCCTCGCGCTTGGCCACCGCATCGCGGAGCAGCTTGTTGGTCGTCTCGATCTGGCGGCGGTTTTCCTCGGACGCAGCTTTGAGGGCGTCGTTGGCCTCGCGCAGCGGGGCCAGTTCGGCCTGCTGCTTGAGGGCCATCTGGGCCACCGTCTGCTGGTGCAGCCAGAAGGCGGCGCCGATGACGAGGAGGGCGGTCAAAATGATCGCCGGGATCTGCTCAGTGAATTTCTGCCACATATTTGAGGTCGGTTGAGGTTCGGGAAGGGGATCGGTGTTCATCGCGGGCGGGTGTTTTCCGGTTGTTTCAGCGCTTATCGGGGCCACGGTGGCGGCGATGAGCCTCAACCGGAGCGAACAACTGCTTTTCGATCACCTGCAAGCGCATAAGGAGGAAAGACAGCACTGGCGGGAAAAGTTGCAGGCCGCGGCGGGAAAAGTTTCCGACCCGCACGCGTGGGCCGCTAGGCTCGACGGGGAGCTGCGTCGGTACGCCGCGGAGCGGGCCGCCCTGCGCCCGGCGGAGTTCCAAATTTCTCCTAGCCAGTCACTTGGGAACGTGAGCATGCGCAATTTGGCGGAACTGCTGCTGCGATTGTGGGGCCCGCCTGTGGCGCCAAGGCAACCGCCGGCCGAAAGTTGAGGGGGAAAAGCGTCCGCGACACGACCAAGGCTGTCGCTGAGGGACTAAATTTCTCACGAGACTTCCTCGCGCGCCTAACGGGAAAAGTTTTGGCGTAAGTAAGAAAGCAAGGGTTGGACCGCTTAGGGGCAGGCCGGTCCGCCCGCTTTTTTCGGGCCCCATGAGGGGTCGAAAACGCTCGAGCTCAGCGGGCGGCCTTCGCCTCGTGGAAGTCCTGCGGGCGGCCTGTGGGGTTTACGTAGCCGGCGCGCACGGTGAAGTCGCCAAAACGCTCTCCCGGGGAGCGCTCTGCCGCATAGCGCCGGATGATCGGCCCCAGCAGGCCCAGCAACTCCGTTTCCGGGACATTCGCCCGGTAAAGGGCGTTCATCCGGCTGCCATCGAATGCGGCGCCGAGGTAGAGGTTGTACTTGCCGGGCGACTTGCCGACCAAGCCGATTTCCGCGAGGAAGGGCCGTCCGCAACCGTTGGGGCAACCGGTGATGCGAAGAGTCACGGCATCCTGCGCCAATCCGGCGACCGCGAGCTCCTGCTCGAGCAGGCTGACCAATTCCGGCAGGTAGCGCTCGCTTTCGGCCAACGCGAGGCCGCAGGTCGGCAGGGCCACGCAGGAGAGGGCGTTCAACCGCAGGCCTGAGGCTTCATTGGCGGTGGACAAGCCGTGGCGGGCCAGCAGGGTCTCGATGCCCGGCCGATCCGCCGCGGCAACGTTCGCGATAATCAGGTTCTGATTGGCGGTCAGCCGGAGATCGCCTTTGTGCGCGAGGGCGATTTCGCGCAGCGCGGTCTTCAGGCGGTAGCCCGGCTCGTCCTTCACCCGACCGCTGAGGATGAACAGGGTGAAGTGGCTGCGACCGTCCTCCCCCCCAACCCAGCCGTAACGATCCCCGGTGTGGCTGAACTGCCAAGGGCGCGGCGCACCGAGGCGCTCGCCCAGCCGCGCCTCCACCTGAGTGCGAAACCAATCTAGCCCGCGGTCGGCGATGGTGTACTTCAGGCGCGCGTGCTTGCGGTCGGTGCGGTCACCGAAGTCGCGCTGCACCGTCACGACATGCTCCGCGACCGCGACCGCCTGTTCGGGCGTGCAGAAGCCGAGGACGTCGCCGAGGCGGGGGAAGGTCTCCAGTTGGTTGTGTGACATCCCGAGGCCGCCGCCCACGGACACATTGAAGCCGGCGAGGCGGCCATCCGCGCCCGTGATCGCGATGTAGCCGAGATCTTGGGAGAACACGTCCACGTCGTTGCTGGGGGGAACGGCGATCCCAATTTTGAACTTCCGTGGCAGGTAAGTGCGGCCGTAGATGGGTTCCTCCTCAGGCTCGCCCCCGCCGATTAACTGGTCCCCGACCCAGAGCTCGTGGTACGCGCGGGAACGAGGCAGGAGGTGCTCGCTGATCGCGTTGGCCACCCGGTAGACCTCCGCGTGCAGGCCGGACCGTTCCGGGTTCGGGTTGCACATCACGTTCCGATTGACGTCGCCACAGGCCGCAAGGGTATCGAGCAGGGCGCGATTCATCCCATTGACCGCGCGCCAGAGGTCCCCTTTGAGGATGCCGTGAAACTGGAAGGCTTGGCGGGAAGTGAGCTTGAGGGTGCCGTTGGCGCGCTGGTCGGCCAGCGTGTCGAGGGCGAGCCACTGGGCAGGGGTGCAGACGCCGCCGGGCAGGCGCACGCGGGCCATAAAGGAGAAGGCCTTCTCGCGGCCTTCGCGGCGGCGGGCATTGCGCTGGTCGCGATCGTCTTGGGCGTAGATGCCGTGGAATTTCGTGAGCTGGGAGCTCTCCTCGGTGATCCCGCCAGTCGAATGGTCCGCGAGGTCGCGGAGAATGTTACCGCGAAGGAAATTGCTCTCGGCCTTCAGCTGTTCGTTCTTGTGCAGCGGGGCGGTGGCGGGGGCGGGAAGAGTACTCATTAGCGGGTTCAGGAAAGGCGAGGAGGGTAGAGCGTTGGGAGCGTGGCAGCAAGGGCTGCCAGAGCGAGCGGGTGTGTGCCGATCAGGCCAGTGCAGTGCGTGCGGGCCGGGGAGACAGCGCAGATTTCCGCGATGTCACCGCCCGGTCCGGCGTGCCGGCCGGGCGAAAGGAAGAGCAGCGCCACGATGACATCCCGGTCGGCGTGCGCTGGCTCGGCTAGGACGTCCGCCAGCAGCGGGGGATGATCGCCCTCCATCGAGGCCGCGACAAGCGGCGGAAAATCGGGCCCCAACTCGATCTTCACCGCCGCGGCGAGGCGGTCCCGCAGGGCCGCGGACGCCGGGGAAGGCCCGCCGTGATCAACGAGCACTACCGGGGGCGAGACGAGGCCCGCGGCCTGGGCGGTCTCGCGCACGCGGGCGGCCAAAATCCGGGGGATCACGCCCGCATCGGCCAAGCCCAAACCGAAGTTAAACGTGAAAGGGCCGAGCTCAGCCTGCAGTTGCTCCAGATCGCGGCGCAACGCGGACCCGATCGCCCCTTGGGGGCTGATGAAAAAAGGTAACAAATGGAACGCGCGCTGGCCGCGGGCGAATTGCTCCCGGATGAAGGGGGCGAGCGTGCTGGCTGGCCGGCCTTCAAGCCGCTCCGCGGGAATCCGGTCGCTGTGCTTCCATGAGACCGGCGTTACCGGGCGGCCGGCGGCCCCCTCGAGCGCGGCGGCCACGCGGCGCAGGTTCAGGATCGCGGCCGGCTCCAACGAGCCGTTGTCCACCAGCAGCATCACGGGAGTGCGAATTCCGCGGCGGCGCGTGCAGAGAGCAACTCCGCCAGTCCGACCACTTCCCCGATGATGACAATCGCTGGCGCGGTGAATCCGCCCTCTTCCGCCTCGCGCGCGATCCGGCCCAGCGAGGACGTCCAAACCCGCTGTCCGGGCGTGGTAGCTGCCTGCACGACCGCGGCCGGGGTCTCCGCCGACAAGCCACCGGCCAGCAGTCGACGCGTAATGGGCTCAAGATTTTTCATTCCCATATACACGCAGAGGGTGGCGCTCATCCGGGCGTACTCTTCCCACGGGACCGCGGACTCCGCCTTGCCGGGTTCCTCGTGGCCGGTGAGGAACACCACCCCGGAAGCAAGGCGTCGGTGCGTCAGCGGGATTCCGGCTTCCGCGGCGGCGCCAAACGCGGACGTGACCCCGGGCACGACCGAGCACGGGATGCCGGCGGCGGCCAAGGCCTCGAGTTCCTCGCCGCCGCGGCCAAAGATGAACGGATCCCCGCCCTTGAGCCGCACCACGCTGAGGCCTTGGCGGGCGAGGTCGACCAAGGTCTCCTCGATCCGGTGCTGTGGGCAGCAGAATCCGCCGCCCTTTTTACCGACAAACACGCGACGGGTGGCGGCGGGGATTAGGGCGAGGATGGCCTCAGCCACCAAGTGATCGTACACGATGACATCGGCTTCCTGGAGTAGTCGCAACGCCTTCAGCGTCAGCAGTTCGGGATCACCGGGCCCCGCGCCAACTAGATACACGCGACCACCGGGAGAGTGGGCCGGGAAAAACGATGAAGCAGGGGAGGGCACAGGGTGCGGAAAACGCGTCGGAGTAGAGAGAAAGGGAGGCTTGAAGGAAGCCCAAAACGATAAAACCATATTAAATGACTAAACTACTAATATTTAGCTTTACGAGGCCTTCTGGACCGGACTTTGCTCGCCCTTCAAGTGATGCATTCGTCCGAAATGGAACGCTGGAATCAGGAACTCCGCTCGCAGTCCCCGAGCGCCATCGTGCGCTGGGCGCTCGCCCGGGCGCAGGGGCGCGCGGTGGTTTCGACCAACTTCCGGCCTTATGAGGCCGCATTGCTGCATCTGCTGGTCTGCGAGCAGCCAGATCTGCCCGTGCTTTGGGTGGATCACGGTTATAACCGACCAGCGACCTACCGCCACGCGGAGGACTTGCGCTTCCGGCTGAACCTGAACCTCAAGGCTTACCTGCCGCGGATGACGCCGGCGCACCGCGACGCGGTCCACGGGCCGGTGCCTACGCCGGAGGATGAGCCGGGCCTCAAACGCTTCAGCACCTCGATGAAGCTGGAGCCCTTCCAGCGCGGGATGCGCGAGCTGGCCCCCACAGTTTGGCTCACCGCGCTGCGCAAGGTGCAGAATCCGGGCCGCGCCGAGCTGGATATCGTCTCGCCGGACGAAAATTTCGGGACGATGAAGGTCAGCCCCTTTTTTTACGCGACCGACGAAGAGATGGACGCGTACCTTGCGCAGCACGGGCTGCCCAACGAATGGGATTACTTCGACCCGGCGAAGGCGGACGAGAAGCGGGAATGCGGTCTCCACGCGGCGTGGGGTCGCCACGCGGTTTCCCGTGGAAGCTGAGGGTTCCGAAGATGACGAATTATCACCTGGACCATCTGCAGCACCTTGAGACAGAGGCGATCCACATCCTGCGGGAGGTCGCCGGGGAGTTTGAACGGCCGGCCCTACTGTTCTCGGGTGGCAAGGATTCGATTTGCCTGCTGCGCTTGGCGGAGAAGGCATTTCGCCCGGCGGAACTGCCGCTGCCCTTTCTCAACGTCGATACCGGGCACCATTTCCCGGAGCTCAACGAGTTCCGCGACCGGCGCGCCGCCGAGCTGGGGGCCCGCCTGATCGTGCGCTCGGTGAAGGACGCTCTCGACCGCGGAATCGCGCAGGCGGCACCGGGGGAGATCAGCCGCAACCGGCTGCAGATCCCGACCTTGCTGGCGGCCATCGAGGAGTTCCGCTTCGACTGCTGTATCGGCGGCGCCCGCCGCGACGAGGAAAAGGCCCGGGCCAAAGAACGATTCTTCAGTTTTCGCGACGCTTTCGGCCAATGGGATCCGAAGAACCAGCGGCCCGAGATCTGGAATCTCTACAATGCCCGCCTGAACCAGGGCGAGAACATGCGGGTCTTCCCGCTGAGCAACTGGACCGAGATGGATGTCTGGGAATACATCCGCCGAGAGCGCCTGGAGGTGCCCTCGATCTACTTCAGCCATCGCCGCCGCTGCGTGCGCCGCGGGGGACAATGGCTGCCCGCCAACGACCTTGTGCCGCCCAAGCCCGGGGAGGAGGTGCGGGAGCTCACGGTGCGCGTGCGCACCATCGGGGACGTCGTCAGCACGGGTTGCGTCGAGTCCCCGGCCAGCACGGTGGATGAAATCATCGCGGAGACCGCCGCGGCGCGGGTCACCGAGCGGGGCTCCCGCGCGGACGACAAGGCGTCCGAGGCTGCGATGGAGGACCGCAAGAAGGCGGGTTATTTTTAAGCGATGCCGGCCACCAACGATTCCCTGTCCGCGCCGGTGCCGATCGACATCCTGCGCTTTAACACCTGCGGCAGCGTCGACGACGGCAAGTCCACCCTGATCGGCCGTCTCCTCTACGACTCGAAGTCGCTGATGGAGGACCAAATCGAGGCCCTAGAGCGTTCCGCCGACATCACCGGCGGGGGGCAGATCAACCTGGCGAACCTCACGGATGGCCTCCGCGCTGAACGTGAGCAGGGCATCACGATCGACGTGGCCTACCGCTACTTCGCGACGCCCCGTCGGAGGTTCATCATCGCCGATACCCCGGGCCACGTGCAGTACACGCGGAATATGGTCACGGGGGCCTCGACGGCCAACCTGTCCATCGTGTTGGTGGACGCCCGCGCCGGTGTGATCGAGCAAAGCCGGCGGCATACGGCGGTCGCGTCCCTGTTGCGCATCCCCCATCTGGTGGTGGCAGTGAACAAAATGGATCTGGTCGGTTGGAGCGAGCAGCGCTTCCGGGAAATCCGCGCGCAGTTCGAGGAATTCCTACCCCGCCTCGCGATCCAGGACGTCAAGTTCATCCCTCTGAGCGCCCTCAACGGGGATAATGTCGTCGACCCTTCGCCGCACACGCCATGGTATGTGGGCCCGACGCTCCTTGGCCATCTGGAGACGGTGCATATTGCCAGCGACTGGAATCTCCGCGGCCTTCGCCTGCCCATCCAGTGGGTCAATCGGCCCAACGCCCCCAAGGATCCTGCGCTGCACGATTTCCGGGGCTTCAGCGGCCAGATCGCCGGTGGCGTGGTGCGCCGCGGGCAGCGGGTGCTCGCCCTGCCCGCGGGCCTGCTATCCACCGTGAAACAGATTTGGACCTACGATGGCCCGGTGGAGGAGGCCTTCTGCCCGCAATCGGTCACGGTGGTGCTTGAGGATGACATCGATGTGAGCCGCGGCAGTATGTTGGTCGGGCTGGAGGAACGGCCCGGTTTCGGCACCGACTTGCGGGCCGACGTCTGTTGGATGCACACTCGCCCGCTGCAGGCTGGTCGCAAGTACCTGCTCAAGCACACGAGCCATACCGAGCAGGCGGTCGTGACCGAGGTCGTCTCAAGGCTCGATATGGGCACGCTTGAGGTACAGCCCTCGCCCGCGCACCTAGCGGTCAACGACATCGGGGAGATTCGGCTGCGAACGGCGCGGCCCTTGTTCCACGATGCCTACGGCGTCAACCGCCTCACGGGAGCGTTCATACTCATCGAGCCGGGCACCCACGCCACCGTGGCGGCCGGGATGCTTCAAGCCTCCAGCGAGGCGGTTCGGCCTGAGGGGGCCGAGTACGAGATTTGAGCCCCAAGGCCGGATGAAGATTTCCGCGCAGCTCGATTACGCCTGCAGGGTGATGGCCGAACTTGGTCGTCTCCACGGCAGCGGCGCTCCGGCCCGCGGGGAGCATCTCGCGGAGGTGGAGGCGGTGCCGCCGCCCTTCCTCGCGCAGATCCTGCAGAAGCTTCGTCACGCCGGCCTCATCGTCAGCCGACGCGGGGTGCAGGGCGGCTACGCGCTTGCGCGGCCTCCCGCCGAGATCACCGTGCTGGACATTCTGATGGCCGTAGAAGGCCAAGCGCTGCAGCTGAGCGGCAATTCCGAGGGACGCACTGGCCGGCGCGTGCGCCAGGTTTGGCTTGAGCTAGGTGCCGCCATCGAGGCGCGATTGCGAGCCACCACTCTGGATCGGTTCGTCGCGCGCGAGGCGGCCGAAATGTATTACATTTGAATCTGGCGGCGCCGTTCAAACCAGCTCCACCTGTCCGCTCCGGATCGAGCGCTCCTCGGCCTCGCAGATTTCGACCGCGGAGACCGCATCCGCTAAGGTGACTCGGTCTGGGGCTCGCCCCTCGCGCAGGCAACCCGCAAGGTAAGTCAGCTCTTGAATATAGCCGTCACCGGGATCCAGGGGCACGGTCCGCCCGGGTCTGCCGGCTTCGAAGAGCCGCAGCGCCTCGGACCCCCGGCTCAGGTCAAAGTCGGACGTGGCCCGCTCGAAGACCACCGTGTAGGCCATATTAAATCCGTGGCCCGGGGCCATGATCCAGCTGCCCTCCGCGCTGACCGCGGCTCCGGAGACCACCTGATACTGCGTCACCACGTGATCGATGGCGCCACTGAACTGGCTGAAGCCTTGGGAGAAGACCGAACGCGGCCTCCCGAAGAGAAATTGGATGAAGTCTGTGTCGTGGATGTGCAGGTCAAGCAACGCCCCGCCGGAGGCGTTTCCGTCAAAGTAGGCCTCCTGGCCCCACGCGGGTGGCTCGCCGACACGGCGAAAGCGCGCGGCGCGGATGGCGCCGTAGCGTCCATCGGTCGCAGCCTCCCGCAGCCAAGCCCAGCCGGGCCAGAAGCGCAGGCACATCGCCGGCATAAAGTGACCGCGCGCCGCTGCAGCCGCCGCCACCAGCTCTCGTGCCTGCGCCGAGGTGCGCGCAAGGGGCTTCTCGCACAGCACGTGCTTCCCCGCACGCAGGGCCCGTACCGCCAGGGGCACGTGCGCCGGGGTGGGGACGCAAAGGTCAACCAGGTCGATGCTGGGATCGGACAATACCTCGCTCAGGTCGCGGGCAATGTGGACGCCTGCCATCTCAAGCTTGAAGGGTTGCCAGCCGGGAATGTTGCCCGTGACGCCGGAGAAATCCCCGTCCGCCGGCGGCGGACGACGGCCGCCGCAGAGCGCAGCGATGCGCACCCCGGGAACCTGAAGGTAGGACCTCAGGTGGGTGACGCCCATAAAGCCCAGACCGACGATGGCGACGTTGAGCATGACGCGAGGGATCAGGCGTTGAGGCGCTCCAAGTGCAGCCAGGCCGCGCGGATGTCCTCGATCCGCTGCTCTCCCGCCTCGCGCTCGATGCAGAGATCGCCTTGGAAGCCGAGCGCACCGAGTTGCGCGAGGAAGGCGCTCCAGTCGACCTCGCCGGTGCCGACGGCCACCTCCTCGCCCCACGTGCCTGCCACGCGGGCGCGGCGGGCGTCCTTGATGTGGCACTGCTTCAGCCAAGGCCCGAGCGTACGCAGCGCGGCGATCGGATCGCCCTTGTCGTAGAGAATCATATTCGCCGGATCGAAATTCACCCCCACCCGGGGATCATTCAGCCGCCGCAGGAACAGCGCAAGGGTGTCGGCCGTCTCTTGGCCGGTCTCGAACCCGAGGTGGATGCCGCGGGAACCGAAGCACGCGGCGATCCGCGCGATCCGCCCTAGCAATTTGGGGAAATCCGGATCGGACTCGTCGTGGGGAAGAAAACCGGCGTGGAAGGTGACCGTCCCCAGCCGCAGTTCGGCCGCAAGGTCGGCCACCGCCTGAATGTTCCGCCAGTTCTGCTCCCAGGTCGCGTCTGGGACGACGCCACCGGTGTGGCGGATGGTATCTAGGGTAGTGTAGTCCTCGCCGATCGTGCCGAACATGCCGGAGACAATCCGCAGACCGCAGCGCGCCGCGAACGCGGGAAATCCGCTCCAGACGGCGGGGGATTCGCGGAGCGGGTCGAGGGCGAGTTGCACTCGCGTGAGTCCGATGGCGGTGCAAGCGGCGATCAGATCTTCCGGGGATTGTGGCCGGAGCGACCACGTGCAGACGGCGAGGCGGGAGGCGAGGGCGGCGGGCATTGGGGGCTGGCTGAAGCCAGCCGGGCACATTCCAGCTGGCAAGGAGTTTGCGGCCGAGGTAGGATATTGACCCTCGCGCGGCGTCCGCTTGCGCTAAGGACAGATCCCCAATGAACAATCATCGTTTCGCCACCAAGGCCCTGCACGCTGGCCAGACTCCGGATCCCACCACCGGCTCCCGCGCCGTCCCGCTGTATCAGACGACGAGTTACGTCTTCCGTGACACGGAGCATGCGGCGAATCTCTTCGGCCTCAAGGAGCTGGGCAACATCTACACGCGGATCATGAATCCGACCACGGATGTGTTCGAGCAGCGGCTGGCCGCGCTTGAGGGTGGGGTGGGGGCGTTGGCGCACGCCTCCGGGCAGGCGGCCATCACGGATGCGATCCTCAATCTGGCCGGGGCGGGCGATCATCTCGTGTCGGTGTCCCAGCTCTACGGTGGCACCTACAACCTCTTCCATCACACCCTGCCGAAGCTTGGGATCGAGGTTTCGTTCGTGGACGCGCAGGATCCGGATGCCTTCCGGCGGGCGCTGCGGCCCAACACGAAGGCCTTCTACGGCGAGGGCCTTGGTAATCCCGCATTGAACATCTTCCCGTTCGCCGAGGTCGCGGCCATCGCCCGCGAGGCCGGGGTGCCGCTGATTATCGACAACACCGCGCTGTCACCGTACCTCAACCGGCCGATCGAGTGGGGGGCGAATATCATCGTCCATTCGACCACCAAGTACATCGGCGGCCACGGCACCTCGATCGGCGGGGTGGTCGTGGACGGCGGGAATTTCAATTGGGGCAATGGCCGGTTCCCCGGCTTCACGCAGCCCGACCCCAGCTACCATGGGCTTGTCCACTGGGAGGCCTTCAAGGCATTTCCGCCCGCCGGTGGCGCCAATCTCGCTTACATCCTCAAGATGCGGCTACAGTTGCTGCGGGACATCGGCGCGTGCATCTCGCCATTCAATGCGTGGACCGGACTGCAGGGTCTCGAAACCCTCCACCTCCGCATGGAGCGGACCTGCGCGAACGCTTTGCGCGCGGCGGAATATCTCGCGGCGCACGACAAGGTCGCCTGGGTGAATTATCCCGGCCTCAAGTCCAGCCCGAACCATGCTGCGGCCCGCAGGTATCTCCAAGGCGGCTTTGGGGGCCTACTTGGCTTCGGGGTGAAGGGAGGCTACGAGGCAGGTCGCAAGCTCATCGAGGGGCTGAAGCTGTTCTCCCATCTGGCGAACATTGGCGACGCCAAGTCCCTCGCCATCCATCCCGCCAGCACCACGCACAGCCAGCTCACCGCCAAGGAGCAAAGCTCCACCGGGGTGGGCCCAGACTACGTGCGCCTCTCCATCGGGATCGAGGACTTTGCCGACATTCAGGACGACTTGGAGCAGGCGCTCGCTCGCCTTTGACCGCCCGCTGCTGGTCCTCTCCGTGGGGACCGGCATTGCCCGGTTCAAATCGAAAAGTCGGCCGCGGCCCCCCCCGCCTCAATCCGCCCCTCAAGCGCCTCGTGCTGGCGCCGCGAACGGACCACCAGTTGGTCGCCTTTAAAGGCAGCCACCGAGTTGGCGGGCACCGAGCGCAGAAGCCAGACATTCGAGCCGATGATAGCGTGATCCCCGATCCGGGTGTCCCCGCCAAGGATCGTCGCGTGCGCGTAGACGGTCACGTGGTTCCCAAGGTCGGGATGACGTTTGACGCCCTTGATCGGATTGCCCTCCTGGTCGAGGGCGAAGGACTTGGCTCCCAGCGTCACCCCCTGATAGAGCTTAACGTGATTCCCGACCGTTGCGGTCTCGCCGATGACGACGCCGGTGGCGTGGTCGATAAAAAAATGGGTTCCCAGCCGGGCGCCCGGATGAATGTCGCAACCCGTCCGCTCGTGGGCGTATTCCGTCAGCATTCGCGGCAGCAGCGGTACCCCTAGCCGGTAGAGCTCGTGGGCGAGCCGCTGCACCGAGATCACGAGGACGCAGGGGTACGCTAGGACGATCTCCTCCAGGCTGCGCGCGGCCGGGTCGCCCGCGTAGGCCGCCTCCACATCGGTGGCGACGATGCTTCGCACCTCAGGCAGGCGGGCCAGGAAGGTTTCCGTGAGCGCCGCTGCGGAGGCGGCGGGGGCCTCCTGATGGGCGAAACGAAGGCATTTCTCGATCTCTGCGACTAGGCGCCGTTGGATCCGCTCTAGCAAAGTTTGCACGTGGACGGGCAATTCGGCCTCGGTCAGGGCCCGTTCCTCGAAGAAGCCCGGAAACAGAAGGTGCATGCAGTCCGCGGCTAGCCAGTTGACTGATTCCTGCGACGGCAGGTGCATGCCATCGAGGTGGTTGGTGCCGCCGTGGCTGCGATAAGAGGTGAGCAGGGCGGACTTGATGGATTCCAAGGACATTCGCTGAGCTCTAGTCAGCGCTTGGAGCCCAACGGGGTCAAATCGCGAAAGGACGCGGCGGCCGACTCAGCGGACGCCCCGGCGGAGCGAGGCCAGCGGAACCCGGTGGCGCAGGACCTCCTCACCGTGGTCGAGATGGAGCGCGAGCGTAAGGGCCGGGCCGTCCTTCGCCTCCCAATCCACCGAAATGAGGCCGAAGTGATTGTAGGGCAGCAGCGAGCCGAGACGATGCCGGTTCAGCTCGTGGCGGAAAACCATCGACTTGGGCGCGGTCGCCGCGAGTTGGCCCGCTAAGCTCGTGGGCGCGGAGCGGGTCAGGGCCGAGCTGGTCAGCTCGAGCAAGGGGTACCGCGGATCCAAATCCTTTCCCTCTGGCTCGCGCGTGGGGTCCAATTGGCTGAGCTCACCGGCGTGCCGGTCGCCCGAGAGGATCACCACGCTGCCGTCACCGGTTTTCGCCAGCAGCCGGAGCAGTCGCCGGCGTTCGAGCGGGAAATTGCCCCACTTCTCGAAGCGGTGGTCATCGGGGATCACTTGGATCGAGCTGACCAGCAGCCGCAGGTCCGCCGGCTCGCGCAGCGCCGCCTCAAGCCAAGCCCACTGTTCCGCCCCGAGCAGGGTAGCGTTGGGGTCGCGGGAAGGCACGTAGGGGCCGCGCCGCCCGTCGACCCAGTCCGTCTCGCGGCTGTCGCCGCGGAGGAGCGGGGAGCGGAAATAGCGGGTGTCGAGCAGGATCACCTGGATAACGCGCCCCGGCGGCCCCAAGCGGTACGCCGCGTAAACGCCCGGTCGCCGCCGCCGGGGGCTTTCGGCGGGTTCCCCGTAGAAATCAAGGAAGTGCTGCTGTGCCTCCTCGCGGCCAATCCAGTCAGCACCCAGGTCGTTCATGCCGTAGTCGTGGTCATCCCACGTCCCGAGGATGCGGGCGCTTTGGCGCAGCAGGGTGTAGCCTGGAAGCGCGAGTTGGCGGGCGTATAGCTGAGGCAGACGATCAAGCGCGACCCGCGCGCGGGACGCGGGCGTCGGTCCCTCCGGAGTCGGGGAGTCCGCATACACGGTGTCCCCGAGCCAGATCCAGGCGTCCGGCCGGCGATGATTTACGGACTCCCAGACGGCAGTCGTATCAAGGGGTGAGTTGCAGGAACCGAAGGCGATCCTGCGCAGGAGGCGCTCCGGCTCGGGCGGAGCCTGATGACCAGCCAGGGGAACGACGACCGCCGTGGTAAAGAGGGCCAGGAGGGAGGCCGGGAAACGCATCGTCACGGTACGTTTGGATCGCAGTGAAGTTGAGGTGAGCTTAGAGCGGATACCCCGGAAACGGGGTTCAGAGGGCAAAGACGGGCCTCGAGCCTGCGGCAGGCTTAGCCTGGCGCGTCGGGACGCAGAAAAGGCGCGGACTGAAGTCCGCGCCGGGGGATGGTTACGTCAAAATCAGAGCGACTTGGCTGCCGCACCACCAGTGGTGGCAGCGGGATTCACCACGACCAGATCCACACGTCGATCCCGGGCCATCGCGGCCTCATCGCCATTCTTGGCGGCATCGAGGCTGCCCTTGGAGAGCGTCTCCAGCCGGGCAGCCGGCACCCCGATCGACTGCAGGTACTTGCGGACGGCATTCGCGCGTCGATCCCCAAGGCCGAGGTTGTACTCGGCCGTTCCACGCCAGTCGCAGTGCCCTTCCAGCAACAGCCGATGGGACGGGTTCTTTTCGAGATAATCTTTCGCGGCCTTGAGCTTCTCCCGCTCACCGGCCCGCACATCAGAATTGTCGAAATCGAAGAGCACTGCCTGCGCCTGCAGCGCCGTCCGGTTATGGCCGTTCGGATCGAAATCAGAGCCGCGATCGGTTAGGCCGGTGTTCGCCTGACCAAAGCTCGCATCGACCGGAGCGGTAGTGCCGCTCTGGGCGCCCAAGACCGTGGAAGTCGGGCTCGGGCGCATCGGCTGCTTCGAGCAGCCTGCTAGGAGGGCCGCCGCGGCTGCGGCAACACCGAGGGATCGGAAGAGAGGACGATTCATTGTTGGAGGAGGCTAGCCTCCGGTAATGAGCGAGTCCGCAGGAGGTGGGCAAGGTTTTTGCTCAGACCGTGGCTCTGGGCTCGATCAACCCGACCTCTAAGGCATGGCGCGTTAAACTGGCGACGCCGTGCAGGTCGAGCTTGCGCAGGAAATTGGAGCGAAGGCTTTCAACTATCTTTGCGCTTTTGCCAAGCCTCGCCGCGATTTGTTTGATGCGATGGCTCTCGGCGACCAGCTTCAGGATCTCGCGCTCGCGGTCCGTGAGGAAATCGGCGGCACTACTGGAAGCAGGGTTGGCCAAGATGTTCCGCAGCAGGGACGCCCCGCCGGGACGGAAATAATTGCCGCCCTTGGCGACCGTGTCGATTCCGCGGCGAAACTCAGCAACACTAGCGGTCTTCTCGACAAACCCGTGCGCCCCGGCTTCGAGCATATCTCGGACCAGCACGGGATTCTCGAAAGTGGAAAACACGAGAATCCGCATCTGGGGCAACCGACGGCTGGTTCGACGCAGAACCTCCACTCCGTTCAAGCCTCGGACCTTCTCGTCGAGGATGCAAATGTCGGGTCCCGCGGCTAGGCACAGGTCGACGGCGGTTTGGCTGTCGCCGGTCTGGCCAACGACCTCGTATTCTGGTTCAAGCCGTAAAATCTTCGCCAACATCCCGCGGATGGCGGATTGACCTTCGATCTGGAAGAGGCGCTCTATGCAAGAGTAGTTGGAAACCGCCGACTGGTGGGTCGACTGGGATTCGAACCCAGAACCAACGACTTAAAAGGACGCTGCTCTACCATTGAGCTATCGACCCGGCAGTCGAAGCAGAAGCGTGCGATCGCCCTTCCCGGGGTGGCAAGGCTTTTCGCCCCCGATGACGGGCCGGGTTGACGCGTCTTTACCGGCGCGATCTAATGGTTGAAAATCCGCTCTCGTGGGAACTTTTTCCGAACAGGCGAATCAATGCGTAGCGCAGCGTATGACCGCCAAAGCCCAGGAAGTAGCAATCGACCGCCTCTTGGTCGACCGTTTCAAAGGCGGCGACGAGGCCGCGTTCGGGGAAATTGTTTCCCGTTACCGGGACCGGATTTATGCGCTGGTGCTACAATTACTGCGCAACCGGGAGGATGCGGAGGAAGTCACTCAGGATGCCTTCATCCGCGCGCACCGGGCGCTCGCCAAATTCCGGGGCGAGTCCTCCTTCTCCACTTGGCTTTACCAAATCGCGACCAACCTGGCCCGGAACCGGTATTGGTATTGGTGGCGGCGGAAGCGGAATTTCTCGGTGTCGTTCGACGCACCAATCAACGGGGACACCGATCTAACGCTCGCGGACGTGATTCCGGCAGAGGTGCCGCCGCCGGACGACGTCACCGTGAATGAGGAGTTTGTCGGTCGGATCGCCGCGGGAATGGAGCGGCTGTCCAGCAAACATCGGGAAGTTTTGGTGCTGAGGAACGTGCGCAACCTCGCTTACGAGGACATCGCGCAGATCCTCGGGATCTCGGTGGGCACGGTAAAGAGCCGGATCGCTCGGGCGCGAGAGGCGCTGCGCGAACAGTTAGGGGAGGACTTTTTATGAATGAGCGAGAGTTTCGTGAACTGTTGAATCTCTATCTGGATCGGGAAATTACGTCGGCGAATGCCGATCGGCTGGAACGGGAGGTCCGGTCCAATGCCGGCCGGCATCGGACCTATCTGCAGTACTGCCGGATGCAGCAGGGTGTGCGTCGGTTAGGCAGCGCCGAGGATGTGCTCGAAAAAGAGCGATCCCCAGCCAGTCCGGCATCCAAGCCGGGCGTGATCCGCGAATGGTCGGGCTATTATCGCTGGGTCGCGACCGGCGCGGTGGCCGTAGCCGCCGTCCTGGTTTTCGCTTTAGCCTTTCGCCGAGTGGAATCAGCGAGGACGACCGCGGAGGACCGGCTCGCCGCAGGCAGGGTGCGTCCCGATGCGACTGTGCAGGGCCCAGCTCCCACCTTAGGCCTTAGCGGCGACGCTCTCCTTTTGTCCACTTTCCTAGCCACCGGCCCTGCACCCAAGGTCCACGAAGATCAATTTAACTGGGTGCGCCAGTTCCAATTGGTCTCATTGGAGTCGCGTCTCGGGGCCCAGCCCCTTTCGCCTGCCGTCATGATTCCCCAGACCGCGGCCCCGGCTGCCTTCCTTCGCCCGTTGGGGGAGGACGCAACGGAAATGGCGGCCTTCAAGTTTGTGAAGTGAAGGGGGCCTAGCCGGCGAGAGAATGGCGCACGAGGGCCTCCGTCGGCGCTTGCGGTCCGAGCCGAACGGCGGCGCGCGCGACGGCCTTCTCGGCCTCCTCGACCTTATATCCGAGCGCGAGCAGGGCCGCGACCGCATCTTGGCGCGGGGGGGCAGCGCTGACGGCGGTCGTCAAAGGCCCTTCACCCGGTCCGGAGGCCCCCAATTTACCCCGGAGCTCCAGCACTAAACGCTCCGCGGTCTTCTTGCCAATGCCTGGGCACTTGGCCAGCACGGCCACGTCTCCATTGCGGATTGCGGCTTCAAGATTGGTGCGGGGAAGCCGGCTGAGCAGGTTGAGTGCCGACTTGGGTCCGACTCCGGAGACCTGCTCAATCAGCAGCCGAAAGAAATCCCGGTCCTCGGCCGTGAGGAACCCATAGAGCGTCTGGGAGTCCTCCCGATAGACGACACACGTATGGAGTCGGACCTTGGCTCCGGGCGCGGGCAACCGCTCCACCGTAGTCGCGGGCACAAGCGCCTCGTAGGTGACTCCCTGAACTTCTATTTCCGCCCGAAGGGCGGAGCTGGCCGCGAGCGTGCCGGCAACGGAAGAGATCATCGGTTCATTTCAAGCCCAGCACATCCTGCATGTCGTAAAGACCCGACGGTTGAGCAACCACCCAGCGGGCGGCGCGGATCGCGCCTCGCGCAAAGATGCCCCGGTCCGAGGCCTTATGGGCTAGTTCCAGCCGCTCGCCCAGCGCCGCGAAGACCACCGTATGGTCCCCCACCACGTCGCCACCGCGCAGAGCATGCACGCCAACCTCGCCGCGAGGGCGGGCGCCGGTGATGCCGTGACGACCGGGGCGCAACATTTTTTCGTCCCGCCGCCGTTCCTCCAGGATAATCTCAAGCAGTCGGGCCGCGGTACCGCTGGGAGCGTCCTGCTTGTATCGATGGTGCATCTCGACCAGCTCAGCATCATAGTCCTCGCCCAGCACTGCGGCCGCCCGGCGAGTGAGGGCAAACAGGAGGTTAACCCCGACGGAGAAATTTCCAGCCCAGACACAGGGTACGCGCGCCGCGAGCGCGGCTAACTCGCGCCGTTCGCTGGCCGAGTGTCCGGTGGTGCCAATGACCAGCGGCCGGCGCGCCCGGACCGCGGCTTCAATCACCCCTCGAGTGGCTCCGTGAACGCTGAAATCGATGATGGCCTCGGCGCGCGGGAGCGCAGCCTCGAAGTCGTCCCCGGCGTCAAGGGCTGCAACGACGGGGAGCCGCGCTTCCGCGGCCGCGGCCATCAGCGCCTGGCCCATGCGCCCACGCGCCCCGTTGATGAGCAGTGAGGGGCTCATCGAGCGAATCGCACCATTCCGGCCAACGCGACCTCCACCACCCGCACGGAGGCCGGATTGAGGGGGCAGAGGGGGGAGCGGACCTCGACCGAGCCGATTTTGCCCGCGCGCGCTAAGGCGTGCTTCACCGGCACGGGGTTAGGTTCGACGAAGAGCGCTCGGAACACCGGATAGAGTTTCCGATGCAGTCTTGCGGCGGCCGCAAAGTCATTGGCGCCAGCCAAACGCACTATTCGGCAAACCTCCCTAGGAAGGATATTGGAAGCAACGGAGACGACGCCCTCCGCGCCGACGGCCATGAAGGCCAGCGTGAGCGAATCGTCGCCGCTGAGCACCGTGAGGTCACGCCCCAGCTCCTGCTTCAATTGATCGACGCGATCGACAGAGCCGCCGGCCTCCTTGATCCACGCGACGTGGCGGTATCGGCCGCGCAAGCGCGCGACCACGTCCACCCCGATCTCAATGCCACATCGGCCGGGGATTGAATACAGGATGATTGGGCGGTCCGTGGCGTCGGCGACCGCACAGAAATGCTGAAAGAGTCCCTCCTGGCTGGGCTTGTTGTAGTAGGGGGCCACAACCAGCATTGCGTCGGATCCAGCTTCATGCGCCTGCCGAGTGAGCAGCACGGCCTCCCGGGTGGAGTTAGAGCCGGTACCCGCGACCACGGGGACGCGCCCGCGTGCAGCGTCGATAACGGTCCGTATCACCTCAATGTGCTCATCATAATCAAGGGTGGGCGACTCCCCCGTGGTGCCCACAGGAACCAGCCCGTCGATGCCGCTTTTAACCTGAAACTCGACCAGCCGGCGCAGGTCTTCGTGGCAGACGGCGCCGTCGCGGAAGGGAGTGGCGAGAGCGGTCAGGGTTCCGGTGAGCGGTCGAGAGGGCATGCGTCGCGGGTAAGCTTTGCGAGCAAAGCAACGGCGCCCAACCTGTCGACTTTCCTTTTCGCGATGCCTGATCCCAGCGCCCCCCGCTGACGCCGTCTGGCTCGTCCTCGATCTCCTGCACCAAGCCGTGTCCGCGGGGCCCGGGATGTCATCCTCAAGTCGGGTAGGGGTGCATGCGTGCGGGTGGGGGGGGACGTTTGGCTTCATCACCACCCCACGCGGGCTATGGGCGGACGGGCATCTGGACGAGGTATAGGCCTTCCGGGAGGGAGGTTGCTGACGCCGCGAACTGGAGCTCCAAGCGCGATCTGCACCCTTTGTGTAAGGAAGGTTAGGTCACGAAGGCGGACGTCCTCTGGTACTCCCCAAATCCGGCGCAGTCGGAGATGAAGCGCCGAGAGATTTTCGTGTGCGGCTTTCCCCGGCGGGTAGTGTGCTCGCTTTCGAGCTTGGATTATCGGCGCGAGGGCGTTCCTATGACCGGCTTCCCACCATGGCACTGGCACTTCTCTTCGCCGGACAGGGAGCGCAGAAGGTTGGCATGGGCCGTACCCTTCGCTCCGCATCCCCGGCCGCCCGCGCACTTTACGCTGAGGCGGACGGAATCCTTGGTTGGGAACTTTCGCGCGTTTGTGAGGAGGGACCGGAGGCGGAGCTCATTGAGACCCGAGTCTGCCAGCCGGCGCTCTACGTGCATGGCTTGGCGACGCTCGCCGCCCTCCGCGAGGCTGGGCGCTTATCCCCGGCCGAGCCGACTGCGGCACTCGGACTCAGCCTCGGCGAACTCACGGCCTGCGCAGCCGCGGGAGTGTTCGATTTCGCCACCGGCCTGCGGATCGTCGCGGAGCGGGGTCGATTGATGCAGGAGGCTTGCGCGGCGAGCGCGGGCGCGATGGCGGCGGTAATCGGCGAGGAGCGGGAACGGGTGGCTCAACTCTGTCGCGACTGCGGGATCGAGGCGGCGAATTTTAACGCTCCGGGGCAGATCATCATCTCTGGTGAACGCGAGCGGGTGGCGGCGGCCGTGGTGGCCGCGCGGGCGCGCGGCATGAAGCGGGTGCTGCCGCTCAATGTCGCCGGGGCTTATCATTCGCGGCTAATGGAACCTGCGCGGGCGGCTTTCGCTCGGTTCCTTGCGCCAAAGACGTTCTACGCTCCGCGGTTTTCCCTCTACACCAACACCACCGGCCTGGCGATTTCCGATCCCGAGGCGATCAAGTCGGCGCTGATCGGTCAGATCGTCTCGCCCGTGCTCTGGGAAGATTGTGTCCGCGCCGCGGTCGCGGCCGGGGCGACCGGATTGTGGGAACTGGGGCCCGGCGGTGTCCTCGCGGGGCTGGCCCGGCGCACGGACAAGAT
>Ga0194119_10003346_pt1 | contig 25925 bp, 21 predicted proteins | sample TA2MahC100mmetaG_FD_148620 | JGI IMG/M metagenome (GOLD analysis project Ga0194119, IMG submission 148620) | Freshwater microbial communities from Lake Tanganyika, Tanzania - TA2015018 Mahale Deep Cast 100m | ecosystem: Environmental > Aquatic > Freshwater > Lake | place: Tanzania: Lake...
CGCTGAGAAAATTCACCTCGCTCAGCTTCTCGTTACGGCCGTGAAACCAAAAATCCAAACGCCACTTTCGCGGCAGCCGCGGATCGTAGGACGCCGGCACCACCAGTCCGTACGGCTGCACCGAGCCGTCGATCTTCGACGTGTACCCGCGCACAATCAGCCCCGGCGCCTTCTGCCACGATGCCTCGCCCCGCTGCAATTCAACCGCGCGCTTCAAGCCCTCGGCAACCAGCGTCTTCGCTTTTCCAATATCCGGCGCATCGAAAAATTCGTTGTACTGCAGCGCGAAGTGAACGGCGTCGCGGAACACTTGCACGTCGGACCGCAACGCGTGATTGCCAAGCCCATGGATCGCCTCGGTTAAGCGCGCCACACCAGCTTCCAGTTCCTTGCGATCCGCATCCGGTACGTTCACGCCTGGCGGAGGCACTGGGCGGTCCGGCTGTGCGTGCAGCGTAGCAGCCAAGAGGGCTAATAGAGCGGCTCTTCGCCAGGAGGTCTTGTTTTCCATCGTCGGTGAATCCATAACCATTGATCGGGATAAGCGCGAATCGCGCGCTCCAGCGAGGCCTGGATCCGTTGGGTATCGATGAGCGTGTTGCCGGTAATTCCGACCGGCTCATCGAACTTCAAAACGAACTTCGCCTCAGCTGGGCTCCAGATAGCATATCCGGGAATCACCACCGCGTTCGTGCGCGCCGCGAGTTTGGCGAATACCGGACTCACGCACACCTTGTGCCCGAAGAAGTTGACGAAAATCCCGTCGTCCAGTCCGACGTTCTGATCCACCAGAATTCCGACGGCCTTGTTTTCCTTCAACGCCTGGAAGATCGCACGCGTGGCCTCCTTCTTGCCGAGTATGATGTTGCCGCTCGCCGCTCGCCGCCGGGTCACAAACGCGTCCAACAGCGGGTTGTCCAATGGCCGCACGACGACATACATCGGCTCCGCCATCAGCGCGTGGCTATACGCGGAGAGCTCCCACGCCCCCAAATGCAGGGTCGCGAACAGCACGCCCTTGCCTTGGCGCCGCGCTTGCTCGAAATGCTCGAAACCCTCGTAGCGGATCCAATCGCCAACGTTCGTCGCCCGGACCGACTCCAGCCGCGCAAACGCCACCATCTGCCGGGCGATGGACCGCCAAACGCCATTCACCGTCCGGCGAGGCATTTCAGTGAGTTCAGCGTTGCGCCTGGCCACGCGCGAAAGCTTCGGAACCAGAATGCGCAACAGTCCCACATAGACCGTCGCGATCGCTTCACTCAAGAACCGCGGCCCGACCTGCAGCGTGGCGAGCAGCACGCGGGTCAGCACGTACTCCACGCGATTGCGAACGGGGCCGCGGTCCGCCACTGTGCTACTCGATCCAGCCGCCGCCGAGAACCAGATCCTCGGCGTAGAAGACGGCCCCCTGCCCTGGCGTAACGGCGCGCTGGGGCTCGTCGAACCGCACGGCGACGCGCGCGGGACTCTCGGTGGGTGTCAGCGTGGCGGGCGCGGGCAGGTGCTTGTTTCGAATGCGCACGTGCGCGCGGTGCGGATGCGTGATTGGAGGAATCGAGATCCAGTTCACATCGCCCGCGATGAATTGAGTGGTCAACAGATCGTCGCCGCGGCCTACAACAACGCGCCGCGTTTCGGGCTCGGTAGCGATGACGTACAGCGGCTCACCGGCCGCCACGCCCAGCCCGCGCCGCTGCCCGACCGTGTAACTGTGATAGCCGCCATGTTCGCCCAGCACCTCGCCATCGCGCGTCACAATGTCGCCCGTCCGGTCGTCCAGCGGCAGATTCTGCTCCCGGCAATAGGCTTCGATAAACGCCTTGTAGTCTCCGTTCGGGACAAAGCAGATCTCCTGGCTATCGCCCTTCTCCGCAACCGGAAGATTCAATTCCCGCGCCAGCGCGCGCACATCGGCCTTCGCCATCTCACCGAGCGGAAACAGGCTGCGGCTCAACTGCTCCTGCGTAAGTCCGAACAAAAAATACGTCTGATCCTTGCTGGCGTCCACGGCGCGGCGCAACTCCCAGCGCTGATTCGCCTGGTTGTGCGTGATCCGCGCATAGTGGCCCGTGGCGACCTTCTCCGCGCCGATTCCCTCGGCCATCTGAATGAACGTTTCGAACTTGACGAAATTGTTGCAGAGCGTGCAGGGAATCGGCGTGCGTCCCTTCAAGTAGTTATCGACGAAAGGCCGCACCACGTGCTTTTCGAAATCGTCCTCGAAGTTCACAACGTAGTAAGGAATCCCCAGCAGTTGCGCCACGTACCGGGCGTCGTATACATCGTCGATCGAGCAGCAGCGCCCCGTGGGACCGTCGCTGGCCAGTTCCGGCAGCCGGCGCTGATTCCACAACTGCATCGTCATGCCGATCACATTGCGGCCTTCTCGCTTCAGCAGTCCGGCGACGACGGAGCTGTCGACACCGCCGCTCATCGCCACGGCCCATAACGGATTAGACATGAGCGACCCGCGGAGCAATACGCCGCAGATGTGCCGCCGATGCGGCCACGGCCTCAACAAGCCGCTGAACCTGCTCCCGCGTATTGCCCGCGCCCAGAGAGAACCGGATAGAGGCCTTGGCCTGCTCCTTGCTGAGGCCGATGCCGGTCAGCACATGCGACGGCTCGACGGCGCCGGACGAACACGCGGCGCCGCTGGAGACGGCAAACCCGCGGAGATCGAGCGCGATCAGCATCGCTTCGCCCTCCACGTTTTCGAAGCGAATGTTGGTTGTGTTCGGGACCCGCGGCCCGCGGCCGTTCACCGTAACATTGGGGACCTGGGCCAGAATGCCCGCCTCCAGTTCGTCGCGCAACGCGCCGGAATTCTCGCGGTCCAGCGCGCACGCCGCGCCCAGCGCGACAGCAAGCGGAACCGATTCGGTGCCCGCCCGGACACCGTGCTCATGGCGGCCGCCGAACTGCCGCGGCATCACCGGGACGCCTTGTCGAACATAGAGCGCCCCGATGCCCTTGGGCGCGTTCAGCTTATGTCCGGAAATCGAATACAGGTCCACATGCCGGAGCGGGATGGAAAGCTTACCCGCCGCCTGCACTCCGTCGGAATGAAACATCGCTCCGTGCGAACGGGAGGCGGCACCGATCGCCTCGATATCGTTGACCGTGCCGAGCTCGTTGTTGACGTGCATCACCGAAACCAGCGTGGTATCGGGCCGGATGGCGGCCTCGATCGAATCGGCTGAAACGGCGCCATCGCGGCCCGGCGCAACAAATGTGACGTTGCCGTGCGCCTTGGCCGCGGCCAGGATCGCCGGATGCTCGATCGCCGAGGTCACGATGTGCCCAGGCGAACTGAAAACCGCGAGATTATCGGCCTCCGTACCGCCGCTTGTGAACACCACTTCCTTTGGTGAGCAGCCCAGAAAATCGGCCACCTGCCGGCGCGCCCGCTCCAATGCCTGCTTCGCCGCCTGGCCTTCCTGGTGAATGCTCGAGGCGTTACCGAACTGGCCGCGAAGATACGGCGTCATCGTTTCGATAACTTCCGGGGCCACCGGAGTTGTGGCGTTGTGATCGAAATAGAAACGTTCCACGCAGGCTCTAACCATCGTATCGAATCGGAGGCTTGCGTTCCCCCGTTTCAACCTGATACGTTGCCTGCCATGCGATTCCCTGTACTCTTCGCGGCCGGCGCCCTCCTCGCAATCGCCCAGACCGACACGGCGGCCATCACCGGTCTCGTCACCGACTCGAGCGGGGCGGCCGTCGGAGGCGCCTCCATCACGGCGAAAAACCTCGCGACCGGGCTGGCCTACAAGGCCGCCAGCGGCGACGCCGGCGTATACGTGGTGCCGGCGCTACCCATTGGCCGCTATGAGGTCGCCGTCTCGCAAAACGGGTTTCAGAGTCTGCGCTTTCCCGCCGTCGATCTCAGCGCGGGCGCCCGCATCCGGCTCGATGCCACGCTGCAGGTGGGAGCCGTCAACGAAATTGTCGAAGTGAAATCGGAGTTGCCTGTTCTGGAATCCGAAACCTCCTCGCTCGGCCAAGTCATCGAAAACACCACCATCACGCAGATGCCGCTGAACGGCCGCAACTACCAGCGCCTGGCCGTACTGGCGCCCGGCGTTCTGCCGTCGCGCAATCGTAACTTCGTCGAGGACGCGTTTTCCGTGAACGGTGCGAACATGTGGCAAAACCAGTTCGTTCTGGACGGCGCCGACAACACGAACTACTTCACCGGCGTCGTTACAGCTTCCAACCAGGTGGTGAAGCCTTCCGTGGATGCGATCCAGGAATTCAAAATGGAGACCCACAACTTCAGCGCCGAGTTCGGCCGTGGCGGCGGCGCGGTGATTCAGGTGACAACCAAGAGCGGCACCAACCAGCTGCACGGGACCCTTTTCGAATTCCTCCGCAACGACAAGCTCGACGCAAACAACTTTTTCAACAGCGGCCGGGCCAAGCCTCCGTACCGGCAAAACCAGTTTGGCGGAACGCTCGGCGGCCCGGTGTTGCCAAACCGCATGTTCTACTTCGGCAGCTACCAGGGCACCTTCATCCGAGAGCGGCTTACCCGCCTCAGCCGTGTTCCCACTCCCGCCGCGATCAACGGAAACTTGAGCCCAGCGGCGATCTTCGATCCCGCCACGCAGGACGCCGCCGGCCAGCGCACCGCCTTTCCCGGCAACGCCATCCCTGCCTCCCGCTTCGATCCGGTGGCACACCGCATGATTCGCCTGTATCCGGAACCGAATCGCGCCGGCGTGCAGAATTTTGTATTCAACACGCCGCGCAACCTGGACGATCATCAGATCGACACGCGGTTCGACTGGCGGGTCACGGACGCCGATTCTCTCTTCGTCCGCTACTCCTCCGCCGACTACTATCGCCTGGAACCCGGCACGCTCCCGCTCCCCGCCAGCGGAGGGGACACCGCCGTTCGCACTTCGCGCGCACATACCGGCCTCCTCAATTGGACCCGCGTCCTCACACCTCGCATGGTCAACGAATTTCGGGTTTCGTATTCGCGTCTGGTCGGCGGCATCGATACGCCAACCAGGACGCAGCTCTGGAAGGAGTTCGGCTTTCGCGGTTCGTTTGACCGGCCGGACATCAACGGTCTCCCCACATTCTCCCCGGCGGCTTATGCCACCGTAGGCGATCGCAGCTTCGCTCCGGACCCCCGGAAAAACGACATCCGCCAAATCGTTGAAGCCTTGAACTACAACGCCGGCCGCCACGCAATCCGGTTCGGAGGCAATATCCGGCAGTTCGTTCAATACACGGGCATCACGAACCAGGCCCGTGGCGTCTACAACTTCAACGGCCAGTTCACGTCGGCCCGCGCCGGCGCCGGCGTCGGTGACGCTCTGGCCGACGCTCTTTTGGGCCTCACCAATACAACCCGCCTGTCCACTCCGCTCGATACCCGCCAACCTTCCATCGCTTATGAAGTGTATCTGCAAGACAACTTCAAAGTGAACTCGAAACTCACGCTCAACCTTGGCGTTCGCTACGAGTATCAGCAGCCATATACGGAGCAGAACAACCGCGTCCAGAACTTCGGCGTCGATCCGGCCAGTCCCGATTTCGGGAAGTTCATCCCCGTGCGCGGCTCCAGCCTGTTCGAACGCGCCTTCCAGCGGCCGGACCGCAACAACGTTTCGCCGCGCGTCGGCTTCGCCTGGCAAGCCACCGCGAAGACCGTTCTGCGGGGAGGCTACGGTGTGTTCTACGACGCGGTCTCGCAGCTCCCCTACGGTTCACGCCCCATCCAGAATCCACCGTTCTACCTGCAGGTCGATATCCCCACCGCGAATAGCGCGTCCACGTCCAACGTCCGCGTGCGCGACGGCTTCGCGCCCGACGCATTGAACCCCCGCGTGCTGACGGGCCGCTCCATCGCCGCCGTGTGGCCCTACGCGTTTCCCGAAGGCCTCACGCATCAATGGAACATGAACGTGCAGCGGACGATCTTCGCCGCCACTACGGTCTCGGCGGCCTACGTCGGCACAAACACGGTTCACCGCCGCCTGGGCGCGGTGTCCATCAACCAGCCGCGCCCTGGCCCCGGTGCGCTCAACCCGCGCCGCATGTTTCCTGACTACTCGGATATCTCCATGGATATTCCGATTGGAACGAACAACTACCAGGGCCTCGAACTGAAATTCCAACGGCGCTTCTCGCGCGGCTTCTCAATTCTAAGTGGCTACACATGGAGCAAAACGATGGCTGGCGACATCTCGCAGGACAACACCGTATGGGCACCGGAAAAGGCCCGCTCTCCGGAAGACCTTCGCCATCGCTTCTTCACCGCCTCGGTCTGGGACCTGCCATTCGGAAAAGGCCGTCGCTTCTTGACCCAGGGCCCGCTGACGCACCTTGTCGCGGGTTGGCAACTTTCGCCCATCGTAACTCTGCAGTCCGGCCTGCCGTTCACGCCGAGCGTCGTCGGCAACCCCGCCAATACAACTGGGGGCATTCGTCCGGACCGTCGGGCCGACGGCAACCTGCCGCGCGGCCAACGCTCTCCGGACCGCTGGTTCGACGTTCAGGCGTTCGCCGTGCCGGCGCCGTTCCGCTTCGGCAACTCCGGGAACTTCATCCTCACCGGACCGGGACTCGTCAATTTCGACGTCAATATCGCGCGCACGTTCGCGCTGACCGAACGTGTCCGTCTCGATTTCCGCGCCGAGTTCTTCAACTTACTCAACGAGGCGCAGTTCCTCTTCCCGGCCGCGGCTGTTAATCAACCGACCGCGGGCGTCATTTCCCAAACGGCAACCTCCGCGCGCCAGATTCAGTTTGGACTGAAACTCGTGTTCTGACTCATTCCGGCGGCGCCGGGTGAAAATAAGGAACATGCCGGCGCGACGCCCCCTTATCACCCTCACCACCGATTTCGGCACAACCGACCATTTCGCCGGAGCCATGCGCGGCGTCATCAAGACCATCTGTCCGGCTGCCGAAATCCTCGACATCACGCACGAACTGCCCCCGTACGAAGTCACCGAAGCGGCGTTTACGCTTGGTGAGGCCTGGCGCTGGTTTCCGAAAGGAACCATCCACATCGCCATCGTCGATCCCGGTGTCGGCTCGCAGCGCAGACCGATTCTTGTGGAGTCCGCAGGCCAGACTCTCATCGGCCCCGACAATGGGCTGCTCACGTCGGCGCTCAACGAACCCAAAGTGAAGGTTCGGGAAATCACAAACGCCAGATACTTCCTGAAAGCGGTCAGCGGCACCTTCCACGGGCGCGACGTGTTCGCCCCCGCCGCCGCGCACCGCGCCGCCGGTAAACCGGCCGCCTGGTTTGGACCCCTCGTGAAAGATGCACTCCGCTTAAGCATTGGCAAGCCGATTCAAACATCCAAGCGCCAATGGAGCGGATCCATCCTCAGGATCGACCGATTCGGCAACTGCATCACCAATTTTCATGAACGGGACTTCGCCTGGATCCGCGAAAACCCCTTCGTCTTCACCATCGGTTTCGAACCCGTGGCCTCGCTGGCCACCCACTACGCCGAGTGCGGCTACGGAGACTTTCACGCCGTCATCGGCTCCAGCGGCTATGTGGAAATAGTGTTGCGCGAGGCGAACGCCGGTAAAAAGTTGGGCGTCGCCGCCGGCGCACCCGTCGAACTGATGGGCTGGGCCAAGGAGAGCTAGTGCCCGAACTGCCAGAGGTGGAAGCCGTTTGCCGGCGTCTGTGCGAGCAGGCGCTGGGTTCGGTCATCCGTGAGTTGCGCGTGCTGCGTCCATCGATTACCAGGCCCCAGCCCGCCCACGATGTGGAGCGCCTCTGCGCTGGCCGCCGCGTCGCCGCCGTGGAGCGTGCAGGCAAGAACATTGCAATCCGCTTGGACGACGGTCAGACCGTAAACGTGCATCTGCGAATGACCGGCAATCTCTACGTCATCCCCGACGCGCGATTTCTCACCACCGCCATTCGGGCCGTTTTCATCCTCGCCGATGGCCGCGGAATCGTCTTCGAAGACCCCAGAGCGTTGGGTACGCTTCACGCCAATCGGCCCGTAACCGGTCTGGGCGTGGAACCTCTTAGTCCGGACTTCACCCCGGACTCTCTGCGTACCACCAACCGCCAATCCGCCAAGGTGTTTCTGCTCGATCAGCACCACGTCTGCGGCCTCGGCAATATCTATGTGGCGGAGGCCTTGTTCCTCGCCGGCATCGATCCACGGCGCCCGATGGCCAAGCTGACGCGCGCGCGCCGCGAGCGGCTGCATTCCTCGATTGTTCGCGTCTTGAACGATGCGGTACACTCGGCTTATTCTGGCTACACCGCGCCCGGCCGGCTGGAGCCAGCGGAAGGGGAGCAGTTAAAGGTGTACGGAAGAGAAGGCGAGCCGTGTAGAAGTTGTGGGCGTGCCATTCGCCGGATTGTCCAAGCGGGGCGTTCCACATACTTCTGCCCAGGCTGCCAAACCTAATCCCCCGCAATGAGCACTTCCACTGTTACAAGAGCCCAGGAATTTCGCGAGGCTCTATCAAAAGGCGTCCTGGTCGCCGATGGCGCCATGGGCACAATGCTGTATGAAAAGGGCGTCTTTATCAATCGATGCTACGACGAGTTGAACCTCTCGTCGCCGTCGATCGTTCGGGAAGTTCACGAGGCCTACGTCAAGGCCGGCGCCCAGATTATTGAGACCAACACCTTTGGCGCCAACCGGACCCGCCTGGCCAGCTACGGCATGGCCGACAAGCTCGGCGCAATCAACCGCGCCGGCGTGCAGTTGGCCCGGGAAGCGGCCAAAGATGCGGCCTTCGTGGCCGGTGCAGTCGGGCCAATGGGCGTTCGCATCGAACCGCTCGGCCCGCACAGCTTCGCCGAAACCCGCGAGGTCTTTAAAGAACAGGTGCAAGCCCTGGTCGAGGCCGGTGTCGACCTGCTCGTCTTCGAGACGTTCTATCAGTTGAACGAATTGCGCGAAGCCCTGTTCGCCGCACACGAGGTCGTGGGCGGCTCCATGGCGGTCGTCGCCCAGGTCACCATCAACGACGATGGCAACATGCTCGACGGCACCGATACGGAGACCTTCGCCAAGCGGCTGAACGAATGGCCATGCGACGTTATCGGCCTGAACTGTTCGGTTGGCCCCAAAGCGACGTTGGAAACGCTTGAAAAAATCATGGCGTTTTCCAAGAAGCCTCTTTCAGCGATGCCGAACGCCGGTCACCCCGCCGAAGTCGAGGGGCGCAAGATCTACCTCTGCTCGCCCGAGTACATGTCGCAGTACGCGCGGCGGTTTCTATGGGCGGGCGTGAAAATTGTCGGCGGTTGCTGCGGCACCACGCCGGAACACATCAAACAGGTTTGCGGCGAGGCGCGCAGTCTGCAGCCCGCGCAGCGCTCGTTGGCCGTTACGGTGGATGAGCCGAAAGCGCAGGCCGATTCGATGGCCAAGGTTCCCGTCGAGCAGAAGTCGAGGCTCGGCGCCAAAATCGCGGCCGGGAAGTTTGTCACCTTCGTCGAGATTCTTCCGCCGCGCGGCGTCGATCCAACCAAGGAAGTCGCTGGGGCGAAGCTCTGCAAGGCCGCCGGCATTGATGTCATAAACGTTCCCGATGGCCCTCGTGCCAGCGCTCGTCTCAGCGCACAGGTCACCTGCCAGATCTTCCAGCGCGACGCGGAAATTGAGGCGGTGCTGCACTTCTGTTGCCGGGACCGCAACATTCTCGGCATTCAATCGGAACTTTTGGGCGCGCACTCCACGGGGGTCCGCAACCTCATCTGCATCACGGGCGATCCGCCCCGCATGGGTAACTACCCAAGCGCCACCGCCGTGTTCGATGTCGACGCAATCGGCCTCTGCAACATCGTCAATAATTTAAATCACGGTCTCGATATCGGCGGAACGCCGATGGGCTCGCAAACGGCTCTCCTGATGGGCGTTGGCGCGAATCCCGGTGCGCTGAATCTCGACGAGGAAGTCCGGCGCTTCGAGTGGAAGGTGCAGGCCGGCGCCGAGTACGTCGTCACTCAGCCCGTCTTCGATATTCGCCTGCTGGAAGAGTTCCTGCGCCGTACCGAGCACGTAAGAATTCCGGTCGTATGCGGCATCTGGCCGCTCACCAGCTTTCGTAACGCCGAGTTCATGGTCAACGAATTGCGCGTCCCGGTTCCTGAGGAGTACATGAACCGGATGCAGGGTGCCGACACGCCGGAGAAAGCGCGCCTGGAAGGCGTGAAGATCGCCCAGGAGATGTCCCGCCGCGTCCAGCCCATGGTGCAAGGGATTCAACTGTCCGCGCCGTTTGGCCGGTATCAGATGGCGATCGACGTGGCCGAAGTGATTGAGAGGGACGAATAGTTGGCGACCGATCTCATTGAGATCCAAGCGGACGCGCCGGCGCCCGAAGCGATCGAGCGGGCGGCCCTGGCCGTCGCTCGCGGAAAAATCGTCGCCATTCCAACCGAGGCGCGGTACACCCTCGTGGCCGATCCGTTTAACCTGCGGGCCGTCTCTCGCGTTTTCAGGGCAAAGGGCCGGGACGAAATTCGCTCGCTGCCCCTGTTGGTTGGCGGTCTGATGATGGCCGAAGAGTTGGCCTCCGAGGTCTCCGCGCGGTTCCGGATCCTCGCCCGCCACTACTGGCCGGGGCCCTTGACCATCATCGTGCCGGCCGCAGCCAAAGTCCCTTTGAAGGTCACCGGGAATTCGGGCCGTTTGGCCATGCGCCAGTCTCGCTCGAAGGTCGCGGCCGCCTTGATTGAAAGACTCGGGCAGCCATTGATAGCAACGTCGGCGAACCTTAGCGGCCAGCCAACCTGTGCCAGCGGAATCGACGTTTTCGGCACAATGGACGGCCGCATCGACCTGGTGCTGGACGGCGGTGCGTCGGATGGGCCCGGCCCAACCACGGTCGACATAACCGAACCCTATTGGCGCCTTATCAAGGAAGGCGCTGTCCCTGAAAAGGACCTGGCCGAGATTTTGCACCGCACGTAACGTCCCTCCCGGAGTTGTGGTACAGTCGTGGGGCGGTTGCAGTATCACTTCCGAAATTTTGAGGGAGCTATGAAATATTTTCTCCAGCGCGACGGCCGCACATACGGGCCCTATTCATTCGAGGATCTGAAGCGTTATCAGGCCGAAAACAGGATCGGCCCGAACGATTCGATCCGCCAGGAGGACAGCCAAACCTGGGAGCCGTGGCAACAGGTATTGAACCCGCCCGCAGCAGCGCCCGCACCGGCGCCCACTCCTGCGCCGATGTTCAGTCCGCCGCCGCAGCAACCGGTTTATACGCCTCCTCCTGCTACCCCGCCCTCGCAGGGCGGTTTCGGCGCGCAGGGATTCGGCTCCACGCCTGCGCCTTCCGAACCCTCTTGGGGCGGCGGAGCGGCGGCCGCAGGCTTCGGCGGTGCGGCGGCGAGTGGTTTCGGTCAACCCTCCCAGCCGGCCCCGCAGCAACCTGCGTTCGGCGGCTTCGGACAACAACCCCAACAACCGCAACAAGGATTTGGCGGATTTGGCCAGCCCGCGCAACCCAGCGGCTTTGGCGCGCCCCAATCTGGATACGGCGGCGGTGGTGGAGTTGGCCCCATGCCCCCGGATATGCAGTGGTACATCGTGCTGCTCATCGGCATGGTCACCTGCGGTCTGTTCACCCTCTACTGGCTCTTCAAGGAAGTCACCTTCGTCCAGCAGATCGATCCGAACTCCGGCGCCAAAAAGAAGTTCATCAATGCCATCCTGCTCTACGTCGTGGGAATCGTGGTCTCCTTCAGCATGGGTATGATCGGCGCCATGATGGAAAGCTCGATTATCGCCTCGCTCTCGATGCTCGGTTCGCTGCTGACGTTGGGCGGCGCGGTATTCCTCATCTTGGGAATGTTTGAGATGCGCACCTCGATCCACAACTACTACACGACAGTAGAGCCCATGGGCATCAACCTCATGGATACGGCCGGTGCCGTCCTCACATTCTTCTTCGGTGTCTACTTCTTCCAATACCACTTCGCGAACATCGCTATGCGCAAGAAGGCGATGGGGCATCAGTAGCGCTGTATGGTCCGCTTTCTGAGCGGAGTCCTGGTTTTTGCTGCCCTTTGGGCTGATCCGCTCATAATCGCCCACCGGGGCGGCAGGGCTGTTATGCCCGAAAATACTTTGGCGGCGTTCGAGTACGCCGCCCGGCTCGGCGTGGACGTCATCGAACTTGACTGTGTCGTCACCAAAGACAACGAGTTGGTCGTCCACCACGATCTGGCCCTGCACGGCCGGGCCGTGCGAAGCATGACGCTCGAGGAGGTGCTCGCCTTCGACCGCGGCGCGACGCGAAGCGAGGGCTTCCCAAGCCAGGCGGCTCTCCCCGGACTGCGCATTCCAAGGCTGGAGGAGGTTTTCGCCTTCCTCAAAGCCAAACCGCAAAAACTCATGGTGGAAACCAAGATGGATCCAAACGTCGATCCGCGCTGGTTCACCGAAGCCATCGACCGGCTCATCCGCAAGTACGCCTTAAGCGAACGCGTAATCTTTCAGAGCTTCGATCATCGCACGCTGCATGTGATGAAGGACCTGAACCCCGCCGTCGAGCTGGCGCTGCTGAACCCAGCCCGGCGTTTGGACGACTACGTCGGCCCGGCCCGCGCCCTGGGTCCCAAGGCCCTGCAGGTCGTCAATGTCCGCGTCGTGGACGCACAAATCGTCCAGACCCTTCACGCCGCCGCTATCCGTGTGTTTTCGGGAACCGCAAACGACCCGGCGGACTGGAAGCGCCTCCGCGAAGCCGGTGTGGACGCCATCGTCACCGATGACCCGGCCGCGCTGCGGGCCCTACTGAAATAGGGTGCGTGTTATCCTGGGCTTGGAGCGTTCCTGGGAGTCAGGTGCTGCCCCTAATTTTGATCCGATGCCATTCGAATCGGGGTCCATCTCGTTCACAAAAGCGTCGTTGAGCAAGCTCCTGACCGGAAACGGTCCAGGGAGAAGCCTGCAGGCGCGCGGAGGATTCCACCCTTGTCATTATCAGGGGTCAAGGCAGGGGGTTGTACGGTCGTTCTGGTGCGCTCCAATCTTGTTTCATGAACATTCTTTTTATCGGTGACGTATACGCCTCTCACGGCAGGCGCATCGTCTCCGAAAACCTCGCCCGTATCGTCGGCGAGCAGCGGATCGATCTGGTGATCGCGAACGTCGAGAACTCGGCCGGCGGCTTTGGCGTAACCCCGCAGATCGCCGAAGACATGCTCTCGATGGGCGTCGAGGTCATGACTACCGGCAACCACGTCTGGGACAAAAACGAGGTCCACGAATACTTCGCGCGGCAGCCGCGCCTGCTCCGGCCCGCCAACTACCCGCCCGTGCTGCCAGGCTCCGGCGTCTATACCGGCAAGGCCCGCAACGGCGCCCCCTACGCAGTCGTCAACCTCCAAGGGCGCACTTTCATGGCCACGATCGACGATCCGTTCCGCAAAGCGGATGAGATCCTGACGGCAATTCCGGACGATGTCAAAATCCGCTTCGTCGATTTCCACGCAGAGGCGACCTCGGAAAAAGTGGCATTCGGCTGGTTCCTGGACGGGCGGGTCACCGCAGTGATCGGGACCCACACGCACATTCCCACCGCCGACGCCCGGGTCCTGCCCGGGGGGACGGCGTATCAGACCGACGCTGGAATGACTGGCAGCTACGCCGGCGTCATTGGAGTCGAAAAGTCTCTTATTTTGAGGCGCTTCCAGACCACACTTCCAGTCCGAATGGAAGGCGCGAAAGGCATGGTGGAACTCCACGGCGTGATCGTTACAGCGGACACCACCACGGGAATGGCTGTCGCTATCCGGCGGGTTCACATTACCGAGACCGGGCTATAGTCCGGCCCGCAGGATGCCGATAAGAGAGAGGATGCCCGGACTTCCCTCCTCCGTCGCGCGCTGGCTGCTTCCGGTACTCTTCCTGACGCTCGCATCGTCGGCCGGTTTGCAGTGGGCCGGATTGAGTGCGCAATCGGAGGCCGCCAGGCACCACACTATCGTCCAGCGGCTGAACGATTTTTCAATGCTCCTGCTAAGGATTGGTTCCGCCAACGAACCGGAACGCCAGAGGGCGGCGCAGCAGGTATCTGGCTACGTGGACCGCTTAAGCACCGAGGAGAAACTGCGGGCCGGCTCACGAAGGGTGACGGCTCTGGCTTCGTACCCCGATGATTCGGTGGATGAGCGGCTACGCGCCGAGGTGCGCGGTCTGGTCAGCGAGGCTGAATCCCTGGAGACGGCCGCACTGCGCAGGGCCAACACCTACACTCTCGCCACGCAGTGCCTGGTCGTCCTCACCGCCTGTGTGTGCGGAGCCCTGCTCCTGCGCCGCAAGGTCCCGCAGCCTGCGTAAAAATTCGTATCATCGAACGAATGACACGACGCGCAGCAATTGCCCTTACAGCGGCACGGCTGTCGGCTCGCCCATCTTTGGACGCTGTTCTTCAGAACCGTGGCGACGTGCCCTGCGTAGCGGCCATGGTCGCGGACAAGAAAAACATCGTTTACCAAGGGGCCTTTGACGCTCCCATCGACGGGGTATTCGGCATAGCGTCGATGACCAAGGCCATCACCTCGGCCGCGGCTCTTCGCCTGGCCGACCAACGGAAGATCACTCTCGATGAGCCGGTGGCCCGGTACCTCCCTGCGCTGCGTACCATGAGCGTGCTGACCGGCTTCTCCCCGCGCGGCGTCCCGCGAACCCGTCCTGCCGCCCGGGCCATCACATTGCGCCACCTGCTCACGCACACTTCAGGCCTCAGCTACGCGACCTGGGACGAGAACGTCAAACGCGCCCAGGCCCGAAGGGTACAAAATCTGCTCGCCTTCGAACCCGGCGCCCGCTGGCAATACGGAACTGGAATCGATTGGGCCGGCCGGTTGGTCGAAACCCTTACCGGTCAAACGCTAGAGACCCACTTCAAAGAGGTGTTTTTTGACCCCTTGGGCATGGCCGATACGAGCTTTCTAATTCAACCCGATAAGTTCCATCGTCTCATAGATTTGCATCGAAGGAAACCAGACGGCGCATTGGCCGCAGACCCCCGGAAACTGCCGGAGGGTCCCAAATCGTTTAACGGCGGAGGCGGCCTTTACTCCACCGCTGGGGACTACATCCGGTTCCTTCAGATGATCCTCCGGGGCGGCGACGGCATCCTCAGCCCCCGCGTCATCCGATGGCTATCGGACAACGCCATCGGCGGCCTTTCCGCCGGCCGGTTGCAGTCCACCAACCCGGCCAGCTCCAGCGATGTCGACTTCCACCTGAGCGGCAGCAACCGCCACACCCTCGGGTTCCTGCTGAATCCCAGAACCGGGAAGCTCTCCTGGGCCGGCCTGGCGAACACGTTTTTCTGGATCGATCCGGCGCGGGAACGCTGCGCCGTGGTGCTGATGCAGTTCCTGCCGTTCTGCGACCCGGCCGCTCTCTCGGTGTTGCACAACTTCGAAAACGCTGTTTCCACGGAGGTCTAAAGAATGCGCCTTTCCGGACTGTTGCTAACCGCCGCATTGTATGGGCAGGGAACGCTGGAGGACTACACCCGCGCCACCGCACTGCGCGACACCATGCGTCCTCTGACGGCGGGCACCGCGGGCGAAGTATCCTGGCTCAAACAATCCGGCAAGTTTTGGTATCCGGTCACGACGGCCACGGGATTGCAATACGTGATGGCGGATCGCACCGGAGCGAAATCCCCGGCCTTTGACCATGCGCGTCTGGCCGCGGCGTTGACGGAGTCTCTGGGCCGTCCGGTGAAAGCGGACCGGTTGAATCTGGCGGGTCTGGAATTCGAGGAGGACGAGGACGCGATCCGCTTTTCGGCGGGCACCGTCCGGCTGCATCTCGATCTGAAAACCTATACCGTCTCCAGACGCGGTGAGTCGAACTACTTCGGCAGCGGCCCCCGCGTGGACGAGTCCTTGCGCCGCTTGAAGGCGCCGGCCGGCGAAGCCGAAGTATTCCTTCGCAACCACAACATCTGGCTTCGCGTGGACGGCAAGGAGGTTCCGCTCTCGTCCGATGGCTCGGAAGGAAACTACTACACGCTCCCGGCCGGCGGCTGGTCTCCCAATGGGAAGAAGCTCGCGGTCTTTCGTGTGCGGCCGGGCCAGCGACGGCAAATCCACATGGTCGAGTCCTCACCGGCTGACCAGGTACAACCAAAGCTGAAGACGATCCCCTACGTGAAGCCGGGCGACGCGCTCGACCTGCCGCGGCCCGTCCTGTTCGATCTTGTCACGCGCAAGGTCCACTTTATCGACGATCGACTGTTTCCAAATCCGTTCGATATGCGCCGCATCTCCTGGCGGAAAGACTCCCGCGCCTTTCACTTCGGCTATAACGAACGCGGGCATCAGGTCTTTCGTGTGATTGAGGTGGACGCCTCGACCGGAGTGGCCAGGGCTGTGATCGAGGAGACCTCATCGACATTTTTCCACTACTCCGGAAAAATGTTCCGCCACGACATCGACGATGGCCGTGAAACGATCTGGATGAGCGAACGGGACGGCTGGAACCATCTCTATCTCTACGACGGCGCGTCCGGCAAGGTAAAAAACCAGATCACTCGGGGAGCGTGGCCGGTCCGCTCCGTCGTCGCGGTGGACGATGAGAAGCGCCAGATCTATTTCCTCGCCAGCGGCATCGACGAAGGCAAGGATCCGTACTATCGCCACCTGTTCCGCATCGGATTCGACGGCAGCGGACTCACGCGCCTCAGCACGGTCAACGCCGATCACAGCGCCAGCGTGTCCAAGGACTTCGCCTATTTCACACTGACCTATTCGCGCACGGACCTGCCGCCTGTGACAGAACTCTACAAGCGATCCGGTGAACTCGTGAAGCAGATCGAGCGGGTGGAGTTGGCGCCGCTCGCAACCGCGGGCTTCCGGGCGCCCGAGCCTTTCGTTGCGAAAGGCCGCGACGGCAGGTCCGATGTCTGGGGCCTCATCTATCGTCCGTCCCGCTGGGATGCATCGAAAAAGTATCCGGTGCTCGAATACATCTACGCCGGCCCGCACGACTCCTTCGTCCCGAAAACCTTCAGCGCCGCGCACCCGATGCAGGAGATGGCCGAACTGGGTTTCATCGTCGTGCAGATGGACGGCATGGGCACCTCGAACCGGTCGAAAGCGTTTCACGATGTCGCCTGGAAGCATCTAGGCGATGCGGGGTTCCCGGACCGCATCCTATGGCACAAGGCCGTGGCAGCCAAGTACAGCTACTACGACCTGACACACCTGGGCATCTACGGCCACTCCGCCGGCGGCCAAAGCTCGCTGGCCGGCCTGCTGCAGTATCCGGACTTCTACAAAGCGGCCGCGTCCTCGGCCGGCTGCCACGACAATCGAATGGACAAGATCTGGTGGAACGAGCAGTGGATGGGCTGGCCGGTCGGCGAGGAGTACGCGGCTAGTTCCAACGTTGACAACGCCCACAAGCTGAAGGGCCGCCTTCTGCTGGCGGTCGGCGAGTTGGACACCAACGTCGATCCGGCGTCTACCATGCAGGTCGTCAACGCTCTCATCAAGGCGGGCAAGGTCTTCGACCTGCTCGTAATCCCCGGCGCCGATCACGGCCTGGGCGAGTACTGGAATCGCAAGCGGCAGGACTTCTTCGTTCGAACGCTCCTGGACAAGGAGCCGCCGGATTGGAACACCGTCAAGCCGCCGCCCGCCGCCGCAGAGTAGGCGTTAGCAACGCCCGCAGGTCGCGGCGGATGACTTGGCCGCAGGCCGCCACTACGCTTCCCTTGGGCTCGAAGGCGAAGCTCGTACCGGCCAACCGGAGCATGCACGCGTCGTTGGTGTTGTCTCCAACGGCCAGCACATCGTTCGCCGGAACGCCGAGCCGCTCGCGAAGGTGGCGGAGTACATTACTCTTGCAGCTCCCATGGTCCGGGCAGCCCGCGGAGTGTGTGAACATCGCGGATAGCGTAAGGCCGCCCGTAGCCGTTCCGCCGGAGAAGCGAAGCAGGTTGGCGACGCTAAAGTCGGCGAACACACGGCGGCGCACAATCTCGGTGGCCACTCGATAGCTGTCGGAAACGATGCCAACGCGAAAACCGTTCCTGCGGAGCGCGCGGATTGTCTCCACGGCCCCCGCCGTGAGGGGTATTTCGCGCGCCACCGTTTCGAACAGGCGCTTTGGAACGCCCCGGAGCGCTTCCGCAATGGACTGCGCGCGCACTTCGTCACGCAAGCGCGGATTGTCGAGGAACTCGACCAGTTGCCCTGTCTTCCCGGCCAGCGCCGCCACCTCTGATACCGTTCGGCCCTGAATCAGTGTGCCGTCCATGTCGAACAGCGCCAAGCCTTGGATCTCTCCGTCCGTTTCAAGCTGGATGGCCAACTCATCGTTCGCGTGACGCTCCACTTCTTCCACCTCTTCGACGTGCGATCCGTTGAGGCGCCCGAAGCGCCGCGCGCGATCGATCAGCGTGCGGACTACCTGCATGGCCATCTGCCCAAGCGCATCGAGCGTTTGGCTCTCGTGAGCCAGGTAGCCGATGTCAGCCTCCTCCACGCGGAAACCGAGCATGACCGCATCTATCAGAAGACCGAGGTCCGCTCCGTAATCGGTCTCTATGCGCAACCGTTCCGCCGTCGACCGGCGAATGGCGGCAATTCCGCCCAGCGGTTGCGCGAAGTGAGCGAGTTCCGGAAAAAAGACACGCAGCAAAGGCTTCGCCGTCAGAACCGTTACCCGGCCAGCCTCTCGGCTGAATTTCGCCTTCACCAAATCGGCGCGATCCGCGAGGATCGGTGCTACAAGGCTCTCAATCAAGGCTGGATTCAGACCATCCAAGTCGCCATCCAAATAGACAATCACGGAGCCCGAGGTGGCCCGAAGGCCGTCTTCCATCGAAGCCCCTTTACCGAGCAGAGAACTGGTGATAACCCGGGCGCCAGCGTTACGCGCCTCCTTGGGCGTACCGTCCACCGAGCCATCGTCGACAACGACGACCTCGGAAACCAAAGGTGAATTACGAGCGAACTGCACAACCGATCCGATTCGCGTCGACTCGTTCAATGCGGGAATGACGATTGAAACCATGGGATCCTCCTTGGAAGTTGGACCCACCTCGGCGGCGTTCTTCTCAGGATGCCCTGGAGCCAAAACTCTCGCAATACCCTCGATCGGCCACCCGGCACGCTGGTGGCAGAGAAATTCCATTGTCCTGAATGGGTTACGCCACAGTTGTTCAACAATTCATACAGATCAAATTTGCAGACCGGCTACGGATCGATCTTGTACACGTAGATCGAATAACCCGGCCGCGCGATGGGGGCGCGATCCCGGAACTCGGCGAAGAAATCCCTGTACTCGGCAGGCAAATAAAGTCCGGTCAGCAGGTTGGCGCTGATCGCATACAGACCAGGTTGGGTGCGCAGCCGCGTCTGTCCTTCAGCGAACTTCGCGTTCCAGGGAATCGGCAACCGTCCAATCTCTTCGTCCTTGAAGAACCGGTATGGGTTGTCGAGTCCCCAGTAGGCAAGCTTGAGGGGCTTGCCTCCGTTCGCAGTGAGGTACTCCCGAAGTTCCGGCAGCGACTGTCCCCAGTCCACATTGCTATCCGCCAGATAACGCAAACCATTTTCGGGTCCGCCGGCAGCCTCGTTGAAATAGGCGAGCCCCGTATCATGGTGGCGAATGGATATCAGCGTCAGCCAGAGGCCGAGTACCGCCACAACGATTCCCCCGCGGCGTTCGATCAGCAAGGCCGCCCCTGCTCCAGCGGCGATCGCCAGGAACGGATAACACGGCAGCGCCAAACGAACGCCAAGTTGCATGGCACTCGCCGAAATGGCGACGAAATAAATCCCAAAGCCGGCGGCGAGAAACACCGTCGCGGCCTTCCGTCGAACGAGCGAGAAACAACCGGTCAACGCCAGCGCCGAAAACGCAAGAGGGAGCTTGACCGCAAGACCCGCTAGAAAGTACCGCCAGTCTCCTCTCGGTGCGAACTGCCCTAGGAAATATACGGGAAGCTCCCCTCCGCCGCCAATAAACAGCGAGACGGCACCCTCCCACATCGGCCAGGACAACGGAATGTACGTGAAAACCTGCCCTGCGCCCAGGAACCAGCCCGGTACGATGCCAGAGTATTGCTCCCGGAGATGCGCCAACAACCAGCTCGAGAGCCGGCGAATCTCGAGCGGCGTTGCGGCCATGGAAAGGAGCCACGAAGGGACGAGCACGGCAAGCGTATGCGCGCCGATTCGAATCCGCCGGAGAGCGGCGAGTGCCGCGGCGATGGGAACCAGGATCAATAGCGACAGCTTCGATAGAACCGCCACGGCCAATGCAAGACCCAAGACAAGGGCGTTTCGAAGCGTGGCCTCCTGCCAGAAACGCCAGGCGCAGAACCAAAACAGAAGATGACCGAATGCCGCGGCCAGATCGTTCTTGAAGAGTCCGCTGTGCGCTCGGAAGCCCGGTTCCAGTGCCAACACCGTCATCGCAGCAAAGCCCGCAAACGGGCTAAACAACTGCCGGCCCCAGAACCAGACGAATACCAGGATGCCGGCCGGAAAGACGAGCAGAGAAGCCCTGGGCCAAAAGAAAACCTTTCGGCAAAATTCCTTGTCCGTCAGTTTATCCATGAGCAGGACCGCCTGATTCCACTCATGCCGCTCGTCTCCCGCGTGACCCAGGTCTGGCGCGAGCGGCAGCGTGTACAGAAACCGGGTGGGCCAGCCGCCGATGATCCGGATTAGGGCCGGCATGTCGCGTGGCGGGAGCGTTCTCCCTCCATGCCAATAGACATGGGCGGACACGAGATGGCTTGGCTCGTCGGCGGTAATGCCTCCGTTCCAGGCGCGGTCGAGGACGGAAAGGCAAAACAACGTCAGCACTGCTGTGACAGCGGGCAATTCCCAGTTACGAATGCAAAAAGGTTAATCTTTCGCGACCAGAATTCCTATCCCTTTCCTCGGGTATCCCGGCACCGGCCCCTGGCCGGGTTCGCGCCGCATCTACAGCATCGGCGTGATGGCGGAGTTTACATGAAGGAAAGTATAGTAACGCATTCCCCAAAAAATGTACGACTTCAGCCTGAGCGTCTTCTTCCCCGCTTACAACGATGCGCCATCGCTACCGGGGTTGATTAGCAAGACCTTCCACGTGCTTGAGACGTGGGTCCGCGATTTTGAGGTGATCGTTGTCAACGACGGAAGCTTCGACGATACAGGCGAAGTCCTCGCACGGCTCCAAACCGAATTCGGACCGAGGTTGCGCGTGGTTACCCACGAGGTGAACAGGGGCTATGGCGGGGCCTTGCGCACCGGGTTCGCTACGGCCACGAAGGAATGGGTGTTCTATACAGACGGGGACGCGCAGTACGATGTCGACGAATTACCCGGTTTCCTGCACCGCGTTCGCGCAGGCGTGGGGCTGGTGAACGGATTCAAATTGAGCCGCAACGATCCCTGGCACCGCATATGGATCGGCAAAACTTACAACGCCTTTGCACGGGCGCTGTTTCGTATCCGCCTGACAGACATCGACTGCGACTATCGGCTGATCCGGCGCACGCTGCTGAACAACATCGAATTGACATCCACCAGCGGAACCATTTGCGTCGAGCTGGTGCGCAAGCTGGAACTCTCCAACTGCGAGATCGTCGAGATCGGCGTGAACCACTACCCGAGGCTGCATGGAAGGTCGCAGTTCTTCCGCGTGAAGAGCCTTCTGAATACGCTGATGCAGTTGATCCGGCTCTACGTCCGGCTAGTGCTGTTAACGCGCGATGAGCCGCGCACGGACCGGAGCGGCGGGCACGCCGGCCAGGGAGTAGAGGACGTCCGGCGCGACGTCCTTGTAGGCGTAGCGCACGAAGACCGGTTCGGACACTGAGTCGGCGCTAACCAGCACGCTGGCGCCTTCCACCTTCGCCGCCGCCGGTACATACTTCTCATCGGTCCCGGCAATTTCGAAAGCGGCTTCGGCCGGCCCCTTCAATTGCAGTCCAGCGCCGGCATTGTCGAACCACATCCGGAGCGCGGCGCCCTCCGCCGTCAGTTGGCGCAGCAGAGGGCTGACCGGCGCCGTGGCGCTGCCGTAGGCCACACGCCTGGCGGCATTGGCCAATCGTTCCCCGGCGTCTTTCTTGTTGGTGGGATGGATATCCTTGGCATCGCCGATTCCCAGCGTGTTCGAGAATCCGACGTTTGCGAGTTTGAGCGTTTCCAATTGCGACTCGCGCGTCAACGGCAGATCGGCCGGCATCGGCGAGGTAAACGGCGCCAGCAGGACCCAAAGGAATGGAAGTTCGCCCTGGCCCCATTGCGCGCGCCAATCCTGAATCATCGCGCCGAACAGCTTCCGGTAGAGGTACGCGTCGTTCCCTTGCCGGTTGGCCTCGCCCTGATACCAGAGGAAACCGCGAATGCCGTAGCCGCGGATGGGATGCACCATCGCGTTCCAAAGCACACTCGCGGCGTTCTGCGGGCTGCGAGGCGTCCGGGTGATGTACTCCTGCAAATCGGAGTTCCCGGCCAGCGCCTCCCGGCGCGTCCACGCCTGCGCCGCGGTGCCGCCCCACGCGGTTTGAATAATGCCAAAGGGAACCTTCCGCTCCAGATGGAGGCTCTTGGCGAAGAAGTAGGCGACGCCGGAGTACTGCTCGGCATTCTGCGGCGAGATCGACTGCCAGCTACCCTGCAGATCCTGTTGCGGCGTCTCCGCTTTTAGGTTCGGCACTTTGAAAAAGCGGATACGCGGCCAGTTGGCCTGGGCCGCTTCTTCCTTGCCGCCTGCGCTGCGGCCGAGCGACATCGCCATATTGGACTGGCCGGAGCCAACCCATACCTCTCCCGCCAGCACATCCTTCACTTCGAGCGTATTGACCTTGAGCGTGTACGGGCCTCCGGGCCGGACCGCGGGAAGGTCCAGAACCCACTTCCCCGTCTTGCCCGCCGTAGTGGATACGGACTTCGCCGCCAGTGTGGCCGTGACCTTCTCCCCCTCCGCCGCCCATCCCCAAATTCGTACCGGCGTACCGGATTGAACAACCATCCGGTCGCTAATAATCGCCGGCAAACGTACTTCGGCGCTTAGGCCGGCGCTGCAAAGTAGAACTACGCTCTGTCCAATTCGGGATGCTGTTTTGCCCACTCGAGATACTCCTCCACGGTGCGGAACGTTTTGTGCTTATAGAGCCGGCCGGCGTCTTCCACCGGGTGCGTCCAGTTGTATTCCCAGGAGTCCTCGGTATCGCGCATCCACTTTTGCAGACGCCGCTCCAGCGCGGCCTCCACCTTCGCCGCCTCCGGCTTGCCAACCAGATTGTTCTGTTGGAACGGATCTTTCCGGAGATCGTAGAGAACCCAGGGCTTCGATTGGAACCGGGCATACATATGGGTCTTCGTGCGCACGCCGCGCCAGCCCTCCGGCGTGCCGTCGCCGGAGAAAGGCCCAAAGATCTGAAAGAACGCGGAGTCCGGCTTCGGCCCCTGGCCGGTTACGATCGGTCTCGAAAGATCGCGGCCCTGCATCGCGCCCGGAGGCTTCAGGCCGGCCATGCCCAGCAGCGTCGGCGCGAAGTCCACGTGCGTGAAGAACACGTCGCTGCGCGTATTGGGCTTCACATGACCGGGCCAGCGAAGAATGCCGGGCACGCGGATCGACTCCTCCCACGGCTTGCGTTTCAGCCTCTCGCCGTGGGAGCCGAGCATGTCGCCGTGGTCGCTCGAGTACAACACGATGGTGTTCTCGCGCAGGCCCAGTTCGTCGAGCTTTGCCATCAAACGCCCCACCTGATCGTCGATCGCTGTCACCATACCGTAGTATTCGGCGATGGCCTCGCGTGCGGGTACGCGTTCGCCGGGCCGGTAGTTAGCGCGCATGGTCAAGTTCCCGGCTGGATAGTTTTTCGTGTATTCCGGCGGCGCCTTGTAAGGATCGTGCGGCGGACCCCATTGCACGGTCAGGTAGAAGGGGCGATCGTCTTTCTTGGCGGCATCAAGGAACTCGACCGCGATGTCGGCCCAGCCTTCGGCCTCGAACTTGCCAAGCTTGATGGGCTTGGGCTCGTCGCGAAAGTAGTGATTGTCGAAGTGGCGGTGCGAACACTGGTGCGCGGCCCAGAACTCAAAGCCCTGCCTCCGTTCGCCCGGCGGTACAAATCCAGGTTCGCGCGCCCCGCCGTCCAGGTGCCATTTGCCGATAAATCCCGTGCGGTACCCGGCCTTGCGCAATACCTTCGCGAACGTTACGTGATCCTCGCGCAGGCGCAGATCGTTCGCCACCATGCCGTTCCAGTGGCAGTACTGACCGGTGAGCAGCACGGCGCGGGCCGGGCAGCAGACCGGCGTGTTGGCGAAGGTATGTTCCAACACGACGCCTTCGCTGGCCAGCTTGTCCAGATGCGGCGTGCGCACCTCCTTGTTCCCCAGGCAGCCGGTGCTGTGGTAGCGATGCTGATCGGGCATGAGGAAGAGAATGTTCGGCCGGCGTGCGGCGGCCCGCGCCGCCAGGGAGCCGGCCGCAACAAACGCGCGGCGTGAAAGTCCCATGAAAGAACTTATACTCTATCCAAAAACTCGCGAACAGCGGGTGCGATAGCGGCGACGAGCGATCGACTCTCCGCGCCGCTGGCATCCGAAGCGATGTAGACGAGCCACTCGCCCTTTTCAAACGCCGCGACCTCATACCCGTTGGACCCGGCCGCCAGCAGAGCGGGAATCGACTCGGCGTTCTCCCGCTTCGTCAGTATTACCGATAGCAACCGCTGACCGTCGTGCAACGCCAGGTGAACGAACGAGCGCCCCTTGAACTTGCAAACGTGGCTGACGTGCAGCTTGAAGGCGGGCGGGACCTTCGCGGTCACAACTTCGGCGAGGCCGGTCATTTTCGCGGGAAGGTCCTCCGCCAACTTGGCGACGGGCTTCGGCGCCGAATTGTATTTGCGCATTACCGCACAATAAACGTGGTCCCGCAGGCCAACTCGCAGGATCTCCGGCAGCGCGGGTTCGGTCGCGGCAAGTATCGCATCGACGGTTCGCAGCTTGTTGATGTACAGCACGCCAAAAATCAGCCCGGCCGCGGCCGCCGCCATTGCGGGCCACATCCACAAACGCCGCGGCGCCGGACGCGCGGCAATGCGCGTCTCCATCCCCGGCGGGATCGGTTCGCTGTCGAACGCTTGTCGCAGCCGGTTACTCATGCCGGTCCTCCAATTCCATACTCTTTCGCGACGCCGTCCAATTTCTCGCGCAATTGCGCGCGGCCGCGGCTCAAACGGCTCATCACCGTGCCTATCGGCAATCCGAGAATTTCGGCGGTCTCCTTGTAGCTCAACTCCTGTACATCGGTCAACAGAACCACGGCCCGGTGTTCGGGCGTCAGATCGTCCAAAGCGGCGAGAATTCCTTCGTCGGAGAGGTGCTCCGGAATGGGAGCCGGCGCGGCCAGTTGCTCTTCCAGGAACTCCTCGTCCGTATGAAACAGACGAATCCGCCACCAACTCCGGCGTTCATGATCCACGCAATGAAAGAGAATCTTGAAAAGCCACGCCTTGCAATTCGTGCCGGATTCAAACCGGGAAAACGACTTCCACGCCTGCAGAAAGACCTCTTGCGTTACATCCTGCGCCTTCGTGCGGTCCCTTGTCATACGCACCGCGGCACGATAGACGTCCGCCATGAATGGGACGGCTTCGTTTTGAAAACGCGACTCCAGAGGGTTCAAAATCGCCCCATGCGCGACTGCAAGACTCCAACTGGACATGCTAGTAACGATCCCCCGGCAGAGCCGGGGGCCTTCGTTCGTGAGCCGCTCAAAGCGGCTGGTTGGGGTCGCTGGCGCGGCCCCGTGGTTTAGCACCACCTCAAAGGTGGCGCATCAGTAGTCCAGTTTCAACTGGTCCAATCTGGTATCTTCGGCTTCTTGGCTGCGAATGTAGTTGCGGATGACGGCTTCGTCTCGGCCCACGGTCGAGACGAAAAATCCTCTCGC
>Ga0194119_10003349_pt1 | contig 25909 bp, 22 predicted proteins | sample TA2MahC100mmetaG_FD_148620 | JGI IMG/M metagenome (GOLD analysis project Ga0194119, IMG submission 148620) | Freshwater microbial communities from Lake Tanganyika, Tanzania - TA2015018 Mahale Deep Cast 100m | ecosystem: Environmental > Aquatic > Freshwater > Lake | place: Tanzania: Lake...
TGACGGGAACGCCGCTGGCCAATCGACCCTGGCAGTCTGATCGTTCTCGCGCCTTCGCAAAAACTCACTTTGTCCACGGCCTGTTAGGGTGCCCACAGTCATGGTCGATGTCCCGTGCCCGACCTCCGGTCCATGCCCCTGCCTGCCTCACGGATGCCCACCCATGAACCTGCTTCTTCGCTCGCCCAGGCCCGCGCCCCCCTCCTGATGCTGTCCGCGGCACTTGCCGCCTTGCCGTTCGCTCCGGCCAAGGCCGCCCCGCCGCCGATCGTCTGGGGTTCGCCGCAGACCGTGAACGGCGACAGCGACGTGAGCACGGCCGGGTCGTTCGTCTATGCATTCACATTTGGCGGCACGGCGGCCCCGTCGTCGGCGACGGTGAACGGGGTGACGTTTTCGCCGTTCACGATTCCGAGCGGCATCATCACGTCCGCCACCGTCGGCAACGTCATCCTCTCGGAGACTCCGGGCACGCTCTTCGGCAGCAACTTGTTTGGCACGGCTTCAACGCCCTTCTCCAACCTCAGCAACAGCTACCAGTCGCTGCTGGGATCCGGTGCCTACGCCGATACAGCCGCGAACATCTTCGTCACGCTCAGCGGCCTGACACCCGGCCAGCAGTATCAGTTGCAGTGGTGGACGAACAACTCGTCGAACATCCTCTCGAACTTTGGCGAGACGTTCTCGAACACGACGGCGACGGCGGGCAACACCGTGACGCTCGATGCAAATACGACCAACACCGTAGGTGGGGTGGGCCAGTACGCGATCGGCACGTTCACCGCTTCGGGAACGACGCAGGGATTCTCACTCGCGGAGACCAGCGGCGGCTTCAACCCGCTGATCAACGCCCTGCAGGTGCGGGCGGTGCCGGAACCGACCGTTTCGCTGCTGGGAGTCGCCGTGGCGGCAGGCGGATGGCTGGCCTCGCGGCGGCGTTCAACGCGGACGGCTCGTCGGTGAGTCGACGACACGGATCTCGCGATACAGGGCCTCGTGAGCGGCCGCCATGGCCGCCGAGGAGTGCCTTGAACGCGCGAGGGCATGGCCGTGCCCGCCGAGGCGGCCCGCCACGTCGTCGTCGGTGAGCACGGCGGCGAGCGCCCGGGCAAGATCCGCCGGATCCCCGGGCTCGTGCAGCAGGCCCGCCTGCTCGCCGTCGAGAAGTTCTGGAAATGCCCCGTGGTTCGATGCGACCACGGGCACGCCGGCAGCCAGGGCCTCGATCGCCGACAGCCCCTTCGCCTCCGGCCGGGGCGTGGGCAAGGCAAAGACGTCGATCGAGTTGAAGAGTTCGAGCTTTGCGGGGCGGTCGATCTGGCCCAGCCAGCGGAACCTTTCCGCCACGCCGAGATCGCGGGCGAGCGCACGGCACGAGGCGAGGTAGTCGCGCTCCGTGTCGATCGTGGCCCCGGCCGCGATCACCTCGACGTCGTGCCGGGAGGCCAGCGTCGGCAAGGCCCGCACGAGCTGGTCGAGGCCCTTCTCGGGGCAGCCGCGGGCCAGAAACCCGATCACGAGCCTCCCGCCGCGTGCCCGCCGCCGCGCTGCGAGATCGGGCGGCTCGGGCGGAAACGCCTCGAGATCGACGCCGTGAGGAATCACGGCGATGCGCTCGGGCGGCACGGCGAGCCGCTGCCCCATGGCCGCCGCGAAGGCCCCATTGAAGGCCACGAACCGGTCGACGTCGGCAGCCCGCTCCCGGAGCAGGCCGTCGATCCGCGAACGATGCGGCTCGGGAATCGCATCGAGAAACACGTCCTCGCCCGAGAGGCTGCACACGATCGCGGCCCCGGTCGCCTCGCGGATCGAGCGGGCGAGTCCCATGAGCAGCACGTTCGACAGGTGAACGACATCGGGCTGCACGCCGCTGGCCAGCCAGCGAGCCAGCTTTGCCACTTCCTTCCGCTGCCGCCCATGCTCCCCTTCGAGCGTCGACACGGTGAGCGGCCCGAGGTCGGCCGCCCTCGCGCTGCCGGTGCGGCCGGAGAGCCACTTCAGCAGCGACCGCGAATCGAGCGGCCGGTCCACGAAGGCGGGTGTGTGCCGGAACAGCGGCACGTGCTCCTGCAGCCAGACGTTCGCGCCCCCCATCACCACCTTGTGCTCGGCGACGTTCTCCTCGTCGGTGGTCGTGGGCACGTAGGCCGGCACGAGGATCGCATCGCCGCCGCGGCTGCGGAGCGCCTTCACGAGCGCGTTGTCGTGCAGGCAGGTGCCGCAGATGCGGCCCCCGGCCCCGGCGGTGAGGTGCACGATCTTCATGGGCTCAAGAGGAGCGCAGGTCTCCACGTTCCGTGAAAACCCGTGCTGCGGTGATCGTAGCGCGGGTTTTCAACCCGCGTGACAGGCGAATCGGCACGAAACCCGCGCTACGGGCGCCCCTCGAGATGCACGAGCACCAGCGCCAGGTCGGCCGGCGTGATCCCGCTCACGCGGCCCGCCTGGCCGACTGTTCGCGGCCGGATCCGCGCGAGCTGCTCGCGGGCCTCGGCGCGAAGGTGCCGCACGCTGTCGTAGTCGAACCCATCGGGGATCGACCGCTGCGCACTCTTCCGCTGCCGCTCGATCCGCTCGCGGTCGAGGGCCACGTAGCCCGCGTAGCGGATGTCGTTCTCGATCTGCACCGCCGCGTTCCGCGACACGACCGCGAGCGCCGGCGCCGCCACCACCGCATCGGCCCAGGTGAAGTCCGGCCGCTTGAGCAGGTCCGCGATCGACGTGCCCTGCACCCGCTGTCCGCTGAGGGCCGGCAGCGTCGCCTCGATCTCGGCGGTCTTGGCGGCGAGCCGCTCCACACGATCCGGCTCGGCCAGCCCGTGCCTGGCGGCCAGCGGGGTGAGCCGGCGGTCGGCGTTGTCGTGCCGCAGCGCGAGACGATGCTCGGCGCGGCTCGTGAACATCCGGTAGGGCTCATCCACGCCGCGGGTCACGAGATCGTCGATCAGGACGCCGATGTAGGAATCCTCCCGCTCGAGCACGAGCACGTCGCGGCCCGCGGCGGCGAGCGCCGCATTGGCTCCGGCCACGAGCCCCTGCGCCGCGGCCTCCTCGTAGCCGGTGGTGCCGTTGATCTGGCCGGCGAAGAACAGGCCCTGCGCCCGCTTGCTGGCCAGCGTCGGCAGCAGCTGATCGGGCGGGCAGAAGTCGTATTCCACCGCGTAGCCGTACCGCATGATCACGGCCCGCTCGAGCCCCGGCACCATCCGCACGATCCGGTCCTGCACGTCCCGCGGGAGGCTCGTGGAGATGCCGTTGACGTAGATCTCCCGCGTCCGTCGTCCCTCGGGCTCGAGAAACAGCTGGTGGCTCTCCTTGTCGGCGAACCGCACCACCTTGTCCTCGATGCTCGGGCAGTAGCGCGGCCCCCGCGACTCGATCTGCCCGGTGAACATCGGGGCCCGGTGGAGGTTGGCCCGGATGAGGTCGTGGATCTCGGGCGTGGTCCGCGTGATCCAGCAGACCATCTGCTCCTGCTCGATGCGGTCGGTGAGAAATGAAAACGGCTGCGGCTCGGCGTCGCCCGGCTGCTCGTCGAGGCTGGCGAAGTCGATGCCCGTGGCCGAAAGCCGGCAGGGCGTGCCGGTCTTGAAGCGGTCGATCACGAGGCCGAGCCGGCCGAGCGCCGCGGAGATGCCCGAGGTCGTGCCCTCCCCGGCCCTGCCACCGGTGGTCCGTGCTTCGCCCGTGTGCATCACCGCCTGCAGAAACGTGCCGGTCGTGAGCACGACGGCCGCCGCGCGATACTCGGCGTCACCGCGAACCCGCACACCCGTGATCCGCCACGCCGGCCCCGCCACGCCATCCCCGCCGAGCGGCTCCACGACGAGGTCCTCGACGGTCTCCTGCCGGAGGTCGAGGTTCGGCGTCTGCTCGACGATCCGCTTGACCTCCATCTGATAGAGCCGCTTGTCGGCCTGGGCCCGTGGCCCGTGCATCGCCGGCCCCTTCGAGCGGTTGAGCACGCGAAACTGAATCCCGGTGGCGTCGATCGCCCGCGCCATCACGCCGCCGAGCGCATCGACCTCGCGGACGAGTTGCGCCTTGCCCACGCCGCCGATCGCGGGATTGCAGCTCATCTGCCCGACGGTGTCGCAGTTGGCCGTGAGCAGGGCCGTCCGTGCCCCGAGCCGGGCCGCCGCGCAGGCCGCCTCCACGCCGGCATGACCGCCGCCGATCACCAGCACGTCGTAGTCGTAGATCGAGGCCATGCCGCGAGTGTAGCAAGGGACTGATGCCGGTCTGAGCGTGGGGCGCGGGGCTGCCTGTGCCCCGTCGCCGGACGCACGCCTCGGCCATCGTGGCCTCGGCTCACTCGGATACCGCCTTCGCTTCGCCATCGTGGCTGCGCTTGCGGCATACGCCGGCTCTCGGGGCACAGGCAGCCCCGCGCCGAGTTCGTACCTCAGGAAGCCGCAATCGCGTCAGCGATGCGGGCAGCGTCCAGCGGGGCTCGGCCGTACCGCTCACGCGGTTACGCTTCCGGACGCCACCCCACGCCATCTGTCGTGCGCGACGATACGATACGGTGGCTCATGAAGACCTCGATGCGAGATTGCGTGACGATGGTCGCCTCGCTGGCGTTGCTGATGACGTTCGCGCACGCCGACGACGAGACCACCGTTCGTTCATTCGCCGTCGGCGACGCGCGGATCGACGTTGTCGCGACCGTGTTTCCGAGCGCGACCGAGCCGGCACGGGTCGCCTTCGTCAGCGTGCATGACGACGAGGACACCGTGGTCGAGGCGGCGGGCGACGTGCTCCGCGAGCGCGGCGGCCGGCTTCTGGAGCTCCGCCACAGCGGGGCCCGCGAGATCGGCTTCCGCCTCGGTGGGACGCAGCACCGCATCGATCCCAACCGGATCTTCACTCCGGCCGGCCGCCGAGCCACGCTGGAAAGACTCTCCGCCTGGTCGCAGCCCGCCGACGACGTGGTGGCGGCGTTTGCCGACGAACTGCTCTCCACCTTCGCCGTCGACGACGTCGACCTCGTGGTCGCCCTCCACAACAACACCCCCGACCGCTACACCGCCGCGAACTACGCGGCCGGCGGCCCGCTCGCCGCCGACGCCGCCCGCGTGAGTCTCCGACCGGGCGGCGATCCCGACGACTTCTTCTTCGTCACCGACACCGCGATCTGCGAGGCCCTCGCCGACCGCGGCCACTCCGTGATCCTCCAGAACGAGGCGACCGTGACCGACGACGGGTCGCTCTCGGTGTGGTGCGGCCGGATGGGGATCCCGTATGTGAACGTGGAGGCCGAGCACGGCCACCGCATCGAGCAGGCGGCGATGCTTCGCGGCCTCCTCGACGCTGTCGCCGCGGTGCGGCCCCAGCGGGCGGTCCGGGGGGTGACGCAGCCGCCACCGGGCTGCGAGCTCGTGAACGTGCACGCCGTCGATCCTACGATCGTGATCGACAACCGGTACGCCACGAAGGCCAACGTGACCGGCATGCGGCTCTATCCGGCCAACGAGGTGTTTCTGGAGCGGTCGGCGGCCGAGCGGCTCGCCCGCGTGCAGGCCCGCCTCCGCGGCCAAAGCCTCGGCCTCAAGGTGTTCGACGGCTACCGGCCGCTCGCGATCCAGAAAGCGCTCTGGAGGATCAAGCCCGATCCCCGCTACGTCGCCGATCCGGCCAAGGGCTCGCGGCACAACCGCGGCTCCGCGGTCGACCTGACGCTCGTCGACGCCGCGGGCCAGGAACTTCCCATGCCCTCGGAGTTCGACGAGTTCAGCGAGCGGTCGCACCTCGACTTCACCGACGCGCCCGGTGATCGGCTCGGCAACCGCGAGATCCTCCAGAAGGCGATGCAGGCCGAGGGATTTCGGCCGTTGCCCACGGAATGGTGGCACTTCGACGCCCCCGGCTGGCGGGCGTTTCCGGTGATGGATGCCAATCCTTACGAACGGCCCCTCTTTCCCGACGAGCCGGCGGCGGAGTCGACGCCATGAACGGTTCATGCGGGCCGCAGGCCCGTGTGGTGCGCGCCGTGATCCTAGCCGCTGGCATCCTCGCCGGAGCCGCCGCGACAGGGGCCGACGCGCTGGTGACGATCGAGGGCTGCACGCTCGTGCCCGCGGACTGGGCCGATGGCGACAGCTTCCGGGTCCGCACGCCCGCCGGGGAGGAGCATACGGTGCGGCTCTACGCCGTCGATTGCCTCGAGCACCACGTGTCCGACGAGACGGCCGCGCGGCGGCTGCGGAGCCAGCGGCGGTATTTCGGGATCGCCGAGGCGAAGCCCGACACGGCGGCATCGATCGAGTTCGCGAAGCAGCTTGCGGCCGAAGCCACGGCCGAGACCCGGCGCCTCCTCGCCAAGCCGTTCATCCTGCACACGAGCTTCGCCGACGGCCGGGGCGACGCCCGCTTCAGGCGGATCTACGGCTTCGTGACGAGCGCCGACGGCCGCGACCTCGCGGAGCAACTCGTCTCGAAGGGGCTCGCGCGGGCCTTCGGCGTGGCCCGAAGCACGCCCGCGGGTGATTCCGGGGACGAGTATCGCGAGCGGCTCGCCGACTTCGAACTGCAGGCGGCGTCACGGCGGCTGGGCATCTGGGCCCATACCGACTGGGACCGCCTCCCGGCCGAGCGCCGCATCGAGCGGATGGAGGCCCGGGAACTCCAGGGAGCGATCGACGGGGCGGCGGCGCCCCCCGCGGGCTTCGTGATCGATCCCAACACGGCCTCGCGGGGCGACCTGATGCGGCTGCCCGGCGTGGGCGAGACCCTCGCCAATCGGATCATCGAGCGGCGGCCCTACCGCCGAGTCGTCGACCTGCTCGAGGTCGAGGGGATCGGCCCCGCGAAGTTCCGGGAGCTCAAGCCGCTGCTGCGGATCGAGGCAGCGCCGTAGGGATCTGCCCGAGGGACGACTCGGCCAGCCTGCACATCTGCACGTGCAGCTCGGTCGCCTCCGGCAGCACCGCCTCGAGAATCACCTTGAGGCTCGACGCTGGCCGGCGGGCGAGCAGGCCTTCCTCGTATCGCACCGGCGGCTCGCCCAGGGGGAAGCCCAGCCGGCGGCGGGCCGCGGCAAACACCCTGGCCGGCTCGGCGACGACCTGCTCCACGGCGACGAGCAGGCAGCGCGTCGGATGACGCACGACGAACTCGTGGATCCGCCGGTTGTAGTGGAGCCAGACGCGGGCGGCGAGGAGTGGATGGGTGGCGAACGTCTCGTCGCCCCGCCGAAACAGCGAGTCGACCACTTCCCACGGGCTGCGGACCACGAACAGGAACCGCGACTCGGGCAGCAGCTCGGCCCAGAAGTCGAGAAACAGGCACGTCCGCGGATCCTTCCAGCCCCACGGCGCGCCCGCAGCCGCCTTGGCCGCGACGAGCTGCGCGGCGGCGGACCGCATCTCCGGCGGCACGGTCAACTCCCCGACGAGCGTGAAGCCGTGCTCCGGGACACCGTTGGCTTCGAGGGACCGCGCGTGGATCTCGTAGAAGTCGAGGTCCTCGAAGTGCCCGCGCTCGTTGCCGCGCGAAGGACCGATCAGCCGCGTGCCCAGCGACACGCCAGCCCCCTCGACGAGCGAGGCGAGCAAGGAGGTTCCCGAGCGGTGCATGCCGGAAACGATCAGCGCGGAAGTGACTGCCACGGGATTCATGCGGCCTGCTTCCGGGGCGCCTCCCGGCGGTCGGTCGCCTCGGCGGACGTGGGTTCCGGCCGCGGTCCGTGCGCCGGCGGCTGGAATCCGGCGGCCACGATCGAGAGCAGCGCCGGCAGCGATCGATCCCACGTCATCCGGGCCGCGGTCGCGCGGCCGTCAGCGCCGAGAGCCCGGCGCAGGGCCGCGTCGTCGACCAGCCGCCGGACGGCCGACCGGGCCGCGGCGACGTCGGACACGATCAGGCAGTTCTTCCCGTCGACGGCGTATTCGTCGAGCCCGGTCACGTCGCGGACCACGACTCCCCCGCCGGTGGCCATCATCTCCAGAGGCGGATAACTGAAGCTCTCCACGCGCGACATCTTGAGGAGGATGTCGCAGCTGGCATAGATCGCGGCCATCTGCTCGTGGGGCACGGCCTCGAAGAAGCGGTCGCACCGCCAGCCCGGCTTCGGCCCGCCGGCGGCCGACACGATCCAGACCTCGCAGTCGTCGAAGCTGCGGACGGCCGCCGCGGCGTCGTCCATGCCCTTGAAGGGGATCACGGTCGGCCCCTCGAGCAGGATCCGCACCTTGGGGCCGCGGGGCTCCAGCGGGATCGCCGCCGCATATTTGGCCGGGTCGAGGCCGTTGCCGATGTAGCCGCAGGGCTGGCCGAACTCCTGCCGCAGCCAGCGGCAGATCCAGCCCGCCATCGAGACGTACTCCAGATCCCGACGGAGGTAGGTGGCGTGCACCTGCTTCTTGAACTCGGGGCACTCGTCGAACCGGCGCTCGTCGGACTGCACGAAGTACAGCTTCCGGCTGGCCGGGAAGTGATCGACCATCGAAACCGTCGACCAGCCGGTGGCCACCACGGTGTCGAGCCGCTCGAAGAGATGGCGGGCGGCCGTGTTGAAGGGGATCACCGGCACGCGGTTGCCCGACCACCAGGGAATCGAGTCGCGGTTGTCCTGACTGATCAGCAGCACGTCGCACCCCGCTTCGAGCAGCCGCTTGGCATGCTCCAGGATCACCGCGATGCCTCCCGAGATCCCGGTGCCGGGGATCAGGTAGGCGATCGTCGGCGCGAGGCGGCACTTGTGCCGGTGCTCCTCCTGCGCACGCTGCTCCCAGTGCGTGTCGGCCGCCTTGAAGTTCAGTTCGTTGTTGCCGCGGTGCAGCCGAAGGTGGACGAGGTTGTCGCGGATCGCTCCGAACCGGTAGCCGAAGTGGGCCAGCCGCATCCAGAGTTCGTGGTCTTCGCGGTATCGCATGCCGGGCTTCAGGCCCCCCACGTCGACGAGCGCCGCCCGCCGCACCATGACCGTGCTCTGGCAGGGGACGCAGATCCGCCGCAGCATCTCCAGGTCGCAGTCCGGGCTCGTCACCTTCTGGCCGTCGTGCAGCCCCTCGATCTGCCGGGTGCCGTCGAGCCGCGCCGTCCAACCGCCATACACGACGTCGCACCCGCGGACCTCCATCTCGCGGACCGAGATCGCCAGCCGATCGGGCGCGGCGACGTCGTCGCTGTCGAGAAATGCCACGTATTCCCCGCGGGCTTCCTTGATGCCACGGTTCCGGCCCCGCACGGCGGTGCCGGATTGGTCGAGGTAGGAATAGACGCGGATCCGCGGATCGTCGCGGTAGGCATCGACCACCTGCATCGTCTCGGGAGGGGAGCCGTCCGTGACGAGGAGCAGTTCCCAGTTCGGGTACGACTGCCGTCGGATCGATTCGATGGCCTCGCGGAGCTCGTGGGTGCGGTCATGGATCGGGATGATCACCGAGACCAGTCCGAGGCATTGCCGGGGTTCGGCCGGGCTCGGCGCCGAACTCGGAGGCGGGGGCACCCGCGGCGCGGCGCGGCGACGACCGACGTAGGGCCGCAGCGCGTCCCGCACCTGGGGCGGAATGCGGGAGCGGACCGCCTTTTCGAATCGCTTGAAGAACCGTTTCCGAGCACCCTGCATGCGCCTGCACCCTGTGCACCGCCATCGCCAGCCGGCACCGACCCCCCACGGCAGAGGGATCGGCGGAAGGTGGAGAATGGCAAACGGCGCGGGGCGTGAACAGGGCAGTTTCCGCCGCCGGGCCGTCGCTCGGCGGGCGTTCAGGCCGCCGCGGCGCGGCCGCCGGCGCGGGGTGCCGCGAGCCTGAACAGGGCAAAGAGCTCGTCGGCGGTGAGGCCCGTCGCCGCCGGCTCGCCGGCCTGCGAGAGGATCGCCTCGGAGAGGTCTCGCTTGCGCCGGAGCACTTCGTCGATCCGCTCCTCGATCGTCTCGGCGGACAGGAACCGCGTGACGGTCACGGCCCCCGCGGCCCCGATGCGGTGAGCCCGGTTGATCGCCTGGTCCTCGACCGCCGGGTTCCACCAGCGGTCGAACAGGAACACGTACTGCGCGAACTGGAGATTCAGGCCCACGGCCCCGGCCCCGTACGAAAGCAGCAGCACCGAGTGCCTCTTCTCCTGCCGGAATCGGCGGATCGCCTCGTCGCGGGCCGCGGTCGACATGCCGCCGTGGTACTGCAGTGCGCCGAATCTCGCCAGCGAGATCTCCAGGCGGCCGAGCGTCTCCACCCACTGGCTGAAGACGAGGGCCTTGCGGCCGCTGGCCTGCACCTCTTCCAGCTCCGCCTGCAGGCAGTCGAGCTTCGCGCTCTCTCCCGTCGCGGTGTCGAAGTTGCAGATCTGCTTGAGCCGGAGCACCAGCTCGAAGACGTGCTGGATCGTGGCCTCGTCCCCCATTCCCGAGAGCCGCAGCACTCCCTCCTCCTCGGCGCGACGATAGGTCTCCCGCTGTTCGGGACCGAGCTCGATCCGCTCGTCGCGATTGAGCCGCGGCGGCATGTCCTTGAGGACCTTGTCCTTCGTGCGGCGGAGGATCTGGTCGCTGACCGCGGCCCCCAGCGCCCGGGGAGTCATCCGCTCGTTGAGATGCCCCGGATCGACGAACTCGAAGATGCCCACCAGGTCGTCGGCGCTGTTCTCGATCGGCGTGCCGGTGAGGGCCCACGACCGGCGGCGGTCGAGCCCGCGAACCGCCTGGTTCGTCTGGCTCCAGCGATTCTTGATCCGCTGCGCCTCGTCGAGGACCACGAGATCGAACGACAGGCCGAGCTGCGCCACCAGGTCGCGGTCGCGGACGAGCACCTCGTAGTTGGCGAGCTTCACGGGCACGTCGGCCAGACTCCACTGCCAACGCCGGCGAAGCTGGTCTCCCTCGATCACCGCCACGACCAACTCCGGCGCCCAGTCGGCGAGTTCGCGGGCCCAGTTGGAGACGAGGCCCTTGGGGCAGACCACGAGCACCCGCCGGGCCTCGCCGCTCCGCACGAGCAGGCGGATCGACGAGATGGCCTGCATCGACTTGCCGAGCCCCATCTCGTCGGCGAGCACCGCCGAGTGCCGCGGCACGAGGAAGGCCATGCCGTCGAGCTGGAACGGAAAGGGTTTCCGGGGGAACTCGAGCCTCCCCGCGTGCAGCATGGTCTGCAGATCGGGCTGCAGCAGGTAGAAGAACTTCTCGGACAGCTTGACGACATCGCGGGGCGGTGCGATCCGCGTCCGCCCGGCGGTCGGCGCCGGGGAGACGGAGCCGGCCGACTCGTCGACCGCGATCGTGGGCCGCGCGGTGCGGGGGGCCGCGGGCGGCAACGCCGCAACGGGGGGCGTGAAGTGGTAGCTGGCCACCCGGGGCCGGCTGAAGCCTGGATCGATCCGCACGAGCGTCGGCGTGCGGCCGGCCACGGGCAGCCGGAGCGCGGGAGGACGGGGAAGGGTGGGATTGCCCCATGGCCGCACGTCCGCCGCGATCACGAGATCATCGTGGCGGATGGATCGCACGCCGTTGGCGGGGTTGGGGGTCATGCCCGGCCTGCCTAGTGCCGCTGCGCCTCCTCGATCGCGGCCCGGATCCGTTCGAACGGCTCACCGAGTTCGACCGCCCCGGCCAGGGCGGCGAGCCGCTCGCGGATCGCCCCCGCGTCGGCGGCGTCGCTCGCATGCGGCGTCACGTGCGAGGCGCCCACCACGAATCCCGTCGCCGCCTCGCCCACCAGCGGCTTCACCAGGGCGACGGGCAGTTTCGTGTGCTGGCGAACGCTCAGCATCGCCTCGTGATCGGTGAGCACCACGGCCGGCGTGGCCTTGCTCTCCGCGAGCAGGGCGCCGCCGATCTGCTGGCCGTGCAGGTGGCCGTGGAGCGTGGGGCCGTAGAGGATCTGTTGGGCACGGGTCACCTTCACCGGCGCCGTGCAGTGGAACTCCAGGGGACGGCCGAGACCATCCACCACGAGGTAGCCGCCGAACAGGCCGTGGTGCGGCGAGTCGACCGCCGTCAGGAACCCGTACACCGCGGCACCACCTGCCGCTTCCGCCTGCTGCTGCTGCATCCCGGTTCCGCTCCGTCCTGCACCGTGGGGCCGCCGTCCCTGGCGTCCCCCGGGGCATCCCATGGATCGGGCATCGCCGCCGGCCACTTGAGCCATCCGAGCCACCGCGGTGGTGGGGGGGTGGATTTCCCGGCGCCCGTGTCGCTGCGGGGCTGGGCAAACCCTTCCGGTCGTGCCGTCCGCTCCGGTCGATCCGTGGAAAAACCGTCGATTCGAGCCTAGGATAGTCTGCCGAGGGCCGCCGCGCCCGTGTCTGCCTCCGGCGGGAATGCCATGAGCGACCGTCCTCCGATCTTCAGTCAGTTCGACATCTCGGCAGGCACCGTTCCGTCGACGAGCCAGCAGCCGATCACCGGCGACCTCACCGAGACCAACGCCCTGCTCCGGGAGATCGTCGGCACGCAAAGAAAGTCGGTCGAACTGCTCGTGGAGCTCGTCAACCAGGTCTCCCTCCAGCAGCGGCAGCGGGTCGCGGAACTGAAGGCCTGGAAGGAGGCCAACCCGCAGCTGGCCAAGGCCTGCCGGCAGGCGGCCGAGTCGCTCTCGAAGGTGCACACGGAGTTTCTTTCGAGCCTCGCCCAGGAGGCCGCCGACAACGCCGAGGTCTTCTCGGATAGCGACTACGCGCTCGGCGAGTTCATCGACCGGTACGGCCCGCGACTCGCCCACTTCAACGGGGTGCTCCAGCTGTTCGCCCAACTCGGAGCCCCCCTGCCGCCGAGCGAGACCCCGGCGGACGGCTGAACGCGTCGGGCTTCGGCGCGGCGAAGCAGCGCCTGTTTCTGCAGCGGCGGTTCCGCGGTTAGGCTTCCGTCGTCGAGGTCCGAAGCGAGCCGGAATCGCGATGCCGGCCCGCTCGCCACGTCCCCTTCGCACGTTCTTCTGGAGTCCGCGCATGCCCGGCACCACGACCGCCCAGGAAAAGCCCCCGGTGTTCGAGGTCGCGAGCGAGTCGGCGGTGAGGCACGCCCGCGCCGCGCTCGACGCCCACACCGTCGAGATGATGGCCTGGCACTTTCACGAATCGACCGGCTGTCCGTTCTGGCTGGAGTACGCGAAGTCGCTGCCGTTCAATCCGGTGACGGACGTCCGCGGCTACGACGACCTCAAGAAGTTTCCGCCGTTCGAGGACGAGTGGCTTCGCGGCGGGCCCGTTCGACGCTGGGTGCCCAAGGGGCTCGCGGATCAGCCGATCTACGTGTTCGAGACGGGCGGCACGACGGGCGTCCCCAAGTCGCGGGTCAACTCCCGTGACTTCCGCACCGACTACGAGATGTTCAGCGAAACGCTGCCCGAGAACTATTTTCCGCGGGGAGCCAACTGGCTGATGCTCGGCCCTTCCGGCCCGCGGCGGCTGCGGCTCTCGATCGAGCACCTGGCCCAGCATCGCGGCGGCATCTGCTTCTGCGTCGACCTCGACCCGCGCTGGGTGATCAAGCTGATCCAGAAGGGCTGGATGGAGCACCTCGAGGCCTACAAGCAGCACTGCATCGACCAGGCGATCACGATCCTCGAAGCGGGGCACGACATCCGCTGCATGTTCACGACGCCGAAACTCCTGGAGGCCCTGGCTCTGGCCCTGGAAAAGAAGGGCACGACGATCGGCAAGGTGGGGATCACCGGCATCTTCTCGGGAGGCACCGAGTTCACGCCGCAGTGGACGCGGTTCGCGGTGGAAGAACTGCTCGACGGCGCCTTCATGACCCCCACCTACGGCAACACGCTGATGGGCCTGGCGGCGAGCCGCCCATGCGTGCCGGCCGACGGCTACACGATCGCCTACTACGCCCCGCAGCCACGGGCGGTGATCGAGGTGGTCGACTTCGACGACCGCGACCGCGTGGTGCCCTACGGCGGCACGGGCCGCGTCCGCCTCACCACGCTGACCAAGGAGACCTTCATCCCGGGCTTCCTGGAGCGGGACGAGGGGGAGCGGGAGCGACCCTACGCGAAGTATCCCTGGGACGGCATCAGCGGGGTCCGCCCGTTCCGCCAACTCGCCGCCACGACGACGGTGGGGGTGTACTGACTTCACGGCTGGCCCGGCCGTCCGGCCTGAGGTCGGTCGCGGCTCCGAGCCAGCCCGCCGCTTCGGCCCCCATCGCTCACGCGATCGGGGCTCTCGGAGGAACCGTGCCGGCAGTTCGACAGCACCGGAAGCGTAACCGCGTAAGCGGTACGGCAGCACGACGCCACCCGCCGCTTCGGCCCCCATCGCTCACGCGATCGGGGCTTCCGGAGGAACCGTGCCGGCAGTACGACGTCACGCCCGGCCGTGGACGTACTGCTCCATCTGATGAAGGGCCATCTCGCAGCGGGCGTGCCGATGGGCGTTCACGTCGCCGATCGACACCATGCCCACCACCTCGCCGTCGCCGTCCACCACCGGCACGTGCCGAACGCGATGCAGCCGCATCTGGTCCGCGACCTGGTCGATGCCCGACTCGGGAGAACAGCAGAGCACGGTGCGCGTCATCACCTCGCCGACGAGCGTGGTGTCCGGTGAGCGGGCCTCCGCGACCACCCGCCGCAGCACGTCCCGTTCCGTGAAGATGCCTGCGAGGCGGTGATTCCGCATCACGATCAGCGACCCGATGCTCTGGTCGTTCATCCGCCGGGTCGCCTCCCGAACCGTGGTGTCCGGAGTGGTCACGATCGGACCGCATCCGGCGCCCGGCCGACTGCGGCCGGCCCGCACCTTCTCGTCCAGGAGATCCATGACGCACTCCATGAGACCACCTCCCAAAGTTCCGGCGTGAAAATCCCTCGTCCCCGGTGACGCAAGTGTATCCCCGAGGCCGGCCCGTCGACCAGATCGGCCGGCTGGCACACCCGGCGCGGCTGGTATTCTCATGACGACGCATCCCCGCCTCTCGAGATCCCACCATGCACCTGCCCGCCTGGAGATTCGGCAAACCCTACGAGTCGCTCGAACGCGAGACGCTCGTTCACTTTCTCACCGGACAGCCCGTCGCCGAAGTGAGCCAGGTGGGCGGGGCGATCGTCGGCCGCGACCTGCAGAAGGCCGCCGGGGCACGCAGGGCCCTGCTCGCGATCGACCCGGAGGAGATCGTCGAGCGGCTGCAGACGGCGGGCAACCTCTACGCCAACGGCACCGTGACCGTCGGTGACTCGAAGCAGTCGCCCGCTGACTTCGTCGCCTGCCAGTCGGCCACGACCGGGCTGCCCGAGAGCCTCTGTCGGGCCAACATGCAGAAGAACATGTTCGTGCTCTCGAACATGGACCGGATCCTCGACGCGCTCTCCCGCGGCCTCGACACGGCGATCCTCTGGAGGGGCTACGGCGTCGAGCACCGCGGCGTGACCGTCAGCTACCAGGCGCAGGCGCCGGTGCTCGGGCTCGTGCTCCCCTCCAACTCTCCGGGCGTGCACACGCTCTGGCTCCCGGTGATCGCGCTGGGCGTGGGGCTGGTGATGAAGCCAGGGAGCCAGGAGCCGTGGACGCCCTATCGGATGGCGGCCGCGATGGTGGAGGCGGGCATCCCGGCCGAGGCGATCGGGCTGTATCCCGGAGCCACCGACGTGGGCGCCGGGATCCTCACCGGCTGCCGCCGCAGCATGATCTTCGGCAGCGCGAAGACGGTGGAGCAGTATCGGAGCAACCCCGGCGTGCAGGTGCACGGCCCCGGGTTCTCGAAGATCCTCCTTGGCGACGACTGCGTCGACGACTGGCAGCGGCATCTCGACGTGATGTGCGAGAGCGTGGCAATCAACAGCGGCCGCGGGTGCATCAACGCCTCGGCGATCTATGCCAGCCGCCACACGAAGGCGATCGCGGAGGCGATCGCGGAGCGGCTCGGTCCGATCGACGTCAAGCCGCCCGACGACCCCGACGCCACGCTCGCGGCCTTCACGATCCCGGGCGCCGCCAAGGCGATCTGGGGGCAGATCGAGGGGGGGCTCGAGGCTCCCGGCGTGAGCCATGTGACCGCGGCCTACGGCGACCGGTTCGTCGAGGGCGAACGGTGCGGCTGGCTGCGGCCGACGGTCGTGCACTGCAGCTCACCGGAGCCGGAGATCGCCAAGGCCGAATACATGTTCCCGTTCGTGAGCGTGGTGGAGTGCCCGCAGGACAGGATGCTCGACTGCATCGGCCCGACGCTCGTCTGCTCGGCGATCACCGGCGATGCCGGGTTCATCGACCGGCTCGTCGACTGCACGCACATCGACCGCCTCAACCTCGGGCCCGTGCCCACCACGAAGCTCGACTGGCTGCAGCCGCACGAGGGCAACATCATCGACTTCCTGTACCGCTCGCGGGCGCTGCAGGTGCCGGTGGCCGCCGGGTGAGCCGCGCCGTGCACCCCTTCGATCCACCGTCGTTCGCATGCTCGGCGCCCACGCGGCTGGTCGTCGGCCCGGGCTCGATCGGCCGGCTGGGGGAGCTCGCCCGCGAACTCGGCGGCACTCGGGCGCTGGTGGCCAGCGATCCCGGGATCGCCCGGGTCGGCCACACGGCGGCCGGGATCGCGGCGCTCGAGGCTGCCGGGCTGGCCACGGAGGTGTTCTCCGCGTTCACGGAGAATCCCACCGAGGCGGAGATCGCGGCCGGCACGCACGTGGCGCAGGGGTTTCGTCCCGATCTGCTCGTCGGCCTCGGCGGCGGCAGTTCGATGGACTGCGCCAAGGGGATCAACTTCCTGCTGTCCTGCGGCGGACGGATGCGCGACTATCGGGGCCGCGGCACCGCGACCGGCCCGCTGCTCCCGTCGATCGCGGTGCCCACGACGGCCGGCACCGGCAGCGAGACGCAGTCGTTCGCCCTGATCACCGAGGACGGCACCGGCACGAAGATGGCCTGCGGCGATCCCCGCGCCGCCTTTCGGATCGCGGTCCTCGACGTGAACCTGACCCTCACCCAGCCGCTGACACTGGCCGCCGTCACCGGCATCGACGCCCTCGCCCATGCGATCGAGAGCCACGTCAGCACGGCCGCCACCCCCGCCTCGCGGATGTTTTCCCGGGAGGCCTGGCGGCTGCTCGCCACGAGCCTGCCGAACGTGCTCTCCGACCGCGACACGACCCACGACCGCGCCGCGGTGCAGTTCGCCGCCGCCCTGGCCGGGTGGGCCATCGAGAACGCCATGCTCGGCGCCGCCCACGCGCTGGCCAATCCCCTGACCGCAGCCCATGGCGTGGTGCACGGCCAGGCGGTCGGAGTGATGCTGCCGCACGTCGTGCGGTTCAATGCCGCGTCCTGCGGGGCCGCCTACGCGGACCTGCTGGGTGCCGTCGGCATCGACGCCTCGGCGGCCACCAGCGGCGCGACGCTGGCCTCCTGGCTGACGCGGATGCTTGCGGCCGCGCGACTCGCGACGACGCTGGCCGGCTGCGGCATCGCCGCACCGGAGGTCGATCTCCTCGCGGCCGCCGCTGCGGCCCAGTGGACCGCGGGGTTCAATGCCCGGGGGGTGACCGCCGCCGACCTCGCCACCCTCTACGAGGCCGCACGATGAGCGGCGTTGGCGGCCTGCTCCTGCTGGTCCTGGCGGCGGTCGTTCCCGAAGACGAGCCCGACGCCGCCCCCGCCGACGCCTGGCCCATGGCCCGCGGCTGCGCGGCGGGCACGGGCCGCTCGGCCGGCACGCTCACCCTGCCGCTTGCCGAAGCCTGGCGGCGCGAGTTTCCCCGCGCGGCCTTCGGCGCCGTGCCGATCATCGATCGGGGTGCGGTCTTCGTGGGCGATCTCGACGGGACGTTTCGGGCGGTGTCGCTCGCCGACGGCACCGACTGCTGGTCCTCCACCGCCGCGGATGCGGGCTTCCCCTCGGCTGCCGCCTGCGGCATCGCGGGGGGCGTGCGGTACGTGGTGGTCGGCGACGACCTGGGCGTCGTGCGGGCCTTCGATGCCGACTCCGGCGCGATCCGCTGGACCCACGAGACCGAGGGAGAGATCTCCGGGGGGCCGACGATCCTCGACGGCCCGGCGGGGGCGCGCGTGCTCGTCGGGTCCCAGGACGCCACACTCTCGTGCCTCGAACTCGCGACGGGCAGCCTGATCTGGAAGCACGAGATCGCCGATCAGATCCGCTGCTCGCCGACCGTCGCCCGCACGACCGTCGGCGACCGTGTGTTCCTCGCGGGCTGCGACGGCAGGCTGCACGTGATCGACGTGGCCGACGGGAACGAGACCGCGGCGGTGCCGATCGACGGGCCGACCGGCACCACGCCGGCCACGGCCGGCGATCGCGTGTTCTTCGGCACCGAGGGGGGGATGTTCTTCGGGATCGACGTCGTGAAGGGGGAGGTCGTCTGGCGGACGGCCGCCGCGTCCGCCGGCCAGGCGTATCGCTCGAGCGCGGCGCTCGCCGACGGGCTGGCGGTCGTCGGCTTCCGCGGCAAGGCGATCGAGGCCTTCTCCACCGCCGACGGATCGCGGGCCTGGCGGCACCCGATGCGCGGCCGCGTGGAGGCCTCGCCCGCGGTCGTCACCGCTGCGGGGCCCGACGCAGCGCCGCCGCGCACCGTGGTGATCGCCGCCGACTCCGCGGGGGGCGTGGTGGCGCTCGACGCCCGGACCGGCGAGCCGGCCTGGGAGTTCGATGCCGGCGGCGGCTTCGGCGGCGGGGCCGCGATCGCGGCGGGCCACGTGGTGCTCGCCTCCGACGACGGGGTCCTCTGGTGCTTCCGGAGCGGCGAGTGATGAGCTGGTTCCAGACCCAACTCGGCCGCGCCCCGCGCCGCCTCGGGTGACGAGTGAGCCACGATCCGACTCCGCCGCCGCCGTTCGATCCCGAACGATTCCGCGCCGAGGGCCGGGCCGTGATCGACTGGGTCGCCGACTACTGGGCGTCGCTCGCGGCCCGCCGCGTGACGCCCGATGTCCGGCCGGGCGACGTCCGCAGCCAGCTCCCGCCCCGACCGCCGGAATCACCCGTCCCGCTGGCCGACATCCTGGCCGACCTCGACCGCATCATCCTGCCGGCCCTCACGCACTGGCAGCATCCCGCCTTCTTCGGCTACTTCCCCGCCAGCGCGAGCGGCCCGTCGATCCTCGGCGAACTGCTCGCCGCCGGCCTCGGCGTGCAGGGGATGCTCTGGGCGACATCGCCCGCCTGCACGGAACTCGAGGCGCACGTGCTCGACTGGCTCCGCGACCTGCTCGGCCTGCCGAAACGGTTCGCCAGCGCGGGGGCAGGCGGCGGCGTGATCCAGGATTCGGCGTCGAGCGGCGTGCTGGTGGCGATGGTGGCCGCCCGGGAACGGGCGACCGCCCGGCGAACCAACGCCGGCGGCGTGACCGCCTCCGCGGCACCGCTCGTCGCCTACGCCAGCGTTGACGCCCACTCGAGCGTGGACAAGGCGGCCGGCATCGCCGGCATCGGCCGCGACGCGGTCCGCAAGGTACCCGTCGACGGACTCGGCAGGATGGATCTCCCCGCGCTCGCGGCGGCGGTGCATGCCGACGTGGCCGCGGGCCGGCGTCCGTTTTTCGCGGCGGCCACCGTCGGCAGCACGGCCTGCGGTGCGATCGACCCGCTGCCGGCGATCGCCGAGATCCTGGCGCCCCATTCCGCCTGGCTCCACGTCGACGCGGCCTGGGCGGGGGCGGCGGCCATCTGCCCCGAGTTGCGCGGGGCGGTCGTCGCCGGGGCCGAACGGGCCGACAGCTGGGGCTTCAACCCGCACAAGTGGCTGCTGGTCAACTTCGACTGCCACGCGCTGTGGGTGTCCGACCGGCAGGCCGTCGTGTCGGCACTCTCGACCAAGCCCGAGTACCTGCGCAATGCCGCCAGCGAGTCGGGCGCGGTGATCGACTACGCCGACTGGCAGGTGCCGCTCGGGCGCCGGTTTCGCGCCCTCAAGCTCTGGATGACCCTCCGCATGCTCGGTGCCGCGGCCCTCCGCGAGCACGTCCGCCGGCACGTCGCCTGGGCCCGTGAGTTCGCCGCCCTCGTGGCCGAGGATCCGCGGTTCGAGCTGCTGCTCGCGCCGAACCTGTCCCTCGTCTGTTTCGCGCTCACCGCCGGCGACGACGCCACCCGGGAGCTTCTGGACCGCCTCAACGCCACGGGCCGGTGCTTGCTGACGCATGCCCATGTCGGCGGCCGGTACGCGATCCGCATGGCGATCGGAGGCGCCACGACCGGCCGTGACGACGTGCTGGCGACATGGCGGCTGCTCGCGAGCCTGGCGTGAGGCCGCCACCGGCAGCCGTCGCGGGCTCGGGAGCTGCTTGTGATAAGGTAAGATGCGGAGTCGGCACACCCCGGAGAGAGTCACCCCATGCGAGTCGCTGCCGCTGCCGTTCTGACGCTCACCCTCGTCTCGACCGCCGTCGCGGAGGATGCCGTGCGCAAGCCGATGATGATTTCCGAGGCGAAGCTCCCCGCGGGCTTTCCGGCCCCGGGCCCCGTCGGCGAAGTGCTCACCAAGACCTATCCCGCGCATCGGCTCGCCCGGGTCCGCTCCGGCGGCGGCGGCGACGGATCGTTCATGAAGCTGTTCCGCCACATCGAGCGGAACGAGATCGCCATGACGGCTCCCGTGGAGATGGAGATGGCCGTCGCCGACGGGGCCGGCACCGCGGCCGGAACCGTGTCGATGGCCTTCCTGTACGGGTCACCGGACACGGGCACCCCGGGCCCCGACCCGGCCGATCCCAACGTCGTCGTGGAAGACGTACCCGAGACGACGGTCGTGTCGCTCGGCGTCCGGGGTTCCTACCGGGAGGATCGGTTCACGGAGTTCACCGGCAAACTCGAGGCGTGGCTCGCCGGGCACCCGGAGTGGGTCGCCGCCGGCCCCCCGCGGACGCTGGCCTACAACAGCCCGTTCGTGCCCGGAATGCTCAAGTACGCGGAGGTGCAGATCCCGATCGCCCCGGCCCCCGCCGAATCCGGGCGATAAAATTTACCGATCTTCCGCGGAGTGTTGGAACCGCGTTTGCCTGCATTTCCCTGCCCAGTCATGCCGATTTCCCCAGCGTGAACCGTCGCCTGCCGGCCCGCGTACTATTTGCTGCGGCCGGGAAGAAACCGGCCGGTTCACACCGCCCCGCAGGGGCAAGGAACGGCAGTCATGGCACGCAAAGATTCGCTCTCGAACCTCCGGGCGATCCTCGTCAAGCGACGGGACGCGCTGCGCAGCGCGCTGGCCGGGGATCTCTCCCTGCTCAAGGAACTCCGGAGCGAGTCGCCCGGCGACGTGATCGACGCGGCCTACGACTCGGCCCAGGACGAGATCAGCTCGCAGCTGGCCGAGGTGGAGAGCCGAGAACTGGCCAACATCGAAAACGCGCTGGAGCGGATGAAGGCGGGCACGTACGGCCAGTGCGAGGTCTGCGGCGGGCGGATCCCGCTGGCTCGACTCAACGCCCTGCCCTACGCGACCGTGTGCATCGAGTGCCAGCGGGAGCTGGAGCGGTCCGGCTCGGCCGGCCCCGGCCGGCGCGGCTTCGGCGAGGAGGAGTCGGGCGAGGAGTCGGTGACGGGCGAACTGGAACTCTGAAACCCGCCGGGGATATGCTGCCGGGGCTCGAGCCCTGCACATCCTCCGGGAGATTCCATGTCCGTTCGCATCGCCTCGGTGGTCCTGATCGCCGCCTTGGCCGGCGGGAGCATCGACTGCCCGGCGGCCGACCGGGTCGATCCCATGCGGCCCGCCCGGCTGTCCGCGGTCGAGCGGGAGCGGCTCTTCGAGCAGGCGGCCCGAGATGCCGAGCTGCTCGAAGCCCAGGGCCGACAGGTCCGCCGGATCACCGAACTGCTGCGGCCGTCGGTCGTGCACATCGACGCCACGAAGCCCCTTTCGCGGCCCCGGCCGGGCAAGACGACGGAAGGCGAGGCTGGCTCGGGCGTGATCGCCCGGGTCGCCGGGCTCGACGTCGTGTTCACCAACCGTCACGTGGTCAACGGCGCGGCGCTGCAGGACATCGTGATCCGGCTCGACGACAGTCGGGAAATCACCCCCCGGCGGCTCTGGTCGGACTCGGGAACCGACGTCGCGGTGCTGGAGATCGAGGCGCCCGACATCGAGCCCGCGCGGCTCGCCGACGGGGATGGCGTGAGGATCGGCGACACGGTGCTCGCGATCGGCAGCCCGTTCGGCCTGTCCAACACCGTGACGCTCGGCATCGTCTCCGCCACGGGCCGCCGGGCACTCGAACTGGGCGAGGGGACGGTCAAGTTCCAGGACTTCATCCAGACCGACACGGCCATCAACCCGGGCAATAGCGGCGGCCCGCTGGTCAACATCCGCGGCGAAGTGATCGGCCTGACCACCGCGATCGCCAGCAAGTCGGGCGTCAGCGAAGGCGTGGGGTTTGCGATTCCCACGGCGATGGTGACCTACGTCGCCAGCCAACTGATCCAGCACGGGATCGTTCCCCGGGCGTTTCTCGGAGTCTCGCTCGATCGCACCTTCGATCAGACGGAGGCCGACCGGCTCGGGCTGGTGCGGCCGGTCGGAGCGCGGGTGGAGATGGTCACGCGGGGTGCGCCTGCCGATCAGGCCGGCGTCCGGCCCGACGACGTGATCATCGAGTTCGAAGGGCGGCCCGTCGAGGACGACGACCACCTCATCAGTCAGGTCGGGATGACCCCGCTCGACACGACCGTGACGCTCGGCGTCTTCCGGAATGGCGAGCGGATCGAACTCCGCCTGCCGGTGGCGAGCCGCAACGACTTCGAGTGACGGCCGCGGCATGGGTCCGCAGCGCGGGGGGTGCCCCCGTGCTACGTGGCGTCGGCCGCGGCGGCGAAACCGCGGAGCATGCAATCGACCACGGCCGGCGCATCGCAGCCGAGAAGCAGATCGCAGTTGGGGCGTGAGGAGCGGGTCTGGCGCCGGTCGACGACCAGCATGCCGGCGGTGAGTTCGCCGGCGGTCTCGACGTCGGCGACCACCGGCACCTTCTCGAACAGCTCGGGGTTGGTGAGGGCCACGAGGGCGACCACGTCGTGCAGCCAAATCCCCTCGCTGCCGAGGATCTGCCGATGGGCCCGAAACGCATGCGGCAGCATCCGCCGCAGCAGCCGGCCGGCCCGCGAGAACTCGCGGGGCAGCTGGTCGAGGAACTCGAAGCCGAGGAACACCTGCGCCGACGTCTCGAGGGGCACGATGGTCTTCGCGACCGGCTCGCGCACCACGTGCCGGGCGGCCGGCGGGTCGGCGAGAAAGTTAAAGTCGGACACCGCCGACGCGTTGCCGGCCGCGTGGGCCGTGCCACCGGAGACCACCACGCCGGCCACGAGCTCCGCGATCGACGGGTCCCGGAGGAACACCCTGGCCACGTTCGTCAGGGGCCCCAGGGCGAGGATCGTGATCTCCCGGGGATGGGCCTTGATGCTTTCCCAGATCACCTTCTCGGCCTGGTGGCCACCGTGGAGCTGCACCCGGGGCAGCTCGGCCCCGCCGAGGCCGTCGGGCCCGTGCAGCCCGTAGGGCGAATCCGCCGGCGCCCCGTCGGTCGACGCCACGCCGAGCCTCGGCAGCCGCGGCGGGTCGAGAAACGCGACCACGGACTGGAGGTTGGCGGTGGCCAGCTCCGGCCCCACGCTCCCGGCGACGGCCGTCACGGCCACGACCTCCAGCCGCGGATCGAACAGGGCCAGGGCCAGCGCCACGGCGTCGTCGATGCCGGGATCGCAGTCGATGATCACCTTGCGGGGCTGCGTCGGTGGCACTCCTCGATCCTCGGGTAGGCTGGGGCGACGGCGGAATCGGGCGGGAGCCGGGGCCGGCGGCGTCAATCGTATCCCAAGCGGCCGGAGCGGCGGCCGCACACCGCAGGTTTCCGATGAGCCACAGACCCGCCACCTCCCCGGAACCCGACGACCTCGACGTGGTGGGCTGGACGGCGGAGTTGCGTCGCCGCGGGCGGCGTCCGGCGGCCGACGTCCGGCGGCTCGTCGAGGCGGTCCTTTCCGGCGACGTCGACATGAGCGACTTCGGCGGCTGGCTCGTGGCCCTCGCCGACCTGGGTGAGTCGGCGGCCGAGATCGCCGGCGTGGCGGAGGCGCTCCGCGGCCGGATGGAGCCGGTCCGACACGACCTGGCGGTGGTCGCCGATACCTGCGGCACCGGCGGGGACGGCTCGGGGTCGTTCAACATCTCGACGGCCGCCGGCATCGTGGTGGCGGCGGCCGGCCAGCCGGTCGCCAAGCACGGCAATCGCGCCGTCTCGAGCAAGACCGGCTCGGCCGACGTGCTGGAGCGGCTCGGCGTCCGGGTCGACGCGCCGCCGCAGACGAGCCGTCGCTGCCTCGACTCCGTCGGGCTGTGCTTCTGCCTGGCTCCGGTTCATCACCCCGCGATGGCCCGGGTCGGCCCGCTGCGTCGATCACTCGGCCGACCGACCGTGTTCAACCTCGTCGGACCGTTGTGCAACCCGGCCGCGGCCACCGTGCAGGTGATCGGCGTCGGCCGCCCGGCTGCCCGCGAGCCGCTGGCGGAGGCCGCCAGGATGCTGGGTGCCCGCCGGGCCGTGGTGGTGTCGGGGCACGTCGGAGCCGATGCGGCGAGGGCCTTCGACGAGGTGAGCCTCTTCGGGCCGACCGACGTGATCGACGTGACACCCGCCGCAGCCGATCGAGTGCGTTGGCTGCCGGAGGACTTCGGGCTTGCCACGGCTCCGGCGGCCGCCGTCGCCGAGTTGGAGGTGGCGGGGCCGGAAGAGAGCGCCGCGGCGATACGCGGAGTGCTCGGCGGCGAGCCCGGTCCGCGCCGCGACGTGGTGGTGCTCAACGCCGCCGCCGTGCTCTGGGCCGCCGGTCGGGCCGTCGACAAGCCCGCGGCCCGGCTGCTCGCCGAGCAGGCCATCGACTCCGGCGCCGCCGCGACGCTGCTGGATCGCTTCGCCGCCCTCTCGTCTGAGAGGGACTCCACGTGATCCTCGCGCGGCGCTTCGGCACCGCCTCGGCCGGCTGCTCCCGGTTTGCATGATCCGCAGGAACGAGGCTGCAGCGAGGGGCTGCCCGTGTCCGGGAGCCGGTGTTGCTTCCTCCGCGCAGCCATGGATGGCGGAGGGGAGGAAGCATCGAGCGCGTGGAGTGCAGGATGCCATTCCTGTTCGGCACGGCAGGTGCGGGACGGGCATTCCTTGCCGGGCGCGACTCGGGGCGTCAGGAAGCCGCACTCACGTGAGCGATGCGGGCATGCGGCCAGCGGGCATGGCTCGGAGATCGGGGCTTCCGATGCGGGGTCCGGGGGGGTGCGCCGCGGGTTGGAAACCCGCGATCCTCTCAGGCTCGGGGTTGTCCGTGCCCTCGAGCGGGCTGGGGGAGCAAGCGCAGGCAGGATGCCGAAGCGCCGCGGACACGCAGTGAGCCGAGGGCGGGAAGCCCGAGGCGAGCGGCCAGCGAGGGGGCACGGGCGGCCCCGAGCCCGCGCCACGCGAGGCTCAGTCCCCATCGCTCACGCGGTAGGGGCTTCCGGTACTGAGCCTACGGTAGTGCTCCGCGGGTTGGAAACCCGCGATCCTCTCAGCGGCGGGTTGGAAACCCGCGATCCTCTCAGGCTCGGGGTTGTCCGTGCCCTCGAGCGGGCTGGGGGAGCAAGCGCAGGCAGGATGCCGAAGCGCCGCGGACACGCAGTGAGCCGAGGGCGGGATGCCCGAGGCGAGCGGCCAGCGAGGGGGCACGGGCGGCCCCGAGCCCGCGCCACGCGAGGCGCAGTCCCCATCGCTCACGCGATTGGGGCTTCCTGTACTGAGCCTACGGTAGTGCTCCGCGGGTTGGAAACCCGCGCTCCTCTCAGCGGCGGGTTGGAAACCCGCGATCCTCTCAGGCACGGGGTTGTCCGTGCCCTCGAGCGGGCTGGGGGAGCAAGCGCAGGCAGGATGCCGAAGCGGTGCGTTGGACATGGATGAATGACGGAAGGTGAGAGTCCTTTATGGGGCCGATTGGAGGCAACCAGAAGCCGGAGGCAGCTGCACGAGACCGAGGCTGGCATTG
>Ga0194119_10003359_pt1 | contig 25859 bp, 38 predicted proteins | sample TA2MahC100mmetaG_FD_148620 | JGI IMG/M metagenome (GOLD analysis project Ga0194119, IMG submission 148620) | Freshwater microbial communities from Lake Tanganyika, Tanzania - TA2015018 Mahale Deep Cast 100m | ecosystem: Environmental > Aquatic > Freshwater > Lake | place: Tanzania: Lake...
TTGATTGGTAGAAAACCTGATTCAACATTGTCCGATGGATGGGCTGTTCCTAGTGTTGGAGACCAAATACTTGTTGGAACAGATGACAATACATTTACAAATGTGTTTTGGATTCAAAGCGATGGAACGTCTAAACTTAAAGAACGAATTGCTGCGTTAGAGGCACAAGTAGAATCTATTTTGGAGGCATTATCATGAGGGCTATTAGAATACCTTTTAATTTTGAAGAAGGTAGCGTATCTGCTACGACTAACGTTGATACTATTGTTAAACAAGAAATTATTAATTATTTTATGACAATGAATGGAGAAAGGGTAATGGCTTACCGATATGGAGGTAATTTGCCTAAACTGTCGTTTGAAATTAACGACCCTTTAGTTTTGGCTGATTATAAACTAGATGCTATCAGTGATGTTAATTCAAACTTGTCTTTTGGAAAAGTAATAGACATGGTTGTATTAGACAACGAAAATACCACGTTTTATGAGGAAAATGTGGCTACAGTGTTGATTCGTTACGCCGTAGCACCTAGAACAATATCTACTGTAAAATTAATAGTAACAAACACATTTAATGAAGAAAGCGATATTTAATGGCAACTATTGATTATTCTAATCGCGATTATGATTCTATTCGCGCTGATTTGTTGTCTCGTGCATCAGAAATAGTTCCCGAATGGACTGCAAGAAACCCGTCTGATTTTGGAGTTTTGTTTGTTGACCTTTGGTCGTACTTTGCTGACGTGCTGCATTATTACATTGACCGTGCTGCTGGAGAAGCCTTTATCACTACTGCAACACAACGAGAGTCATTGTTGGCTCTCGCCAGTTTGTTTGATTACAACCCACAACTTCAAAAATCGTCAACTGCAACTGTAACCGTTGTTGGTTCAAACATTCCTGCAGGAGACGTTGTAACAATACCAATAGGTACTACGTTTGTTGCTCCTGCAACTTCTGAACGTCCAATTGTTTATTTTACCTCAACAGAAAGTGCTTCTGCTTCTGCTTCTGCAAATGCCATCGTTTCAGTTGTTGAAGGTCTGCAAGTTAATAATGAGACTGTTGGTACTTCAAACGGTGCTGCAAATCAACGTTTTTCTTTGTTTTATAACGGAGTAATAGGTGACAGTGTTGAAGTATTTGTACAAGAAGGTGTAGTAGTTAATGGTGTTCCTTCTAATGTTGAATACCAATTTGTTAATAAATTACTTGACGCAACGGCAAATGACCGAGTATTTTCATTGTTACCAACGGCATCTAATGAAATTGAAATTGTTTTTGGAAACGGTATTAACGGTAAAATTCCAAATGCTGGACAAAACATAATTGTAAATTATCGCAAAGGTGTTGGTTCTCGTGGCAACCTTTTAGCAAATTCAATTACACAAATTCAAAATTCTCCAAGTGTTTATATTTCTGAAATTTTGTCTAGTGCTGCTATTGGCGGAGCAAACGTTGAGTCAATTGAATCATTGCGAAATAACATACCAAATTCGTTTGCAACACAGGACCGTGCTGTATCTTTAAGTGATTATAAAGCGCTTGTTTTACAAGTTGCTGGTGTTGCTAAAGGAACCGCTTCATATTCAAATGGAACAGTCACTATATATGCCGCTCCTTTTACTGAGAATTATTTAACGTATAGTTCATCAACTTTATCAGTAAGCCAAGAATTGAGAACCAACATTATTGACTATTACGAACCTCGTCAAATGATTGGGGCAAGTATAATTGCGGCTAGTGAAATAAATCTAACTGCGGTTAACATAACGTCTACGGTTTATGTTTTGTCTGGATACGTTGCAAGCAGAGTTAAAGACAACGTTGAAACGGCTTTAAACACGTTGTTTGCTTTTGAAAATGTTTTCTTTAATCAAACTTTGTCAAAAGGTCAAATTTACAGAACAATCATTGATGTCCCTGGTGTTGACTATACAACTATTTCTTTACCAAACACTGAAACCGTTTCATCTGGTACCTATGGGTTGTTAAAAAAAGGAACATATACAATAACAACCGTTGGCGGAGTTAGTGGTTAAATGACTTTAGTATCTTTTCGCCTGCGCCGAACCGATGATGTGGGTTCGTACGTTCGCGAACAAGACCGTTTAGATTCGGCTATTCGCAGCGATTCATATGTTGTTTCTACCGACGTTGCTGGGTTCTCTTCTTTCAGCGCAACAGTAATGAACGTTAAAGAGAAAATTGTAATAGACGAGAAACGACCAGGCGGCACATACACTCTCTATGAGTATGATGTATTAACAGAATGGGTATTGACCGACGCATTGGTTAGTGACCCACAAACCGTTTCTCCAACAGAAATCCATTTGGTGGTAAATCAATACGGAGAACCTCTTACGGTAGAAGATGGAACAACTGTGTTTACTTGTAACAGTTCTACATTTGTAACTTCGTTTCGCCACGTTAGTTCGTTGTATAAACAAGGAACTTGGTTGTATTATGGTTTTTTTATCAAATACTCAAATGGTTCTACGGAATGGTTTGAACGTGCGGCGATAGTTTCTGTTCAGTTGCCAAGATATTACCAATCAGTTGAAGCCCTTTGGCAACGAGTTCCTGAATATTACAGGGCCGCAGATTACTTAGAAGGACAGGGCCATCTTAAAAAGTACCTGTCGTTGTTTGGTTGGGAAGTTGACAGAACGAGAAGTTTAATTGATAGTTTAATAACTATTAATGACCCCGTTACCTCGCCAACCGCAACTCTTGACTCTGTTGCCAAACAATTGGGTGTGCCAATAACCTCGTTAGATATCGGCACTGCGCGTCTTAGAAGCGTTCTTTTAAACATTTTTAGCCTTCGTCAACGCAAAGGAACTGCTAACGGGACAAGTTCGTTTATATCGGCAATGTCTGGTTGTCCATCTCGTTTTGATTCAGCCACAAAGACTTTTTATGTATATTCACAGCGGACAAACCTCTTATCTGACCCTAAATTTAGGCAACAAAACATTTCTTTTTATACAGGAACACCAACAACTATTGATAGAACTCCATTTACGCTTCGTAAAGAAACTGGAGGTTCCGCTCTTAGAAATCCAGATGACAACGACGACGCAATTAGAAACTACAGTTCAAATCCTCTTTCGTTAGCAGAGTTGTGTGAATACACAACAACACAGACGACAAACACCGCAGCGTCTGTTGGATGGGGTGTGTACACATGTGGAAGCGCATTTTCTGCTAGTGCTTCGCTTCCAGTCCTCAATACCGTTATTTATGACGGAGAGGAAACTGCTGGAGCATCAGTACCTGTAGTTTATTCTGGCGGAAATGGTATTAAAATTAAAATTCCAAATGATGCAACTGGTTCACAGGTAGTTGTTGTATATGGAAGAAAACCTTTTTATTACCGAAATAACGTTACTTACTATAGTTCTTTTAACTGTAATCTTTCAGGGGCGTCATTTGTTAACTTTCGTTTTATAACTAACGATACTATTAATGACATTGTAGAAATTAACCCACCAGATTCCGTTGGTGAAGCATTGTTTTATGATTCATGGAATACAGAAAGCGCTGCAAATCAAAACCTATTTTTGTATGGACACACGGCATACTACAACACCAGCAACCCTGGGCTGGCAACCCTTGGTCGCTTTAGTTTGCAACACCCAGAGTTTATAGATATTGATAATATTGAAAAAGCCGTAGTTCCAGCATTGGTCTTTTTTGCAAACCCTGGTGATTCTATTATTGTTTCTAAGTGGTTGGTTGAACCCAATGCCGTAGGACGTTATTTTGATGGCGACGATATTTACGGTGGGTTTATACAAGAAGCAAATCAGGCAAGTATCGTAGGCGTTTCGGATTATAGGTGGGGTCCAAACGGTGGTGATGACAATGAGAATTTTTCGTATTACACTCTTGACTATGCGCGAATTACAGATGCCGTAGAACGAGTTGTACAAAACTCGTTAATACCTGTTACCATGATTGGCGACTACACTATTGAATGGAACACTATCCCAGGAGAATAATGGAATTATTACTTGCAGCATTAGCCGTTTACAAAATTGTACAAATTTTAGACCTGTTTTTGACAAAAGAACCTATGCCTTGGGTTAAAGTTGTTGCAACATTGTTGATTTCATACGCATTGGTTTTAATTTTGTGGACCGATATTATTTGGTTGCACGGCCTTGTTGTTGCAACAATCGCTGGTATAGTGCATAGTTTAATTCGCATGATTACACTCATGGGAGATATGGCAAGAACAAAATCGTTACGTTAAAAGGAGAATAATATGACTAGCAGAGACACTCACGATATCAAAATGTATGAGCAAGAGGAGAACAACATGACCCAATTCTTAATACTTGGAAATGGTAATTCATCGGAAAATATCATAGAAGACTGCTTGTTTGATTTACCAAAAGACAGCGTGTTTCATATCTATGCGTACAGAACAAGCGAAGAGGGGGTTTGCCGAGTTTATGATTGGCTGTTGGACAACAAGGCGTCCTATGTTGCTTATCACAACAAAATGGCACCGCAATTGTTGATTAATTCGTCAATTAAAACAGTTGAGTCATCCGTAGAAGAAATGATTGATGTTGCGCGTGGTTTGAAAGCAACTATTTTGTATTTGTGGAATGAAAAAAACGAATCACAATGTGAAAAAGAAGTTACCAAGTTAATTGACGCTGGCATTAAGGTTCTTGATTTAACGCAGGGCCTCACTCCATTTTTAATAGTTGATGTCAAAAAAGTTGACAGTGGAACCGACCTTCTTAAACCAATTACTCGCGAAGAGTATGAAGATATGTCCCTGTCGTCGTTGAAACAACAAGCAACCGCTCAAGGTGTGTCAGAAAAAAATATGACATCAAAAGAAAAAATTATTGACGAATTGACGAAAGAAGTGGAAACGTCAACTATCGTGGTTGTGACTAAGACATCTTCCAAAATGTTTATGGTTACAGAAAAGAAGGCACAAGAATTGATAAAAAGTTTGGAGTAAGTATGCAGGGGGACTGGAGGCAGAAAGGAGGTAGAAAAACCTCCAGCCCACGCCCTGCAAGCGTTCGGACAAGGACGCTTGTAACAGTTTAGCAAATAAGACAAGGAACCGTACAATGGCAAAAAGCAAATTTTCAGGACCCTTCTTACCCTTCCCACGTTGGGTATTACAATATCTTGGTAACGATTCAATCAGCAAAGTAGTATTATTAACTGTATTGTTATACATGGATTCAGATACTCAAGAACTGACAACATCTTACGGACACGTGGCAAAACTCACTGGCTATTCGCGAAGAACTATTATTCGTTCAGTTAATCGTTTGGTTTCTTCTGGCGTTCTAATGCGCAAAAATCGTTCTGGTACGCACGGCAATATCAGCAACAAATACATTGTAAATTTTAATAATCCATCTACCCTAGTGTCACGCCTGACACCACCTAGTGTCGTCACAGACACCACGGGTAGTGTCACGCCTGACACCACCCCTAGTGTCCCCAGTGACACCCAATCAAGAATAACTATAAACAAGAATAACCATAACAATAATCTCTTTTACAAGAAGGGGAAAAAAGAGGATGACATTACATACGGTTATGATATTGATAAAAAACTACTGTCTTAATGAATGACGATTGGGGCAAAGCAATTGGCGCAGATGAAGGGAAACCAATGATTACTAAAGTATCCGCAAATACCAAAAAAACTATAATGGCGTTGGTCTATCATTTTAATAAATCCATAGAGTATCCAATGCGTTCCGAAGTAAACGCTCTGGCCTTGTCTAAGACTTTTAAAACGTTGAGGGACAGCGGAGTGTCTTATGAAGACCTTTACAAAATGATTGATAGATTTTTTTATGAAATAAAACAAAAACCGTTGCCTAAGGACGTAACTACTTGGGCGGCCTTTATTAAAAGACGAAATGAATTGATTCAATGGGTTACGGTTAATTCCGTTAATCTTGATGTGGAGGAGTGGAAATGAAAAAATATTGGTTTTTTATAAAATCTTTTTACATTTTTTTTAAACTTAGAAGACAACAAATAGACGACGAACAAAAGATGGAATTGTACGTGTGTTCGCTGTGCGGAACCATATACTTAGATAAAAACTCATACATTACCCATTACAAATTAGACATGTGTTCAATTCCAATGCATATATTTCCTAGCGAACCAATCACAATACAAGATAAACAATGACGACAGAATGGAAAGGGCAGCGTTATTGGAGAAACCGACCAGTTGAAGAGCGTTTAGACAATTTGCGAATTCCAAGACGCCTGGAGGCGATGTCGTTGGAATCCTACGATAAATCAATCGGAGACCAAGACGTTTACTACGCCATAATGACATGGTTAAAAAACGCAGAAGACAACCTGTCTACTGGAACTGGATTGTTTTTGTTTGGTGGAACTGGCGTTGGGAAAACACACCTTGCAATTGGATTGTTAAAAGACGTTGTATCTAAATTTCAAATAAGCGGCTATTACATACCAGCAACCACCTATCTTGAAATGATGTACGACGAGTTAAATAACGATGGAAGTTTGCCAGAAGAATACAAATCTTCCTACACTTCCAAATATTTGCGAGCGATATACGACGTTGTTGTATTGGACGGGTTGGGGGATGAAAATGACACCGATTTCACACGTCGCTCAATAACCAATTTGTTAAACCAAAGAATAAATAATAATTTACCAACAATCATTACAAGCCTTTACAATCCTAAAAAGTTGTCATTACGTTACGGAGAACGTTTTTTATCAATTTTGCAGTCAGCGTGTCGGCTTGTTCCTGTTTCTGGAACGGACCAACGCAATGCAGGGAAATGATATTGCAGACTATTCAGTAAAAGGACAAGGCGTTATTTTTGAGGGAGTGTTGGCTACGCCCACTAATACCCTTATTGCAAAGTTTTACAAACAAAGAAACAATTGGGAACGATATATCCAATCGTATATACCAAATGAACTGCCATTGAAGGCGATGATTGACTCCGCAATTCGGTTGGGAGTGGCGACAGATGTTTATACTTTTATTGACAACGAAGCAATAACTTCAATAACTAATTGGTTGTTAAGAAAAGGCATTTCTGTTGGCGTCATATACTACCCTTCAGTAGAAGAACTTGCCTATGATTTAAGGTTTCAACGGTCTATCAAAACAATATATGTTGAAACGCAAGAACAGGCGTCTATCATTGGATTGCGTTCTCACGTAGTGGACACAAAGAAAGCATGGGTTATTTAATGGCAAGTTCTGAACATTTATTAATCAGTAAGGTAATTACCACCAACGATATTTTGCCAGTCATTGAAGCAGGTATTAAACCGCAACATTTTTCAACGCATTGGTGCAATGTTTGGGAATGGGTGGTTACGTATTGGAGGGAGCACAGCGCCGTTCCTTCTGAACGAGCGTTTAAACAGGAGTACGCCAATGTTTCGTTAGAAGACGCCTCCCGTGAGCAGTTTTCCAACTTAATTGAAGAACTGCTGGAAGCCTACAAGCACCAGAAACTCGTAGAAACGCTCGCTACGGCGGTGCCTATGCTGAACAACAATTTGACCTCAGAAGCGCTACAAACGCTTACAGAGGGCTTACAGACCGCATCTGCGGACGTGTCCAGGTTGAGAGACATAAACCTTATTGATACTTGGGAACAGCGTGTACAACGTTATCAATTAATGAAAGATACCCCCAACGCCATTCGTGGGATACCCACTGGTTTTGGTGGGTTGGACAGGATTACTTCTGGACTGCGACCACAGCAATTGGTTACGTTTGTAGGCGAGGCCAAAAAGGGTAAGTCATTAATCACTTTGATTATGGCAAACGCTGTACACACGCACGGCAAGGTGCCGTTATACATCTCGTTTGAGATGAGCGCAGAAGAACAGTCGGCACGATACGATGCTTTAATTGCTGGAATTTCTCACACAAAAATAATGCGCGGAGACTTGACTAACGCCGAAATAGAAACAATTAGAAAAACAGTGTCAATGAAAAAAAACATGCATCCATTTATTTTGTCTGAAGATATTTCTTCGTTAACAACGGTTAGCGCCATTGCAGGCAAGATTCAACAGCACAAACCTGATTTGTTAATAGTTGACGGAGTGTATTTAATGGATGACGAGCAAGGAGAATTAAAAGGCTCGCCGCAAGCCCTTACCAACATAACTAGGTCGTTAAAGAGATTGGCGCAACGTTTTGATATTCCAATTGTGGGAACAACTCAAGTGTTGAGTTGGAAACTTGGAAACAGGAAAAACAGGCAAATTACAGCCGAAGCAATTGGTTATACGTCGTCGTTTGCTCAAGATTCAGACTTGGTTGTTGGTGTAGAAGCAGACCCAGACATTGACAATCAAGCAATCTTAAGAGTGGTTCTTGCTCGTACTGCACCAAAGGGCGAAGTTCGGATTAATTGGGATTGGGATAATATGAACTTTTCGGAGATAGAAGAGGACTACAGTGATAATAATGACAACTGGTATTACTAACTTCCGTGACGTTCTTGAAGCGTTGAACGTTGACGTTCGCCGCGAGTCAAACAATGAACTTATAGGCTGTTGTCCAGTACACGAAAAAAGAACTGGAAAAAAGGACAGGTCGCCCTCATGGTCCATGAACGCATCTACTGGATTGTGGATATGTCATTCATGCGGTTCTCGTGGTAATTTACCTCACTTAATTGCTGAAATAACTGGAAATTACGAATCGGTATCCAGTATTTACAAATTGTTAATGAACTCTGGGATAAAGCAATTAACACAACCTAAAAAACAAAAAGCCAAACCAGAAGCCGATTGGAAAACGTATATGTCTTTTGACAACCCCCCTTACGAAAAGTTGTTAGAACGTAACATAAAAGCGGTAGTTGCGGAAAGGTTTGGTATCCGATGGAATACGTCAAAAAATGCTTGGATTATTCCAATTCTTTCCGCTTCAGGAGATTTAATGGGTTGGCAAGAAAAGTCATCAAGCGGAGTTATTAATCAACCAACTGGCGTTACCAAATCAGAGACGCTGTTTGGAATTGACCGTTTTGACATAAAGACAGCCGTTTTAGTAGAATCACCATTGGATGTAGTCAGGGTTGCATCAGCGTGGTCAGGAGTGCAATGTTTGGCTAGTTTTGGGGTACATATTAGTAAAAAACAAATAGAAATATTAACTAACGTTTGTGATTGCTTAATAATTGCGTTGGACAATGATGAGGCTGGCATAACCATTGGTAAAAAGTTGTTTAAACATTTGCCAACTTTTCGTAACGGCGTTAAGTGGCTTAATTACACTCACACAAAAGCAAAAGATTTGGGCGAAATGTCGGATGAAGAGATTGCGTTTGCCATAACAAAAGCGACAGCGCTTCCTTGGTGGATAAATGTTTAAAGGAACTTTGTATCCGTTTCAGGAAGAGGCTCGTGAAAAAATGACTGACCGAGGACGCCTGCTTCTTGCAGTTGTCATGGGTGGTGGAAAAACAGTAATTACTCTGAACACGTTAGAACACCTTTTTGAAATAGACGAAGTGTCGCGAGTCATTGTTATAGTTCCCGCCGCTTTAAAATATCAATGGTTACGGGAAATTAAAAAGTTTACTAATTCACGCGCAGTCGTTATTGACGGCAATGTAAAAACACGAGAAACATTGTGGCGTTCCGCCCTTCGTGCAAAGTACGTTGTTGTAAACCCTGAAACGTTAATGAACGACGTTAGTTTGTTTAATTCTCTTAGATTTGAAGCAATGATAATTGACGAAGCCACGATGATTAAATCGCCGCGAGCCAAACGTTCACGTTTGTTAAAAAAATTAAGTAAAAAATGTCAGTACCGATTTGCCCTTACTGGTCAACCAATTGAAAATAAACCAGAAGAGTTGTTTTCAATAATGGAATTTGTAGATGAACGAGTGTTAGGAAAATTTGATGTGTTTGACAGAACGTTTATTAAACGAGACAAGTTTGGCAAACCAGTAAAATATTACAATCTTAATTTGCTTACTAAATCAATGGAAAAAGCAATGTTTCGTAAGAACAGAAAAGATATTGAAGACCAATTACCCAAAGTAGTTTCAACCGTAATTCCCGTACAATTTGATATTGTTGGAGCAAAAGCATATAAAAACATTGCAGATGACTTGTTGATACAGATTAAAAACGCTTTAAACACGTACGGTAAAGGGTTTGATTTGTGGTCACACTACAACGGAAATCCAGCGGCTAATGAAGCGCAAGGGCAAATAATGTCTCGTTTAACAATTTTGAGGATGCTTTGCGACAATCCAGAATTGGTAATAGCGTCGGCCCACGAATTTGATATGGCAAACGGAGATTCAGGAAGCAGATATGCCAAGGAAGTAATAGACAATAATTGGATAAATAACAATTTTGAAACACCTAAAATGGACGCCGTTATTGAGTATATTGCAAACGTTTTGGACGAAGATAAAGATAATAAAATTGTTTTATTTTCATTCTTTAAAAAGAATCTTAAACTGTTATCAATTAAAACTAAAACCATTACTAATTCTGTATTGTTTACTGGAGACATGAATTCAAATGAAAAAGACGTTGCTAAACAAAAGTTTATAACAGACCCAAATATACGGTTGTTTTTATCTTCAGACGCAGGTGGTTACGGTGTTGATTTGCCTGTGGCTAATTACTTAATATCTTATGACCTTCCTTGGTCTGCTGGTAAATTAGACCAACGAGAGGCAAGGATTATGAGGTTGTCTTCACAACACCCTTACGTTACGATAGCATCGTTCGTAATGAAAGGAAGTATTGAAGAAAGGCAATATGAGATGCTTCAACAAAAAAGAAAAATTAATGAAGCATTTATTGACAAAGGTTACGATACGCAAGGTAGATTTGAATTGACTCTTAATTCATTAACAGAATTTTTACAACATTCGGAGGTATAACATGGCAACAGAATATGATGAACAATATTTAACAAAACTTGTAGAAGACTTTGTTTCTCAAAAAAAGTTGTTGTCACAATTAGAGACTCGCGTTGAAAAAATGAAAAAAGAATTGAGCGCCGTTGTTGACCAACACGGAACCCCAGACGACAGCGGTCATATATGGCTTAACATTGGCGGTCATGAATTAAAGCGTGAACGACGTGTCAGCAAGTCATTTGACTCTGTATCTGCAGAAAAATGGGCGCGTGAACAGGGTTTGTGGGCAGAGGTTGTAGAAGTTATTGAACGAGTTAGCGAGGAAAAAGTTGCTGGATTGGCATGGAAAAATAAAAGCCTGTTGCCAATTGTTCAAACATTTTATACCGAAAAAGAAACGTGGGCGTTTAAAACGTGAAAGACCCATTAGAATTGTTTAAAGACCTGCCAGATTATCCTGGTGGTCGCAAACCAAAAAATAGGAATAGAAAAACAAAACCAATTGCCGAAGATAAGTACAATGGGGCAAAACCCAAAAAGTACATAATCAACGGTGAAGAAGTATTGATGTTTACTATTGGCGAATTGGCAAAGGCAATAGGTAAACGTCCATCCACGTTGCGAGTTTGGGAGCACCGTGGTTGGCTTCCCAAAGCCAAATACAGAACCCCAAAACCAATGAAACAACAAATTCCAGAAAAAACTTCACAAGGTAGGAGGCTTTACAGTGTCCAACAGGTAGAGTTTCTTCTTGAAGCAATAATCCGTTTTAAAGTTCGTGAGATAAATCACGGAGATTGGAACGGCTTTAGAACATACATCAAAGATAATTGGCCACAATAAACATAAAGGAAAAATATGCCAAGAAATTATGAAACAGTAGAGTTAATTACGAATACAGAACAAGACACTCCCCCCACAGGGGAATCAACGCGAAAACTTCTTCGTGGAGGTTGGCAACAGGTTGACGTTTTGAAGAGCGCAGATTCGCAGTTTGCACAAAGATTGAAAGTGTCGGAAGATGTTCAAATCATCAAGTTTTTGGATGACGAACCATTTGCGGCATGGCACCAACACTGGATAGAGCGTGAGGGTCAAAAATCATTTATCTGCATCAGAGACCTTGACGACAGAGGTTGCCCCATATGTGAAATGGGAAATCGTCCTTCGCAAAGAATTGCCTTCAATGTTGCTTTGTTGGCTACGGGAGCAACCCCAGTAGTTCGTTCGTTTGAAGTAGGACCACGAGTTGTAGACCAACTCCGCAATTTGAACAAAGCACCACAGACTGGCCCTTTGACTAAGCATTATTGGGCTGTTAGTCGCACAGGCAAGGGAGCCACAACCGCATACAATTTGCAGGCTATTCGTGCCCGTGACCTTGCGGAAGAATGGAAACTTGAAGAACTCACCGACTCCGTAATGGCTAAATTGAACGAAGACAAGTATGACGTAAGCATTATGAAAGTTCCTACCTACGCAGAACTTCTGTCAATTGCGTCAGAAGATTTAGGGAAGTAAGTAATGGGGGGTATAAAACCTCCCATTATTACAACTTTAGATGAACTTGACGACCTTGTTAAAGTTGTTACAAATGTTGGAGAATTTGCTTTTGACGTAGAAACCCAATCCGTTCTTGAACATCATCCTGATTTGCTTCAACATTTAGAAAATGATTTTCAAGAACACATCAAAGGGTTAAAAACTAAAAGCCCTGATATTATTCAACGAGCGCACGACAATTTGGTTGAGACGTATTTAAAGGAAATAGCCGTAGACCCTTTGCGCAACGAGGTGTTTTGGATAGGCATTGCTACAAGAGGACACTCGTGGGCGATACCAATGGGTCACAAAATTGGAAGCCTGTTGGAACCAGAAGAAGTGGGGGACGGAAGCACGGTGCCACCAGTTGGGTATCGTAAAAAGTTAAAAAACGGCAAAGAATCTACGGCAAAGGCTAGGTACGTTAAACCTGCAATATACTCTGAACCAGTAAAGCAACTGACAAGAAGCGAAGTTTTTGAACGTTTAAAACCACTGTTCTTTGGTAGTTTTATAAAGATTGGTCAAAACGTTAAGTTTGATGCACGTTCTATTTCAAAATACTATGATGCTATACCACCAGGACCATACGTGGACACGATGCTTTTACAACATTTAATTAACGAAAATTTAGGCAATTATGCACTTGAGACAATTATTGAAAACAATTACAACGGACACAAAGCCTACGAAAAAGGCGGAAAACTTGGCGAAAGAATCACTAAAGTAACCATTGACGACGCTTCTTTGTATGTTCACCGAGACGCTCGTTGGACATGGCTTTTGTATTTACGTTTAGTAAATAAAGTAAACGCTTATTCAGACCTTAAAAAAGCAATGCTTTTAGACAGTCAAGTTTTGGAAGTTTTAATGCACATGGAAAATCAAGGAATTCCAATTGATGTAAACAACTTGACCCTTTTGGAAAAAGAATTAGACGACGAATTAAATGACGTTTACAATAGTATTTTAAAACACGCCCCAGTTGGTTTTAATCCAGACTCCAACAAACACAAACAAAGTTTTTTATTTAACAAGAAATCAGAGGGGGGCTTGGGACTTAAACCATATAAACAAACAGGAAAAGGTGCCCCTTCGGTTGACGAAGAGTCTTTAAAAAGTTTGCAACATAAACATGAAGTTGTAGGGCAGTTGTTGAAATGGGCAGAGTTGCAAAAATTAAAATCTACGTATGTTAAAGGACTGATACCAAAGTTATACAAAAGTAGGTTACACCCCTCGTTCCATTTGCATAGGACAGCAACTGGCAGACTCTCTTCGTCCAATCCTAATCTTCAAAACATTCCAAGAACTTCAAACATCAGAAAGTTGTTTGTGGCGAACAACTCAAGCACTTTGTTGGTTGCTGACTACGACCAAATTGAATTGAGGGTCATGGCTATGGTTAGTCAAGACAAACGGTTGTTACAGATTTTTAAGAACGAAGAAGATATTCATACCGCCACGGCAGCGGTTGTTTTTAAAAAGAAACCAGAAAACGTAACTGCCGAAGAACGACAGGTTGGAAAAGGGGTTAATTTCTTGACCGCATATGGTGGCGGTTCTATAAAACTCGCTCGTGTTACTGGCATTTCCAAAACTGAAGCAGAAGATATCTTAAATACTTATTACAAAACTTTTAATGAATTAACTGCTTGGAAACAACAGGTTATTCAAAAAGCCAAAAAAGATGGGTATGTATCAACTTTGCATGGTCGCAGACGGAGGCTTTCAGACCTTTCTTCTATTAATTCTGAACTTCGGTCAAGGGCGGAACGACAAGCAATAAATGCAATAGTACAGGGTACAGCGGCAGATATTTGTAAACTTGCAATGGTTGATGTGTATAAAGCAACAAACAAAACAAGTTTAAAATTACTAGTGCAAGTTCACGATGAATTAGTGGCTATGGTAGACGAAAACGAGAAACTTGATATCATTGAACCATTCATTACTGCGATGGGAGACGGTACAATTTTGAACAAAGTTCCAATTAAGGTTTCTTATCGGTTTGCTAAAAGTTGGGCAGAGGCAAAAGCATGAGCGATATGGATAAAAGCATTGGTTCTGTAGACCGCATTGTTGATAAACGACTGTTTTATTTAATGCTGTCTATTGGACAAGGACAAGAATTTGCTAATTTTATGGGTTTTTCAAATCCGTCCAAGGACGTAGAACAGGCAGAGATTTTTGACATTGCAAGCAGGTGGGCTTTGTTTGTTAATCAGAACATTCTAAGCAATATTGAAGAATCTGCCATCTGGATGTTGGATTTACTTGAAAAAGGGGGTAGATTAGTAAATCCAAAAGAAGATTTGTTGCCCTTGTTTATTTCTTTTGGAGTTTCAACGTTAAATAAAATGTTGGATAACGAACACGTTTCTATTATAATTAATGAAGACGCATTAAAAACTTGGAAAAACACAGACGACGAACGGGAATCAGAAAATAATGAGTGATTGGTGGGAAAAGAAGTTAAACGGGGAAAAACCAAGTAAACAATACGTTTTTCCAAATCCAAGCAGTTACAGCAATCGTCCTGTTCAAACTGTAGAACCACAAATTGTTCAACATAATTTACCTCCAAACGCTCAATTAACCACTGGACAAGCCATTAGAATGTGGAAAGGAGGAGAAGCACATCAACGCGAAGGCAACATGAGATGTCCAGAATGTGGAAGTCGCAATGTATTTTCGCGTGTTGGTAAAGGTTCTAACAGTACAATCAACGGAGTAGCACCAGCCCCACGTTGTTATGAGTGTGGTTGGAACGGTAAATTTTCACAAGCAGACCAAGCAAATTGGGCAGTATAAGGATAATGAAATGACAACTTACGAGTCATTGGAATCTATTGTTTCCGCAATTCAAAAAAAATATGGCGATGACATATTAATTAAAGGTTCGGACATGAAAGAAGAGGTTCCACGCATCACCACTGGAATACTTGCGTATGATTTGATGCTTGGTGGTGGCTGGCCTTTGAACCAATGGTCAGAAATTGTTGGAGACGAATCATCTGGTAAAACCGCCCTTGCGTATAAAACCATAGCCGCTAATCAGGCAATAAACCCAGATTTTGTCGCTATGTGGATTGCAGCGGAAGCATATGTCCCTCAATATGCACGTGCAATTGGGGTGGATTTAAACCGTTTGTGGGTTGTAGAAACCAACATTATGGAACAGGTTTATGATTTAGTAATTAAAGCACTTGACAATCGTGCAGTTGACATAATTGTGATTGATTCGTTGCCGTCATTGGTTCCAGGTGATGAGTCTGAAAAAATGATGGAAGAATTCACCGTTGGTTTGGGTGCTCGCTTGACTGGAAAGTTCTTTCGTAAATCTTCAAAGGCACAACGCCGTTCGCTCATTAATGAAGACAGACCTTGTACTGGGTTAGTCGTCAATCAATGGCGTGAAAAAATTGGTGTTATATGGGGAGACAATAGAACAACCCCTGGTGGCAAGGCTAAAAACTTTCATTATTTCAGCCGTGTTGAAGTTAAACGAGATGAATGGCTTAAAGAAAAAGACGAGGTAATTGGTCAAACAATCAAGGCTCGTACAATTAAAAATAAAACGTATAAACCCTTACAAACAGCGGTGGTTGATTTTTATTTTACAAGTGCTGGAGGGTTTCGTCTAGGAGAATTTGATGTTGTTAAAGACGTTGTAAACATTGGTCTTGCTATAAATTTGATAACTCGTTCTGGTCCGTATTATTCGTATGCTGGTCAAAAATGGCAGGGTAAAGACGCATTGGTTTTAGCCATTCGTGAAGATTTAGACCTTCAACAAACCCTTAAAAAAGAAGCGTTTTCTTCTTTCAATCTTAAAGTTCCAACACAATGATTTTTGGAAGCGACGGGGAACATAAACGCAGGCTTAAAAAGTCGCGCAAACAAGAAAAGAAAACTGCTGACCGTTACAAAGGGAGCAGAAATGCTGGTTCTGGTTCTGGATGGTTGCGTAAAAATGATGTACGAACTAATAATTTATTGATAGAAAACAAGTTTACAAGCAACATTAAACAGTACTCTATAAAACTAAAAGACATGACTGAATTACGCAAACAGGCGTTGATGGAAAACAGGGTTCCATTATTGCAAGTTGAGATAGGTGGAGTACGCTTTATAACCATGTACGAAGATGATTTTATGGAGTATTTTAATGCCTGAGTTTACCTCCGCAGACCTGGAAAGTATTACGAGAAGCCTTAGAACAAAAGGTCGGTTAATACCAATAGTAACTGCGCAAGCGACATTGGAAAACAATGAAAACACTCGTAAAAGAGACACCAACTATCTTCACCCTAGTGAAATTTGCAAACGTGATTGGTGCCCTCGTGCATCAATGTATGAGATTAACAACGAACCCATGAATGAAAATGCTCCATATTATTCATTTCAAACTTTAAATATATTTAAAACGGGTCATGACATTCATGCAAAATGGCAAGGTTGGCTGGAACGCTCTGGATTGATGAAACAAGCCGAGTTGCCAATCTTTAATGAAGAGTGTCACATTAAAGGAAGCGCAGACGGTTTAATTGAAGACTTTAATGGTGAAGCCATTTTAGAAATTAAAAGCGTTGGCACAGGCACGGTTCGTGTGGAAAACTTTGATTTGTACAAAGAATACGATTCAAAAAATATAACTATAGAAGAATTGTGGAAAAAAATAAGACAACCTTTTAGTACACATCTTCGTCAAATTAACTTGTATATGTACGCAACTGGCGTACATCAAGGAATTATTTTGTACGAATGGAAAGCATCCCAAGCAGTAAAAGAGTTTGAAGTCAAGTATCAGTCAGCGCTTATTGAACATATTCTTGCCGCTGCTCAACTTGTCAAAAAACACTTAGAACAAGGTACTATTATTGACCGCCCTATTTGGGCAACAGAAGAACATAGAATTTGTAAAAAATGTCCATATAACACAACATGTTGGAGTAACAATGCTGATAGACGACAGGTTAGCGAACAGCCAGGAAATGAAGAACTTTTTGGAGAAATTCTCCCTTCCAAACAGGCCGAAAGGAAACTTACCAGAGATTCCAAAATATCTTGACAATTTGTCCGATGTGGATTTGATGGAGCATTATTCTGAATTTATGTCGTGGTTGACATACGCCAAAAGCGAGTTGGTAACTGCTGAAATTACAGAAGAACGTTGCGCCAACGACGTTAAATTAATAGAAGCAAAAACATTGATTGCTCAATGGAGTGGGGACAAGAACGATACCGTTACGTTGGCTAAGGCTAGGCGCGACACCGATGAAACAGTTATACATCTTCAGGAGTTGTATCTTAATTCTCGCGCCTACAGAAAATTGGTAGAGTCCGTTTTTGAACGATGTGAACGAAGTGCTCAAATACTTTCAAGAGAGTTAAGTCGCCGTATCAGCGTTGCTCCCCAGGAAAGGCGTTTGATTAGGTATCAACCGTGATAAGTGATAGTACGGAGGATAATGATGGGCAATAAACACAAAGCCAAAGGAACGGCGTTTGAAACGCTGATTAAAGATTACTTGATATCTAAAAACTTTACAGAAGCACGTAGAGCCGTTTTAGCAGGAGAAAATGACACTGGAGACATACATGGAATACAACACGAAACAACACTTCGTAATGTTTGTTTACAATGTAAGAATCAAAAGAAATTGGATTTAAGCGGTTGGTTAAACGTAACCATTGAGCAAGCGCGTCGTTTAAAAAATGCTCTTCCAGTGTTAATTATAAAACGTTCTGGAAAAGGGAAAAAAACAATTGGAGACTCATACGTAGTGATGAGGTTAAATGACTTTGTAGAACTGTTAAAAGAGGCTAAATACAAGTAACCTAGTTAAACAACAATTTGTTAACTAGGAGTATTATGACTCAAGAATTAAACACAAATATTGATGATTTTCTAAAAGTATCTGGAAGCAGTAGCCCACAGAGTGTTGGCTCCATTATTGCCCGTGCCGTCAATGCAGGCCAATATCCAAAGATTCGTGCAATTGGTGCTGGAGCAGTAAACCAAGCAGTAAAAGCGTGCGCAATCGCTCGTGGTTTTGTTGCACCACGAGGGTTAGACCTCGTTTATATTATTGGCTTTGATGATATAATCGGTGAGAATGGTGAAAACATTTCAGCAATTTCTTTTAGACCAGTAGTGAGGTAATTAATATGGGCATTATTTTTCACAGAAAATCTCATGGTGGACGACGTGACGACCCACACGGTGTAACAGCACCACCACCTATCCCAGCAGCCCCAATCACGATTTCTAGCGAGCCACCTGCTGCAACTAAAGCATCACGCAAGGCTGCAAAGAAAAGTCAAAAGGCTATTGAAAAATCTGGAATTAACGACCCTGAGTATATGAAAGCAGTTGCAAGACGCGGCAAACAGTATGCACAGGCACATGACGAAGAAGAGAATCGTCTAGAGATGAATAAAGACTACCCTAAATCTCCACACCGACCCGCTGGTGTAGAAAAAGCATATCTTGAAGGTGGTTTTGAAGGCGTTGACAAAACGATACAGTGGAAAACAAATGAACAGGGATTACCGTACATTTAACTAAGTGAGGAAATTATGGCAACTCAAGACAGAGCAGGAAATGCATATGGGTCTCCTGCAAAAGCGGCTACTAACGCACAACGTCAGGCCGCTTATCAACGTGGTAATGAGATGGGTGGCAGGGACGCTGCTGGCGGTGGAACCGTTGGTCGTTTTTCAGGTAAAACTCGTAAGGCAACACCCTTAACTAAACAAGAGGCCGATGCAAGTATTAAGGCTGGTAAGGCTCCCGATACTTCACGTGGTAGCCAAACCGCTTACAAAATTTCTAATAACCCAACGTCAGCATACGGCGAAACGATGGGACAATTACGTTCTGATTACAAACAGGCTCGCAAGTCTGGTTTAAGTCCTGATGATGCACGTGGACAAGCCATTAGCAAAGCAGCCCCTAACGCAAAGATGACCAAAGATTACAAGGGAGATGCGGTTCGTTAACAATGGCATCAATGTCTGAAACGCGAGGCAAACCAAAGTCTCGCAACAAAACTCGTTACTACCGAAAGAAGGGACAAGTGCGCCCCGTTTCACCATTTGGTGGAGCCGCTGGTGGTTTGATTGGCGGACCTAGTGCAGGAGGACTGTCGTAATGGCGGAAAATACTTTTACATCTTGGAATAATCCCGCAGAACCACCTGGAATAGGAACTTCAGTAGCGTTTGGAAATGCTCCCGTATTTCGCAACAACAAAGACAGGCTGCTTTCTGGGTACAGAAATTCACCAGATGCTCAGTATCCAGACGGGTACCTTGGCACGATGTCGTCCAACCGTCGTCAGGACAAGGTGCTCGGCACGTTGAGACGAATGAACGCCCGTCAGTATTCACGTGGAGTACACAAAGGAGAACGAATTAACGCAGGAGATTACTTGTGGCCCGACGAGTTCAACAAGTGGACTGCGCTTCAACTTCAAGAAAAGGGCCTTAAGTTTGCGCCTCCAGGTGCCGAACCAGTTCGCTTGATGCGCGATGGTAATTATGTTCCTCGTGGAATACCACGCGACCAAGAGAATATACAAAATCAATCAAATCCAGAACGTCGTGCAAAATTAAAAGTTCTTGCACCATCCTGGAGATAAAAATGGACGCCAAAATATACAACTTAGACGAATACAGAAAAAAAAAGATACAAAAAGAGAGGGGCATAGATACGTCCAACCATCCTTCTCGCAGGGTAGACCGTACAAGCATGGAAAATCGCCAAAAGAAAAACAGGACGCTCACCGATTTAATCATGGAAGACCCAGCGCTTAATAAACTTGTAAACACAGTTGCAAATCTTATGAGCAAATCAACAATTAACGATTCAGACCCAACACCTCCGCAGGGCATTGAAAGGCCAGTAGAGATGTACGACCAGGAAAAAGACGAACCTCAATTTTACGACCAAGATAAAGATTGACCAATGTCAGACACGCCAAACACAGAAAATCAAGACATATTCTCGGTAAGACCGACTCCCAACTCTCGTCGGCACCGTAGCCGCCGTTACCAAGAGGATATGGAATACCTTGCAAAGATAGATGAATTGCTTGATGAAATTGGAGACCCAGAAAGAGCACGACGTGCTGACGCTTTAACCGAACGCGCCTTTCCAGGCGTTTCTGAAGATGAAAAAACAATAACGGGAATGTATGAACCCGCACCCCACCATTACCCCAAGGGTATGCAGATTTACTATCCTTCTATGGAGCAGGTGTGGCGCCGAACCGCCCCTGCCAGTCAGGTGTGGCACCAACAAGAGCAGCGTCATTCGGATGCTGGATACCTTGATGTGGATAGGCAAGACCTAGGCACCAATCCAAAAATATCCAAAGCAGAAGCCAACTGGCAACGTGCTCGCAAAGAAAAGTACGATGCCATATATTACTCATCGGACACGCTTAATGCCCGTGACCTGGCGATGGCGGCCCAACCACCTATCCCAGCCCGTGACCCAACGGAGCCACCATTCGGAGAGGGGTACGTCCATAGTGCTGGGATTCCTATACCAAACAAAGGGCTTACTCGTAAGAAACTCGCAAAAATCTTGAAGGAAAACTTTTCACGACTTCCTTTGTCTAGTCTGCAGCGTCAACATTTAAAAAAGGAATGGTCTGGTAAGCCTTACAAAAACAAAGGTAAGCCGCCAATAATAAACATTAATCAGTTTTTTCAATATATAATAGACCGTGATTACAGTACCCCAGACATGGGCCACTACGCTCCGAGAAATAACTTAGGTTTTATGGCCCTGACTGGCAGGAGCGACAGTGACTTTCAACTCGGTGAGCAATCGGGTATCGTCTCGCAAAGACTTAGTAGTGGGAGGAAAATCATAGATTCACCAGAGTATTGGGAGTTTATGGACCTGTATCACGCTAATATGGAGCAGCAGAGGTCCCTTAATGACCAAATTCGCCAAAGCGAGTTGGCTAGAACGCTCTGGGGTGAATCTCTAGATGAGGCGATTTATCGCAACGAACACGGTCAGGAACGCTGGGATTGACCCATGTCTGACACTCCTATTGGCGATGCCAGATTTCACAGAGATATATTTTCAGTAAGGCCAACACCCGTTCGCCCACGAGGGCCTCGTAGCAGCCGTGACCAAGAGTGGGATGAATTCTTTGCAAAAATAGATGACATACTTGCTGGCTTTGGAGACCCAGAGAGAGCACAACGTGCCGACGCTTTAACTGAGCGCGCCTTTCCAGGTGTTTCTGAAGATTTAAAAACAAGAAGTGGAATGTATGAACCAGCACCCCACAATTACGTCAGTGGTTATCAGATTAACTATCCTTCTCTTGCTTCAACGATGAACCAGGCTGTCGGTTCTGCTTGGGAGCAACGCATCCAGGGTGCCCTCCCTGAAGACTGGGGCACCTCTCATACTGAGGGTGGCACTGGTATGTCTAAAGCCGAAGCCTTGAATAGGCGAATGCAAAGTTCGTCTTTTTCCTGGTGGCATGACTGGGCCGCAAACCACGCGCGGGTAGATGAACAACCAGGCACCGAAGGTTCATTCTACCGTCACCACGCAGCAGCGGGAACTAGTACTGATGAACTTGCAAAAATCATACGTGAAGGATATACAAAACATAATCCTGACAACTTCCCCCGAACGTACGTTGACCGTCAACGGGTGGTGGATGCGATGACGGGTTACAATGATGCTGTAGTCACCAAAAAATATCGGAAAGACGCAGAGCACGCTGCGTTTGTTCAATATCTAGATGACTTGGATTGGCGTACTCCAGACATGGGTTCGGAGAGGGAAGCACGACATTACGTCGGTTTCAACCCAGCCACGGGCAGAGGCGGGAACTATAACAATGCGCTCGCCCAGGACCTTGCTAGGACTAGTATTGATTCACCACAGTATTGGAATACTATTGATGGCGTCCCCACAATGGCTCGTAGTACAGGTTCTAGAAGGCGAGGAGGACCAAGGCTAACAGGAAATATAAATTACGTTGTGGAAAGATTTCTTTCCCCAGAAGAAACGGCTGTAGCAGCAACTTCCAGACGTAATCTTCGTACAGAAGAAGAAGCAGATTCTAGAGTTTTATATTCGTATAGAACACCTGTTGCATGGAAAGACAGAAATAGCGGTGTTGTTTCCGTGTCAAACACATTTTACAGTTCCACCACTAGTAGGCAAACGAGTGCGTTAAGACGCATGTTGCATCGTAATAACTATGCCTCTCCAGAAGAGGGTGCAAGAGATTTGTTACTAAAAGCATGGCTTATGGACAAATATTCGCAAAGACCTGGCCGCCGTGTTGGGCATCATGCATACATGCTCCCTACAGAAGTAGATACATATAGACCAAGAACACCGAATGATAATCCGAACTTGCCCCTAGAGGAATCCATCCCACTTGCCGAACACCGCTTCAGACAAATTCAGGACGAACAAACCAGAAGAGCCAATATCGCAAGAGCACAACCTGTAAAACCCAAAAAAACAAAAAATAGAGACTTGGAAAAAACTGGTCAATTGATATTGCCATTTGAACCGTGGCAAGACGTTACCTCGCGGAATTACCGACTGCGCGACAGATACGAGAATTGGCAGTCATGGGCACCTACTACGTTTGACCCTAGCCGTGAAAACGAATACATTATGCGCTATCCTATTACGTCCGATAAAAGAAGACCACTACACGAACTAGCCGATATGTATGACGCTTACTACTACGAGCGTTATGGGTTTGCCAACAGGTGACGTAATGGCAGCGACGACTAAACCTTGGGCTTCTAGACAAGAAATGTTGGTTAGCATCGCTCTGGAATCCGCCATTTCAGACCCAGAGACCATTCGTCAAATTCGCCCAGTCGTTCCACAGGAACTCATGCCAGAGCGTTATGGGTTTGCCAAACGAGAATCGGGTATACTAGACGTGTTGTCATTACAGCGTTATAATCCGACGTATCGTTCCTGGGTTTCAGGGGCGCCAGTCATGTTTCGTAACGGTTTTATTGACGACAGTTTTGAAGGTTCTAGTCGCTATTCAATGCAAAGTCTGTGGGTATAAATGCCAATTAATCCGTTTCAAACACTGGCAGAAATGGGATGGGGTCAGTACCATGCCAAGAAATCTGGCATCGTTGATTCACCAAAAGCAATGGTGACTCTTGCCAACCAAGGTCACAGAGGCGGGAAAGTTGGGGCGCCAGACCCAACTACACGCGAATTAGAAAGTCCACGAGCGGGAGGGCGTATGCCTGAAGGTAATGCAAACATTCGTCGTCCAAACTATGGAAGTCAACAACCACAACAACCGCAAAGGCAAGGTCGCAGGGCGTCCTTTGGTGGAATGGGTGCAGGCGCAACCAAGGGCGGCGGTGGAATGACCGCTGGCGGTGATATTAAGTTTGATTTGAGTGTTGGTAAAACAGATTACCGTGGTGCTAACATGGCAGGCGCTCGTATCGGCGCATCTGGCATGGGTGCTAGAACTTCAGACAGTAACCTTGGGGATATTGACCAATCACAAAGTTATGCTCCAGAAACTACTGGTCCTAAAGGTGGCTCATCACGTGGTGGCGCTGGTGCCCCTGGTAAAGGTGGCGCAGGAGGAATAAAGTCTGGTGCTGGTTCAGGACCAGGAGGTGCTGGAGGCGCAGGTCGCGGAGGAGCAGGCGGTAATGCTGCCCGTGGTGGAGATACAGGAGACATGAGAACTGATAATAGTGGTGTTACATTTGGTAGTCCAGTAGTACAAATTGGTAGAAACCGACTTGGTAGCCCAAATATCAGTAGTAGAAGTGACACCCGAACTACTGCAACCCTCCAGCAAAATACGGGAGGAAAAGAAAAAACACCCGCTCCAAAGAACCCCGCTCAAAAGAAATCCGCTCCAAAGAACGCCGAAAAACCCCCTTACGTGGATAAGGGTGAACAAAGAGGGAGGTTGAAGGCTTCTAAAGCAACATGGGCAGCAGTGGATGCAGGTGCACAACGAGAAAAAGAATCTTCTGCACCGAAGGAAGACCCAAAAGCAGAGACAAAGAAAAAAGAAAAGATTAAAGAAACAGCAAAAAAGTCTGTTGATAAAGCCGTACAAACATCACCGCCACCCGCATTGACTAGAAAAGATAAAAAGAAAAGTAGCAAAAAAAAGTAAAAAATAAATAAGATATACTTTAGTAACAACCTATATACAGGAGAAAATATGGCAGTAAATGAGTCCCGTTCAATGAACCGAGATTTGGTACTTGGTGCTACAGACGGCAAGTTCAAAAACACAACGCCAGACCGTGGTGGAGAAGTAGACCCGACTTGTTCAGCAATTAGAGCACACGAACTTCAACTTCAATACAACATAGTTGACCGTTCTGAACTTGCTGATATGCCAACAGCACAGTGGGGTCGTCGTAGAGGTTAAACGATGGCTGGCGGAGAAGATACCAGAAACCATCCAAGGCGTAGACCAACCCGTAACCTTGAAGACCCGATGAAAAGATTCAGAGAAGAACGTTCACGTTGTGTTCCTTATGGACCAAATCGTGCAGGAGACGACGACGAGGACACAGAAGAAGATGGAGGTTATTGGTGGTATATGTATAACAGAGAGAGTAAGAACTAATCATGGCACGTGGAAAAAACGAAGAATACAATCCAAAAAGGCGCCCTCGCAAACCGTCTGACCCTATTCCAAACGATGAACTTATGGATGCGTTGAAAGAGGCGTTTCCAGGTTCGGAAGAGTACACAGACAAAGACGAAAAGGAGAGCGCCCGTGTTGAGGAACAGGCCGAAGATGAGTTGAATGCTTGGTTAGATTCGCGTTATGAGAACGAGAGTCGGGCACAGGCCAAAGAATATTACGGAGACGACTACAACGCCTATAAGGAATGGGAAGCGGGAGAAATTCCAGAAGACTGACATGATTAAAGAAAATATAAAATGCCGCAACGACCACCACACATAGTTGAACGCTTAAAGCAGATAGACGAATTTCTAGCAAGGTCTGCCGTTCTTCTTGAACGGAACGAGGCTTGGAGAGAAAACCTCAGGAGAGAGCGCAACGAAGAAGAAAATCTGGCTACTGACCATCGCGGAAATCCAATTAATAGCAACAACTCTGCTAAAACTAATAAAGACCGTATAGGGTCGCAAGAGTATCTGTCTGATGAACAGGAAGAAAAGTCTACTCCACGACGACCACCTGGTATTTTATAAAGGAGATTAACTAGTGAGCGATTGGGATGATGACGTTCCCGCCGAACAGCCACTAACACGTGGTCAACGGTTTCGTGACTCCATAGCAAGGGCCGTCATCCGACCAGGGTCGGCAGCAACTGGAGAGCAGATACTTCGCTTTCAAGAAGACCAAGGCGACTCATATG
>Ga0194119_10003361_pt1 | contig 25842 bp, 18 predicted proteins | sample TA2MahC100mmetaG_FD_148620 | JGI IMG/M metagenome (GOLD analysis project Ga0194119, IMG submission 148620) | Freshwater microbial communities from Lake Tanganyika, Tanzania - TA2015018 Mahale Deep Cast 100m | ecosystem: Environmental > Aquatic > Freshwater > Lake | place: Tanzania: Lake...
CGCCTGGGCCGCATTCCCGCGCAGACCGCGAAGCAGGTCATGATCCAGCGCTTCCGCGAGGACGAACGCAGCAGCCTGCTCGACCAGTTCAGCAAGCGGCAGGGCGAGCTGGTCACCGGACTGGCGCAGCGCTACGAGGGCAACGCACTCATCGTGCAGATCGACCGCGCCGAAGGCTTCATGCCGCGCAGCGAGCAGATTCCCGGCGAGCAGTTCCAGCCCGGCGATCGCGTGCGCTGCCTCCTGCTTGACGTTCGCGATGCAGGCCATCAGGTCAAGATCGTGCTCAGCCGCGCTCACCAGGACTTCATCCGCCGCCTCTTCGAGGCTGAAGTGCCTGAAGTTGCCGAGCGCACCATCGAGATCAAGGCCATGTCGCGCGAGCCGGGCTTCCGCACCAAGCTTGCGGTCGCGAGCATCGACAGCAAGGTCGATGCCGTCGGCGCCTGCGTCGGTGTGCGCGGAAGCCGCATCCGCAACATCGTCGATGAGCTCGGCGGCGAGAAGATCGACATCGTGCGCTGGAACGAGAGCAGCCAGATCCTGATCTCGAACGCGCTCAAGCCCGCCGAAGTCGAGGAAGTCAGCCTGTGCTTCGAGCTCGGCCGCGCCACGATCATCGTGCGCGACGACCAGCTGTCGCTGGCCATCGGCCGCCGCGGCCAGAATGTCCGCCTTGCTGCGCGCCTGACTGGCTGGGATGTCGACATCCTCACGCCGCCTGAGTTCCAGCGCGGCCTCGAGATCCTGGAAGAGACCGTGCGTGGCGTCGACGGCGTCACGGACGAGATGCTCGACCGTATGGGTGTCCTGGGCCTCATCAGCGTCTTCGACGTCGAAGAGGTCGGCGAGGCGATCCTCGTCAATGAAGCCGGCATGAGCGATGAACTCGCCGTGGCGGTCGTCGATGCGTGCACCGAGCGCGCCAAGGTTGTCGCTGCCGAGCAGGAAGCCGCCAAGCAGGCCGAGGCCGAGCGCATGGCTGCCGAGGGCGGCGATGCGGTCGATGGCATCCTCGGCGGCGGCCAGCCCGCTTCGCCCGATGCTGCCAGCGAAGCTGCGGCCGACGACATCCTCGGGCGCTGAGCGCTTCACCCATCCTTCACGATCCCGCACCATCATCCAGACCAGCAGCGACTCACCGGAACCATCAAAGAAAGAGCACCGATTGAGCACTCCCAAGGGCAGCAAGATCAGGATCAGCCAACTCGCCAAGGAACTCGGCGTCACCAGCAAGGACGTCGTCGAGAAGTGCCAGCGTGAGCAGATCGAGGGCGTCTCGAGCGCTGCATCGACGGTGTCGGTTGGCCTCTCGCTGACCATTCGAGAGTGGTTCTCCGGCGCTGCCGGCGGCACGGCAGTCGAGACTGCCGAGAAGGTCGATGTCGTCGAGGCGAAGAAGCGCGCCACGACGGCGAAGTCAACCAAGAAGAAGAAGGGCGACGACGCGACGGGCGATGCCCCGGCGCCGACCTCAACTGAATCGATCGAGCCCAAGCCCGCTGCCGTCGAGGCCAAGGCTGCAGCGCCGGTCAAGGGCGCGCGAGTCGCGCCTGCAGCCGCACCGGCTGCAACTCCGCAACCAGGTTCCGTTGCAGCGCCGAAGGCCGTTGGAGCGACTCCAGCCGCCGCACCCGGAACTCCGCCCAGCGCAGCGGTCACGGGACGACCCTCCAGCCTGACCTCGGGCGTGGTTCGCACTGGTGCCAGCGGCCTCGCTCCGCGCACCCCACCCGCAGCGCCCGGCACGACCGGTGGCACGCCGCCCTCGGCAGGGCCCGGCTCGACCGGAACGGGCCCGTCAGGCCCCGCTGGTACCACGCCGCCCTCGTCCGCGCGCCCGACATGGCGCCCAAGCGACACGGGCCCGCGTGCTGCACCGAATGTTCCTCGTCGGCCCGACATCATCAAGCCCGCAGGGCAGATGCTGTCTCAGCCGAGCAAGACCGCGCTCTCCGGCCCGCGTGTCGTGCGCGTCGAGGAGCCTGATCGACTCGCTGCGCCGCGCCCGCGAACGGGCCCAGGCACGGGTGGTCCGGGGGCAGGTGGCCCCGGCCGTTCCGGCCCACGGACAGGGGGTTTCGGTGGCGCAGGTGTGCGCACCGGCGGTCCGGCCGGTCCGAGTGGCCCTTCGCGTGGCCGCGATGATCGCCGCACCGGTCCTAACGACAAGCGAGCGGGTGGTCGCGCCGACGGTGCAGGCCGCAGCGCAAAGGCGGGCGGCGATGCGCCCTTCGAGCCATGGCGCGCCCAGGACCTCATCGATCGTGAGGGCCGCCTGACTCGCGCCGGTGGCTTCTTCAAGAGCCACAAGACCGTCCCGGGTCGCGCTGGCCCGGGCGGTCGCATGGGCGCCGGCGGCCGTGCGCAGCCGCAGAAGAGCAGCGGTCCCGTCAAGATTGCCGAGCCGATCGTGATCAAGGAGCTCAGCGCCGCCACCGGCGTGAAGTCCACCGACATCCTGAAGAAGCTCCTGCTGTCGGGCACCATGGCCACGATCAACAGCGTGATCGAGACCTCGCGCGCCGAGGAGATCATGCTCGAATTCGACATCGTGCTCGAGGTCGTCAGCGAGCAGACTGCCGAAGATGCGATCGCCAGCCAGTTCGCCCAGCGCGAGCGCAAGGACCCCCGATCGCGTTCACCGGTGATCACGATCCTCGGCCACGTCGATCACGGCAAGACCAGCCTGCTCGACCGGATCCGCAAGGCCAACGTGGCCTCTGGCGAGGCGGGCGGCATCACGCAGGCCACCAGTGCCTTCATGGTGCCGGTCAAGGCGGGCGATGGTGATCGCACGCTCACCTTCATCGATACCCCCGGTCACGAGGCCTTCACCGCCATGCGTTCTCGCGGTGCGCGCATCACGGACATCGTGGTGCTCGTGGTCGATGCCGTCGACGGCGTCATGCCGCAGACCGTCGAGAGCATCAACCACGCGAAGGCCGCCGGCGTGCCGATCGTCGTCGCGCTCAACAAGGTCGACAAGCCCGAAGCGAGCGAGAAGACCTTCCAGCGCATCTACGGCCAGCTCGCCGAGCACGGCCTGAACACGGTGCCCTGGGGCGGCGAAGTCGAAGTCGTCAAGACCAGCGCGCTCAAGGACATCGGCATCCAGGATCTGCTCGACATGTTGGCGCTCGTGGCCGACATGAAGGGCATCGTGTCCGACTGGGCCGGCAATGCGCAGGGCGCGGTGCTCGAGGCGCAGATGGAAGAGGGCCGCGGCCCCGTGGCGCGCATCCTCGTCCAGGAAGGCGTGCTGAAGAAGGGCGACTCGATCGTGATCGGCCGCGCGTCGGGACGCATCCGCGACATCGTCAACGACCGTGGCCAGCGGATCACCGAAGCGGTGCCCGGAACGCCGTGTGCCGTGAGCGGTCTGGATGAACTCCCCGACGCGGGCGACAAGTTCTTCGTCGTCGATTCGCTCAAGGAGGCCGAGCAGGCCGCGAACGAGCGCCGACAGGCCGAGCGCCTGCGCGAGCTCGCCGCACCCAAGGTCACCCTCGACAACATCCTCGAGCACATCGGCAAGGACAAGGCGAAGGAACTTTCGCTCGTGGTCAAGGCCGACGTGCAGGGTAGTGTCGAGACCCTCAAGGCCATGCTGCCCAAGATCAGCGTGGGCGACCTCAAGGTCGTGGTCAAGCACTGTGCGGTGGGCGGCATCAACGAGAGCGACATGCTGCTCGCCGAGACGACCGGCGCAATCGTGGTGGGCTTCAACGTCACGACCAACGCCAAGGCGCGCGCCCTCTCCGAGTCCAAGAAGATCGATGTCCGCCTCTACGACGTCATCTACCACATCAGCGAGGACATCGAGAAGGCGCTCAAGGGCATGCTCGAGCCGACGGTGCGCATCGACGTGCTCGGTCACGCCGAGGTGCGCCAGGTCTTCCGCATCTCCAAGGTCGGCGCGATCGCGGGCTGCTACGTCACCGACGGCACGGTCGAGCGCAACGCGCAGATCCGCGTCACGCGCGGTGGCATCGTCATCGAGAAGGATCGCCGGCTCGAGCAGCTCAAGCGGTTCAAGGACGACGCCAAGGAAGTGCGTTCGGGCAACGAGTGCGGCATGAAGATCGTCGGCTACGACGACATCCAGGTCGGCGATGTGCTCGAGTGCTACAAGTCCGTCGTCGTGCGTGAAGGCAGCGATGACTGAGCGCCGCCGACCCGCCACATCGCTCCCCGGCATCGGCGGCAAGGACGAGACGCCGATCCGCCTGCTGCAGTGGGCGAGCGTGATCCGCCGCGCGTTGCAGCAGCGGCTGTCCGAGGGGCTGGCCGATCCGCGCTTCCAGGGCCTGGTCTCGATCGTCTCGGTCGAGGTCTCGCCGGATGAGCAGCGCGCCCTCGTGCGCGTGAGTGTGTCGCCCGCCGACCGCGGCCGGCTCGCGGTCAGCGCACTGCGGAGCGCGGCGGCGCACCTGCGCCATGTCGTGCGTGACGAGAGCGCGCTGCGGCATGTGCCGCGGCTTGACTTCATCCTCGATGAGAGCGGCCATCGCCAGATGACCGTCGAACAGGCGATCGCCGAAGGCCTGCGCCGGGAGGGCATCGTGCCCGCGCCTGACCTGGGCGGCAGGGCAAGCGACGATGACGGATCCGATCAAGGGTCCGAGGCAATTTCCGACCAGGCAGACCACACGTGACCACCACCATGACCGCCAAGAAGCACCAGTTCGTCCAGACCAAGTTCAGTGCGCTGGTGAAGCGCCATGCCCAGCCGGAGCACGCGGCCGACCCCAACGCGGTCGACCCTGTCGCCCTGCTGATCTCGAGCTTCCTCATGTATGACGCGCCAAGCCACATGGCCGAGGCCGCCATGCAGAAGATCCGCTCGGCGACCGTCGACTTCAACGAGTTTCGCGTGAGCCTCGTCGAGGAGATGGTGCAGATCATCGGCGTGCGCTACCCCCGTGCCGAGGAGCGCTGCAAGGCGATGCGTCGCGTGCTCTACGACATCTTCCGCCACCACCACAAGGTGAGCCTGTCGCACCTCGAGGGGCATCCCAAGCAGCACATCCGTGCATACCTCGACAACCTCGACGGCATGATCGCGTATGTCTCGAACCGGGTGTGCCTCCTGCGCTACAGCGTGCACGCGATCCCTGTCGACCAGACGACGCATGAGCTGCTGATCGAGGAGGGCGCGCTCAGCGCAACCGTATCGCTCTCGGACGCCGCCGGCGTGCTCGAGCGAAACATCCGCGCCGGCCACGGTCTCGGGTCGTACTTCGCGCTGCAGGCCGCGGCCGACAAGCGTCACGCTGCGGGGTCCAGGGCCGCGCCGAAGGCCGCCAAGCCGGAGAAGGCCGCGAAGCCGACCAAGGCGTCGGCCAAGGCTTCCAAGCCCGCGTCGGGCGCGACCCGAACCAAGGTCGCCGCACGCAACAAGGGTCGATGATTCCTTCCTGCTCCGCACTCCGGCTGGGCAGGTGAACGCACGCCGGATCCCGAAGGATCCACCGTACAGAGGACGAGCGCCATGGCCGGTCACAGCGCCTGGAAGAACATCAAGCACCGCAAGGCCGCCGTTGATGCCAAGCGCGGAAAGCTTTGGTCCAAGGCCAGCCGCGCCATCATCATGGCCGCCAAGTCAGGCGGCGGCGATCCGCGCTTCAACGCCGGCCTTCGCCTGGCCATCGACGAGGCCAAGGCCGTGAACATGCCCCGCGACACGATCGAAAAGGCCGTGAAGAAGGGGACCGGCGAGCTCGACAGCGAGTCCTACGAGGCCGTCCGCTACGAGGGCTATGCGACCGGCGGCGTGGCTGTGATCGCCGAGTGCCTCGTGTGCAACGTGAACCGCACCGCGCCTGAGATCCGCACGATCTTCGACAAGAACGGCGGCAGCTTTGGCGTGCCCGGCAGCGTGAGCTACTCGTTCGCGCAGCAGGGTTCGATCCTCGTCGATGGCGAAAAGACCGGCGAGGAGCGCCTCATGGAGGTCGCGCTCGAGGCCGGTGCGCAGGACATCCGCGACCTTGGCGGTGCATGGCAGGTGCTCACGGCGCCCGCCGACCTCTCCAAGGTCAAGGAAGCGCTTGAGGCCGCCTCGATCGTGCTCGAATCAGCCGAGATCGCGTGGATCCCCGGCATGATGGTGCAGGTCGATCCCGCATCGGGTGCTGCCGTACAGAAGCTGATCGATGCCCTTGAGGAGCACGACGACGTGCAGAAGGTCTTCACCAATGCTGAGTTCCCCGAGTGATGTGATGCGCCTGATGGCGCGGGTCGTGGCGGTGGTCGCGCTGGTCCTTCCCTCCACCGGCTGCGCACTGGGCACGGCATCCCGCCCGTACCCGGGCGGCGATGTGGAGCGGTTGTGGCAGTGCACCGTGGCGGTCGCCGAGGATCCTGCCGTCGAGCAGTGGCACACCGTCGAGAACAATGCGTGGGTCAGCCGCGGCGATCGTCGCGTGGAGCTCATGCGCGTCATCGAGCGCGTGCTGGAACAGGAGGGCGCAAAGCCCGAGTACCAGCGCCAGACCTGGTCGATGACGCTTCGCGTGCTGGCGGCCGCTCCCGACGGCGATCCTGAGACGGGCGAAGTGCGTCGCGATCCGGAGGTGCGCATCGAATCGCGGAGCAGTCGGCCACCGGCGCAGTTCTGGATCTTCGCCGATGCGATGCTCGATGCGATCGATGCGCGCCTGAACGATCCTGTGCAGCGGCCGGGCGTGGCGCCCAAGACACGACCCGATCGCGCGGGACAGGTGGCACCGGGCGGTGCGCTGCAGTCGCCGTGAGCCTTGTGGCCGCGATCCTGCCGGCATGCGCAGGGCGGTGCGGCGATGGTCAGCCACTCGGTAGAGCGAGCTAGAGCCCTGTCTCGAGCCCTGCCTGCCTGAGTGCACGCTTGGCCACATGGCTGATCACGCTGAAGGCAGCCACGAGTGCCACGATCCCGATCCCGAACCACAGCCAGCCCTGATCGCGGATCAGCGCCTGGATGTCGCCTGCACCGGTGGCCGCGCCCGCCGCTGCGATGCCCGCCGCGGCGATGGTGCGTGGCGTCATGCCGATCGCCGTTCCCGCCATGAACGGCAGCAACCTCACGCCGGTACTCGCCATCGCGAGGTTGGCGATGGCGAAGGGCGAGTTCGGCGGCAGCCGGAGCAGCGCCACGAGCCACATCAGGCGGATCTGGTGCGCGCCCACGAGTGCGCTGCGGATTGCGCGGGCCTTGGGCTTTGCATCAAGCCAGGCTTCGATGCCGCGACCGCTCACGAGCCTGGAAAAGCTCCAGCCGAGCAGCGCTCCGCCCACGCAGCCTGCGATCGCAGCAGGTGCTCCGAGCGTGAGCCCGAACACCCAGCCCCCGAGGATCGCCTGCGCGTAGGTCGGCAGGATGCCGAGCCCGCTCGAGATGGCGAAGATCAGGATGTACGCGGGGATCCCGCGCGATGGATCCTCCTTGAGCCACTCGCCGACGGCGCCGATGTTGGCCAGCAGCTTGAAGCCGATGAGCGGCGGCACCGTGACCCAGACGATCGCGAGCGCGAAGGCAGCGTTGCGGCGCGTGGTGGACTCGGTTGGCATTGGAGCCAGCGCTGCCGTGCGATGCGGCGCGGATGCCGATGGCTCCTTCGATGGATCGGGCGTGATCGTGGGGTCGGTCATGGCAGTGAGAGGTTCATCGGCCCAAGAACAAGCGTGCTGCGAGCAGGATCAGCAGGATCACGAAGCCTGCCGCAAGCTTGCGAACCGGCAGGCGATGCATGAGCGACGCACCGAGATAGCCGCCGATGACTCCCCCAGGGAGGAGGCAGATCATGAGCCGGGCTTCATCATGCAGCCCGGCGAACCCCTCGCCTTGGACGATCGGGGTGATCCGTGCGAGCATGGCGAAGCTGCTGGTGATGAGCACCAGAAGAGAACTGGTGGTGATGGTCGCTCGCATCGGCAGCCCGCCGAGCATGCGCAGCCACGGCACGGCGAGGATGCCACCGCCGATCCCCAAGAGCGCCGAGAGCACGCCCATGAGCGTGCCCAGCATGACTGCGAGGACCGGCACCGGGGCGGCTCGAAGCGGGGCTGCGGGCCCATCCTGTTCCTTGCCCCGCCAGAGCGCCCATGATTCGCGCAGTGCGGTGGTCGTGAGGAAGCAGCCAAGGAGGACTTCGAGCACCCGCGCGTCGAGCAGTCCGGCGAGCATCGATCCAAGCCACGAGCCCACGATGGTCGCGGGGAGTGCCCAGGTGACCCAGCGCCACTGGATGGTCTTGGTTCGAAGGTTCTTCGCTGCGCTGCTGCTGGCCACGCACACGCCAACTGGGAGCGCTGCGACCTGGAACGTCTTGATGGAGTCCCCCGAGACCACGGTCAGTCCGGGGATGATCACCAGGCCACCGCCGATGCCGAAGAGGCCGCCTCCCAGTCCGCCAGCAAGCCCAATGAGCGCGATCTTGGCCACCAGCACCGGTTGGTCAACGATGCTCGTCAGGATGGGCAGCGTGGCGGCGGCAGGATCCACCGCGCGAATGTAGCGGGGCGCAAGGGCGCAGGGTGATCACTGGAATCTCCACCGAACTTGCGGCGGCTTTCCGGGGAGCAGTCCACGACGGCGTCATGATGGCGCCATGCCCTCCGGGTGCCTCTCGTTCGTCCTGCGCGGCCTCGATGCCCTCGCCGTCGAGGTCGAGGTCACCGTGGCCTCGCGTGGTCTGCCGCACACCACGATCGTGGGCCTGCCCGATGCTGCCGTGCGCGAGAGCATCCAGCGTGTGCGCAGCGCGCTGGCCGCGATCGGTCGCGACATGCCGCGCAGCCCGCTCACGATCAATCTGGCGCCGGCACATCTTCGCAAGGAGGGCCCCGTCTTCGACCTGCCCATGGCGCTGGGACTGCTTGCCGCGGATGGTGCATTCGCCAAGGCAGTGCCGTCAGCGCCGGCGCTCCATGAATGGATGGTGGCGGGTGAACTTGCGCTCGATGGCCGGCTGCGCTCGATCAGCGGTGCCGTGAGCATGGCCATGGCAGCGCGGTCCATGGGCCTTCGAGGCGTGATCGTGCCTGCCGAGAATGCAGCGCAGGCCGCGGTCGTGCGTGGCATCACGGTGCTGGGCGCCACGCATCTCAAGCAGGTCATCGAGCATGCACGCACGGGCCAGGCGCTCGAGCCCTTTGAGCCGGGCGTGATGAGTGTGCCGGCGTCGTCCACCGCGCCGGACTTCGGGGCCATCCTCGGGCAGGAGCTGGCCAAGCGAGCCATGGCCATCGCCGCAGCGGGCGGGCACAATGTGCTGCTCATCGGGCCTGCTGGGTGCGGAAAGACCATGATGGCCCGCGCACTGCCGGGCATCCTGCCGCCACTCGATCACGATCAGGCCCTCGAGGTCACCCGCATCCAGAGTGCCGCCGGTCTCTTGCCCGGCGGCGTGTCGTTGGCCATCGAACGGCCGGTGCGATCCCCGCACCACACGGCCAGTTGCGCTGCGATCGTCGGCGGTGGACGCGGCCCGCGTCCAGGTGAGGTCACGCTGGCGCACCACGGCATCCTGTTTCTGGATGAGCTTCCCGAGTTCATGCGGCCCGCACTCGAGGCGCTGCGCGAGCCGCTCGAGGATGGTCATGTCACCATCGCGCGCAGTGCGGGCACGGTCCGCTTCCCGGCGCGGTGCATGCTCGTGGCAGCCATGAATCCAACGGCGCGCGGCAATCGTGGTGCCGGCCGTGGTGGTGGCGTCGCCGATGCTGATGCGTATCTCTCTCGCGTCAGCGGCCCACTGCTTGATCGCATCGACATGCATGTGCAGGTGCGCCCGGTCGATGTCTCACTCTTCGCCACGCGTCGTTCGGGCGCCGATTCAGCGAGCCTGCGCGCCTTGGTCGACCGCGCCCGTTCACGCCAAGCCGCTCGGCAGGGGAGCGTGCTGAATGCATCGCTCGCCTCGTCGACGCTCGATCGATGCGGTGGGATCACCGCCCCAGCCGCTGCCGTGCTCTCCGAGTCGATGACCGGGCTCGGGCTCTCGGCCCGCGCGTATGACAAGGTCCGGCGCGTGGCGCGCACCATCGCCGACCTCGAGCAGAGCGACCGTGTCGAGCCCGAGCATGTGCTCGAGGCCGTGCAGTACCGGCAGTTGGATCGCAGCAGCGGTGCGCTGGTCGACTACGCCGGGTCGGGGTAGCGGCTCAGGTCGCGCTCTCACTCGAGTCCGGGCGCGAAGCCCCAGCGCATCGCGTTCTCGCGCGCTCTCACTCGAGTCCGGGTGCGAAGCCGCGGCGCATCGTGTTCTCGCACACGCAACGCGGTTCCACGAAGTGCAGCAGGTACTCGCGGCCGCCGGCCTTGCTGCCCAGACCGCTCATGCCGAACCCGCCGAAGGGCTGGCGGCCCACCAGCGCGCCGGTGATCCCGCGGTTCAGGTAGAGGTTGCCCACACGGAACTCGCGTCGCGCGCGCACCAGATTGGCGGGCTTGCGGCTGTACACGCCGCCGGTGAGCTTGTATTCGCCCTGATTGGCCAGTTCGAGCGCATGGTCGAAGTCGCGTGCGCGCATGACCGCAAGCACGGGCCCGAAGATCTCTTCGCGGGCGAGCCGGTGGTGGGGCTCGATGCCGCTGATGATCGCAGGGCCCACGTACGGCTTGCCCACGCGCTCGGCCAGTCCAGCCGGGACGGGGAGCTGGGTCTCGAGCTTGCCTTCGGTGCGGCTGAGTTCCACGTATGACGCGATCTTGCGCGCCGCATCGGCATCGATGACCGGGCCGATGTCGGTCCCCGGAAGGCTGGGATCTCCAACCACGAGCGCTTGCGTCGCGCCGACGAGCCGGTGCAGGAAGGCATCGTGCGCCGAGTCGACCACGATGACCCGGCTGCACGCCGAGCACTTCTGCCCGCAGAACCCGAAGGCCGACTGTCGGACGCCGAGCACCGCTTCGTCAAGGTCGGCGCTGGCGTCGACGATGATCGCGTTCTTGCCGCCCATCTCGCAGACGACCTTCTTGACGAAGCCATCGCCGGGCATGCCGCAGGCCGACACGATGTCCAGGCCGACGGCCTTCGATCCCGTGAAGGCCACGAGCGCGGTGCGGGGATGGCGCACGAGTGCGGCCCCGACGGTCTCTCCCTGGCCTGCGATGAAGTGCAGCACCTCACGCGGCGCACCGGCCGACCACAGGATGTCGCACAGGAGCTTGGCGATCCCCGGAGTCTGCTCGGCAGGCTTCACGATGCATGTGTTGCCCGTGACGAGCGCGGCCACGGCCATGCCGCAGCAGATCGCGAGCGGGAAGTTCCAGGGAGCGATGACGACGGCCACGCCGCGCGGCTGGTGCCACTGCTCGTCAAGTTCGCCGACGAAGTGGCCCAAGCGCTGCACCGCGAAGAGCCGGCAGGACTCGCGGGCATAGAACTCGCAGAAGTCGATCGCTTCGCAGACATCGGCATCGGCCTCGCGCCAGGTCTTGCCGCTTTCGCGGATGATGATCGCGCTCAGTTCGTCACGACGCTCGCGCATGGCCTGCGCCGCGCGCACCAGCACGGCTGCTCGCGAGCGGTGCTCCGCATCGCGCCAGGCAGGGAAGGCCCGGTGGGCAGCCTCGACCATCGCGGTCGCCTGGTCGATGGTGCCGTCGTTGCCGACCTGTGGCACACGGGCGGCGCCCAAGGCAGCGGCGAACCGATCGCGAACTTCCTTGCGCGAGAAGTCGCGCATGGGCTCGGTGTAGAACGGCCGTCCGTCACCCACGCCATCGACCGCATCGCTCAGCGCATGGCGTTCGGGTGCGGCCTCCAGCCGAGCCGTGGCGCTGACCGGGTCAGGCCGGGCAGGATCGGCCAGCAGCGAGTCTGCGCTGGCGTTGTCGAGGAAACCGGCCTTGAGCCAGCTCTCGTTGCTCGTGTTCTCGAGCAGTCGGCGCACCAGGTACGCCATGCCCGGCACGAGTTCGCCGACCGGGACGTACTCGCGGATGCGCAGTCCGAGGTCGACCGCGGCCGCCTTGAGCTCGTCGGCCATGCCGTGCAGCATCTGCAGCTCAAGCGCGCTCGTGGGCAGGCCGCGCCGCTCCAGCGCTGCCATGGCTGCGGCGATCGATCGCGCATTGTGCGAACCCAGCGCAAGCTTCACGCCGCCTTCGCCCGCCGAGGTCGGCGTGCTCGCGATGAACTGCGCGGCCATGCGCTCGAAACTCGCATCCGTATCGCGCTTGGCGCCCCAGACCGGACTTGCCCAGCCCTGCTGCTCGGCATGGATCGTTTCGTAGTCCCAATAGGCGCCCTTGACGAGCCGCACCGTGACCTGACGGCCCGTACGCCGGCTCCAGTCGATGATGCGCGCGGCATCGTCGGAGCCGCTGCGCAGGTACGCCTGCATGGCAAGGCCCGCCGGGAACGAGTGGCGTTCGCATGCACGCATGAAGAGCTCAAGCGTCAGGTCCTTGAGCGCAAACTGCTCCATGTCGAAGTTGACGAAGACGCCCTTCGACGCCGCTGCAGCCAGGATTGGATCGAGCGACTCGAGCAGGCCGCGGATCGAGCCGTCGGTATCGATCGGATCCACGCGTGCCGAGAGCGAGGAGATCTTGATGCTCACGTTGGTGCGTGGGATCGCGCCGAGGTGATCGCTGTCGAGCCGAGCGTTGTGGGCCCAGCCTGCGACCGTGGAGGGCAGGTTGTTGACGAGGTCGAGGTACTTCGCCCGGTAGGCCGTCGCCTCGTCATCGCTCACGCAGGCTTCGCCGAGCAGGTCGACGCTGAAGGCCAGACCTTGCTTCCACAGCGACTGCAGCGTGGGCAGCGCGCTCTGCGCATCGGTGCCGGCGATGAACTTGCCGGCCATCGCGGTGATCTGGCCCTCCATGCCCCAGTTCATGAGCCCCTTGAAGAGCCCGCCGGCCTTCATGCCGAGCTCGAAGCCCGGCGGCGGCTTCACGCCGGGCTGGGCCATGTAGTCGGCGAGGTGCTCGTGCACGGCCTCGGGCGTGCGCAGCATGGGGTAGCAGTCGACGAAGCGGAAGAGCTGGACCTTGAAGGCCTCGTCCTTCATCGACCAGTCCATCAGCTTGTTCGACCAGACCGCCGCGCTCAAGAGCGACCCCTTGTTGCGACGCGCGCGATCAAGGAACTGACCCCCAAGCTCGCGGATCCGAGCCTCAGTGGCGCTCGATGTCGGATGTGCGGCCGGAGCAGTTGGTGTTGGACTGCGCTTGGTGAAGAAGCCCATGTCGTGGCGGGTCCTAGGGGGTCGACTGGACCTTGATGATAGGGCGCACAGCCGTGATGGCGCGCCGGTAGCTCGCCACGCATTGGCGCGCCGCACCGTCCCAGCCAATGCCTCTGACCTCGAACTCGCCGTGGTCCTGCAGGGTCCGTTGCAGGGGAGGGTGGCGCAGCACGGCGACGATCTTGTTGGCGATGTCGTCCACATCCCAGAAGTCGACCTTGAGCGCGTGCATGAGGATCTCGCTCACGCCGCTGTTGCGGCTGATGATCACGGGTACGCGGTGTCCCATCGCTTCGAGCGGCGCGATGCCGAAGGGCTCGCTCACGCTGGGCATCACGTAGAGGTCGGCCATCGAGAACACCCGGCTGATGTCCCGCCCGCGCAGGAAGCCGGTGAAGGTCATCTTCCCGCCGATGCCCAGCTGCGCGGCAAGCTCGATCATGCGCTGGGCCTGGTCACCGCTGCCAGCTACCACGAAGCGCACGTCCTCCATCACCTCGAGCACGCGCTTGGCCGCACGCACGAAGAACTCCGGTCCCTTCTGCATGGTGATCCGCCCGAAGTACAGCACGATCCTCTCATGCCGCTCGATGCGCTTGATCCCTGCCTGAGCGGGGTCGAGGTCCACGCCGTTGTAGACGACGTCGATCTTCTCGGCCGGGACGCCGTAGCGGTTCGTGCACAGGTTCTTCGTGAGCATGCTCACCGCGACCACGCGTGCGGCCGCGTGCATGCCTCTGCGCTCGATGTTGTAGACGAGCTGGTTCACATGCTCGCCGCTGCGATCGAACTCGGTGGCGTGCACATGCACCACGAGCGGCTTGCCCGTGAGGCGTGCCACCGCAATGCCCGCTGGGTACGTCAGCCAGTCATGGGCATGGATCACGTCGAACTCGAGCCCGCGCGCAGCCTGTACGCAGAACTGCGCGTAGCGCTCGCTCTGGGCGATGAGGTCGCCGCTGTAGTCGGCTGCACCCACGATCGGGGCGGCCTCGGCGGGCGTGGAGGTTGCAGTGCGCGGGGCCAGGAAGTCCGTGAGCGGAACGAGGGCTCCACCTTCGGCCGGGATCCGCAGCGTGCGCAGCACTTCCGGTGCAGCGCCGACCTCATGGATCCAGCGCGCCACCGCCTCGGCACGAGCGGCGGAGTACGGCGCGTCGGCGATCACAGGCAGTTCGAGCAGGCGAGCCTGCAGGAACTCGCGCAGGTGCACCTCGTCGACCACGGTCGGTCCGGCCGTTGGAGCCGGCGCCGCGGTGCGCTGCTTCGGCGTCGGTGGGGTTGCCGGCGCCACGGACTGCTCCGCCACGGCTTGGTCATGGCGCACAAAGCGTGCCCCGGCTTGGGGCGCAAGAAGGTTCACATGGGAGGCGAACGAGCGGTCGACGCTCTTGGGTAGCACGAAGGTCACGGGCACACCCTCGGCGTCGAGGGCCTTGGTGAGTCCGTAGCAGGCGGTGCCGAGGCCACCCGTGATGAAGGGCGGGAACTCCCACCCGAGCATCAGAACGCGCGGTTGGGGCATCACTCGTCCTCGTCGCCGCCGCCCATGTCGCCAAGCTGGCGGAAGGCAGCCTCGTATGCGAGGAGGAAGAGCAGCGCCGTGCGATCGTCGGCCTGCGGAACCTCGTTCTCGAAGACATACTCGCGCGCGTCGTTGCGGAAGTGACGGATCTTCGGCACCTGTCCGTCGCCACCGAGCTCGACATGCTCCTCGGCGACGAGGTCCTCGATCGCGTCACCGTAGTGCAGGAGGTCAGTCTCGATCGACTCGCTGAGCCATCGATCAGCCGTCCGGAGCCGCACCGTGACCCGGTCGCCCGCCACATGGAGCGAGTAGGTCGCAGGGGCGGCTGCCTCGAGCGCTGCGCACTCGAGATCGTGCCCGTGCAAGGTGACGCTGGCGAAGACGCCACACTCGGTGGCGTTGGTGGCGATGGCGTTCAGGTCAATGCTCATGGTGCCTCGGTCGGGGCGGAAATGGTAGCGATTCCCGGCGCAGCGGGACCGGCTCGCTAGGATCCTCCCCATGGCGACCGAGTCATGGACGACCCGCGGTCTTCGCGACTGGATGCGCGGATTCCTGCAGCAGAAGGGGATCGAAAGCGCCCCCGTCTGCACGGACCTGCTCCTGGCCCACGTCGCCGGCTGCGAGCGCATGCATCTCTACATGGAACCTGAACGGCCTTGGACGGCCGACGAGCTTGCCACGCTGCGTGCGCTCGTCACGCGAGCCGGCCGTCATGAGCCCGTGCAGTTCCTCGTGGGGTCGTGGGGCTTCCACGCCGCGGACTTCGAGGTGGCTCCATGCACGCTGATCCCGCGGCCCTCGACCGAGGCTCTCGTCGATGCAGCCTTGGCCTGGATCGCGCAGCAGCCGATCGGTTCCGTGCGTTCGGCGATCGATCTCGGCACGGGAACCGGCTGCATCGCGCTGAGCATCCTGCGCGCGCTGCGTGGGCGCCAGCGTAAGGGGCGCGTGCTGGCGCGTGCGATGCATCCTGAGTTCCCGGAGGCCCAGAGCGGTGACGAGTCCGATGGGGCGGAGGCAACGCGGGCCGAGCCACCGACCGGCCGAGCGCCGTCGTCCGATGTGGATGCGCTGCCTTCCTTCGTGCTCACCGATCTCGTGCCCGAAGCGATCGAGCTCGCCCGTCGCAATGCGGAGCGCCACGGCCTTGCGGATCGCTGCTCGTTCCGTGTGGGCGATGCATGGTCCGCAGTTGGTCACGCCGATGGTGTCTTTGATCTGGTGGTGTCGAATCCGCCCTACATCAGCGATGCGGAGTTCGCCGAGCTCGCGCCCAATGTCGCAGAGTGGGAGCCGCGCACGGCGCTCCATGGCGGGGCCGATGGCCTTGATGTCGTCGAGCGCATCGTGCAGGGCTCGATGGCTCGCATGCGGCCCGGGGCATTGCTGCTCGTCGAGATCGCCGCGAGCCAGGAGCGTGCGGCGGTCGAGCTCGCGCGATCGTGTGGGTTCCTTGAGCCGTTCGTGCTGCGTGACAGCGATGACCTGCCGCGCGTGCTGCGGGCAGTCACGCCTGCCTGACGAGCGCCTTGCGGACTTCCTCGATCAACTGGGCAGCCTGGAATGGCTTGAAGAGGCAGCACTGCAGGCCTTCCTGGCTTGAGCGCACGATCGAGTGGTTGGGGTCGTAGCCGAAGCCCGTCATCAGGAGCACCGGCGTACCGGGGCTCATGTCGCGTGTGCCCCGGAAGACTTCGTAGCCGTTACGGTCCGGCATGCGCACATCGGAGACGACCAAGTCGTATGGTCGACGATCCGCGATCGCCCGCGCCACCGCATCGAGCGCGCTGCCACCGTCGGCCCGGACATCGACGCTCGCGCCCGCTTCGCCGAGGATCGACTTGATCGCGTCACGCACGCCGGGTTCATCGTCGGCCACGAGGATCCGCTTGCCGGCGATGACGGGGTCGGGCTCGGATCGATGCTCGATCTTGTCGATGCCCAGCACCGTCTGCGGACCGCCGGTCGCGCCGCGGATGCGTGCCTCGAGGGTCTCGAGCGCTGCCTCGAGCCGCTCGTGCGCATCGAGCTTGCCAGCCGCGACGCCGGTCGCCGCTTCCCGCACGAGTTGCATGGGGATGGCGATCTCGTCTCGGACGATGCCGCCGATGCACTCGCTCGTCGTGGATCGCTCCACGATGAGCATGTCGAGGATGTTGAGCGCCATGGCCACATAGCGGCCGTAGGTCTCGAGCCCGACTTGGTCCTCGTCCCCGAAGGCCAGTTCACGCACGCTTTCCACGTTGATCACGCCGATCACGCGCTCGTGCAGGAGCAGGGGGACCGTCAGTGACGAGCGGGCCAGCGGCAGGCCGGGCAAGTAGTTGGGGTCCCGGGCCGGGTCATTGCAGATGTAGGAGCGACCGGTCGCAGCGACCAGCCCAGAGATCCCATGGCCCACGGACTCCGCGTTGATGGACTCCCCGATGCGCAGTGGATCGAGCCCGTGCCCGATCACGAGCTCGAGCTGGTTGGTCTTGCGGTTGCGCAGCCGGACCTCGAAGTGCGTGAAGCCGAAGATCGCTTCCATCGCAGCATCGATCTTGCGCTCGATGAGCTGCAGGCGTTCCGCCACATTGAGCGGGTTCACGATGTGCGCGTCCAAGTCGAGCAGTTCGCCGCCGGCAGCGTCGATCTGGTCCATGCGAGCGGCCAGTCGCTGGCGCACCGTCGCATCCACGAGCACGGCAACCATCCGATCGGTGCCCAGCCCCGTGGCCACGACCTCCCACGAATGCGAGCCGCAACTGAAGCGCCGTCGCCACGTGCGCCGGGACTCGGCTGCCATGTCCGGAATGAGCGTGCGCGCGAGATCGGCAAGCCCTCGAAGCGTTGGGGCATCGAGCTGGGCCACGCGTTGGCTCATCCAGTGGATCTCGCCATGCACATCGACGATGGCGATGCCGTCGCCGATCTCGTTCAGCATGGCGATCGCCTGATCGGCTCCGGGCCCAGCGGGGACATTCGACATCGTCGTTTGGAAGTCTATCCGCGTGTGGTCATCCAACGCAGTCCGTACACTCACGAACAGTGGACTCCGTACCGTGATCGAGGTCGACTCGCTGCATCGAAGGTTCGGCGCCGTGCACGCGTTGCGCGGGCTGTCGTTCTCGGTGGGGCCGACCGGCGTCTGGGGCCTGCTCGGTCCCAACGGCGCGGGCAAGACGACCACGCTCCGGATCCTCTCGGGCACGCTCGGCGCCGATGCAGGCCGGGTCAGTGTGGGGGGCCTCGATCCTGCTGAACCCGCCGCCAGGGTGCGGCTGGGCACGCTGCCCCAGCGCAGCCCCTTGCCGACTGACCTCTCGGTGCGCGAGTACCTCGCCTTTCGATGCTCGCTCGCGGGTGTACCCGTCCCGGAGCGTTCATCGGCGATTGCGCGCGAGCTCCAGCGGTGTGGTCTCGATGCGGTCAAGGATCGCTTGTGCGGCGCGCTCAGTTCAGGATTCCGGCAGCGTGCGGGGCTGGCGGCGAGCCTCGTGCACGGGCCGCGCGTCGTCCTGCTTGATGAGCCGAGCGCGGGGCTCGACCCCGTGCAGGCACCAGCCTTTCGGGCCTTGCTCCGCGAGGTCGGCAGGTCCGCGCTCGTCCTCGTGAGCAGCCATGTCCTCGCCGAGGTCGAACAGTCGTGCGAGGGCGCGGTGCTCATGGACCATGGCACCACGGTTGCGCAAGGCACACTGGCGGAACTTCGTGCCATCGGTGCCGACGACGCCGCCTTCGTGATTGAGTGGAGGGGTGCGCGGCCCTCGCTTGGAGATGGATGGCGCGAAACCGAGGTCGAGCCGCTCGATGGCGGATGGACCAGGCTGCGTGCCCGAAGCGCACTCCCCGATGCCCATGATCGGCTCGCCCAGGCGGTCCAGGGTGGGGATCGGCTCGTGCGGCGGATCGAGCGTGAGCCGGATGCCCTCGAGGCGGTCTTCGCGCGTCTGGTCGGAGGCAAGCGATGAGTGCCTTCGTCGGCATGGTGCGGCGCGAACTCATCGCGCTTGTGGGAACGATGTCGGGCTGGACCGTGCTCGCGGTCGTGCTCGCGATCGGGCTCGTGGTCACCCTGCAGTCGGTGCTTGTGGATGGCGCCCTCCTGGACCTTCGCCCGGCGATGGTGGCCATGATGTGGTCCATGCTGCTGCTGGCACCGGCGCTCGGGATCCGGGCCACCGTCACGGAGCGTCGATCGGGACTGTGGGAAGTGCTCTTGGCCACGCCTGCATCGGCGCGCGTGCTGACGGCCGGGCGGTGGTGTGGCGCGGTGATCGTCTCGACCGTCATCACGATCGTCGCGTGCTGCGCATGCGCGCTTCTGGCGTCGATCGCCTCCACGCCTGACTGGGGTGCGTTGGCTGCGGCGATCCTCGGCATTGCGCTGGCCGCCGCTGCCATCATCGCGTGGACCTTGGCGGTCGGTGCGCTCGCCGGTTCGGCCGAGGCGGCCTATGCCCTCACGCTCGCTTGCGCGGCAGGCTGGGCCATCGTGACGGGTGCGCTCACGGGATCGAGCCTGCCCGGGGTAGCCGACATCGGCTTCGCGCTCAGCCCGCTTCATCGACTCGACGACTTCCTGCTCGGCCTGGTCGATGTCTCGAACATCGTGATGTTCGCTGGGCTCGCTGTCGCGGGCCTTGGCGTGGCCATCGGTCTGGGAGCGACCGAAGTCGCCCGCTCCGCGCAGGCCTCAGGACTGCGCCGTTGGGCCTTGCCCATCGCGCACGGTGCGGCATGGTGCGTGATCGCACTGGCCTCGTTCGCACTCGCGCGCAGCCCGTTGGCGCGCGTGCAGGCGGACTGGACCCGCGCGGGACTCTTCGAGATCAGTCCAGCGACGCGCGACCTGCTTGCTTCGATGCAGGGCGCCTGGCGCATCACGCTGGTAGCACCGGGCGATGTCGATGCCGAGGTGCGCTTGCAGGTCGGTCAGGTCCTGGGGGCCTTTGATGACGCAGCGCGCGCGGCGGGCCGCGACCTCTCGGTGGCCAGCTTCGATCCGGCCGATCCCGGCGATGCGTCGTCCTACGGTGTGTGGCTCGAGGAACTCGATCAGCGGTTCGCACGCGACCAGCGTGCGTATGACCAGGCGCTCGCGCGCGCGGCCGAGGACCTCGATGCCTTCGAGCGATTCACGGCGGCGGTGAGGCCGGATCTTCGGGAGACCGTTGCCGCGCTTCCTGCCGCGAGCGCCGATCGGACCTCGTTGGACCAGGTGCGTGGCCTCCTCGATCAGCTTTCGGAGCAGTTCCCGGCGTTCCGCCAGCGCATCGATGGATTGCGCGTGGCCAGCGAGGAGCGGCCATTCCCCGATCGGGCGGGCGCGGCGCGTTCCTACGAGGAGCTCTTCCGTGCGTGGTCGCAGCAGCTCGTGGGCATCGCGCGTGATCTCGTCGAGCGGTCCGTCGGTGACGATGTTCCCGATGCGCTTCGGGCCTTTGTCGCCGAGCACGCTCGCGCCTTCGATGCGCAGGGCCAGTCGCTGCGATTGGCACAGGATCGGCTCCTGCTCCTTCCGCAGGATGAGCCGGGCCGGCTCGCTGAGGCCATCTCGCGTGGTGCGGCCGCGGTGATCGAGGGGCCCAGCGGGGTGGCGGTCCTTCCGGGTTGGCAGCTCTTCCCCACGACGGTCGGCGAGCGCGCACCCGATCGACGGTTCCGCGGCGAGGAGGCGATCGCCGCGGCAATGCGTTCACTGCAGTCCAACGAGCGGCTCTGCCTGGTGCTTGTGCACGCCGAGCAGCGTTCGATGATGAAGCCCTCGAGCAATGGCGCGGACCTCTCTGCGCTGGTCGATGCCGTGCGGCTCGGTCGCGGCGAGGTCCTTGAGTGGATCGTGACCGCCGGGGGCGAACCAACTGGTGCGGAGGGTGCACGCCGCGCCTACCTGATCGTGCCGCCGAACGAGCGTACGGTCGGCGAGCCATCGCGCCGTGAGCGCGAGCTGCTGTCTGCCGCACGACGCCTGATCGAGCGAGGCGACCCGGTGATCCTGTCGGTCGGGCCGAGCGTGCGCGCGCTGGCGGGCCAAGTCGATCCTTGGGCGGGCCTCGCAGGTGCGCTCGGGGCCAGCGCGAGCACCGGCGGGATCGTGGTCGATGATGTCGCCGTTGGTGAAGGGCGTCGCGAGCCGCGCAGCGACCAGCTCTTCGCCGGGCTTCGTGGCGATGGGCCGCTCGCGCGTGCGCTCGATGGTCAGCGGGTTCGCCTGCCGTCGGTCGTCGCCCTCGAACCAACCGCGGGCGCGGCCTCGTTGGCCTCGGTCGATCCCGCCACGGGGCGACGCATCGATCGAGAGTGGCGCGCAGGATCGCGGCGCCGCGGCAACGAATCCCTTGATGCACCGGTGGCCGCAGTCGTGGCGTACGAGCCCGTCCCGGGTCGTCGATCGATCGTCATCGCGTGCCCGGACTGGATGCTCAGCGCCGTCGCCGCACGCCGCACGCCCGTGGTTGGGGGGCATTCTGCACTCACGGATCCCGGCAACCTTGCCTTGGCGACACAGGGCGCGCTCTGGGTGGCGGGCTTGGATGCGCTCATGTCTGCATCGGCTGTGGGTCGCGAAGCTGCGCGCGTGCACGCCGTGCCCGGACTCTGGTGGGCCATGGGTTCACCGCTCCTGGTGATTGCGGCAGGCGCATTCGTCGTGCGCAGGCGAGGTGCAGCATGAGGTGGGCCCTCGTCATGCGTCGCTGGGTGTTCGCTGTGCTGCTCGTTGCGGCGGCCATCATCGCCTGGCGTGGCGGCTCAGGCGCGAGCGCGACCGGCCTGGCGGTCCCGGGCATGGATGCTGGATCGATCGATCGACTCACGATCTCATCGCGGGGGAGCACCTCGATGTTCACCGCCGATGGCCTCGCATGGCAGCAGATCGAGCCCTATCGCTGCGTCGCCGATAGTCTGGCGATCCGCGACACGATCGATGTGCTCGCTGCGCTGCCGGCGTACCAATCGTTCGCGGCCGACGCGGTCGATCCGGCAGCACTGGGTCTTGATCGACCTGTCGCGACGATCGACTTCGCTGGCCCGGGCGGTGCGCAGCGCATGGACCTGGGTCGCCGGGCGCCGGCCGGGCGGGCCTGGGCCCGGATCGGCGATCGCATCATCAGCACGAGCGATGCGCTGCACGCGTTGATCGTTTCGAGCGATCCTCGGCGCTGGCGTGATCCAGCGCTCTTCGAGCGCCTCTCGCCGGAGCTGGACCGCATCGAACTCAAGCAGGGCGAGGCGACGACGGTGCTTGAGCGACTGGGCCAGCGCTGGTCGATGCGCGCGCCAATCCAGACGCGCGCCGACGCCGATGCGGTCGGTCGACTGATCGATGCGCTCTCGCGCGTCCGCGCCGAGGCGTGGGTCGCTGACCTGCCCGCCGGCGAAGCGGCTGACATGGCGCGATTCGGGCTGGATGCGCCCGCAGGATCGGTGACGGTCGCCATGACGACTCGCTCGATGAAGGAGGGCGAGATCGTGGCCAGCACCGTGGAGCAAGCGGTGGAGTGGGGCAGCGTCGTCGAGCGTGGCACTGGCCTGCGTGTGGCACGCCGCGTGGGCTCGCCGGCGATCATCTCGCTTGATGAGCGCGCCTTGGCCTCGATGGATCCTGCTCCCGAGTCGCTGATCGACGGGCGCATGCTCGATGTGCCCTCGAGCACGATCAAGTCGATCGCCATCGATGGTCCTGCGGGGCGATGCACGCTCGAGCGGCGCGAAGGCCAGTGGTTCATGGTCGATGCTGCGCGCCCTGATGGGGTGCCTGCTCGCGAGCCTGCGATTGCTTCGCTGCTCGTGGCCCTCACCGAGGCCCGCGCGATAGCGATGAATGAGCAGGGGGCGCCTGAGTCGTTGGCACGGACTTCAATCTCGGTCACCGGCTTCGACGGTTCCGCGCTCGGATCGCTCACGATCGTGCGCGAGGGTCCGGTGGGCCGCTTCGGCGTCGAGTGCGGCGATGGCTTGCTGCGAATCTATTCCGAACGGATGCTGCTGCCGCTCGAGCCAGATCAGTACGCACGCTGAGCCCCGCCTCGCGAAGCGGCGCTCCGAGGCGGCTGCGCGGGGCCACCGGCATCAGTCGGTCATCCGCGTCGGCGCAACCGCAGCTCGATATCGTCGCCCGAGCGTGCCATGCTCAGCGTGCGCCAGCGCGTGCAGTCGCTCAGGCGGAAGGGATCGATGCCCCGCACAGGCGCTGGTGCTTCGGCATCGCCCATCACGATCGGTGCCACGAACGCCCACAGCTCGTCGACGAGCCCTGCGTCCATGAGCTTGCCCAGCAGGCCGCCTCCGGCCTCGACGAGCACCGTGCTGACGCCCAGCCGCGCGTGGAGGTCGCGCAGCAGTGCCGTCAATCCTTCCGAGCCATCGTCGATTGCGAGCACATCGGCGCCTGCAGCGCGCAGGACCTCCGCGTGGCTCGCTCGTCCGGCGATCGCCTCGCGCGAGCACGCGACGGTCAGCGGAGCCTGCGCGATCGTCTTCACGAGCGCGCTCGATGCCTCGAGCTCGAGATGCCTGTCTACCACTACGCGACGCGCGCGGCGCAGGATCGGCGTGCCGCGCGCGGTCAGTCGCGGATCGTCGGCGCGCACCGTACCCATGCCGGTCAGGATCGCATCCACGCGCGCACGCTCGCGGTGCACGCGCCGGCGGCTGGTCGGGCACGAGATCCACTGGCTCTCGCCGCTGCGGGTCGCGATCGCACCATCGAGCGTCTGCGCCCATTTAGCGGTGACCCACGGCAGGCGCGTGGTGATGCGCTTCACGAACGGTGCATTCAGCTCGTCGGTTTCGGGTAGCGGGTGGTGCACGGCTTCGATGCCGGCGGCCTCAAGCGCCTGCATGCCGCCGGTGGCGGTGGGATTCGGGTCGCGCGTGGCAAAGACGACGCGCGTCACCCCGGCGGCGATCAGCGCATGCGAGCACGGTCCCGTGCGCCCATGGTGGTTGCAGGGTTCAAGCGTGATGTAGGCCGTCGCGCCGCGGGCCCGGTCACCGGCATCGGCCAGCGCGTTCACCTCGGCATGGGCCTCGCCGCAGCGGCGGTGCCACCCTCGACCGACGACATGTCCGTCGCGCACGATCACGCAGCCCACCATGGGGTTGGGTTCCGCGCCGCCGTGGCCACGCAGGGCCAAGCGTGCAGCGGCCAGCAGGAAGGTTCGTGCCGCGGCCTCAGCCGACATGGATCAACTCCGGCCGGATGGCCTCGAGTGCATCGGCCCCGTGAGCGGGGGCGAGCTGCACCGGTGCGGGCTGCATCGGGCCTGCCATCACCACCAGGACATCGTCATCGCGGCGTCCGCGCGTCCAGCTGTCCACGAGCGAGGCCACATGCGTGGTCACGTCTACGGGGAGGCCGCGGTGCGAGAGCGTGGCCCGCAGGTTGTCCAGTCCCAGCGAGTGCCGTGCCGGGTTCTGCGCTTCGATCACGCCGTCGGTGTAGGCGATGAAGGCATCGCCGGGACCGATCGCCACGGTCTCCTCGATCATCGAGTCCTGCTCGGGCATGCCGAGCATGCCGGCATTGGAATCGAGCGCACGCGGCATGCCACCACCGGCCGGACGCACGAAGGCAGGAGGATGCGCCGCGTTGGTGAAGGTGATCGTCTGTGCCACCGGGTCGAGCTTCGCGCAGATCGCAGTCGCGTACGACTGGTGCCGCGACAGCACGAGTTCGCAGTATCGGTGCAGGCTGTTCATCAGTGGGGCCGGGTCGATGAGCGGGTCTTCGAGGCGCAGGCGCTCAATCTCGCCCGCGAGCCGTTGCACCGCGAGCGCTGAGCGCAGCCCGTGCCCGAAGACATCGACCAGCAGCACCATGCGAGCGCCATCCTCGCGCACCCATGTCGCGGGGAAGTCACCGCCCAGGTCCTGCGCGGGCCTGAAGGTGTAGCGGAACGGCACCGCAGCATCGGGTTCTTGCCCGGGGAAGATGCTCTCGTGGATGGCGCGCGCACTCGCCAGTTCACGCCGCAGGCTCACGAAGCCATCGCGGAACCGCTTGGTCCGGAAGCGCGATCCATGGCGTCGTAGGCGCAGCCAGCACAGCAGAAGGCCTGGAGCGAGCACGAAGGGCAGCGAGATGGTGCGCAGCAGGGCCGTGGTCAACCACGGCGTGCCCATCTCGATGCCATCGACCACGACTGGCGCCTCGGCTGGCAGGGGAAGCATCAGGTCCGCCATCATGTAGATGACCAGGAGCGGTGCGATTGGCTTCAGGCTTTGCTTGGGGCTCCACGGCAGGAAAAGGCATGCCGTGATGTGCCAGAAGAAGAGCGAGGCCAGCGGGCTGAAGCTCTGGCGAGAAGTCAGTCCGAGGTAGACATCCAGCCCGGCTTGCGCAACACCGACGAGCACGATCATGATGCTCGCCTCGCGGATGAGTTCGTCACGGCCGTTGATCGCCCTGCGTCGCACGAGGCCGAACAGCGCGGCAATGCCGGCGATCAGCAGCGTGAGGGAGATGACGAGCCACGTCTGCAGCCGGCTGAGCGCACCCAAGGAGATGATCGTGGCCACATCCGGACGCGGAACGCCGGATGGCCATCGGTCGTTCGCCAAGAGGTCGAGTGCCGCCTGCGCGCTGACCTGGCTCGCGACGACCGCCGCCACGCCGAGCAGTTCCCACGCGATGTACGCGACGGCGAGCCAGAGGAACCTGCGCTTGAAGAAGCGCGAGAGTTCCACTTCGTACTCGCTGCTGAACCAATCGCGCTCGTCGGCGGCCACGGTGGGAGGATAGCCCGGCACGCCCGGATCCCCGCGAGGGCGCGGCGCGGGACAGCACCATGAAAAGGGGGCGCCCGAGTTGGGCGCCCCATGGGGTCGTGGTGCTGGGTCCGATGGACCGTCGATCAGCCCTGCTTGGCGAGGACTTCGTCCTTGAGGCGATCAGGCATCAGGCGGTAGGTCAGCGGCTCCATGCTGCTGCTGGCGCGACCTTGGGTCATGCTGCGCAGCGTGGTGGTGTAGCCGAAGAGTTCCGACAGCGGCACTTCGCAGTGCAGCAAGCGGGTCACGCCGCGCATCTCGCTGTCGACGATCGAGCCGCGACGGCTGGCGATATCGCCTGAGACATTGCCGAAGAACTCGTCGGGAGTCGTGACCACAAGCTTCATGATCGGCTCGAGCCGGGCCGGCTT